>Ga0210384_10008861_pt1 | contig 10446 bp, 12 predicted proteins | sample IncBWH2MmetaG_FD_160574 | JGI IMG/M metagenome (GOLD analysis project Ga0210384, IMG submission 160574) | Forest soil microbial communities from Barre Woods Harvard Forest LTER site, Petersham, Massachusetts, United States - Inc-BW-H-2-M | ecosystem: Environmental > Terrestrial > Soil >...
GGAAAGGGCATGACCTCCGGGCACAACCGTAGCATCACTCGACAAAAGCACTCCCGTCGCGAGGCGGGGTCGCAAAACTTGGAATCTCTGGCGCTGGATCACAGCGGGAGATCGTCCGGTTGCCGACAGTGAAGCATGACCTCTCAATCGGCGAACCAGATCCGGGTGGCGCGAAGTGCTCACGCCCCGGGCAGAGGACCGCGCCATATGCTGATCGCCGAATCGGAACCCTACACGCTGGCTGCTCCGGACCGTCTTGTGGCCGAGACGCGTCTTGATTTCCGGAGTGCGGCCCTCTGTCATCTCGAACGCGTCGCCCAGCGCAATGGCGCGCGCCTGCTGATCGACCTCAAGACTACGACGGACATCGATGCCAGCGGGCTTGGCGTGCTCGTGCTCCTCCAGAAGCGGGCCCGCGAGCGGATGATCGCCACAAGGCTGCTGCACGCGCCGTACGCAGTGAGGCAGATGCTCGAGCTCACGAGGCTTGCGTACCTCTTCGAATACGAGGGGTGATCCGCGGCTGCAGCTAGCCCCGTTGTTCACGCTTCCGGCGGCGCCACGCCGCCAGGCTTGATTCGCCCGGCAGGCGCGTCTTGACGGTGACGGATCCCATGAGGGCCACGCCGTGAATACGCACGAGCGGGGCGCCGGGGTCATCGCCGCCGGCGGAATGGAACTCCTTGAACTCGCCCATGATGGCGAGGCCATCGCACGAGATGCGCAAGCCCGGCGGCACGATCACCTTCACCTCACCCATGATCGCGGTGGCTTCGATCTCGATCTCGCCCTGTGAGAGCAGCGCCTCACGCAGGTCCAGTTCGGCGCTGCCCATGATGGCCCACACGACGTTCCGGCGGGCGGGAACCCACTCGCCAACCTTCTTTATCTCGGACATTACCGCGAGGGTCCGCTTCTCGCTGAGAGCTCCGCCTGCGGGGGCCATGCTATAGAGCGGAGTCGAAATTGGCGCCGAGGGTATGGGGCGCGTGGAGCGCGTCGCCGCGGGGGGCGGGAGGGCAGGAAGGTTCGCCAGCAGCGCCTCGAGGTCCGCTGCGTTCACGGCCTTGTACGCCAGGTCGAAGCGCGCCTCGAGTTCCTGCGTCGTGAGATTGTCATTGGCGTACTGCGCACAGAGTGTCTGGATGACGCGTTCGCGCTCGAGTTCCAGTTCAGGCATGGCTCACTCGGTTCGTCGCAGGACCAGCGCCGCGTTGATTCCTCCGAACCCGAACGAGTTCGACAAAAGGTGTTCGACTCTCGCCCGGCGTCCCGTGCGCGGAACGTAGTCGAGATCGCAGCCCGGGTCCGGCACGTCGAGATTTACCGTAGGCGGAATCCATTCCTCGTGAAGAGCCATGGCGCAGATGGCGGCCTCAAACGCGCCACTCGCGCCGAGCGCATGGCCATAATAGCCCTTGGTGCCGCTCACGGGAATGCGCGCCGCGTGGCCGTCGAACACCTGCTTGATCGCCTGCGTCTCGCAGACGTCGTTGAGCGGCGTGGAACTGCCGTGAGCGTTTATATAGCCGATCTCGGGCGGACTCACGTGTGCGTCTGCGAGCGCGAGCCGCATCGCTCGCGCCGCCTGCGCTCCCGACGGGAGCGGCGCCGTCATGTGATGCGCGTCGTTGGTGGTCCCGTATCCGCACACCTCGGCGTAGATGCGCGCGCCGCGTGCCTCCGCCCGGTCCCACGCCTCCAGCGTGAGCACGGCAGCACCCTCTCCCATCACGAATCCGTCGCGATCCTTGTCGAACGGGCGCGATGAGCGCTGTGGCTCGTCATTGCGCGTGCTCATGGCCCGGATGATCGCAAATGCGCCATAGCAGAGCGGAAAGAGCGGTGCCTCGGACCCGCCGGCGAGCATCACGTCCGCGTAGCCGTGGCGGATCTGCCGCAGCGCATCGCCAATGGCCATGGTGCCGCTCGCGCAGCTCATCGCGTTCGTCGAGTTTGGACCGCTGACGCCGAACTCGATCGCGATGTTGCAGCTTGCGGCGCCGCCGTAGACGGCGAGCGCCAGCGTCGCGTCGACGGCGCGAATGCCCTGTGAGAGAAAGACGCCGAGCTGCTCCTCCGCGTATCCCACGCCGCCGAGCGCCGAACCCATCATGGCTCCGATTCGCTCACGATCTTCCGTCTCGAGGCGAATGCCGGAGTCCTCGAGCGCCATGCGCGCGGCGGCCACGGAGAATTGCCCGAACCGGTCAAGGCGTTTCGCGCGCTTCGCCTCGAGGTGATCTTCGGCTCGGAAGTCAGCCACCTCAGCCGCATTGTGCGAGCGGAAGATGGAAGGATCGAATCGGGTCAGCGATCGCACGGCCGATTGCTCGGCACGAACGCCCGACCAGAGCCCGTCACGCCCGATGCCTATGGGCGTGACGGCGCCGATGCCGGTAATGGCGACACGACGTGGCTGCTGGCTCATGCACCACTTCCCGGTTTTCGCACCTGCTTCTCCTCTCGTTCGGCTGCGCGCGCCAGTCCCGCGACGGTTCTCGATGCAATGCCGTGCACGAACACCGGCCCGATCACTGCCCGTGCGGCAAAGGTGCCGATGAGCGGCCACGGCGGTCCGCCCCACACGTGGACGAGCCGCACGAACGTACCGCTATCGCGGGACTCGAGCCGCCATTCCACATCCATACCCTTCGTGATACCACCAGTGTGACGAAACCGTACCGCCGGGTGCTCGCCCTCCACCACTTGCATTTCAGAGCGCCACCAGGTACGCCAGCCGATCGGGCCGAAGGGCCGATTGGCCGCCATTTCCACAATTCCGCCGCCGTCGCTCGCACGCTCACGGAATCGCACCCAGCGATAGTGCGCCAGAAGCGATGGCCAGCGCTCGACGTCGCGGACGATGACGAAGACGGTGCGCAGCCTGGCGCGAACGAACGCTTCGTCCACCGTGGCCATCGCGCGCCCGAGCGGCATCGGACCCAATTGATACGGCCGGCGGACCCCCGTGGATTGGCCGCTCGTGCCGGTAGCCGGCTGCTCCTTCACACGGGACTCCAGCTTGCTGTCACGCGGAACCCGCGGCGGTTGCGTACCTCCGGCCGTACTCCAGTTGCACCGTGTATGACGTCGGAGAGTTCGCGAGCGCGGAACCCGCGGAGCACAGAAACCACCCCGTCGTGGCGGCTTATGGGGTGAAAGCTGAGTGCCCAGCTCGCGAGCCACAGGCCGCCAGCTGCCAGCCACGCGCGCCGAAGATCAGCCACAATCACCCGCACTCTTGCCACGCGATTCAGCTCCGCGAGCACCATCTTCGCGCACGGATCCTCGAAGTGGTGGAGCACCTGCGAGCACGTCACCACGTCCACGCTGCGGCTCGCGAGCGGGAGCGCACGGGCGTCGGCCGCCAGCGCGTCGCCGCTCCGGGCCCGGCCGGCCGCGGCGAGCCACGCGGTGAGCTCGAGTCCGATTGTGCTGAGCGCCACGCCGAGCCGGTCGGCCGCTCGCCGGGCGCCCTCCGGTATGTCCCCGGCGCCGGTTCCGACGTCGAGCAAGGTGAGCGAGAGTCTGGAGCGGCGCGCCTCCGCGAGCACCGGGGCGAGTTCGCTGAGCACGGCGCTCGTCCCGCCGAAAAGCCGGTTGGCCCGTGCGACGTCGGCGAGCGACCGCGCCGCGAGCGTGTGGTCTACGGCGGGGTCGTCCAGGAACTCGACACCGCGCATGCGGCGCGGACCCAGCCCGAACCCGGGCTTCATGGTGCCGGCCGGCCGTACACGCCGCGAAAATACACGAGCGGGCTTCCATCGCGCGCGAGCGCGCGCATTACCTCGCCGACGACGATCGTGTGGTCGCCGCCCTCGTGCCGGGCCCTCACGGCACACTCCAGATGGGCGAGTGCGCCGGTGATGAGCGCCACGCCCAGTGCACCGCGGGAAACCTTCACGCCCTCGAACCGGTCGTCGTACGGCTCGGCGAAACGGCGCGAGAGTCCCTCCTGGTCGTCGGCGAGCACGCTGACGCCAAAGGTGTCGGCAGCCGCGACCGCTCCGGCGATGGTCGCGTCGTGACCAATGCACGTCAGCACGAGCGGAGGCTGAAGGCTCAGCGAGCAGAACGCGCTGACGGTCATGCCGTGGTCCACGCCGCTCGCGTCGCGAACGGTGATCACTGCAACACCGGACGGAAAGTGGCTGAGCGCATGGCGAAAGGCAGCCGGCTCGATCCGGTCGGGCGGCATCAACGCAGGCCGAGCGGCGCGAGAAGCTGCACGAGGAACCGCGGGCGAAGGACCTCGCGTGCTGGTACAAAATCTCCGGTCACACCCACCAGAACGTCGGCGAGATGCGTGCGCCGCGCCAGCACGCGCGCGGCCCGATTGAGAATGGGGCTCAACTCCACGGCGAGAGCAACCATCCGCTCCACGCGCCATTTTCCGGAGAACTCACGGCGCCGGTATCGATCATACGCCTCGAGCGCGGCATCCGCGCGTCGCGTTGTGGAAGCGCGCAACGCTTCGTGCACCCAGGGCCCGAGCAGTTCGCCGCCTCGCAGCGCCGTATAGATCCCTTCACCGGTGAACGGGTCGAAGAATTCGGCGGCGTCACCCACGAGCGCCGCGCCGCTTGCCCACGCCCGCCGCGCCTTTGCTGCGAAGGGTCCCGTGGCGCGCACGGGCGAGACGCGTTCCGCGTGTGCGAACCTCGCCGCGAGCGAGCGATGCACGCCAATGCGGGCGTCGAAGAACGCGTCGAGGCCGAATCGCGCGTCTCCGGCGCGCGATTGCGGCACGACGACTGCCACGTTGGTGACGCCGCCGCCCACATCCGCAAGACCGCAGTATCCATCTCGCGATACGTGCATCTCGCCACAGTCGCCCATGCCGAGCACGCCAGCATAGTGCGAGACGAATGCCACCCGTCGCGGCCAGCGCGCGTGCCGCGCGAGTCCCAGCCGGCGGGCGACCACGGAACGAAGGCCATCCGCGCCGACAACGACAGTCGCGCGCACATCGCGCGCACCGGACCGTCCATTCCTTCCAGTCGCGCGCACGCCGGTCACGCGGCCCGTGCCATCGCGCAGCAGCGCCGTTACGTGCTCGCCCTCCGCCACGCGCGCGCCAGCCGACCGGGCGGCGTCGAGCACGATGCTGTCGAGCCTTTCGCGACGAAGCGCGAGACCGCGGTCGCGAAACCCGCGGAAGCCGTGGGTGGCGGCGAATCGTCCCTGGAACGAGACGCCATTGGGCGCATGAATCGTCATGCCCGCGAGCTGCGCGCCGCCCGCGGCCTCGACGGCCGCAAGCGCACCCATGTCCGCGAGAATGCGTGATGCCTGCGGGCTCAGGTATTCCGCGCACGGCTTTGCGCGCGGAAAACGTGCGCGGTCGAGCACGAGTACGTCGACGCCGGCGCGCGCCAGGGCCCACGCGGTGGCCGCGCCCGCGGGGCCAGCTCCGACAACCAGCACTTCCGCCCGCTCAGGACTCGTCACGCCGCTCGGCCACTCCTGTCACGTCGCGTCGCACGCCGCTGGTGTTCGAGGAACCTGCGTTCCGGCGCGCGCGGAGTCCGACGCGCCTCTCGGGGAGTCCATGAGATGAACTCTAGTCGGCGTGCGCGCGCAAGCTTAACTTCATCGGTCCGCCGTCGCTCGTGCCCGTTTTTTTTCTGGCCCCCGATGCCTTCCACTGTCGATCCACTCCTGCCGCTCAGCTTGTTCGAAGCGGTTCGCTCGGTCGACAGGCCTCGTGACGAGCTGGAGACCGAGCTCGTGGAAGAACTGCGGAACAAGCGTCTCGGCCTCAGCGACACCGTCTTCGCACAGATCAAGCGGTACGCCGAGGCCGTCAAGCGCAAGCAGCGGCCGCCGGTAGATGAGGTCGTGGCGCTGGCCAAGCTGATCGGCCGGCGTCCCGACGCGGAAGAGGTATATCGCGAGGCCGGCCGCATTCTCGCGCGCCAGGCATATCAGACCATCTCCCCGTTCACGCGCCGGATGATGCTCTCGCTTCCGTCGCTGCTCGCGCGCCCCATTGCACTGCGGCACACGCGCCGCATCACGCGCCGTTACGCCGCCGGCGTGGTGCGCCGCGTGGGATCGGCCGTCCTGCTCGAGGTGCGCGAGTCCGTCACGGTCGACGCCGCACCGAGGCTGGCGGGATGCGCATATTATGAATCCGCGCTGCGCGAACTCCTGCAACTGCTCGTTGGCGGCGTCGGCGCGGTAGACCATGTGCGCTGCGCGAGCCGTGGAGAAGGAACTTGCGAATGGCGAGCCGAGTGGCGCCCGATCGGAAAGGACGCGCGCTGAACGTCGGCCGGCGCTCCTCAATGGAGGTTTGATGCTGACCCGTGGTTCGCTCGCGGCAGTGCAGGGCGCGCTTGCAGAGGCGCGTGTGGATGGATGGCTATTGTACGATTTCCGCGGCTCGAACCCCGTCGCGCACGCGATGCTGCACCTCGAGGGTCTCGTCTCGCGGCGCGTCTTCGCATGGGTGCCGCGCTCGGGGACACCTGTCGCGATCACGCACGCGATCGAGCAGGGCCCGTGGGCGCGTTGGCCCGCAGAATGGGAGCGCCGGGTGTATGCCTCCTGGCGGTCGCTGGAAGACGAGCTGGCTGGTCTCGTGCGCGGCAAGCGCGTGATGATGGAGTACTCGCCGGGCGACGCCGTGCCGGTGGTGGACCGGGTGCCGGCCGGCGTACTCGAGATGGTGCGAGCGAGTGGTGCGACGGTCCTGACATCCGCGGATCTGGTCTCGCGTTTTTTCGCCGTGTGGGAGGATCGGCATCTCGCCTCGCACCAGCGCGCCGCCGAGCAGCTGGCGCGCATCGCGAAGGAGGCGTTCGCGCGCGCGGGCGAGAGTGTGCGCGCCGGCGCGCCGCTCGCGGAGCACGATCTCATGGCCTGGATTCGCCAGGAGTTCGACAGGGCCCGCCTGTCCACCGACCACGGCCCAAACGTATCGGCGGGAGAGAACGCAGCGAATCCGCACTATGAGCCGTCGCCGGGAACGCCCCGCCCGCTGCGCCCCGGCGACGTCCTGCTCATCGATCTCTGGGCCACGGAGGCGGGGGGGATGTGGGCCGATCAGACCTGGATGGCCTCCGTCGGGGCGCCATCGGCGAAAGTGCGTCAGGTGTGGTCCGTCGTGCGCGACGCACGCGACGCCGCGATCTCGCTCATTCGCGCCCGTATCGCGGCGCGCGCGGTTGTGAAAGGCGCGGAAGCCGACGACGCGGCGCGTGCCGTGATCGATGCAGCGGGCTATGGCGCACAGTTCACCCACCGTACCGGACATTCGATAGATGCGCGCGCGCTGCATGGATCCGGCCCCAACCTCGACAACCTCGAGACTCGGGAAGAGCGGGTGCTCATTCCGGGCGTCGGGTTCTCGATTGAACCCGGTGTGTACCTGCCTGGCGAATTCGGCGTGCGAACCGAGGTCAATGCGTTCATGGGGCGGGATGAGTTGATCGTGACGCCGCGCGAGATCCAGACGGAACTGCTCATTGTCTGAGCCGGAGGCCGGCGGTCCGCGGACGAACGAGACGCTGCGGCGGGAGCTCGGCGTCTTCTCCGCAGCACTGCTCGTCGTGGGTGGAATCATCGGCAGCGGGATCTTCTTCACGCCCCACGATACGGCTGTCGCGCTGCCAAGCGCGCCCTGGGTGCTCGGCGTGTGGGCGGTGGGTGGCGTGGTCGCGCTGGCTGGCGCCCTCACTTACGCCGAGCTCGGCGCGATGATGCCGGAGGCTGGCGGCGGCTATGTGTATGTGCGCGAGGCGTTCGGTTCACTCCCCGCATTCCTGCTGGGCTGGATGACGTGGCTGTTGATCGCAAGCGGCGCGATCGCTGCCGTCGCACTGAGTTTCGCGGGCTACCTCGCGCGATTCATTCCGATCGGCTCGGCCGGCGGACCAATGGGCGTTGCGGCGATCACCATTGTTGCGCTGACGGCAACGAACTATTTCGGCGTCAAGCCGGGAACGGTCACCGCGAACATCTTCACGATCGCAAAGATCACCGCGCTCGCGGCTCTGATCATCGTGGGAATGGTCTTCACTCCGGCCATCGTGGGCCCGATTGCCGGGGCGCCCGCGGCGCCGGCCATCGCGCCCGGCCTTGCTGCCGCGTTCGTTGCCGTGCTCTTCACCATCGGCGGCTGGCAGCAGACGAACATGGTGGCGGGCGAGATTCGTGACCCGGCGCGCACGCTTCCCAGGGCGCTGTTCATCGGCATCGGGATAGTCATCGCCATCTACCTCGGCGCGAACATTGTGTATCTGAGGGCGCTCGGACGCGACGGGCTGGCCACAAGCAGCGCAGTCGCCGCAGATGCGGCTGCGCGCCTGGTGGGTCCGTGGGGAGCACAGGCGATCACGATCGCCGCCATGCTGTCGATCTTCGGATTCGTGAACGTCGCGCTGCTGACCAATGCGCGCGTCCTCTTTGCCCTCGGCGCGGACGGGGCATTCCTGCCGCACGCGGGCCGCGTACATCCGCGCTTCGGGTCGCCCCACGTGGCGCTCGTGATGCTCGGCGGATGGTCGCTCGTCCTGCTGTTCGCGACGAGCGGCCAGATCGGCAAGCTCCTTTCCGGCGTGGTGTTCGCCGACTGGATTTTTTTCGGACTCGGCGCGGCGAGCGTGTTCGTGCTGCGCAGCAAGCGTCCCGATCTCCCCCGTCCGTACCGGGTGCTCGGCTATCCCTGGCTGCCGGCGTTCTTCGTGTTGTGTGCGATGGTTGGCGTCGTGAGCGCTTACGTGTCGGCGTTGCGAATGTCGCTCGCGGGGACGGCGATGCTCGCGGTGGGGGTTGGGGTGTACCGCTGGCGAGCGCCGCACGGTGGACAATGATGGATGGGTGTGGCGTCGATCGCGCCGTACGCCGTTCGCCTCCCGCACTTACCGAATGTGCCGATCCACCACCATTGCGACGAACAGCAACGCCAGATACAGCAACGAGTATTTGTACACCCACCACGAAGGCCCAACCCACGCCCCACCCGCCGCCGCCCGCACGCGCCACACCCCACGCACCAGCAGCGCCCCGAGCACGAGCGCGGCACCGAGGTACACCACTCCGAAAACCCCGAAGCAGACCGGAAGCACCGTGATCGCCACGAGCAGGATGCTGTACCAGAGCATCTGGTCCATGGTTTCGCGCTCGCCCCAGACGAGCGGTGCCATGGGAACCCCGGCCTTGCTGTAGTCGCGCTGCTTGTTCAGTGCGAGCGCCCAGAAGTGCGGCGGTGTCCAGTAGAACACAATCAGGAAGAGGTACAGCGACGCGAGATCCACGCGTCCCGTAACCGCCGCCCATCCGACCAGCGGTGGAAAGGCTCCAGCCGCGCCACCGATGACGATATTCTGGGGAGTGCGTCGCTTGAGCCACCGCGTGTAGACGAACACATAGAAATAGAAGCCCGCGAGCGCGAGTGCAGCGGTGAGCACGTTCACGAAGTGCGCCAGCAGCCAGGTCGCTGCGGTCGCGAGCGCAATGCCGAACGCGATGACGGCGCGCGGAGTCATGCGGCCGCTTGGGATCGGCCGCAAGCGGGTCCGTGCCATCACGTCGTCGATGTCGCTGTCGAGATACATGTTGACGGCGTTCGCTCCGCCGGCCATCAGGTAGCCGCCGACCGTCACCCAGACGACCGTCATGAGGGAGGGCGTTCCGGCGACGAACATCGGCGCAACGGTCGTCACGAGCAGGAGCGAGATGATTCTCGGTTTGGTGAGCGAGATCAGATCAGCCGCGAATGTCCGCTCCTTCGTGGTCGCGAACGCGTCCGTCACGAATGCACGCCTGCGGCCGGCGGACGCGCCTCGAACCGGACGGTCGCATCGTGCATGGTGCGCCACGTCCACACGAGCGTGCACGCGAGGGCGATCCCCGGGAGCACGGCGTATCCCCACTCGAGCACCGTCGCGCCCGGCCTTGCGCTGTGGTGCATGCCGCGCCGGGTGGACCGGAGGATCAGTGCCTGCGCCAGCACAATGAAGACGGCGGCGATCCAGAACAGGACTTCGGAGAGCGCGGTAGCCATGAGACTCACAAAGTTCGCGGGAGGAAAGGAGGGCGGGAAGGGGTGTGCGCGCGCTCGTCACCCGCGGTTGCACCTGCCCTCGCGTACCCAGTTGCCGTGGAGTAGCCTTTTCCGATGCCCAACGACAGCGGCGCGCCGTCCCGCCCCACTCTCGCACGCAGGCTCGGCCTGTGGAGCGCCGTCGCCGTCGTCATCGGCTCGACAATTGGGTCCGGCATATTCCGCTCGCCTGCCGGCATCGCGGCGCGCATTCCGGGTCCGCTTCCGATGCTCGCGGTGTGGGTCACGGGTGGCGTGTTCGCCCTCTGCGGCGCCCTCACGATGGCTGAAGTGGCGAGTGCACTTCCGGAGACCGGCGGCGTGTACGTTTTCTGCCGTGAGGGATGGGGACGGCTCGCGGGTTTCTTGTTCGGCTGGGGCCAGCTGGTGAT
>Ga0210384_10008862_pt1 | contig 10444 bp, 9 predicted proteins | sample IncBWH2MmetaG_FD_160574 | JGI IMG/M metagenome (GOLD analysis project Ga0210384, IMG submission 160574) | Forest soil microbial communities from Barre Woods Harvard Forest LTER site, Petersham, Massachusetts, United States - Inc-BW-H-2-M | ecosystem: Environmental > Terrestrial > Soil >...
GTGACCTCGACGCTTGGCTTCCCGACCGTTGGAAACAAACTCATATCGCTCGGTGCGCCGCTCTGGGAATTCCCGTTCCTTCCAATCCATAGCCCCTGCACTTCACGTATCGCTCACCGCTCAACCCCTCGACGTAGTTCAGCAATATGGCGGAGATATTCGGCACTTTGCACACGGTTTTCGCAACTACGTGGCTGAGTTGCAGCTTCCGTTACAGGAGTGTGTCGCTTCCGAGACGTCGGCAAGAGGGATCCTGCCGAAGGGCGACGAATATGTCTTGCTTGGAGGCCCTAACATGGCGTCCTGCCTTCCCGTCGGAAAGCAGGACCAAACCTGCTCGCTCGTCGTCGCCGCTGGCTCGGACATATTCCTGCCGGATAGCCTGACTTTCACTAAGGAAGTTTTTGCGGCGGGGGAGTTTGTGGGCGGCAAAAGCAGCACCTACCGAGCGGTTCTCGGAGAGAAGGGTATTCACCTGCAGCAGGCCAGCAAGGTGATCCGCTGGGCGCACTCCGCGGGAGAATTTCGAGCAGAACACGACTGTGATTTGTATGGACGTATCTCCTCCGACCAAGAGATCCAGTTGCAGTCCGGCTGCGTCTTCCAGCGGCTGAATGCTCCCCGCATTGCGTTTGGATCGGCGAGCGTCGCCGACAAGGGGAGTTCTTGCATCGTGTCCGAAACTCTCCGCGACACGGCATCTCTGCCGCGGCCGGACGCCCGCACCCTGGTCGACGGAGATATGGAGATCCGATCCGGCGAGGTTATCGCAGGGAGCGTCGTAGTTCGAGGGAGGCTGCACATCCATGCCGGAGCGCGCGTGCTGGGTAGTGTAAAGAGCAATAAAGAAACGATCGTAGAAACCGGCGTGTGCGTCCAGGGCTCCCTTATCAGTGCCGCTACGATGCACATTGGCCAGGGTTGCCGGATTGGCGGTCCTGTCGTTGCAGAGCATGGAATGGTGATTGAGTCGGGTACCGAATGCGGCACCATGCGTACCCCAACCACTGTGAGTGCACCAACTGTCGAGGTTGAAGAGGGCGTTCTGGTTTACGGCACACTGTGGGCCCGGAAGGAAGGACGAGTGGTTACCATCCGATGAGGAAACACGCGGTCATTATCGGTTCCGCAAGCCTGTGCCTGTTGGTCCTGGCGGCGTGGCTCGCGTGGCATCCTCGCGACCACTTCAGTCCAGGAGCGGACCGTCTGATCCTATTGGTGCCGGACGAAACTAATCTTTCCGACCCGCGCGTGACGGTCTGGCTGGATGCTGCGAGTGAAGAAGGCTTACACGTGGTCCCCATGCACGATTCAAGTTTCCTCCGGCCCTTGTTCGGGAGACCGCACTGCGCGGGAGTGATCTTGCCAGACTCCATCCACGAGCAAGCCGGCGACCTATTCGTCGGTGCCATGCGTGAATACGTGGCCGCAGGCGGAAACCTGATGGTTGTTTATGATGCCGCTACAAAGTCGCTTCAGGGGTTTTATCCGGGAAGCCGTTCCCGGCTCTCGGATCTCGCGGGAGTGAACTACGCCCTCTATACAGCTTTGGGTGGCGCAATGATCCAAGCAAGGGACGTGGGTGGGGCGATCCCTGTTTTGGACCAACTCGGCGTGCCGCCCGGGAAATACTACCCTTTTCTGCCGTCCAAACTGACGAAATCCGGTGCATCCGGAGGTGGCTCCGATGAAACTCAGCTCAGACGCTACCAGCACGGTAGTTTGGAGTACGCCAGCTTCGTGACCTCCGGGGACTATTCGGGCAGAGTTCTGCTGCGCTCGAGCGCAGGCATCGTCGCCGGAGAGCATCGCTACGAGAAGGGCTCCGTGCTGTTTGTGAATATCCCACTCGGATATCTCAAGGGAAACACCGATGGGCTTCTGCTTCACGCGTTCCTCAAGTACTTCGCGGTGCATCTCCTGTCCTTACCTTATTTGGTGTCTGTGCCTGACGGCGTCGGTGGTTTGGTGCTGAACTGGCACGTAGACTCCAATGCCGCTATCAGCGCGCTCCAGGAGATGAACACCTGGACGATTCTGCAGCAAGGTCCGTACTCCATTCACATTACGGCGGGGCCGGACACGTACGCGTTCGGCGACAAGCAAGGTTTCGACGTCCTCCATCGAGCCGCTAGTCAGCTTCTAGTTCACGAATATACGAATCTTGGTCACGAAATCGGAAGCCACGGAGGATGGATCCATAATTATTTTGCAACGCACGTCGATACAGACGATCCGAAAGAGATGGAAAAATTTCTGGAACTCAACAGGTCCGCTCTGGAGCAGGTGACCGGAAGACCTGTCGTCGAGTACTCCGCCCCGAGTGGCAATCAACCTGAATGGGTGACTAAGTGGCTGGAACTGCATGGCTTCGTGGCGTACTACTTTACGGGCGATACCGGCATGGGCCCCACCCAGGGCTATCGGGTCGGTCGGCGAGAGGGACAATCCATCTGGGCCTTCCCCATCGCTCAGATGGATCGGGCGGCCTCCTTCGAGGAGTTGCGCGGCGAGGATGTCTCCTTCGAAGTTATCGAACAATGGCTTGAGGCGTTGACTGACTTCGTCGTTAGCCACGAGCAAGTTAGGCTTACTTACTTTCACCCGCCAGGGATCCTACCCTTCCGCAAAGAAGTTGATGGTTGGATGCATAAGACCATGCAGCTTAAGGCCCAAGGACGCTTCCGTTGGTACACAATGGCAGAAATGGCCAATTTCTTGAACTCGCGAAAGAAGGTGGTGTGGAAATTGAACGAACGAGGCGGGCTGGCGTCCCTCGAAGCCGCCGATTCTCAAACGTTGGCCCACCAGGCTTGGACGTTTCCCTCGGAAAAGTACGGCAAGCCAACTGTTGCGCGGGGGGCCGCCACGGTTCACCAAGACGGTGCCAGGTGGATTGTGGTAGCTGGTGAAGGGAATCAGCTCACCGTGGAAGCCAGGACATCCAGCCAATGACCCACCATCACTTCTGGCTGAACATCATCGTCTTCTTGCTCTTGAACCTAGCCGTCGTGGGGAGAACCAGTGCCCAGCAGGACCCAGTATCCGCAGCCCCAATTCAGTCATCTCCGCAGCAGCTCGGCACGACCGTTCCCGTCGCGCCAGTGCCCGAAAGGCTCTTAACTAACTTTTTGGAGGCGGGAGTCAGCTACCATGAACTCTCCAGCGACTTCGGCCGTTGGAGCGGTGGTTATTTCCACGGCGTTGTTGAAAAGGGAAAGAATATCTGGAGCGGTGAAATTAACGGCGAACACGAGTTCAGCGACGCCGGAGTGTATTTGGCCGTTGGCGACACATACAACTTCAACTCCGATTGGTACGCCTCGCTGACGGTCGGTTCGAGCGCCGGCGGCTTCTTCTGGCCACGTTTCCGAGCTGATGGATTCATCAATCGAAAATGGAATGAACGAAAGCAATTCATCACAACTCTCGGCTTCGGCTATTACGCCGCCAAGGATGTCCACCGTGACCATAGCATCTTCTTGGGTACCGTTTATTACTTCCAGAAGCCATGGATCATCGAGGATGGCTTGCGACTCAATGTCAGCAACCCTGGCACAGTTCTCTCACCTTCTGGTTTCGTAGCGGTTACCCAGGGGCACAACAAAAAACGCTACATCACCTTGAAAGCGGGGTTCGGCCAAGAGGCGTATCAGTTGATTGGCCCAACCACCGCTCTGACGCGCTTCCCCAGCCAGACCTTTGACGTTACCTGGCGGCAATGGGTTCGCAAGGGCTGGGGATTCAATCTCGTCGCATCTTACTATCACAGCCCATTTTACGAGCGAGGTGGTGGCAGCATTGGATTCTTCAAAGACTTCTGATCGCCGCACGACCTCCGGAGGCGTGAATTACTTGTCGAGTTTTGCAGAGCTGAGCCGTCTCCGCGGACACCGTGGCGGGGTCATCAGCATGCACCGGGCCCTCACGCGGTTCGTTCTGGCACCCCGCGAGCTCATCACGTCTGGCTTGCTCGTCTTGCTGATCTCATTCGTGTGGGCCGTTTCTTTGCCGCAGCTCTGTCGATTTTGGCAATACGTTTTGACGGTAGGCTTGAGAACCCTGGCGCTACGTGCCGATCTCGGTCTCAGTAGGCATCAGGTCGCGTCTGCCATCCACTTCGCGATTCCTTATCCCCGCATGGTGGGCGCTCTTCCCGACTCCCCAACATGGTGGCTCACCGCGTCAGTCGTTATCCTGCTACTAGCCGCCAGCTTTTTTCTGCCCACCAGGCTGACTCCAGTGAAATACCTCTTGCGCGCGGCCCTGTTCGTCCAGGCAACCGGGCTAGCGTACTTCATGTGGGCACCGGGGCGCTTTCCGCATACGCCCGATAGCTACATGGAAGGACTCACAGGCTACGCAATCGCACTCATCTCTTTTGTACCCATCCTGTTTGGTCTAACCTACTACATCTTTAATTTCGGTTTATTCAAGAAAGCACTGATCACGGTCATGACGATGACTCACCTTTCTCTATTCTTTCCTTTGCAGCTCCTTTTGCAGGCAGCCTTGCTGGAGAAATCCATTCTGTTCATGCCGCTTCTCTATATCGTCTTCGGCTTGCCAGTAGACGTCCTAATTATCCTCGCCTTCTATTCATGGGGCATGAGCTGGTCAACAAAAACACAAATTGACTCGTAAATCATCCATATAAGTGGTTAAAGTGCTAAGCGAAGTGCACCGGCTGCAGATTGGATGACTGCTCTGAAGCTACACGCTAATCCTGACGCGCCCGCAACCGGCAAACTGATTCGCGAGCACGTGCCCGACAAGAACGGAAAGGTTCTGCCCGCCGATCTCTCTTCAGGCTCCTACGAATTCCGCGACCTCAACGACCATCTCGCCGGAACCTTGTTCGAGGGAAAAGTCATCTACGAAAAGACCTACGGCCACGTCACCTACGGCTGTATGGACTGCTGCGACCTCACCGCCCCCTATCTTACCTTCAATCCCCTTGGCATCCCCTTCCAGGGGAACGCCCCGAACGGCGTGTGGGCCACCGACTGCAACTCCAACGACGTCGATGTGAGCTCCAGCTTCGACGGCAGTTGGACCACCGGGAATACCGCCATCGCCACCGTGGACTTCAGCGGGAACCATACCGGGGTCTCTGATGGTTCCACCATTTCATACGTGTACGGGCCCCTAATGACCCAGCACGGCCGCATCTGCTACAACACCGACCAACATGGCAGCGGCGGCGACCACGTCCTCAAAGTTGTCTTCTCACCGAATCCCGCGCTCATTCCTGCAGGCGGGACAGGCACGGTAACAGCAACTGTGACTGGTAATACGAATAGCGCCCCGATCAACCTAACGCTTTGAAGTTCTGGCACCGGCTCAGCACTTTTCACCAACAATAGCCCTCCTTCGTCAACCTTAACCATCACCTCCAGCACGACTCTAACAATCCAGGGCGTCCAGGGGAGCACGACGCAGAATGACATAACTATTACGGCCACAATGAGCGGAGAAGGCTCAGGCAACGTAGGACTTGGCAGTCTCAGTGTCGTTGCCGACTCGGTAAAATTCCAAAGTTCGTCAGGCTCCGCACTGCCGTCTCCATTCAGGGTGGGGATATCGTCGACAGTCAACGATTGCAACGAGAATCCGGTCACTCATGACAGAACGCAAACTATACAGGCAGTCATTTCTCCAGCATGGGAAACACCCAATATCGCAATCAGTTAGAACAGCAATGGTAATGGTGGGGTTCTGACAATCAAAGTCACCGGAACCGACAACACGAACGGAATTATCACCATGACTGTCGTCGGCACGACGCAGAGCGCAGCGCAGAGCGACGTCCAGATCACCGCAACCGACACTGCCGTCGGCGGACAATTCAGCCAGCCAGTGTCTGTGATTGTTCCTTCTCAGATTGCAACTCCGCACCCGCAACCCAGCCAGACAGTCACTGGGGTCAACGTAGCGATTAACGCTTGCAAAAGTCCAGTTGCGGCGGGCATTGGGACTAACGACTCGCTCTACACGGACTACTCAATCCACATGACAATTACTGTATGGGACCAATTCGGGACTCCGGTTGGCGACCTCTATGCGGGCGCGGCAGTCTTAGAACCCTACCAATCAATCTACATCCCCATCAACCAGTCCCTCACGAGCGGCAGCACATACACGGATCCATTTGGTCCCGGCTATATCTCTGTCGCATCGCTGCCGCAGAACGACCCTCGCGTGGCCGCTTGGCCAAGTCAGCCGCTAGGGCCATTCCCGATAACCACTCAAACTCCAACTACCCCGGTTCAGGTAGATGGGTTTCCGATTGGGACAATCTCGACCCGCACGTGGACCAGCACGAGCCCGAACACTGTTACGGTAACCTGGCCATGATAGAGGAGGACCATATGTATCGGAAACTATACAAGCCGTTTGCGATTGCCACCCTGGTATTCTCTTGGAATCTCGTATTTCTTTCTGGCAAACCAGGCCGAACGGGGGCCCTATTCTCTGCCTCCGGGGACGATGAGGTTCAGGTCAGGCAATTGTTAGCTGAAGTGGGGTCCAAAAACGGAGTCACGTTCACAATCGAAGAAGCTCTACTAAAGGGCGGAGCCATGGACCATATCCGCAGCTCTCGTCATCGAACACCCCCGGAGGGTACGGGCCTTAAGGCCGTGCTTGACGACCTATCCCAGTCGGTACCCAATTTCACTTGGTACGGCGACCCAAACAACCCCAAGATTATCCATATCGTCGACGACCATCTGCTACGACGTCAGGGATACGCTTTGGACCGAGTAATTGACGAAATCGATTTCTCGGGAACGGTAATAGAGTTGGTCGACGCAATCGGCTCTAAGGGCATTCCGGTGTCAGCAGGAGGACCCATGGGCACGGATGACTTACTCTCTTTGGATGGCGTCACAAGAGTACAAGTCAAAGGGAAAGGACTGAGAGTGAGAGATGTGCTGTCGGACTTTGTTTCGCTCGACGGCCGCGGACCAATTCTGTGGACCGCGGAAACCCACGTCGACGGCTTGGACCAGACCAGCTACATCCGGTTCCGTGGTGCTTCACTAAGGAAGCCAACGCCAAACCGGTAGGCTCGTTCCTGTCGCCGTGCCATACGCCAACAATCCACTGAGCAGAACGGATCCTCTTTCAGTGACCGAGAATGTGGGCCGCGGCGGCACGTTGAACACTAAATCCGAATTGACGCGTCCGCTCGTGACCTCTACTGTAGTTGCCTCAGGTGTGCGTCAAATTTGTTAGTGAGAGGTGACCCGGAATCAACAGACTCTATTCATATCGCGATGCTGGTCAAGTAGTAATGTTCCTGCAAGCGGTTGAAAACATTTGTCCAGCCATATTGCCGAATGGCTAGTCTAGGTCGACACAAGTCAAATCGCGCCGGAGTGTAGAAATCGTAAAACACATCGCCGGAAAAACTAAGGTGAGTAGGAGCGATGTTTAATTATTCGGATATTGAAGAAGTTATTAACTCAATTAAGCTTGTTTTGACGCTTTTATTCCGAAAGCGCGGCGCTTAGCACCATCGTATCCTCAAGCGTGTAGGAGGCGATGAGACGCGGTTTTCGCTACGAACCGACAGAATCGAACCTAAAGAATGTGTTTCTTGTTCGTCATTTGATTTCGGGATGCAAGTTACAATGGAGAGCGGACTCTTTAGGACAATCCGGTCTGCCTGGAAAACGCCAAAGCCGAACCGTAACAATACCGCCAGTCGGTCGAGAAACTACAGTCGTGGTATTCATTTTCCTTCTTGCAAGGCTGCAGAGACGAGCCTTGCCATGGATTGACAAGAAAGCGCCATGGACGAGAGCGCATGCTGCTTGGAGTTTCAGCAACTGAAGGGTGACACGGTGCGATGAATGATTTGAACGTGGCCAAACGCCGTAATCCGAAACTTGGTTTTTCGGACTTGACGGAAAGACATTCCGCTACCTACTCGGGTACAATCGCTCTTCAAAATGGATACACATGGAGTCGCCAATTCGCTATTTGGCGCGCCACGGGCACTTATCGACGTCATACATATCGGTGCCCTGCCTAGTAATTCCAGGATCAGATGGGTGGGAAAATGCATCGCTCCATGGGCTCGCGGTTGAGTCGATTCTCTCGGATCAACTAGAATTCACGTTCGAAACGGCCAAACCGATGAGCTTTGAACCGATTGAAGACTACGGAGTGATTGGCAACATGCGCTCCATCGCCCTGGTGGGTGTAAACGGCTCAATCGACTTTCTTTGCTATCCAAATTTCGATTCTCCCACCGTGTTTGCCGCGCTGCTCGATGATGAGAGAGGGGGCCGTTTTCAGATTCAGCCGCAGCTCAAAGAAAAGCGCGTACGGCAGCTGTATTTGCCCGACACGAACATTCTGCTGACGCGATTTCTTGCGGAGGAAGGTGTGGCCGAGCTGACGGATTACATGCCCATCGGATCCGACGGAGAGGAACCGAATGAGATTATCCGCACCGTGGCCGTTATCAGAGGCGAGGTTGAATTCAAGGTTCGGTGCAAACCACGATTTAACTATGCGATGTCGGGGCACACTGTGAACGTCCAAGACCGGTACGCGATTCTTTCGCCTGCAAGCGATACCTGTCCTCCTCTGTCGCTATACTCCACCGTCGCCCTCCGACAACAATCCCAGGATATAACCGCCGAGTTCAAGCTCCGAGCCGGCGAAAAAGCGACCTTCATCTTTGGTGGAGTTCGCGCGCGAGAAGAGCAACCCGAGATGGAGGTCGTAGAGCGGCGCTTCCAGGAGACAGCCCGTTTCTGGAAGGGGTGGATCGCAAAATCAAAGTACAAGGGCCGGTGGCGCGAGATGGTCAATCGTTCCGCCCTAATGTTGAAGTTGCTGATTAGCCGGGAGCATGGATCGCTGATTGCAGCGCCTACATTTTCCCTGCCAGAACAAATTGGCGGAGTGCGTAATTGGGATTATCGCTTCACCTGGCTCCGTGATGCGTCTTTCACGCTTTACGCACTGATCCGATTGGGTTTTGTCGAAGAAACTGAGGCGTTCATCGACTGGCTGAAAGGGCGGCTCAGTGACGATGCGGAACGGGGACCGCTGCAGGTGATGTATGGGGTTGACGGCAGGCAGAAGCTTGATGAGCTGACGCTCGATCATCTGCAGGGATACGAACATTCGCGACCCGTGCGTATCGGAAACGCGGCCTATCAACAGCTGCAACTAGATATTTATGGCGAAATGATGGATTCGATCTATCTGGCAAATAAATACGGAGATCCAATTTCGAATGCCGGATGGCAGGAAGTTCAGCGAATCCTGGAGTGGTTGAGTAAGAACTGGCAACGGCCTGATGAAGGTATATGGGAGGTTCGGGGTGGGGCGCGAGAATTCCTGCACTCTCGTCTGATGTGCTGGGTGGCTTTCGATCGAGCCCTGCGGCTCGCACAGAAACGGTCCCTTTCGGCTCCGTTCGATGCTTGGCTGCGAACGCGCGACGCGATTCGAGAGGACATCTTTACGAACTTCTGGAACGACGATTTGCAGTCGTTTGTCCAGTCGAAGGGGACGAAGGATCTGGACGCATCGGTCCTGCTGATGCCACTCATGCGCTTCATCAGTCCCGTCGATCCGATGTGGCACTCGACAATGAAAGCCGTGGAAGCACGCTTGGTCGAGGATACGCTTGTCCGTCGATACGAGACCGAAGCAACGCATGTGGACGGGCTTCCAGGCAGAGAAGGCACCTTCACCGCGTGCTCGTTTTGGTATATCGAATGCCTGGCGCGCGGTAGGGAGCTGGAAAAAGCTCAATTGTTGTTCGAGAAACTTTTGGGATATGCCAACCATCTGGGGCTCTACTCGGAGCAAATTGGTCCAAGCGGGCAACATCTCGGGAACTTCCCACAGGCATTTACGCATCTCGCGCTGGTCAGCACCGCAACGTATCTGGACAGGGTCCTATCTGGCAAGGACGACTCCGTGTGGCGTTAGCATCCTTCGATTTGTCGGTAGGTTGGACCGCCAAGACTCCACGGCGGAAGTGAGGCTCCGGATAGATACCCACAGGTCGGCTTCTCGACCGCAATCAGTACATCACTGCTAGCGCGTTTCTCGGTGCTAATACGACGGACGAACCGATAAGTTCCGGCTTGTCATCCGCGCACGGGCGCGGATTGCCCCGTCGAAGCTCTGGGAAACACAACACGACTTTCGGCGAATAACCTGGTATTGCATCGCAACAGTGGTTCAGACGTCTCCGAGCCTTTTGGAGCCGACTTGTGATCCTCCCTCGCAAGCGAGAACCCGCGCGTCGAGTAGCACGTTGGGAACTCCTGGACCCTCAAACTTCTGGCGGTGCCTGGTTTCATACCCTCGCTCGTATTCGTCCTGATTCTTTCGCCCAATGTCGTGAATCTCCTGCGCCGAGAAAACAAAAAATTTCGGCGGCTGGCCGGGCGGGGACAGTTGAACA
>Ga0210384_10008865_pt1 | contig 10443 bp, 8 predicted proteins | sample IncBWH2MmetaG_FD_160574 | JGI IMG/M metagenome (GOLD analysis project Ga0210384, IMG submission 160574) | Forest soil microbial communities from Barre Woods Harvard Forest LTER site, Petersham, Massachusetts, United States - Inc-BW-H-2-M | ecosystem: Environmental > Terrestrial > Soil >...
ACGGGCGGCAGCAGTATCCGATAAGGGATTGCATCCCGCGGTTCGCACCCGAGTCAAATTACGCCGACAACTTCGGCGTGCAATGGAACACGTTCCGGCGAACGCAGCTTGACAGCTACTCAGGCCAACCGATCTCGGCGGACCGCTTCTGGACATCGACGGGATGGCGGCCCGAGGACATTGCCGGACAGTACGTGCTGGATGCCGGATGCGGTGCCGGCCGGTTCGCGGAGATAGCCCTGCAGGCCGGAGCGACGGTGGTGGCGCTGGACTACTCCAGCGCAGTCGATGCCTGTTACGCCAATCTCCAGCACTATCGCAACCTGCACGTCGTGCAGGGCGACATCTACGCGCTGCCGTTCCCCAAAGGCGCATTTCCGTACGTCTACTCACTCGGGGTTCTGCAGCACACCCCGGACGTCGAGCGGGCGTTCGCGAGCATCCCTCCCATGCTGGCGAGCGGCGGGCGGCTGTGCGTCGATTTCTATGGGCGGCGTCTTGGAACGATGCTGCACGCGAAGTACCTGTTCAGGCCCATCACCAAACACGTTCCGCAGGCAAGGCTCTTCAAGTTGCTGCGATCCGCGGTGCCGGTATTGCTGCCGGTGAGTCAGCTGTTGGGCGGCATTCCGGCGCTCGGCCGCTACCTCAAGCGCTTGATTCCAGTGGCGGATTACACCGGCGTCTATCCGCTCAACGCCCAACAGCTGAAGGAATGGGCGCTGCTGGACACCTTCGATATGCTGGCGCCCCGCTACGACAAGCCGCAGCCTGCGGGGCGTGTGCGCAGGTGGCTCGAAGCTGCCGGTTTGGCGCACGTGGAAGTGCTCTGGCCAGGTCATCTGGTCGGCAGGGGAAGCAAACTGCCGTGATCGTGGGCATTGACGCATCCAACATCCGCGCAGGCGGCGGGGTTACCCATCTGGTCGAGCTGTTGCGGGCGGCGCAGCCGCAGGCGCACGGCTTCTCGCGGGTGGTCGTGTGGGGAGGACAGGCAAGTCTGGCGCGGATTGAAGAGCGTCCCTGGCTCGTAAAATCGCATCAGCAGCTTCTGGACAAACGCCTGCCGTGGCGTGCATTTTGGCAGCGTTACCGGCTTTCCAGGCTGGCGAGGTCAGCAGGTTGCGCCGTGCTGTTCGTGCCGGGAGGCTCCTATGCGGGCGATTTTCATCCGGTGGTGACCATGAGCCGCAACCTGCTGCCGTTCGAGTGGCGAGAGTTACGGCGCTTTGGGTGGTCGTGGCTGACAGTGAAGCTGCTATTGTTGCGAATGGTCCAGGCGCGGACTCTCAGGCGTGCAGACGGCATCATTTTTCTCACCCGCTATGCGCGTGACGTCGTCATGCGGGTGATCCGGCGTACGGACGCCGAGACGACCATCATTCCGCATGGCATCGACGCGCGGTTCCTACAGCCGCCTCGTGAGCAGTTCCCTGCTGGCTACTACAGTACCGCCCGGCCGTTGCGGCTCGTATACGTTTCGATAGTCGACATGTACAAACATCAGTGGCACGTTGCGGAGGCAGTGGCGCTGCTGCGTCGGAACGGCACTCCGGTGGCGTTGGAGCTGATCGGGCCGGCTTATCCTGCGGCCTTGAAGCGGCTCAATGCCGCGCTTGCGCGCCTGGATCCCGCGGGCGCCTTTATCCGCTATGCGGGAGCGGTTGCGCATGCCGCCCTGCACCTGCAGTACGCGCACCAGGACGTCTGCCTGTTTGCTTCGAGCTGCGAGAATATGCCGAATATTCTGCTGGAAGGCATGGCCTCAGGGCTCCCTATTGCGTGCTCGAACCGCGGTCCGATGCCGGAGGTACTCTGCGAGGCGGGGTTGTATTTCGATCCTGAGAGTGCGGGCGACATCGCCCGGGCGCTTGGTGACTTGATTGCCTCCCCCGAGCTGCGGGCACGGCTGGCGCACGCCTCCTTCGAGCGCGCGCGCGCCTATTCCTGGAGCCGGTGCGCCGGCGAGACGTTCAGATTCCTGGCACATAGCGCGGCGCAATCTGTGTGCTGAGCGTCGCAGCAGCAGCAATTTCGGAGCGAGGCGCCCAGAATACGCAGGGCGCCCGGACGCAATCGACCGTCCTGATCCTGGGTGCGTCGGGAATGCTGGGAAATGCGGTACTGCGCTTTTTCTCACAGAGTCCCGACTACCTGGCAATCGGTACGGTGCGCTCCCGCGACGCCCTGCAGCGGCTGCCACAGGCCTTGCACAGCCAGCTTGTGCCTGGCCTGGATGTCGAGGACGCCGACGCTCTGCAGCAGTTGTTTGCGCGGGTGCGCCCCGCAGTCGTCATGAACTGTGTCGGCCTGGTCAAGCAGCTAGCCCGGGCGGATGACCCGCTGGCAGCCATCCCCATCAATGCACTGCTTCCGCATCGGCTGCTGCGGCTCTGCAAATCCGCCGGAGCGCGGCTCATTCACGTCAGCACCGACTGCGTTTTCGCCGGCACCAGGGGGATGTATCGGGAGGAGGATCCCCCGGATGCAACCGACCTCTACGGTCGCAGCAAGCTCCTCGGAGAGGTGGATGACGAGCAGGCGGTGACGTTGCGAACCTCGATCATTGGGCCCGAGCTCGATAGTGCCCACGGTCTGTTGAGCTGGTTTCTCGCGCAGCGCGGCCGCGTCAAGGGATACACCCACGCAGTTTTTTCCGGTCTTCCGACGGTAGAGATAGCGCGCATCATGCGCGATTTCGTCATTGCGCGGGCGGACCTGCGCGGCGTGTACCATGTGGCGGCTGAACCAATCAGGAAGTACGAGTTGCTTACCCTCATTGCGCAGCGCTACGGACTGTCCACAGAAATCGAGCCGGACGGCCAGCTGGTCATCGATCGGTCGCTTGATTCGAGCCGCTTTCGGGGCCTGACCGGCTACGTCTCTCCGCCATGGCCCGATCTGGTGGATGCCATGCACCAATTCGGCTAGCCCGCAACCGCGGCGGAAATGCTCCATGATGCTGAAAGAGAAAATTCTACTCATCACCGGCGGTACCGGCTCGTTCGGGCACGCGGTGGTCACGCACCTGCTGAACAGCGACTGTGCGGAAATCCGCGTCTTCAGCCGCGACGAGAAGAAGCAGGAAGATATGCGCCTCGCCATGCGGAGCGAAAAGCTGAAGTTCTACATAGGAGACGTGCGCGAATACGCCAGCGTCGTCGATGCACTGATGGGGGTGGACTACGTGTTTCACGCGGCGGCGCTCAAACAGGTGCCGTCGTGCGAGTTCTACCCGATGGAAGCGGTCAGAACCAACGTGGTCGGCGCCGAGAACGTCATGCGCGCCGCCATAGCGAATGGCGTACGGCGCTGCGTGATGCTGAGCACCGACAAGGCGGTATATCCGATCAACGCCATGGGAATGTCGAAGGCGATGATGGAAAAGGTGATGGTGGCCAAGTCCCGCCTGTGCGACCCGCAGCACACGATCCTGTGCGCGACCCGTTATGGCAACGTGATGGGCTCGCGTGGCTCGGTGATTCCGCTGTTCCTGCAGCAATTGCAGGAAGGCAGGATGCTCACGATAACCGATCCGGCGATGACGCGATTCCTGATGTCGCTCGAGGACTCGGTCGCTCTGGTGCTTCATGCCTTCGAGCATGCCCAGCCGGGGGACATTTTCGTGCAGAAGGCCCCGGCGTCAACCGTGGGAGACCTGGCGCGGGCTTTGCGTGAGCTGCTGAAGCGCAGCAATGAAATCAAGGTCATCGGGACCCGCCATGGTGAGAAGCTGTACGAGTCGCTGGTGTCGCGCGAGGAAATGGCGCGCGCCCAGGATCTGGGGCGCTACTACCGCATACCCGCCGATTCCCGCGATCTCAACTACGACATGTATTTCGTGCAGGGCCAGACATCGGTCTCGCAGGCCGAAGACTACACGTCGCACAACACCCAACGACTCGATGTCGAGCAGATAAAGCGGCTACTGCTGCAGCTAGCCATCGTGCGCGAGGCCATCGATGCTTAAAGTGATGACGATCGTCGGGACCCGGCCGGAGCTCATCAAGCTGTGCCGGGTGATCGACGAGCTCGACCGGAATCTGTCCCACATATTGGTGCATTCGGGCCAGAACTTCGATTACGAGCTCAATCAGATCTTCTTCGATCAGCTCGCGATCCGCAGGCCCGATGAGTTCCTGAACGCCGCCGGCGGCACGGCCGTCGAGACGATAGCCAAGGTACTGACGAGCGGCGACCAGGCCCTCGCGCGCCACCGGCCCGACGCCGTACTGGTTCTCGGGGATACTAACAGCTGCCTGATCGCGCTTGCCGCCAAGCGGCGCAAGATTCCGGTATTCCACATGGAGGCAGGGAATCGCTGCTTTGACCAACGCGTTCCCGAGGAGGTAAACAGAAAAATTGTCGACCATGTGAGCGATGTCAATCTGACTTATACCGAGCATGCGCGGCGCTACCTGCTCGCCGAGGGCCTGCATCCCGACAGGGTGATCAAGACCGGCTCGCCGATGAGGGAGGTTATCAGCTGGTATCGCCCGCAAGTCGACGCCTCGAGGATCCTCGAGCAGCTGCAGGTGCAGCCGCGCCGTTACCTCGTTGTAAGCGCTCATCGCGAAGAGAACGTCGATGTGCCTTCACGCCTCGCCGACCTGATCAGAAGCGTGAATGCGCTGGCGGCCACCTACGACATGCCGGTCGCCTTCTCGATCCATCCGCGCACCGAGCAGCGACTCTCCGCCGCGAATGGGCTGGTTCTCGACTCACGAGTGTTGGCCCTGAAGCCGCTGGGATTCCTCGACTACATCAAGCTACAGGCGGAATCCTTCTGTGTGGTCTCGGACAGCGGAACGATTACCGAGGAGGCGGCGCTGCTCGGCATCCCCGCGGTGACTATTCGCCAGGCTCACGAGCGCCCCGAGGGCATGGATGAGGGTACGCTGATCATGTCCGATCTCATGCCGGACCGGGTGGTGGCGGCCGTGCGCTTGGTTACCGATCATGGTTGGCGCGACGGCGCGCGCTTCCGTATTCCGCAGGACTATGAAGCCGAGAATGTCTCCAAGAAAGTGCTGCGCGTCATTGTAAGTTACGTGGACTACGTTCGACGCACGGTGTGGTTTGAGCAGCAGGCGTCAAGCTGAACCATGCGAGGCTATCGCGATGCGCTTGTTGATCGTGTCCCAGTACTTCTGGCCCGAGACCTTTCGGATCAACGATGTCGCGCAGGAGCTCGTGAGCCGCGGCCATCAGGTCATGGTGTTGTGTGGGACACCCAATTATCCCACCGGGCGCGTATTCGCCGGTTACGGCTATTTTCGCCGCACGCGGGAGGTGTGGAAGGGCGTGGAGATCGTTCGCGTGCCGATCGTTCCGCGCGGCCGGCGGTCGGCGTGGCGCCTGGCGGCCAATTACCTCTCGTATGCGGCGATGGCCTCGTTACTCGGGCCGATCCGCTGCCGAGGACGGTTCGACGCGATCCTGATATTCGGGATGTCCCCCGTAACCATGGGCATTGCCGCCGTGGTCATGAAGATCGTACGGCGGGCACCCATTCTGTTCTGGGTACAGGATCTGTGGCCTGAGAGTCTGGTCGCGACGGGCGCAATCCGCGCGCCCTGGCTGCTTTGGCCGATTGATATGTTGGTGCGCGGCTTGTACCGCGCTTCGGAATTCGTACTCATCCAATCTCGCGCGTTCCGCAGTCACGTGGAATCGCGCGGCGTTCGCCCCGACCGCGTCCGCTATTTGCCCAACACCGCGGAGCCGCTCTACGTTCCGCTACCGGCCTCGGCAGCGCACCCCGCCTTAGCACAGGTGCCGGCAGGTTTCCGCGTCATGTTCGCGGGGAACATCGGCGCCGTGCAGGACCTGCCTACCGTAGTTGCCGCGGCAGAATTGCTCCGCGACCAGCGCGACATCCATTGGGTCATCGTCGGCGATGGCAGCATGAAGGCCTGGACCGCTGAGCAGCTCGCGAGTCGGCGGCTGTCGCAGACGGTGCATCTGCTCGGGCATTTCCCCGTGAGCGAGATGCCGCGCCTGTTCGCTGGAGCGGACGCGCTGCTGGTAACTCTACGTCGGGATCCGGTGCTCGCGCTGACGATTCCATCGAAAGTTCAGTCCTATCTCGCAAGCGCCAAACCCATCGTAGGTGCGCTCGACGGCGAAGGCGCTTTGGTTATCGCCGAATCCGGCGCCGGCGTCTGCGCGCCGGCTGAAGATCCGCGCGGCCTGGCGGCGCAGGTGTTGGCGCTGCGGAAGCTCGACGCCGGCACCCGTCAAGAGATGGGCCGTCACGGCCGCGAGTATTTTCTCGCCAATTTCGGCAACCAGATGCTGCTCGAACGTCTGGAGGCGTGGTGCTCTGAGCTGGCGTCCGCGCACGCGCACCGGACTTCATGACTGCGGCCGCGCCCCGTGAATCGGTGCGGGTGCTCGTAACGGGTGCGGACGGTTTCGTCGGTCGGCACTTGCAGCGCGCGTTGGTGCAACGCGGGGTCGAATATCGAGCCACGGTGCGGGCGGAAGGAATTCCTGCCGACTCGAGACGTTACGCCGTCGGTGACATCGGGCCGCAAACAGATTGGCGTGCTGCGCTCGCCGGCATCGACGTCGTCATACATCTGGCGGCAAGAGCCCACGTCCTGCGAGAAACCGCCGCGGATCCCCGCGCCGAGTTCATGCGGGTCAATGCAGAGGGCACGGGGGCACTCGTCACTGCGGCGGTCGCCGCCGGCGTGCAGCGCTTTATCTATGCAAGCTCGATAGGAGTGTTGGGCAACACCTCCGGCCATGCGCCGTTCACGTCTGACTGCGCGCCTCGCCCACATGACGCTTACAGCGAATCGAAGCTCGCCGGAGAGCGTGCGGCACGATCGGCGGCAGCACGGCTCGAGGTCGTCGTGCTGAGGTTGCCGCTGATATACGGCCCGGGTGTGGGTGGGAACTTCCTGCAGCTGCTGCGCTGGGTCGACATGGGATGGCCGCTACCGCTCGCCGGCGTTGAAAATGTCCGCAGTTTCCTGAGCGTCTGGAATCTATGCGACCTGATGATGCACGTCCTGAAGAATCCCGTTGCGGGCGGCCGATCCTGGTTGGTCTCGGACGGAGAGGACCTGTCGACGCCGGAACTCGTCCGGCGCATTGCCGGATTCATGCAACGCAAGGCGCGGCTGGCGCGCGTCCCGGTGAGCCTGCTGCAGGTATTGGGGCGATTGACGGGGCAGCACGCGCAGATTACGAAGCTGTACGCCTCCCTGGCTGTCGATATCACACAGACATGCGGCGAGCTCGGCTGGAGTCCACCTGTTTCGGTTGAAGAGGCCCTCGGGCGTACCGTCAGCTGGTACCTGTCCGAGGGCCGAAGACGAAAGTTCTGAGACAATAGTGAACACGATGTATGGACTCAGGCACTTGATCGGCGTGCTGGCATCGCCATTGGCGGCGGCCCTACTCATTGTCGTCGCAGCCGTCATCTTCAGGGCGTATAAGCGACGCAAGCTGGCGCACTGGCTGTTTGTGTGTGCTGCGCTGGTCAGCTATTTCGGCTCAATTGCCCTTGTCGGCGCGGCGCTTCTGGGCCCTCTGGAGACGGCCTATTCGCCTCTTGACCTCAAGCAACTTTCGCCTGCGCTAAGCTACATCGTCGTGTTGGGCAGTGGCTACGCTCCGCACGACCAGATACCCATAACGGCGGCCCTCGACGGGCAGGGGCTTGCGCGGATCGTCGAAGGCGTCCGGCTCGCCCGACTCCTCGGCGGCGCGCGATTGATAGTGTCGGGCGGCGCACCGGCCGGACAGGCGCCGCCAGCGCGCGGTTACGCTGAACTCGCGCGTGCCCTGGGAGTGCCTGATGCGGAACTCATCGTGTCCGACCGCTCTCTGGATACCTCAGCTGAAGCTGCTGCCGTAGCAAGATTGCTCGGAGCCGCGCCCTTCCTTCTAGTGACGTCGGCGTATCACATGCCGCGCGCAATGCGGCTGATGCGGCGCGCCGGTGCGAATCCAATTCCAGCACCAACTGGTCAGAGGGTCGCCGCTGCGCAGCATGCCTTGCTGCGCGACTTGATCCCAAGCTCCGGCGGGTTGCAAAGCACCGAGCTCGCGTTGCACGAGTATTTCGGGCTGGCCGCACTCACGGCTGGACTGGAGTGAGTGGTGTTGACCGGCGTGCGTCTGAGCCATGACTGCATGAGGCTTGCGTTGGCAGCGATTGCAGTCTCGGTTCTGCTGGTGGCCGCTTTGATTACGCGGGTAGCGCGAAAATTTGCATTGTTGCACGGTGTTATCGACGTTCCGAATGAACGTAGCTCACACCTAACCCCGACTCCACGAGGTGGGGGCGTGTCGATCGTTGTTGCCGCCACAACTGGGCTTATCGCCCTCACGTGGCTTGGTGCAATGCGAACTCCGCTGCTCCTGGCAGTGGGCGGGGGCGGTCTTGCCGTGGCCATAGTCGGGTTTCTGGATGATCGGCGACGCTTGTCGGTGGGAATACGATTCGCCATCCATCTCGCGGCTGCGCTCTGGGCGCTGAGCTGGTTGGGCGGCTTGCCACCGCTGCGTGTCGGCGCTCAGATCGTTACGCTCGGCTGGTCAGGTTATGTGCTCGGGATGCTGGCGATCGTCTGGGTGCTCAATCTTTTCAATTTCATGGACGGCATTGATGGACTGGCCGCGGTGCAAGGGGTATTTGTCACCTGGGGCGGCGCGCTGTTGGCGATCGTTGCGGGGGTGCACGGCGAAGTGGCGGGCGCGGCGCTGGTCGTCGGGGCCGCCTGCTGCGGCTTCGTGCGGTGGAATTGGCCTCCGGCGAAGATATTCATGGGAGATGTCGGCAGCGGCTATCTGGGCTATGTGATCGCGGTACTGGCGTTGGCCGCCACCCGGGAGAATCCCGTTGCGCTGTGGGCATGGCTGACCCTGGGTGGTGTGTTCTTCGTCGACGCAACGGTGACCCTGCTGCGGCGCCTGCTGCGGGGTGAACGGGTCTACGAGGCGCATCGCAGTCATGCCTATCAGTGGCTCGCACGCCGCTGGCGAAGCCACGCCAAGGTCACGGGCACCGTCCTGACCGTGAACGTTCTCTGGCTGCTCCCATGCGCCGTGTTTGCGACGCGGCGTCCTGGCTTCGCTGCCGCGACGGCGCTCTTCGCATTGGCTCCGCTGGTGCTGCTGGCCATTGCCGTGTCCGGCCGCCGCGAAGCCAGCGACCGAAGACACCTGAAGCAGTGACCCTCGCCCCGGGTGCGGCGGGTCAACCATCACACGGTGTCGCCGTTAGGGTCATCGGGGTTGCGTGCCGAAGCCTTGCACTAAAGCACTGTAACGACTATCGGTTGCCCCGTTGATTGCTTTACACTTGCCCGGCGTTTGGCGACGGACCTGCTGACGGCGCCCTCACAAAGAGGGACGGTTCGCGTCCATGTTGGAGGTGGCATGAAGGATAGACACGCGGCCGGAAAACCCGCCCCCCTGGGTGTCTCGGCTGCGGCAGCCATTCTCGCACTCCCTCGCAAAGCCAAGCGTCTCATTATGGCGACGGCCGATGCGGTCGCCATTCCCACCGCGCTGTGGGCGGCCCTGGCCCTGAAATTCGATCGTCTCGATCCGGCACTGGATCGTACCTTTGCCTACTTTCTGGTCGCCGTCGCCTCCGCCCTGTTCTTTTTCTCGGTGTTTGGCCTGTACCGCGCGGTGATCCGCTTTGTGGGACCCAAAGCGATGGTCACAGTGATCGCGGGAGTCAGCCTTTCGGTGCTGGTGCTCGCCGGCTTCGACCGCTTTGTGGCCAGCCAGCAGATTCCGCTCTCGGCGTTTGGCATCTACTGGGCACTCGCGCTGCTGTACGTGGGGGGCAGCCGCTACGTGGCCCGCTATCTGCTGTTCCTGCACACGGGCACGAACGGCAAGCTCGTCGCGCGCGTGGCGATCTACGGCGCCGGCGACGCCGGGGCGCGCGTGAGCTCGGTGCTGCTCGGCGGACCGGACTTTGAGCCGGTGGCGTTCATCGACGACAAGAAATCGCTGCAGGGCAGCAACATCAACGGGCTCAGGGTGTACGGCTCCGATTCCCTGCAGGAGCTGGTGCGTCATCGCAAGATAGACCGGATCCTGCTGGCACTGCCGTCCGCTTCGCGGCGCCGGCGGCGCGAGATCCTGACACAGCTTGAACCTCTCGGGGTGCACGTTCAGTCGCTGCCCAATCTGTCCGACCTGATTTCCGGTAGGGCGCAGATCAGCGAGTTGCGCGACGTGGACGTGAGCGATCTGCTGGGAAGGGATCCGGTCCCGCCGAAGCCAAAACTCTTCGGGTCATGCATCCGCGGCAAGTGCGTCCTGGTCACCGGGGCCGGCGGGTCCATCGGCTCGGAACTGTGCCGGCAGATCGTCCGCCTGAGCCCCAGCCGCCTGGTGCTGTTCGAGATGTCGGAGCTGGCGCTGTACAACATCGAGCGCGAGCTGGAGGAAGTCGCCGCGCAT
>Ga0210384_10008866_pt1 | contig 10443 bp, 9 predicted proteins | sample IncBWH2MmetaG_FD_160574 | JGI IMG/M metagenome (GOLD analysis project Ga0210384, IMG submission 160574) | Forest soil microbial communities from Barre Woods Harvard Forest LTER site, Petersham, Massachusetts, United States - Inc-BW-H-2-M | ecosystem: Environmental > Terrestrial > Soil >...
TTCCCCCCCGGCAATTTGTATGGATATCAAAAGAAAAGACTTACGAAATTTGCATTTCGCAAATGCGTGATTCTGAAAGAGATGCTGTAGCTGAGCACAATGGAACATCATGAATCCCTCAAAAAAGGATCCCAAGCCGGTAGCCCGACAGCCGTACTGCATAAGCCCTTTAGAATCAATACTTATAAAGAACCCGCAAGTGTTGATTTCTAAACCACTTACAGCAAGTCTGAGTCCTTTAGATGCAACACTTACAAAAAACACGGGGGACGGTTATGGTTAACCAGACATCCGCCTCTTGCACCCTGCCATCTCCGCGATGCTACAATTCGCGAACAGTTCAACCACTCCATCGTTCACTGGAGGCTCCGAATGCATCGCCGCTTCCTAACCCGGCTCGCCATCATCCTAGCGCTGGGCATCTCCACTCTCACGCTATGTGAGTCCGCTTTCGCGCAGGAGCAACCCGAGCACACTGCCCCCGCCAAAGCAAAATCCGCCGCGCTCATGACCGGCTACGGCCATTGGCATCATCCGGTCTCCACCAAGAACGCGCAAGCGCAAGCCTTCTTCGACCAGGGCCTGCGGCTCATCTACGCCTTCAATCACGACGAAGCCGCGCGCTCCTTCCAGCGCGCCACGGAGCTCGACCCCAAACTGGCCATGGCGTACTGGGGCATCGCCGAAGCCGTGGGGCCCAATTACAACGATCCCGCCAGCGAAGACCGTTTTGTGCAGGCCCACGCCGCCATTGAGAAAGCGCAGACGCTCGCCGCCGATGCTTCCGAGAGCGACAAGGCCTACATCGCGGCCCTTGCCAAGCGCTTTCCCGCCGATCCTAAATCCGATCTGCGCGCTGCCGCGGAGCAGTATCGTGACTCCATGCGCGACGTGGTGAAGCACTTCCCAGACGATCTCGATGCCGCCACGCTCTTCGCCGAGGCCGGAATGAACCTGCATCCCTGGGGGCTCTGGCGCGCGGACGGCACGCCGGAACAGGGCACGGAGGAAATCGTCGCGACGCTGGAGTCCGTGATTCGCCGCGAGCCTAATCATCTCGGCGCGATTCACTATTACATTCATTCCGTGGAAGCTTCCTCATCGCCGGAACGCGCTTTGGCGGGCGCGAATCGCCTGGCGGAGCTTGCCCCTGCCGCGGGACACATCGTGCACATGCCCGCGCACATCTACATCCGCACCGGCGATTACGAAGCTGCCGTGAAAACCAACCAGAAAGCCGCGCTCGCCGATCAGGCTTACATCAAGGCCGGCGCAGCCGAAGGCATCTATTCCATGATGTATTACAGCCACAATCTGCATTTCATCGCCATGGCTGCGGCGATGAACGGCAACTATCTCGAGTCCCGGCGCGGCGCGCAGATGCTCGCTGCCAACGTGGGCCCGCACGTGAAAGAGATGCCGCCCCTCGAAGGCTTCATGACCGTGCCGCTGGCCGTCGAAGTGCGCTTTCACAAGTGGAACGAAATTCTGAAAGCGCCGCAGCCCGACGCGGCCATGCACACCGCCACGGTGTTCTGGCATTTTGCTCGCGGCCTGGCCCTTGCCGGCACGGGAAAACTGGAGGAAGCGGAAGCCGAGCACAAGTTTGTTGCCGAAGCGGAAGAGAAGACGCCGCCGGATGCCATCTTCCAGATGCCCATCAACAACAAGACCAAGGACATTCTGAAAATCGCGGAAAATGTGCTTGGCGCGAAAATCTCGCTCGCGAAAAACGATATGGACGCCACGGTGAACCAATTGCGCGCCGCCGTCGCCGTTCAAGATTCACTGAAATACGACGAGCCGCAAGACTGGTTCTATCCCGTGCGCGAATCTCTTGGCGCGGTGCTGCTGAAAATCGGTGATGATGCCGGAGCCGAAGACGTCTTCCGTGCGGACCTCGAGCGCAATCCCCGCAACCCGCGTTCGCTCTTCGGCCTCGAGCAAGCCCTAAAGGCTCAGGAAAAAACCTACGACGCAGGCTTCGTCCGTCAACAGTTTGATGCCAACTGGAAGGGCGCCACGCGGCCGACCCTCGACGATCTCGTCTGACCCTTCCGGCGCGCTCATTTCTTTTTATGGCTCAGGCCTTACTCAAATTCCGCTGGCCATTCCCGGCCCGCGTTGAAGAACTGCCAGAATGCGCACCTCTGGTGCTAACTGGTGTTGCCCCGATTTTGAGACTGTGTCTGAGTCTCTTCCAGACGTTTAAGCCGTTCTTCGAGGATTTTCACGGAGTTTGCAACTGCATTGAACGCAAATACCAGCAAAATGAATAAGCCGCCCAGACTCAAGTAGGTTCTGCTCACGGCCATATTGACGGAACCGCGAGTGGGATCAGCGTACAGGACGTGAAACAGCCATACAACCCCGAAGGTAAAACCGATTACTCGAAGGATTCGAGAAGCGACAAACGGGGAGGAGGGACGTTTTTGTTGTTCGTCGGCCATGCGCCGAATGATAACCGAAAGCCGGTGCCCAGAGAAGGGCGAAGCGCATTCAAGCAGCGTGCGCCGGGTGCCGCGGCTTCGGATTAAAGCGCGTTGCTTGCGCTCCGGATGATTTTGCGGAGGTTTCGGGTTTTGACTCCCGCCCTTCCCACAATGATTTCTCTTGTCTTTCTGAAAACTGACAACTGAAAACTGCCTGCCCTACGTCGCCGTTACCCCCTTCGTCCCTTTCCTCCCAATTTCGATTTCCAATTCTTCGACCCTGCTCTCCAAAGCCTGCTTCTCACGCGCTCTCCTTGACCGTTTCCCCTCGCAGGTGTAGAGTCCCCTCACTAGGTTCCAACCCAGCACTTCCCGATCGAAGGAGGAATGTATGTCTTTCCGCAGAGCCCTTTGGGCCTTGGCTGTCGTGGTGTGTCTCGCAGCTCCCGTCGCCGTCCAGGCTCAGGGGGATTATCTCGACGTCTACACCGTCAAAGTGAAGCCGGAAAAAGTCGCCGACTTCCAAGCACTCACCAAGAAGTGGGCTGACGCCAATCGCCGCTACGATGGTGATCGTTGGCTCGCTCTCGAAACCGTCTATGGCGAGGGCAATGTCTACGTATTCACCAGCACTCGCAAGGACTATGCCGATGTCGGCACAACCGAAGCCGCCGCCATGCTTGCCGCCAACAAAGCCTTCGGCAAGGAAGCCGCTCAGAAAATGGGGCAGGAGTTCAACAGTTGCCTGGTATGGTCCCGCAGTGAACTCCGCCGCCGCCGCTGGGACCTCAGCCGCAAACCTCCTACCGACGCCGATGCCTACGCCAAGCTCATTGGCGAATCGCGCCTCTTGCGCACCACCGCCGTGCACATACGTTCGGGACACGTCCCGGACTTTGAGGCTCTTCTGAAAGACATGAAGGAAGCCGGCGAAAAGAATCCGAACGCCCCACCGGTGTTCGTTTCCCAAGTCGTCGAAGGCAGCAAGGGCGCTACCTTCTACATCTCCACGCTGCGCTCTTCCTTCGGCGGCTTCGACCACAACCCCACCACTCGTGAAATCCTAGGCGAGGAAGGCTTCAAGAAATTCCAGCAGATCAACGCCGACACGGTCGAGACTGCGGAATCCACTCTCTATCGCTTCGCGCCGGATATCAGCAATCCTCCCGACGAAATCGCAAAAGTCGCCGCCGACTTCTGGCGCCCCAAACCCATGATGGCCGCTGCCACGAACAAATCCAAAGCCGCCACCATGGAACCCATGGCTGCGAAGGAACCCACAAAGAAGCAATAGAAGCAATCCAAGGGAAACAACGATCGGCAACCCGCCCGCACGCTTGCAGCCCTACCGGCCAAGCGTGCGGGCAGAGACGCCTCTTGCAGCGCCGCCGCGTCCCTGAATTAGAACCTGTAGCCGGTTGCGATCGAAATCACCGGATAGTATTTAAACGGCGACAGGGTATTGTTGAGTTTAATCTGCTCCGCCTGAACGCTGCTCTGCACACTCGGGTCGGTGGCCGCATTCACGCAAGAGCCCCCGCCGGGCTGGCACGCCGAACCAGCCAGCGCCAGCGTTGCGCGCGGTGAGCCTTGGAAAACCACTCCTGCTTCGATCTTGAAACTGAAATGGTTGTGACGCGGAACGAGATTCCCCCACCCGAAGAGAACCATGGGCGCCGCCTTGGTGAAAGCCAGGTTTCCCTTTCCGGTGACCGGGTTCGTGGTATCGCTCTGATAGGTCGTGCCGCCCAACGTAAACGTCTGGCCTCCTGGCACATTCGCGTTTGCCGTCGCGCCATTCCCGTTGTAGACCAGCGCGCCAGGACTCAGATGGAATCCTCCGCCAAACGGAAACCAATCGAGTAGTACGCTGCTGGAGCGGAGTTTCAAGTTGCCATTGTAGGTAATTCCGTCCTTACCGAATCCGCGGCTGTAGCTGAAGTCATTGAAGCCGCCGCGAATGTTGACTCTCCGGGCCACGGAAACGCCAACTTCCGCCCCGGCGCCCAGCGAGGACATCCCCACGGATACGGCGACTTTTCCCGACTCTCGATCCGAACTCGCCTTCGAGGATTTGATCGAATCCGCCGTGCTTTTGGCCGGCATTGCCGATCCATCCAGAGGTCCATTCATCGCCACGCTAGAGGTCGTGCCGTGTGCGCTGGACTGGGCCGAGCAATTCGCAGGACAAAGATTTGCAATTCCGAGAGCAATGGTTAATGCCACTATCGATGATCCGACTCTGATTCGCACGGGTATTCTCCTTGGAATTTTGTTCCAGCGTTTAGGCGCTGGGAAACTCTATTCTTACTGCAAGAACCGAGGGCCACGTTATGGCGACGGAACGAGCGAACACACCCGCAGCAATCGCGCCATCTGGCGCCTCCGCACTTCCTTTTTTATAGACAGTCCCATCCCGGGCGAAGAGACGAACAGGATGGGTTAGACCTTTGCAGGATGGAGCTTGCGAGGACCGTTCTCAATAGTACGACCGTACTAATGACACCAATTCGTAAATACGCGGGCAGACTCATCCCCGCTTGCGATTAAAACACGTGCAGCTTCAGCGCCAGCTTGTTCAGACGCAAGCCATGCGGCTTCATCAAAGTTCAACTCCCTGTCCTCGAAAATAAAAGAGGAGGGAGCCAACATCGCCCCCTCCTCTTAACGCAACCACCGCAAACAGCTATTTATGGCCGGAGTGCGTGATCCGCGCCATGATGTCGCGCCGGCTGTCAAGCACGGTGGAGCTTACGAACTCCGCGCGCTCCGCCGGACTCCACTTACTCATCGTCGCGCTGATGGCTGCCGCCCACTTGTCCATGCCTTCGGCATTGGGGTAGGTGATCACGACGCAGCGCGTCGAAGGCGCTGAAGTGTTTACGTACTGCTCGTCGACGCCGTAGTACGTAGCCACGCCCTTCTTCACCTGTTCCTCAAACGTCGGCACCAGGAGTTTCTTGAGCGTTGCGGCGTAATCTCCCGGCTTGTCAGCCTTAGCATTCGAGCAGACCACTCGCAGGTACGCCGGTGTTCCGCTGCCCACGCGGTACATCGACGTCTGCATCAGGTAGTCTTCGTGCTTGGTAGCCGCGATCTGACCCGGTCGCGGACCGGCCTTGCGAACTTCGTCGAGCACCTTCATAAGCCCCGAAATCGAAGTCGACGACCACGCCGCTCCGTGCGTATATCCGTCGGGTGTGTGAATGACTTGCTCAAAGGTGGACCAGCTTAGGATGGTTCCGTCAGCCGTCAGTTTCTCCACAATCGGAACGACCGTCTTCTCCGTATCCTCCGAGTATGCCGCCCAATTCGCGCGCGGCACTTGGAACTGGCTTACATAGGTGTATACGACCGGCGTCGGTTCCATTTGGGGAAGAGCCGCCGGCGCAAGCATCACTGCCAACACAATCACGAGCAGGCCCGCTATCCGTTTCTTCATTATTTTATTCCTCCTGAAGTGACTGGCAGGCCGCGCGGCGCAAAACCTTGGAACGTCGCCGCTCCTGGCCGCTCATATAGCAGACTTCGCGCAGGTGCGGGATACGGCGTTCGCTCTTGTATAGGTAACCTGGGAAAAGTGGCTTGCGCCCGGGGTTCCAACCAGTGTGCACTGACGGTATGCCCCCGCCCTCCCAAAGTCAACCGAATTCCAGCCCACGCCTGTTCGCCGCGTGTCTCAGCTTTCGATTTAAATGCTGCGGTTTTGTCCTGTTCATCTTTTTGAACTCTGAATTTTTAACTTTCAGTAAAATCAATCGTTTACGAAATGCCAATTCCGTAATTCCCGCCCATATCCGCACGCGTAAGTTCATTGTTCTGGATCGCTGGCGCCGAGTGCGGGATTTCAGCTCGATTGGCCCGTTTTTAGGTGGGATTTCGCATCGGGGTGACGGGGCGTCCAGTCTTTTGGCGGAAAGGCCACGTGCCAAAATATAGGATTGGGCAGCATGAACTCCACCCCCACCTGAGGATGCCCCCCCGGATGCCTCTCAATGTGCGCGACAACACACTCTAGTGCGGCTTTTGTCTGGACGTTCGAGAGAGTGAGCCGCTGTCCTCTGTACACCTGTGTCGACACCAGGATCAACCCACCATGAGCGCTGATGGCCCGCGTGTGCGTCTCTTCTTCAAATGGCAATCCAGCGCCGTACTGCCCGGAGACTCGGACGGGGATGGTCATCAGTACTCGCTGACTCCTTCTGCGGTTTGCCGCGAGCCAGGACGTTTCGCGGGACTCCGCGAGCCACGTTTCAAGAGTCCGAAGCTGCTCAGGCTCAATGGCCGTAAACATCAGCCCCATGCCCTTGCCAGCGCGGGAGTAAACGACTCTTGTCCGTGCTTCAAACAATTGTGCCCCCTTCTTGATGCGTACGTCTGTGACCGTCCCTAAAGGGAGGGGGCTGTCCGTGTCCACATAGCAGCCTTGTTGACTCAAGTCACGGACGCGCGTTTCAATGCGCGCGTCGGATTCAGCGACTCTTACCTCAACAGCGGCAACGAACTCGTAGCGAGGATGAATCCGGCGATCTGCCCCGGCAAGGGCAACGGGAGGGCCAGCAGGCGCTTCCGCCTCACTGACGATGTTGGGAGAGCTTGCAAAGCTTTCCGCCTCGCTGGCGATGTCCGGAGAGCTCGCAAGCTGTTCCGCGTCACTGGAAATCCCTGAAGGGCTTGCCGGTTTTTCCGCGTTGCCGGCAATCTTGATGGGGACTGCGGCTTTCGACCTTCGTTTGCGATTGCGGCGGCTCATATCCATACGATTCTAACGCAAATCATAAATACGTAGGAAATGGCTGTGAATCGGTGACCCTGCTCATCGAGGACAACTAGGCCGACGCAGAGGGCAAGCAGCGCAAAATTGGACCGTGAATTATTCCTTTCCAGCCCTGCCGCGCAATGAGGAGCGACCGAGGGAGATGAAGGTCCTCCCTCCCCTTCAGTCACCGGTCTGCCGCGACCTTGTAGGGATCACGAATCGCCAGCCACTTCTTACTTTCAACCGTGAACTGTCGACTGGGAACTTTTCCCTAGGTCCGATAACTTGCATTGATGCGGACGTACTCCGCCGTGAAGTCGCAAGTCCAGTAGCGGGCCATGGCTTTACCCGCGTGCAGATCCACGACCAGCGGAACGTGTTCGGCAAGAAGTTTGTTGCTGGCGGCGCGCTCGTTGAAATCGAGCGGCTGGCCGCGCCGCAGGACGGGGATGCCAGCCATTTTGATATCCACGCGCGAAGTGTCGAAGAAAACGCCGGAGCGCCCGGCGGCGGCGAAGATGCGGCCCCAGTTGGGGTCGCCGCCGGCGAAAGCCGTTTTGACGAGCGGAGATGTGGCGATCGTTTCCGCGATGCGGCGCGCATTGGCCTCGTTCTTCGCGTTGCGCACTTCGATTTCGATGACACGCTGGGCACCTTCCCCGTCAGCCACGATTTGCAGCGCGAGCGAACGGCAGACTTCCTCAAGCGCGGCAGCGAACGCGCGATGCGACGACGTGCCCGCTTTGATCGAAGGTGCACCCGCTTCGCCGTTGGCGAGAACCAGCAAACAGTCGTTCGTGGAAGTGTCGCCATCCACGCTGATCGCGTTGAACGTGCGCCCGGTGACGTCCTGCAGAGTTTTTTGCAGGAACGAAGGAGCAATTGCCGCATCCGTGGCCACAAACGCGAGCATCGTCGCCATGTTGGGATGGATCATCCCCGCACCTTTGGCGCAGCCCACCAGATGAATTCTCTTGCCTGCCATCATGAACGAAGCGGCCGCGGTTTTTGGGCGCGTGTCCGTGGTGCAGATCGCGAGCGACAATTCCGCGAACGAGCGCGCGGAAGGACGGCGATGGCGCGCGATGACCGGCAGCGCGCGCAGAATTTTTTCAAGCGGCAGCGGGACGCCAATCACGCCTGTGGAGCAGACGAACAATTCCTGGGGCATGCAGCCGAGCCGCTTTGCAGCTTCGGCCACCGTGCGCTCGGCGGCGGCATGGCCCGCAGCGCCGGTGGCACAATTGGCGTTGCCAGCATTCACGACCACCGCGCGCATGCGGCCTTTCGAGGCGCGAAGGTGTTCTTTGGAAATAAGCACCGGTGCGGCGACGACAAGATTTTGCGTGAAGACGGCGGCGGCCGAGGCCGGGACGTCGCTCGAAAGAATCGCGAGATCGAGCGCGCCAGTTTTTTTTAGGCCGCACGCGGTCGCAGCAAAGCGAAACCCACGCGGCAAAGAGGCTTCCGAAGGTGCGTGCTTTATCAACGGAACGTCCGTATGACTAGCGTGCCGGGCCCGGAAGGGACCTCCGATCCTCCGCAACGGCAGCGAGGGAGGATTGATGCATCGTTGCTTGGATTGCATTCATGGCTTGGCTCCTGTTTTGTTGGCTTTTTTGTTGAGACGTACTTCCAAATCGGCGATGGCGGCGCGCACGTTTTCGGGCGCGGTACCGCCGTGAACCTTTTTGGACGCTAGCGCGGCGTCAACGCTGAGACCCTTCGCGAAATCGGCTTCAAACGCCGGCGATATTTTTTTCAAAGTTTCGAGAGGAAGAGCCGTCCACGAAATATTTTGCGTCTCGGCATCGCGCAGCACCTTGCCGATGATGTCGTGCGCCTGGCGGAAGGGAACGCCTTTGTGCACGAGATAGTCGGCGGCTTCGGTGGCAAGCAGCGCTGGATTGGAGGCCGCAGCTTTCAATCGGTCAGCGTTGAATTTCGTAGAAGCGATGGCGCCCTCCGCAACTGCGAGCATGTCGGCAACCTGATCGTGCGCCGCGAAGAGGGCTTCCTTGTCTTCCTGGAGGTCACGCTGATAGCTCGTCGGCAAGCCCTTCAGCGTCGTCAGCAAACCGAGAAGAGCACCGGTGATGCGCCCGGTCTTGCCGCGGATCAATTCCCAGGCGTCGGGATTTTTCTTCTGGGGCATGAGGCTGCTGCCGGTAGAGTATTCGTCGGGCAGAATCACGTAGGAAAATTCCTGCGATGCGAAAATCACGAAATCCTCGGCGAGCCGGGAAAGATGCGTGGCGATAGCGGTAAGCGCAAAAAGATATTCGAGCGCAAAATCCCGGTCGCTCACCGCGTCGAGGCTGTTCGCAGTGATGCGAGAAAATCCAAGCTCGCGCGCAATGGCGTTGCGATCGATCGCAAACGAATTTCCGGCGAGCGCGCCCGAACCCATCGGACAGGCGTCCGCGCTGGCCGCCGCGTTTTTCAGGCGCGTGATATCGCGCGTGAACCCTTCGGCGTGCGCGAGGAGAAAATGCGAGAGCAAAATCGGCTGCGCATGCTGCATGTGCGTCATGCCAGCCATGGGCACGCCAATGGTGGCTTTCGCCTGCTGCAGAAACGCGTTCAGCAAGGCTTCGAGGCTGCGCTGAACATCTGCGGCAGCATCGATGACGAACAGCCGAAAATCGGTGGCGACGAGCTCGTTGCGGCTGCGGCCGGTGTGCAGTTTCCAGCCGAGCGGCCCGAGTTCTTCGACGAGAGCCTTTTCAACGAAGTGGTGCACATCTTCGGCTTCAGCGCCGAATTTTTCGAGCCACGCGGCATCCGTCCTGGCCCGCTCGGAAATCTTATGGAGCGCCGCGAGCGTTTGCTTCACCTCTGCCGCTGTGAAAATGCGTATGGGCTCCAAAGCTTTAGCCCAGGCGCGATCCACGGCAATCTCGTAAGGCAAAAGACGGCGATCGAACGCAAACGAGCGCTGGAACGCATCGAAGTGCTCGTTCGGTGCGCGCTCGAAGCGTCCGCCCCACAGCCGGTCGTCTTTGCGTTCAGTCATGAGAAAGTTTTCAGTCCTTAGTTTTCAGTTTTTAGTGAAAAAACCCAAAGGCCTAACCACCTGCGCGATGAACAATTACTGTTTGCTGCCTTCGGCTTTTGCTTTCGGGCGCACGGTTACGGGCAACGCGAAAAGATTGATGAAGCCTTCGGCGTCCTTGGGGTTGTAGCGGCCCATGGTGAAGCTGGCGAGGTCGGCGCGGTAGAGCGAGAACGGGGAAACGCGCTTCGTGACGT
>Ga0210384_10008867_pt1 | contig 10443 bp, 4 predicted proteins | sample IncBWH2MmetaG_FD_160574 | JGI IMG/M metagenome (GOLD analysis project Ga0210384, IMG submission 160574) | Forest soil microbial communities from Barre Woods Harvard Forest LTER site, Petersham, Massachusetts, United States - Inc-BW-H-2-M | ecosystem: Environmental > Terrestrial > Soil >...
GTCCGCGGCGAGCCTCAATCGCGGCGAAGACATCAAGCTATATGTCAACACGAAAGAGCCCACCTACACGATCGAGGTGCTCCGAATCGGGTGGTATGGCGGGCGCGGCGCAAAGAGCATGATGCCGCCGATTACCAGACGCGGGCTGGCACAACCGCCGCCTGTGATGGATTCCGCCTCCGGACTTATTGAGTGCGATTGGCAGGATCCGTATATCCTGCATGTGCCGGATTCCGATGATTCGACAGTCTGGCCCAGCGGAATCTACGTGGCGAAACTCACCTCAGGTGCGACCGGGAACCAGAGCTACATCATTTTCGTTGTGCGGGACGACCGGCGGCCCTCCGACCTGTTATTCCAGTCGAGCGTCACTACCTATCAGGCCTACAATGATTGGGGAGGAAGATCGCTCTATTCAAAACCCCGCGCAACTAAGGTTTCCTTCAATCGGCCGTACCTTCACGGACTAGGCACTGGGCATCTTCTGTACTGGGAACTCAGCATGGTGCAGTTTCTTGAGAAGGAAGGGTACGACGTTACGTACTCGACGGACGTGGACACTCATGCACGCGGGAATCTACTCGGCCTGCACAAGGGATTTCTTTCCGTTGGACATGACGAATACTGGTCCTGGCAGATGCGCGACAACGTAGAAGCGGCGCGCGATAACGGCGTCAACGTGGCCTTCCTGGGATCGAACGTGGCGTACTGGCAGATCAGACTCGATCCCAGTTCAATCACAGGAGATCCCGATCGAACGATCATCTGCTACAAGAATAAGACTTCAGACCCCATGTCGCGTTCCGACGACATATCGAAGCGACGATTAACGACCGTGATGTTTAGAGCTCACCCTGTGGATCGGCCGGAGGATGCGCTCGTCGGGGTGATGTACCAGTCGGACCCTGTACAAAGCGATCTCGTCGTGTCGGATGCTTCCAACTGGGTGTTTGAGGGAACAGGCCTGAAGAATGGAGATCATTTGCCCGGGCTTCTCGGTTACGAAGTTGATCGGACCTCCGAACATACGCCGCCGGGAACACAGCGTCTGGCGCACTCTCCATATCCGTTCCGGGGGAACACGCGATTTTCGGACATGGTTCTGTATACGGCGCGTTCGGGGAGCATCGTCTTCGCAACGGGAACGATGCAGTGGAGCTGGGGACTGGTAGATCCGGGGATTGACGGTAAAACATTCGAGAACCCGTCTGTCAGGAAAGCAACACGGAATCTTCTTCGGCGCTTCGGCGCGCGTCGCAATGTTTCGACGATCGGCGCCACTTCATAAATTAAAACTTACAACTCGTGGCCTCCCGAAGTTCGCGAAGGGGTCCTTTCACGTCGGGCCCCTTCGCAACGGAGCCACGTCTAGCGCCTGAAGCCACCTCCGCGGTAGCCGCCAAATCTTCCATAGCTAAATCCAAAATAAAACGGAGCCGGATAGTATCCGTAAGGGTACGGATAACCATAGGCGTACGGATATCCATAATAGGGCGGCGGTGGCGGGTATCCCGGACGGCCGGGGCCCGCAAGACGTTGCGGACGATTGTCATCATTTGGTTGCCGCGAGTCGTAGTCTTCCTGCGTCACCGGTTGAAAGGCGAACTGACTTTTCTCGGTAGAAATGGTGACCGGGGCTTTCAAACGGAATGAAAGTACAGACTCGGGGAAAACGACGGTCGGTTTGCCGCGCGTAGCCAGTACTCCGATGATGCCAGCGGCAGCGCCCGCTCCCGCACCGATTCCCGCTCCTTCGCCACCCTCCGCGACAGCGCCGATTGCCGCTCCCACAGCGGTGGTCGTTCCAATGGTCGCGGCGTCCTGCCCATGAGACGTGCCCGCTGAGCTTTGAAGCAACTGCGTTTGAACCTGCACCTGCTGGCCGTCAACCAATGTCAGGTCTGTGATTTCCAATCCCAATTTAGAAGTGCCGCTAACGCGTCCAGCCTTCAACGCTTCGGAAACGCGCCCGCTCTCCGACTGACCACGCCGAGCGACCACCCACCCGTCGATGACGATTGGCTGATCCAGGACGGCGCTGAACCCATCTCCAGGCACGTTTCGATCGCTGGAAAGCCATTCGTTGACGCGCACTCGAACGACGGTGCCGGCCGGCAGTGTTAGCGATTGCGGCACAGGATGTTCCGGCGGCGGCTGTTGCATGTCCTGGTCCGTTGGCGCGCCGGGTCCGCGAGGGTCCTGCCGATCTTGTTGCATCGGTGCGACACTAACATCGCCAGGCCGATTTTGCTGCGCCGACATAGGCACTGCAGCAAGGCAGAATGCCAGACCTAAGCTACTGATTGCAAAAGGCTTGGATGAAATACGGTTCTTAACTCCCGACACTTTGGGTGACATGCTTTTCTCCATGGGTCCACTGCGGCTTCCCGATAGCCGCCACTTACAAACACATCCGACACAGAAATTACTATGACGCTTTGATGATCAAACCGGAGGAGCGAGTTGTATACGTTCTCGCGGGTGAGTGCTAGAACTGAGGAGGACTTGAGCCGAGGAAAAAACTTCGGCGCGCTCCGATAACTCGGAGCGCGCCAGTTTTCTTTCGAACAGGTTTTACTTGTCGAGCATCTCTATATAACCGAAATGACCTGACAGCGTCCCCGTCCACCAAACACGATTCGGGTGCGACTGGTCGATCTCGATGCGCCGAATATCGGTTTCCGGATACGGGACGGAGAACTGAGCCCAGGTCTCTGACTTGGGATCGAAGCGCGCGACCTTATCCACGCTCTGTAAACTGACCCAAACGTACCCGTTCTTCAAATCTCCGCAGGGTGAATAGGTCCCGGGATGTTCAATCGGAGGAGCGAACGTGTTCATGTTCGACGGATTTTTATAATCGATTTTCCATAGTTGCCCGGTTTCGTGGAGCGCGATCCATATGTCTCCATGATTATCGACACCCACTTTTCGCGGAATGGAACCTGGAATCGGCGACTTGTATTCATCGATTTTTCCGGTTTCGGGATCCAGGCGGCCTGCGCCATTATTGGCATACTCCGCAAACCAGATGCTGCCTCCGCCATCGATTGCAAAGCCGTATGGCCCAACGCTTTTGCCGGACTTAATTCCCTCTGGTGCCGGGTAAAGCGTGAACTTGCCGGTTGCAGGATCCAAGCCAACCATTCCGTTCCCGCCGCCGCTCGCGACCCAGACGGTACCGTTCGGATGCTGGCGAATGGTATTGCCGTTTCCTGATCCCTTGATGTCCGCCGGCACGGGAAACGATCGGAAAACCCCAGTCTTAGTATTCAATTCCATCCATCGGCGATTCGGCCCGCCGTCCAGCATCCAAACTGTATCGCCGCGACCTTTGCTGATTGCTCCGATCCGAACTCTGGGCGAAGCAGCGGCCGGAGGAGTAAATTCTTTGAATGCATAGGTGGCAGGGTCGAGGGAGCCCACGAGGCCGCTGTTTCTTTCACCGACCACGCCGTTTCCCTGGGCATCGACTGTCATCTCGTGGGACTCGGCTTCCATTCTCGGAATCTTGTAATCGACGACTACGTATTTCGTTTCGATTCCCTTCGCCAAAGTCCTTGGCAGACGGCTATTTTCATCCGGCCGTGGCCGGGAGAAGTGTGCCGCGAAATAATCGGTAAGGGTTTTGAGTTCCTCGGGCGTAAAGTCTTTGGCCGCCGGATTGGCGGCAATGTTCGAACGCATGGAGTCGATCAGCGCCGCCCAGTTGTCGCGCTCTCCCCGGAAACTCAAAAACCAGCTGGGTGCATGGCACTGGCCGCATTTGGCGATGGCGAGGTCCTTGCCCGGTCCATCTGGAATGTCAGGCACGGGTTTCTTACTCCACTCTTCACCGCCGCCGACGACCCCTGGCGTGCCCGGCCATCCCGGGGCCAATGCCGGAGCGCGCTTATCGCTCAGGGAGAGATCCGCAAGAGCAGGTTTGGCCGCGGTGACATCGACCGGGGCCGTCTTGCTCTGAAACTCGCCGCCAACGGCCTGGGCCGTGTATTTCCCAACCAGGAGATTGCTCGCCGTATAGCGTCCCTGTTCCTGGGACACAACCATGACGGTCAAACCCTTCTCCGCGTTTTCCAGTTTGACATACGCGCCTGATACGGGCTGGCCGGTCGCACTCTTCACGACTCCCTGAACGACGCCCGGATTGTTTGCCCAGACAGCGCTGGCGCAGAAACATACCGCCAGCAAGCTGGCGAATTTGATAACTGAGCGCATGAACCACCCTCCTTATGAATTACGGTCAAATACTGAACGAACGCCATTACGGGCCGGTGCCGAGCGGAAATCGTTGTAACCGAAAAAATCGCCGCCAATTTTTCACCCGATCGGGATGCAGCGCATGAATAGTTGTGAGCCTAGCCGTTGTGTCAGCGTCAGCAGTATAGTCAAAATGAAGGAATCTGCAAACGGATCAATACAGGTGTGCTGAACCTTATTGAATTGAGGTTGGGCGCTTTCGCGATTACAAAATGTTGCTATCGGCCGATATCGGTGACGTCGATTGTCTCGCCGCTTGGCTTCAAAGCTTCCAGGTGCGCCTTTCCGCCATCCACTTTAACAACCATAAAATTCTCGGTACTCTCCACCTTCCTGGTGATGCCGGGCGGAGGCAAATCCACATCGTAAAGGGGCGCGCCGCCACCTCCGGTGACGAAATAATGGATGCCGTTCTTCAGATAGTGCTGGTAGTTGTGATCGTGGCCAAAAAAAGCGGCTGACACGTTGTATTTTTCGAACATTGGCTCGAGGGCCGTCATATGCGGATTGTCACCTTGTCGGTGCTTTACGGCGGTGATTGGTGGATGGTGTGCGAACACAAAACGAAAATCGGCTTTGGCAGCGCCCTGCAGGTCGGCTTCCAGCCAGCGAGTTTCCTGTTGCCAAAAAGCGTCGCGTTCGGCTTGCGTGTTCCCGACGTTTCCGATGTCACTGTCGATCTCAGCGAAATGCGCGGTACCCCAGTCGAATGAATAGAACGGCTTGGCGTTCATATATTCGAAGTATTTCGGATCGTTTCGTTCATGATTACCCGGCGCGGGATAAAACGCAGCCTTCCGCAGCAACTCGCGTTCGGCATCGAAGAAGATCGACCACAATGACGTATCCGATCCGTTTTCGATCATATCGCCGGTATGAATCACGAAATCCGGGCTGGCGTGTTTCAGAATCGAGTTGACGACGATGCGATGCATATCGGGCCGCGTGCGTGTGTCCCCAAAGACCACGAACTCGAACTTTGCCAATCCGGCCGGCGGCGTTTTGAAAGATCCTTTTCCGGCGTCGCCCGGGAATGATTGGTAGTAATAGGTGGTCCCCGGTTTCAATCCATTGAATTCCACCTTCTCGGCGCGCAGCAGCGGCGCGGCCTTGTCCATTTCTCCCGGAACCGTGCCGAGCGATGCCACTCCGGTCTGCACGATCCACATGACAGTCGCTGATTTTGGCGCTGCATTTACCACATAAGGCCCGCCGACAACCTTCTCTTCCGGATTGGCCGGAGCGTTCGCAGATTGCGTCGTCAAGCTCGCAACCAACAACAAGGCTGCCGGGAACAACAATGTCCTGGAAAAGATAGTCACTACTCGTGCCATGGCAAGGCCTCCGGTTAGAAAACGCTCCAGCATCAGCTGTTTCTATTAACCGATCTTCAACGTAATGTTAAAAATAAGAAACGTCACCAACGGAGAGGGCCGCGCGCATGCGCAAAACAATTTGCGCGATCTTTAACACCCGATTCATCGTCCAGCAACATGAATCCGATTAATCTGCCCCGTCTTTTGCATTCCACTTCGCGGGATCGGAGCCCCAATGCAACGAGCATTTGCGGTCTTGTTTTTGCTAGGCGTTTTCCTGAGTGTTCCTTTGCATGCGCAAGACCGGGCGGCAATCAGCGGCACGGTTAAAGATCCATCGGGAGCCGTTGTGCCGGCCGCCAGCGTGGAGTTGGACTCTGCGGCCACGGGGTTTCATCGCGCAACGTCCACTAATGCGGAAGGCCTCTACGAAATCGTTCCTCTGGCCGTGGGCAGCTACACCGTTAAAATTTCCAAGGATGGATTCAAGCCGCTGACCGTCGAGATTGTCGATTTGCGATATGCCGAGACCAGGACGGTTGACGCCAAGCTTGAGCTTGGCACGCTTGGCGAAACCGTTGACGTGATTGCCGTTGCCGTCGCGGTGGACCGCACGAATGCCGAGATATCCGGCGTCATCGAATCTCCCGAGATCAAGGAAACTCCAATCAGCGGACGAAACTGGGCCAGCCTGATGCTGCTGACCCCGGGAGCTATCAATTACGGCGATGGCGCGCAGCGCAGCATCCGGTTCGACGGGCATTCACTCGACGACAGCAACTTCACTTTTGACGGCATAGATGCCAGCGGCGTCCAGGAACAGACACAAAAAGCCGATGCCAGGCTCAACATCGCCCTCGACGCTATCGACGAGTTCCGTGTCAGCACTTCGAACTACACCGCCGAAAGCGGGGCCGCAGGCGGCGCGCAAATCAATGTGGTGTCTAAAAGCGGCACCAATCAAATTCATGGCGGCGGCTTCTACGCGCTGCGCAGCGACAAACTCGATTCGCGATCGCCATTCGACGGCCCGACCCTGCCTCCTTTCTCGCTGCATCAATTCGGTGGAAGTTTCGGCGGGCCCGTCGTAAAGGACAAGGCGTTCTTCTATCTGAACTATGAGGGATTGCGCCAAAGCCTCGGCGAGACATTTACGGGGTTCGTACCGAATGCGGCATTTCGCGCGCAGGTGCTTGCGACGTCCCCGGCGCTCAAGCCCATCCTGGATGCCTATCCCATGGGCCAGACTCCGGTTCCCGGCAATAGCATAACAGACCAGATTACTGCCGTGAAAACTCACACGGTGCGCGAAGACGCCGGAATGGCCCGCTTCGATTACCGATTCAACGACAAGAACAGCGCCTATGTCCGGTACAACATTGACAACGCCTATATAGACGACCCCACGGATGCTTTGGGCAGCCACAATGTTGTTCCCCACGTTCCAACCAATATCGTTCTGCAATACCAACACACTTTCTCCCCGTCGCTCATCAATGAAGCAAAATTCGGGTTGAACCGCGCGAATTACCACAACTGGGGATACGGAACTTCCCCGGTCGCGGCTGACATACCAGGATTTGACAGCGTCAGCGACACTTCTTTGGACACGGAAGTGGGCACCACTTTTTCTTATATTGATAATCTGACAAAGACCGTTGGCCGCCATACGTTGAAGTTCGGCGTCGACATTCGACGCATCCGGTTGAATAATTCCGGCAACACATTGACGACTTCGTCTGTCAGCTACGCATCGACCGACGACTTCATCAACAACAAAGCCGATTCAGCCACTTACCTGCAGGGAGAGGGCGTCGTCGGGAACCGCCGAACATTTTATCAAGGCTATGCGCAGGATGAATTCCGGGTGAAGCCAACCCTCACATTGAACCTGGGCCTGCGCTATGAATTCTATTCAGTGGCACATGAGATTCTGAATCGCTCGGCAGTGGTGGACATTACCGGATGCGGGGGATTCTGCCCCAAGGGCACGCCGTACTACGATCCCAATACCAAGGACTTTGCGCCGCGTTTGGGAGTGGCCTGGGCGCCAGCCGCTCTACACGGGAAAACCTCGATTCGCACCGGCTTCGGGATGTATTACGGTGGCAACCAGAACGACGATTTTAGCGACCCGGCAGAAAGCGCGGTGCCGCGTTATAACCTCACCACCGATGATTTTCCCAACCTGGCATATCCGCTGGTCGCATTTCTCAACCCGGCTAATCAGCTATTCAGTCCCAAGGCGATTGACCGCCACCGCAAAGACCTTTACTACGAGAACTGGGATTTTGTTATCGAGCAGCAGTTACCGGGAGAGTGGCTGTTCCAGGTGGGTTACACCGGCGGCCAGGGACACCATTTATTCGACAGGTATACTACTAACCTGATTAACCCGCTAACTGGAAAGCGCCCCTTGCCCGGTTTCAGCTCTTTCGGCCTCAAGGCCAATGATGGCAACAACAATTTCAATGCCTTGCAGGTCTCAGTGAACCGCCGGTTCACGCGCGGCCTGTTATTTAAGACGAACTATATGTGGTCTCACGGCATTACGGACGCCTCGAACGGTGCCGGGGAGTCCGTCTCCATTCAGGATATGGCCTGCCGCGCCTGCGACCGCAGCAACAGCAGCATTGACGTGCGCCACGTCTTTACCACGAGCTTCATTTACGAGTTGCCGTTTGGCCATGGCAAGAAGTTTTTGACGGATGGACCGGTATCGCACGTTATCGGTGGCTGGGAGATTTCCAGTCTCATCACTGCCCGCACGGGACTGCCGATCAACATCACGATGTCGCGCAAATCCGGGGATTTGCCGGACGGCAACAGTTCCAGCCAGCGGCCCAACCTGGTTCCGGGTGTATCTATCTACGCCGTCAACCAGACAATCAACAATTGGTTCAACCCCGCGGCGTTCTCCCTTCCGGCAAAGGGTACTTGGGGGAATGAGGGCCGTTATATCGCCTTTGGCCCCGGCATGTATGAGGTCGATACTAATTTGCAAAAGCGCTTCCTGATTACCGAGCATCTGGCCTTGAACATCCGGGCGTCGGCCTATAATCTGTTCAATCATCCCATTTATGCGAATCCGTCCGGCAGCATTGGCACACTTACTGGCGCCACTCCGGTGAACGCGGGCTTCGGAAAAATAACCGACGTCATCAACACTGGCGCCACCGGAACCGGCGCGCCCCGCCGCTTTGAATTCATGTTCCGGACGGAGTTCTAGCCCAACCTAACCGCGTCCCTGCTTTTGGCGACCGCACACCCGCGGAACGCGCACCTGTGCGCCTTGCGTCCCTACAGCGACACCTTTTCTCTTCTACTCCTACTTTCAGCAGAGAATATTACAGACGGCTTGCTCCGGCGTCTCGGAAAAAGGGGCGAGTAGCGGGTACTGGGATGGTGTTGAAACTCAGGAGCCTCTCCAACGGAGTGTGGCAAAACTTTATCGATGTCTCCTGCTCGTTACTCTTGTCACTATGGAAACTTATAAGGGCTTACGCATGGACGGGGACAACGCCCTCCATCCAAAGTAAACGTAGCGGAAAATGACTTCCGCACGAGATGGGCCTTTCGTGCAGCTTTTAGATCTGATCGTCTTTACAGTTTGTATCGGTTTGGCTTGGCCAAACCCGGCATGGGGAGGGCCATGGCTGGCCCGGCTCGAAAAAGAATTCACGTCCGTAACCGGAAATAAGAGAATTGCGTTGATAGCAATCGGCGGTATTACGATTTTCCTACGAGTGGCGCTGATCTGGCTGATGCCGGTTCCACAACCCCAAATTCACGATGAATTCAGTAATTTGCTTGCAGGCGACACTCTGGCGCAGGGCCGCTTGACAAATCCATCTCATCCTTTGTCGATGTTCTTCGACACTTTTCATGTCATCCAGCACCCAACCTATGCGTCGATCTACCCCCCGGCTCAGGGGGCCGTGCTCGCAGTCGGACAATTGCTGGGCCATCCGTGGATCGGCGTGCTGCTGAGCACAGCAGTGATGTGCGTGGCGATGACATGGATGTTGCAGGGTTGGCTGCCGCCGGCATGGGCCCTGCTGGGCGGCACGCTTGTCGTATTGCGATTTGGAATTTTTAGCTATTGGATGAACAGCTATTGGGGCGGGTCGGTGGCCGCAGCAGGCGCTGCGCTCGTCCTTGGCACGGTTCCGAGGATTCTTGATCATCCGCGAAAGCGCTATGCAGTGGTTCTGGGTCTGGGGGCGGCGATCCTGGCTATAAGCCGCCCCGTAGAAGGTTTCATTTTTTGCATGCCCGTGGCCGCTGGTCTTCTTTGGTGTTACGCACGCCAACCCGGGTCGGGTCGGAGTCTCTGGCTAAAACGTATTTTTGCTCCGCTTGTCCCGATAATGATCTGTGTGGTCGGATTTGTCGCTTACTATAATTGGAGGGTCACTGCCAATCCGCTGGTATTTCCGCACTTTATCGAACAGCAGGACTACGTCACGACGCCGGTCTTCCTGTGGCAGAAGGTGAAACCCCCACTCGCTTATGCAAACGAGCAGTTCAACGTCTTCTACAACCAGTGGATGCCTAGCCTCTATCGAACGGGTTGGAGCGAAGCGCTGCTCGTATCACGGAACAAAGCAATTGAATTTTGGGAATTTTTTATTGGTCCAGCGCTCTCGATTCCCTTATTAGCGATTCCCTGGATGATGGGCGATCGGAAAACGCGGTTGTTGCTGATCCAATTGGGCCTCTCCTCTGCCGGACTACTTGCCGTTGTTTGGTTCCATCCCCACTACGCCGCGCCCTTGATGGCCGACGTGATGCTGCTTGTGATGCTGGGCATGCGCCATTTACACGGCTGGCGATACCGCGACCGGCCAATCGGAGAGGGACTGGT
>Ga0210384_10008868_pt1 | contig 10442 bp, 9 predicted proteins | sample IncBWH2MmetaG_FD_160574 | JGI IMG/M metagenome (GOLD analysis project Ga0210384, IMG submission 160574) | Forest soil microbial communities from Barre Woods Harvard Forest LTER site, Petersham, Massachusetts, United States - Inc-BW-H-2-M | ecosystem: Environmental > Terrestrial > Soil >...
GGGAGGGACTGGACCCGACTGAAGCGGACTTGTTCGAGCTAGTCGTGGAAGATGGGTTTGATCCGGAGACAGCCACCGTTCCGCCTCCACCGCCGTTCTCCGATTGGCCGTCTCCACCACCGGTCTCAAGGGTGGATCAACGTAAGTACGTGGTTGACGTGTTGGTGCACTATCGCGATCTGCGTCCCTTGGCGAAGGACCAGGTGCGTGTGACGTTGCTGATGCGACCCTTGCCGGCGGACAACACCCAGTGGGCCGGGATTGCCATGAGTGAGGCATGGAAGAGTGCAGTGGGACAATTGATGTCGGGCGGACCGGCGCCAGCGCTGCCTGACAACTGGTCGACCACTGACGCGGCGTTTTCTACACGGCCGTTACGCTCCGATATCGATGCCCGCACGCCGCGGGCAGTGACGTTCGACGCCGATTTCACCAGTCTGGCAACCGGTCAGTATGCGGTACTGCTGGCCATCGTGCACTCCACACCCGATCCTGTCACCGCTGCCAGCCTGACCGGCGCCACACTAGGAGACCTTGTGCTAAACTGCCACCAGGTGGCGGTGCGAATCGTGATAGGCAGGTAGATTGCGAGGAACTATTGGATTTCATTGAACGTTTGCTGGGCGTCGCGCCCGACGGTGGCAGCGGCTGGCTGGAATGGGCGCTGTTGCTGGTGCCGATCATTAGCGTGGCTCTCTTTCGTCTTCGGAAGAGCCTGGCGTCGCCAGCTGCGAGAGCGTGCGCACCTCGGCAGTGACACCACTGACTCCCTGATGGCGCCTACGGGGAGCTGTTATTGCGTCTTTCCGTCAATGCCGCCAGTTGGCTAGAATCCTTCTCGTGCTCACGTCTTCGTGCTCCCCTGCTGTTCGCCATCGTGAAGCAATTGCGGCCATGGACTTCTTCACGGTCCCAACGCTGACCTTCCGCGTCCGCTGCTGTTTGTTTATCCTCGGCCATGAGATTCAGCCTGGCTTCGGCCTGTCGCTCGAATTCTTCAATTCTTCTGGGAATCGATAGCCCAGCAGAAGATGCCCGAACGTCTCTTTTATCTGGGGTGGTGTCTAGAACCTCACCGCTTGCTCAAACGCTTCCGAGTATTCGACCATCGCTAGGCGGAGGTCATCGAGCAAGAGTTTGTTCTCCGACCATTCCTGAGGTGAGTATTGCCGCTCAGACCGTTCGATGAACAAACATGCGCTCTTCTGCACTTCTGAGACGGTCGATAGCTCTTTGGGTAGACATTGGTCGCTCTTCCTTCTTCTTCGACGTCAGCCACACTGAAAATTCAATAACCAACCATCCCCCGCGGTTATAAGACGTTCGACGGCTGGCTCCATTTTGAGTGCGGCCTCTGCCATGACTCACTCAGGCAACAGTGCCTAACATTGGCAAGCCGCCGGTCCGTCTCTCGAGCAAAATATCTGCGCCTATCAACTCCGTCGCACAAGCCAGGTTGCCGCCTAATTAATCTCATCGGTGAATTGCACCCGCCAGCATGTAAGCATGTAAGTGCGGATACTTCCTTGTCCTGCAAGGAAACAAGGAAAAGCAAATCATCGCGTTTCACAATCCTTCCAGTGAGAGTCTTGATGGCACTACCGCCGGCTTCATCCTGATCTTTAATTAACGTCGCTGCTTTCGGCCCTGGTGTCCGGTGCCATCGCCAGCCGCAGGAAGATGGATGCGAGGCCGACATTTAGCCAGACTCCGATAGGTATGGGTCGGAGGAATTGTGAAAACGCCCGACGATAGACGTAAGGAACTACGTTGGTTGACGAACAATCTAATTCGAGCTGCCGACGGCGGGCAGCCAAAAAGGGCCAAAAGAACCGGCGCATACAGAGATTACGCCCCCGACGCATGTCCTACCGAAACAGCCGGGCCAGGTGGAGACCATTTATCATTGGTGCGATGGTTGGACGAAATTGACCGCCCCAACGGTCTAGGCTCTCGCGGACCGCGCAGCGGTTCACGTCCCGTGGGATCAAGGGTTGCCGGATAACGCGGCTCGATATGTTCGCCAGATTCACGACGGCACATCATCGTCTGTACGAGGCGCTGTGTTTAAGCCGTTGCCTGCGATGCCTTCTTCAGCACGCCAACTTTGTGCCATGCATCCAGAACGGCTTTCTGCTGTGGGCTATTATTACCGAAACGCAAGCCGGCATGCTGAAGGGTCAGGTTGGCGAAGCCGGCGAAGTTGGCTGTTGCCTTGAGGTTTTTGTCGATAAGAGTGTCGTACCAGATCAGCCCAGCGCCGGTCCAAGCCGACCCGCCAATTGCAGTTGCCGCAAAATAAAATGCGTGGTTCGGAATTCCCGAGTTGATGTGAACACCTCCATTATCCGACGGAGTGTTGACGTAATGCTGCAAGTCGGGTGGCTGCGGGTCCTTGCCAAGTATTGGGTCATCGTAGGCGGTGCCAGGTGCGGCCATCGATCGAAGCGCGGTTCCGTGCACTTTCGAGGTAAATAGGCCCTTACCGATGAGCCAGTCGGCTTTGTCTACAGTCTCATTGTTTTTGTATTGCTTCACCATAGAACCGAACACATCTGAGATGGATTCGTTCAGCGCTCCCGATTGCCCCTGGTAGACCAGATTGGCTTCACTGCCAGTCACGCCGTGCGTCAATTCGTGGCCGATTACATCGAGCGGGAGAGTGAAATCGTTAAAAATGACCCCATCGCCATCTCCGAACACCATCTGCTGTCCATTCCAGAATGCATTGTTATATTTCTTGTCGTAGTGGACGGACGCGATAAGTGGAAGTCCTCTGTTATCAATCGAATTCCGATGGAGATTGTTGAGATAGAAATCAAATGTGGCGCCCAAGCCGTCATAGGCATGATCTGCGCTGTCGTCCGAAACAGCAGCTTGTCCCTCCGTTCGTACAACTTTTCCCGGAAGCGCGATACCGTTTCCACAGTCATAGATGGTGCGATGCTTCTGGGGCTGCCCCTCGGCATCGAGAGAAGCGGAAGACAATGCATTGATTTGAAGGCCCCCCATCAAGGAGAACGCCTGGCGCTCGTTGCGCAGGCTATGGTCGATACTTAGCGCATCGATTGCAGCTGCACGCTGTTCCGGGGTCGCAGCATTCTTCGCTATGGCAATAAGGATGTGGGGAGGCAGAATGCAAAGGATTGGATGGCGAGTTGCTATTTCCATGTGCTGACCTCCTGGCGGGAACGCCTGTAAGTGACGGTAAACATACTCCGCATACAGCATAAGTCAAGTAATTTTCTTAAGACCTTATGCGATATTCCCAAATTCTCTGGCACTCTTGCGCAATCCACGCCAAAAGACTGTTGGTCTTACCCTCCGATCCATCGTTATGAAAGACAAACGATTCGCTCTTTTTGTCATCCAAATCAACTACGAGTTCATATTGGTAAGCATCCCGAAGCTCCGACTGGGCACCGAGACTTCGAAGATCCTTTAGATTCACGCTTTGTCGAAGGGACTCTGCCTCGGTGGGAGTGAGGGTTCTGTGATAACTATGGGAAGAGCTAACTTCGGCGATGCTGTCGTGGAACGTCACAACTCCCTCTACGTTGGTTGCCACGCCTGCAAATCCGCCGCTCCTGGAAAACCTCAGCTGCATCACTTGACTCTGTTCTTGTTCCAGCGACTTCGCACTTTGCGAGTTTAAACCATAGTGAAGTCGCAGAAAAGAGGTCCCGGACGGCGCACTAGTCAAAATAAACAAATTGTCGAACGCACTTTCGGGAATCACTACAGATGGGCCACCCAGTTCAGCAATAATCGTGGGGATGGTGTCACTGTGACCAACAACTACGACAACTCCATCCTGAACTTTGCGGATCGCCTGAAGAAGTTCGCGATTGTTGGCCGCCAGAATTACTTGAGGATTCACGTGGACTCGAGCTGCCAGCGGTGCTGCAGTCTGGCCAGTCCGCTTGTACTGGGTAACAAAGATTGCGCTCACCCCCGCATCAGCCAGGACATCTGCTAGAAGCTTCGCCCGGCTCTTGCCGGCAGCGGATAGAGGTGGATCGTCAGCAGGCAAGGCGGCTTTCTCAGCGTGGCGCAGAAACACTACCGTAGTGCTGCAGTCGCCAGATCGGGGGACAAACAACACACTCAGCCAGATCACAACTGCAAAGCTCAAACGCCGCATAGACCACCGGTAGAAACTATCTAGGGCAGGACACAAGCGATTCTTGTATCGCATAGAGTCAATCGCGTCAAGATGCCGTACCAACTATCAATCAGAGCGTTGTCATAGCAACTTCAAATCCGAATATTGTACGAGTCGGCACGAACAGACTGCAAAGTTTGCTGGTGGTATCTGATTGAAGGGCGCAAGATTTGCGGGATCGTCCAGCCAGCCCAGAAGATTATCGAAGGAGCGATTCCCGAGCATCAGGACAACAATATGTTCGATCCGTCTGAGCTGACTTGTTGGCCTATCCTCTCCATTGCTTCTGCGTTCGTGAAACAAATAAGCAGCGTACAGACGAAGCACACAGCGCTTGATTCCATTCACGGTACGAGTTCTGGTGGTTTCTAGCTTGTTTGACTGCGTCAGTCGAGAACGCCTGCACCCCTGCACACTCTCACATCGTGCGTCTTTAAACGGGCATCGTGGATAAAGACTTGAAGTGGATCCTGGCTAATTACTTGTTCGCGAGCTCGCACGCCGCAGCCATCTACAGCCTGATCGGGACGGCCAACCAAACGGGATCGATTCCCGAACATTAGCTGCGAGATGTCCTTTCTGATTCTCCCATTGAAGATCCTTCGATCCTTCCATCGGGGATGCAACAGCTGAACATAGCTGGGTCACAACGCCAGCTCCTCGCGACCCAATCCGTACCCTCCCTAGCCAACGTCGAGATCCCCAGCTATTCCGCGGCAACAAGCGCCCAACACACAATCGCGCTGCACACGGTACTCCAGCGGCCAAACCCCTTATATATCTGTGCCGCTACTTGGGCTTGTTCGCTGAGTGTGCCCTCGGCTTTAATCTGCGGATCGGAAACGTTACGCACCGCAACCCAACGAGGAGTCGTCGTCCCCATCTTGCTCATGACCATGCCAAGCACAGCGTCCCCCATCTCTGATACATCTCCCAGCCCTTGAAGCTTGTAGTGATTGTCCGAAGTGTCGAACCCAAAAAAATCGGTGGTCAGAACGGATGAAGTGAGTCCGCCGCTGCGCAAGATTTTCGGCGGACGCTTATTGTCCTTCGGGAGCTGCGCGGCATTCGCCTTGAACAGGGTCTTCGCCTTGGCAAGAAACTTCGTCTTGGGACCGGTGTCCTGGTAATGAGCAGCTGCGAATTTCTCACTTTTCAACCACTTTTGGCAATCAAAGCGCACGATCGGGCTAATTACTACGTCTCCCACTTCGCACTTCGCTCCTATGCCGCCCGCTGTGCCGGTAGTAATGACCAGTTTAGGCTTCACTTCTTCGATGATTTGTTTCCAAACATCTTCATTAGGAAGCGTTTCATTGGCTTTGGGGGGCTTCTTGGTGTCCTGCGACAGGTGTGAATCGGACTTGAAGACGACCACCTTCTTCCCTCCAATCGTCGTTGTCCAGTACGTCCCCAGTCGCTTGGCGTTGAGTGCTGGACAGCCCTTGCGCATCTTTTTTGAGATCGCAGCGAAGTTGTGCGTGTAAGAAAGATAGTCGTTGCGGGAATCTTTTCCCGGGGTCAGCACGCGACTCAACGCGTGACCTTCATCCACGGTCCAGGTCACGATCAGCACATCCGCAGTTGGCAGCTTGCCAGTGCCGTTCCCGCTCGGCTTGGTGCCCGTTTTCGGCGCAAGCCCTTTGGGCCACGGGATGTCGGTGAATCGCGATAGCCCCGTGGCGGTCGTAAATGCCAGGAACGCCATTCCCTCGGGCGCCTCTGAATCGAAATCGATGATCTCTCGCTGTAGATCCTCCGGGCCGCTCCGCGGTTTCGCCGCCTCCTCAATCGCGAAGGTTGCCGCAGGTGCGGGCCTGGTAATGGGATCAAAGCCGAGATTTCGCTCGACCCATGCTCGGTCGACAGTCATGGCCGTCCTCCGGAGTGTGAGAGATGTGGGTTCCCGCGTTCCAACGAAGGAATACCGCTTTCGCCTGGTGAAAGCAGAAGCGGAAGACCCGAACCAAAAAACTATAGTTCATTAACCCGTCAGTAGCCTAAGATAGGCGCAATCTACGCCGGCATACCAAACAGTGTCAATGGAAATCAAATTGACCACCTTGAGAACTTATCCGACAGAGTTGACGCGCGAGGTCCGTGTAGGGACAGGCGGCACCGACTTTTCCGGTGAAACCCTGCGTAGACCAATGGCTGGATGAAGTCTTTGCAGCTCACGGCCTCCGTGGGGGGCAAGCGTGTTGCTAATCCGGTGTATCTAGATCGAAATAATTTGTTGATTTATTAGTGGCACGGGCGCAGAGTATCGCACAAGCGATGCCGTAATTTACAGAATTCGCACTCCGCCCTTCTACCGGAAAGTCTTGATGCCCGCGGGTTTGTCTGGCAGACGGAAGCCAGCAGCGGATGACAATGCATCCAGTTAGCGTTTGGTTTAGAAAATGATGTCCACTAGAAGGAAATCAATCTCAGTTCTTGGGCCAGGGAAAGTTCCTGTCAGGGTCTTGATCAACGGAAAAACGTACACCGCAAATCTCGAACCCTGCATTACGTTGCTCGATGCCATGCGAGAGTTTTGGGGACTTACCGGGGCCAAGCGCGTCTGCGACCGGGCGACATGTGGCGCGTGCACAATACTTGTGGACGGAAAGCGCGAGTACGCTTGCTCACTGTTAGCGATTGATGTCCAGCAGGAAGGTATCACAACAATCGAATCGCTTGACACGAACGGAGAACCTGACCCTGTACAGCAAGCATTCATTGACAACGATGCCTTGCAATGTGGCTTTTGTACTGCTGGTTTTGTGATGGCGTGCAAGGGATTTCTTGCAGAAATGCCCAGCCCCACACCGGAAGAGATTTTAAAAGGAATGAGTGGCAATCTCTGCCGCTGCGGGACGTATGCAGGAATCCAGCGGGCGGTCGCCCAAGCTGCGGCCGCGATTGCGCAATCTCCCAAGCACGCGAGAGGTAAAACTCAACGGTCTCGGAGGAAGAGTTGATGTCGCAATATGATTGGCCATCAGCCAGCAAGCGTAGGCTCGTAGGTAAGGACATCAACCGCGTGGACGGTCTCGCTAAGGCTTCGGGGAAGGCTATATATACCTACGATGTGAGATTACCGGGTATGCTTTATGCCAAGGTCGTCCGCTGTCCTCACGCCCACGCCAAGGTCAAAAGTATAGATACAACAACAGCGGAGAAGATGCCGGGTTTCAAAACATCCTACGTGATTCAAAAGCCCGGGACGGAGATTTTTTGGGCAGGCGACGACATTGTTGCTGTGGCCGCAGTTGATGAACATTCTGCGGAAATGGCTGCGAGGGCCGTGGATGTAGAATACACAATTCTTCCTTTTCTCGTGTTGGACGCGAACCCGCTGCCTCCAATACCTCTAACGGCATACCGAAAACCGATGGATCCCCAGGTCGTCGGCGATGTGACGGCGGGCTTTTCTGAGTCGGATGTGGTGATCGAAGGCGACTACGGTCTGCCGGTTATCACCCATTGCTGCCTCGAATCGCATGGCAGCGTGGTCACTTGGACGCAAGAGGCTTTGCAGGTGCATATCTCGACCCAGGCGGTGTCGGGAATCGGCGGGCAGTTATCTCAAGCCTTGGAGTTTCCTCAAAACAAAATTCAAGTTCTAACGAAATACGTGGGCGGGGGCTACGGTGCGAAGTTGGCCGCCGACCGTTGGGGCCTTGCTGCTGCCCAGTTGTCAAAGCAAGCGGGTGGTGCGCCAGTGAAACTAATGCTGGATCGTCATGCGGAACAGCAGGTCGGTGGCTGTCGACCCTCTGCCTACGCACACGTTAAAATTGGAGCAAAGAACGACGGTACTCTGTTGGCGTGGCAATCAGAGAGTTGGAGCACGGGTGGGCTTGGCGGCGGCAGCGAGCCACCCCTTCCGTATCTTTTTCAAATTCCCAATCAACGGCGTCAGCATACCCAGATTGTGAACAACATCGGAAGTGCGCGTTCGATGCGTGGGCCGCATCATCCGCAGGCCTGTTTGCTGACGATGGGCGCTCTCGATGATTTGGCTGCCAAACTGAATATGGACCCGCTTAAATTACTTCTCAAGAATGTTAATCTACTGGCCGCGCGGGCTGCCGTTTACCAGCAAGAATTTACTGTAGCGGACCGTTTGATGGGTTGGTCACAGAGATGGAAACCCCGCGGAACGATGTCTACGGGAGTTGTGCGGCAAGGCCTAGGAGTGTCCATGCACAGTTGGCCGGGCAAGGCGCACAATTTCCAATGCAATCTGACAATTAACCCGGATGGTTCGGTTTCAGTGAAAGCTGGCACTCAGGACATAGGTACAGGCACTCGAACAGTGATTGCGATTGTCGCAGCAGAAACGCTCGGATTGGATCCGGAAGATATAAACGTCATGATTGGCGATAGCACGTATCCCACGTCTGCCGGTTCCGGCGGCAGCGGAACAGTGGGTGGTTCCGGCACGGCGGTTAGGCGAGCGGCAGTGGATGCCCTGGAACAATTGTTTGACAAGGTTGCACCAGCCCTCGGTACGACAGCTGACCAATTGACGGTCGGACAAAAAACGGTACTTGCAAAGGGTGGCAAGGCAAGTCTCACCTGGAAGCAGGCTTGCTCCAAATTGGGGACGCTGCCGTTGACGGTCAGTGGAAGGAATCCCGGGCCAGGCACTCTTGCGGACAGCGGCGTGTGCGGTGTGCAAATGGCAGATGTCTCCGTGGACACAGGAACTGGTGTTGTCCGCATCAACAAGATCGTTGCTGTTCAAGATTGCGGACTCATCATCGATCATAAGACGACCATGAGCCAAGTTTATGGAAGCTTGGTCATGGGCATTGGGTATTCTCTTTACGAAGAGAAAGTTATGGACCAGAATTTGGGACAAATGCTGAACCCCAATATGGAGTTTTATCGCCTTTGTGGAATTGGAGACATTGGTGAACTTGTTGTGCATCTTATGTCTGGAACCGGTTACGACGAACGGGGAATCATTGGCTGCGGCGAACCCGCTGTGATCTCCCCCGGCGCTGCAATTTCGAATGCTGTTGCGAATGCCATTGGTGTCAGAGTTCCACAGTTGCCTCTCACGCCGGACAAGATCCTGGCCGCTTTGAGTGGAGTAAACTCGTGATCTCATTTGAATATGCCAGCCCAGGTTCGGTTCAAGAGGCACTGCCACTGCTTGACACGAAGTGGGGTCCAGCAGAAATCCTCGCAGGCGGAACTGATCTCGTAGCGCTCATGAAGGACTATGTCGTCAGGCCTCGTCGCGTGGTGAATATAAAGAAAATCACTGGAATTAGCGGGGTCAAACTAACAGCACAGAAGGGCCTTCGTATCGGCGCGCTTGTAACTCTGGATGAACTTGCAAAACATCGGTGGGTAACAAAGTACTACCCTACCCTCGCACTGGCGATCGGCGATGCCGCCAGCCCTCAAATTCGCAATCGTGCCACACTTGGAGGCAATTTGTGCCAGCGTCCTCGTTGCTGGTATTTTCGAAATGGATTCGGATTGATTGCATTGGATGCCAAAGGGCAATCTTTGGTGCTCAAAGGAGACAACCGCTATCACGCGATACTTGGTAACGAGGGCCCGGCTTATTTCGTCAGCCCATCCACAGTGGCGCCAACGCTGATTGCTTACGGTGCAGCGCTCGTAATCCAAGGACCCAAAGGAATTCGGCAAGTGCTACTCGAAGACTTCTATGTCAGTCCAACAAAAGAAACACAACGCGAGCATGACCTGCGACCCAACGAGATTTTGGTTGAGATCCGAATCCCTCCCTCGTCCGGTCGGACGACCTCCTATTATGAAGTGAGACAAAAATACGGATTCGATTGGCCGTTGGCAACCGCGACTGTCGCGATGAACATTAAGAACCAAAAGGTCCAAGATCCGGTAGTAATCATGAGTCATGTGGCACCTATACCTTGGCGCTCGAAGGAAGCTGAGGTGGTTCTTGGTGGTGAGCGTCTGACCCCCGCTTTGGCCGCAGCCGCTGCCCAAGCAGCGTTGAAACCGGCAAGAAGCCTTGGACAGAACGCGTACAAGATCGCGATCGCGCGAGCGGCTGTCGAGAGGTGCATCCTGCAGGCGGCTGGACTAGATCCACTCGCGGGAGCCGGAGCACAAACATGAAACAAGCGATGCGTTTCAATATCACTGACCCGAACCTTTGTCCTGCTCTTCGGTGGAAGGGAATGTTTACTGGCGTCCAGGAGGATTCGACAGTGCCCTCCACTCGAGACAACCACTATTGGTGCGTTTACACTCAAGCCTGTGTTGGGCCAGACAACAAGCTAGCTGA
>Ga0210384_10008872_pt1 | contig 10439 bp, 5 predicted proteins | sample IncBWH2MmetaG_FD_160574 | JGI IMG/M metagenome (GOLD analysis project Ga0210384, IMG submission 160574) | Forest soil microbial communities from Barre Woods Harvard Forest LTER site, Petersham, Massachusetts, United States - Inc-BW-H-2-M | ecosystem: Environmental > Terrestrial > Soil >...
CATATTTCGTCTCCATGGATTGTCCCTGTCAGGATGGTTTTGCCCAACGGAGGCGAATTATCTGCCGCTTGGGCGAGGGAAGCAAGCTATTCCTTAGAAGGGAATTCTGCTTGGGCGAAGGCGGTTGACACACGCTAGCGCGCTGCCGCAGTCGCAAGGGGCCTTATGGCTTTGAGTTCTTTAGAATATTTCCGCCGCACCTGGTGAACCGCGAAGGCATCCTGCAAGTTCAGCCAGAACTGTTCAGACGTTCCGAAGTACTTGGCTAAGCGCGCCGCCATCTCGGGTGTAATTCCCCGCTTCTCTCGAACGATGTCGTTGACCGTAGGAGGAGAAACATGCAACTCCACCGCCAGCCGGTAAGGGGAAATGCCCATCGGCTCCAAAAACTCCTGCCGAAGAATTTCCCCCGGATGCACGGCCCAACCCGCCGGACCTTCGTTCTTGATGCTCACGATTACTTTTCCTCCATTAAAAACTCAGTGGTAATCCGTTATCTCCACATCGAAGGCATCGCCATCGCGCCACATGAAGCACACCCGGAATTGATCGTTGATCCGAATGCTATGTTGGCCTGCTCGATCATCGCGCAACCGCTCCAGTCGGTTACCGGGAGGGATTCGTAAATCGTCCAATCTGCCCGCTGAGTGCAGCATCGCCAGTTTCTTTTTGGCGGCGTTCCGCAGATTTGCCGGGGGCATTCCCTGGCTCTTGCCTGTGTCCCAGAATTCCTTCGTGCTTTTGTCCGCGAAGGTTTTGACCACTCCTTATAGTTTAACGACCGTAGTTAATAACGTCAAGCGTTAAATCAACCTACGCGATCTTCTTCCCATTGCCGAAATATCCCGCCAGCGCCTGCCCCGTATACGACTTCTTCACCCTCGCCACCTGCTCCGGCGTGCCCTGCGCCACGATGCGGCCGCCTTCTTCGCCGCCTTCGGGGCCGAGGTCGATGATCCAGTCGGCGTTCCGGATCACATCAAGATTGTGCTCGATGATGATGATGGAATTGCCCAGGTCGGTCAACCGATGCAGCACGTCGAGCAACTTCTTCACGTCGTCGAAGTGCAGGCCGGTGGTCGGCTCGTCGAGCAGATAAAGAGTCTTGCCGGTCTGCCGCTTGCTCAACTCACGCGCCAGTTTAATGCGCTGCGCTTCGCCGCCCGAAAGCGTGACGGCAGATTGGCCGAGATGAATGTAGCCGAGGCCGACATCGACCAGCGTTTGCAGCTTTTGCTTGATCTGCGGAATATTTTCGAGAATGGGCAGCGCGTCGGACACTGGCATCTCCAGCAGATCCGCGATGGAGTAGCCGTTGTATTTCACCGCCAGCGTTTCGTGATTGTAGCGGCGTCCACCGCACACTTCGCAGAGCACGTAAACGTCCGGCAAGAAATTCATTTCAATGCGGCGCTGGCCTTCACCCTGGCAGGCCTCGCAACGCCCGCCAGGCACGTTGAACGAAAAACGTCCGGCCTTGTAACCGCGCTCGCGGGCTTCGGGCAGCATCGCGTAGATGTCGCGAATCGCGGTGAAAACGCCGGTGTATGTCGCAGGATTCGAGCGCGGCGTGCGCCCGATTGGCGATTGGTCAATGCGAATCACCTTGTCGATGTTCTCGGCGCCCACGATCGCTTTGTGCTCCCCCGATTTTTCTCTAGAGCGATAAAGCTGCCGCGCGAGCGCACGATAAAGAATGTCGTTCACCAGCGTGGACTTGCCCGATCCTGAAACTCCCGTGACGACCGTCATTACGCCGAGCGGAAACGTAACGTCGAGATTCTTAAGATTATTTTCCTTCGCGCCAAGAATGGTCAGCGCCGCTCCATTCTTCTGCCGCCGCTCTGGACGCATCTCAATCTGCACTCTGCCGGAGATGTAAGCGCCGGTAAGCGAATTCGGTTCGCGCATGATTTCGGCGGGAGTTCCGTGCGCTACCAATCCTCCGCCGTGGCGTCCCGCGCCGGGACCAAGGTCAATCACATAATCGGCGCGGCGAATCGTTTCTTCATCGTGCTCGACTACCAACACGGTGTTACCAAGATCGCGCAGATTCTCCAGCGCGGTCAGAAGCCGTCCGTTGTCGCGATGGTGCAAGCCGATTGAAGGCTCGTCGAGCACGTAGAGCACGCCCCGCAACTTCGAGCCAATCTGAGTTGCCAAACGGATGCGCTGGCCTTCGCCTCCAGACAAAGTCGCAGCTGAGCGGTCGAGCGCAATGTAGTCTAGTCCCACTGCATTCAAAAACTGCAGCCGCTCTTGGATCTCATGCATCACGCGGCCCGCAATTTTCTCTTCGCGCCCCGCCAGCTTGATGCCCTGCGCAACTTCAACAGCCCGCGAAATCGGCAGCGCCGTGAACTCGGCAATGGACATGCCGTTTACCTTTACTGCCAAGCTCTCGGGCCGCAAGCGCTTGCCATGGCATGCGGGACAATCACTCGCGGACATGTGATCCATCAGCCAGTCACGGTAACCTTCCGAACTGGACTCCTCCAGATTTTGTTTCAAATATCCAAAGATTCCCCGGAACCCAGTCTTACCGCGGCCCGCCTCCCCATTCAGCAACAGGTCCTGAATCTTCTCAGGAAACTTTTCAAAGGGCAGACTCAGATCAACGCCATGCGCCGCAGCCGTCACCTGCAAAGCATGAATCAGTCCTTGCGACGCCGAACCCGGCCCCAAACCGCCATCGAGCAACGGTTTCGACCAATCTGTAATCACTTTGGCGGGATCGAAATCATAGCGGCTGCCAAGGCCATGGCACTCGGGGCAGGCGCCATACATGCTGTTAAAAGAAAATGAACGCGGTTCGAGTTGCGGAACGCTGATGCCGCAGTCCGGACAGGCCAGTTTCTCGGAATAAAGCTGTTCTTCTCCGCCGACCACAGCAACCTGCACCAAACCGCCCGCCAGCTTCATCGCCAAGCCGACCGACATTTCTAGCCGATGCTCGATCCCCGGCTTCACCAGCAGGCGATCAATCACTACTTCGATCGTGTGATTTTTCCGCTTGTCGAGCGCGAGATCGTCATCCAGGTTCACAATTTCGCCATCTACACGGGCGCGCGTGTAGCCGTGCTTGAGCAGCGTCTCCATTTCTTTCTTGAACTCGCCCTTGCGACCGCGGACAATCGGCGCCAGCACCATTACACGATCCTCAGGAGTCAGCGCCATCACTCGTTGCACGATCTGGTCGGCCGACTGGCGGCTGATGGGGCGGCCGCATTTCGGGCAGTGCGGCACTCCAATGGAAGCGAATAGCAGGCGAAGATAGTCGTAAATCTCGGTAATCGTCCCAACGGTCGAGCGCGGACTGCGGCTGGTGGTCTTCTGCTCAATCGAAATCGATGGGCTAAGTCCATCAACCGAATCGACATCCGGACGTTCCATCTGGTCCAGAAATTGCCGCGCATAAGTCGACAAAGTCTCCACATAACGCCGCTGCCCTTCGGCGTAAATCGTGTCAAACGCAAGCGAGGACTTGCCCGACCCGCTCAGCCCCGTCACCACGGTGAGCGTGTTGCGCGGAATCTCCACGTCGATGTTCTTAAGATTGTGCTGGCGCGCCCCGCGCACTGAGATCTTGGTAATAGCCATTTGGAGACTGTCCGAAAATTACGGCTGGGTTGCCCTTCCGTAATGTCGACAGGTCCGCAGAGTTGTCCGACAGTAGGAATGCACAGCTCTACTCCGTATTTTACTACACGGTGAAACACCTGCGGCGAATCTGAGTGGTCACTAGCGGTGGCCGCGAACGCAGGTAGATTGAAGAAACCGCGTAGACGAAAGTTGGGCTATCGGCATCTGATTACTGCAACTTATAAGGGTGGTTGATCGTGATTTCGCTCTTCATGCCTCTGATTCTCTGCGTCACCGTGGTTGCCTCGGTCGGCATCGGCGTCTTCTCTGCTTACGTAGTCGTCTTCGGCATCTTGCAGGCTTGCGGCCGCGCCTCGCAACTGCGACCTGCTCAAGCGCGCCCTCGACTGGTTCTGGTACCCTCTCAGAATCACGCCAGCGGCGACTAGAGAGCCCGAGTTCCTGGAAAGTCCTGCCCTGGGTGATACTGGATGTCTGAGATGAAGCATCACCTACTCTTAACCGCTCTTTTCTGTGCGTTCATCCTGCAGGCTGCGCCGTTGCATTCGCAGCAGCTAACCGTTCAAGACGTCGATGGGAAACAGACGACCTTTTCGAAAGCAGATCTGGAAGCGTTGCCCCACGTCAGAGTGAATACAGCAGTATCAGGCACTAGCACAACCTTCGAGGGCGTGGCCCTGAAAGCGGTCCTGGAAAAGGCAGGAGTTGCTTTCGGCGAAACGATGCGAGGAAAACGACTGGCCTCCTATCTGTTGGTGGAAGCCGCCGACGATTATCGCGTAGTCTTCGCGTTGCCCGAGCTTGATACGGCATTCACCGACAAGCAGATCGTCCTCGCCTTCCTGAAAGACGGCAAGCCGCTGGATGACAAGGAAGGCCCCTACCGCATCGTCGTACCCGACGAAAAAAGGATGGCACGGTGGGTGAGACAGGTAAGGAGGCTGAAGATTCTGAACGCGCCTTGAAGCAGATCAGTCTTTCTGGATCATCACTTCAGTGGCCTTGACAACAGCCGTAACGGTGTCACCCTTCTTTAACTTCAGTTCGTCGGCGCTGCGGCGTGTGATTGCGCTCTCTATCAGGTTGTCTCCCACTCGAACGACCACGTGAGCCATGATGTCGCCTAGCTGAATCTCTTCAATTTGTCCGCGAAGTTTGTTTCTGGCTGAGATTGGCATGTCTTAAATTATAGCGTCGGTCTGGACGGCACAACACAGCACCCAGCGTTTGCGGCTATCGCAATGCGGTTCAGCTTCGGCGTGTTAGCCAGCGGCGACTAGACGATGCATTAACGGAGCGAACCGCGCCGCACGCTATAACCTGTTCTTCGACGATTTCTCGCCGCCACACCTCGCCGCCTCAGTAAATCAGCTTCAACGAGAATTGGATCTGCCGGGAATTCCCCGCGGTCTTGCTGATGATGCCAAAACCGCTGCCGCGAAGAATGTTCGACGGCAGTCCAAAATTCACGATGTTGAACACATTGAAAAACTCCGCGCGGAATTCCACCGTGCCCAGTTCGCCTTTGCCTCGATGCCCAAAGGGCGTGTCCTTGATCAACGCAATGTCAAAATCGTGGAAGCCGGGACCGCGAAACGTATTCCGCCCCAATGTACCGAAGCGTCCCTGGTTCGGTCCGGTCCCGCCAGGGATGCCGATCGGGATGCTAAAGAAAGAAGCATTCTCCACTCCCAGACCGAAGTAGTCCTCACGCACTACCCGGCTGGTCGAAAAGTGCGGTTGCGCCACTTGATCCGGCCGGTCTGCCCCGCCCGCGCCCGCGCCAGTCTGCTGCACTCCCGAGTACACACTGAACGGCGATCCCGTTGTCAGGGTCGTGATATTCAGGAACTGCCAGCCCCTGGTGAGCGGCTTGCCCAGCGGACGCAGAAAACCGATGCGGTCGAGCGGCAGCAACTGAATTGCGCTCACATTAAAGACATGGGTCACGTCGAATGTAGAAGGGCCTTTCTCCGCCTGCGGGTCCCACGGATTCTGCGGCAGCGTCTGGAGCACGACCCCGGCCGTACCGAAGAGGCCGCCCAGCACGGCGCTGCTGTCGTCGAGCGACTTCGAATAGGTATAACTGCTTTGCAAGCCCAGCCCGGCTCGCGCGGAATTCTTGCTGATACTGACTTGCAGCGAATGGTAAGACGAGTGAGAACCGCTGGTCATCACGTATTCCGGCCCGAAGCCTCCCGTTGGGATCCCGGAGGAGTCGAATCGGGTAAACGGAGCGTGTGCCGGATCCGCACCGCCATAGCTGTTGGGCGAATACACGCTGCTCAGATGCACCCCCGCGGTCGCCACATAGGCTGCGCTGAATTTCACGTCGCCAAAATCATGATCGATGCCTGCGGTATAACTCCCGATATAGCCGTTGCGGAAGTTCCTGGCAAAACCAATCATGGTGAGCAACTGCGGCTCATTGCCCGGAGTCAGGGCCGCCAGATCGGTCTGGAAACGTTGCAAATCCAGCTGGGTATTCGGCGGCACCCCGGCATCCTTGCCGTTGACAAACAGTTGCTGTCCGCCCGTCGAATACACCGGCGGAAGACTGACCGAGACCGCGGAATTCTGAAATGGCAGCGCAACGGCCGGCGATGCGCTTTCGTAGAGCGTTACCGCAAACGGCAAAGCGCCCGTGACAAAGTTGTCCTGCCACAGGTTGGGCACGATGCTCGTAATCGCGCCTCCGAGGTGCAGAACGGTGTGCGGGGTCGGAGCGTAGTCAAGCGCCAGGCGCGGCCCCCAGCCGTTCCAATCCTGCCGGTACGGCGGCTGCGGGTTGTACAGGAAAATCTGCTTCGCTGTGTGATCCGAGTAGGGCACGTCCTGCCCATTCGCTCCCACAAATTCCGGCAACGAGGTGCGGTCGTGGGCTTCGTGGATACGGCTGTTTACCTCGTAGCGCAAGCCGTAGCTCAGAGTCACGCGGGAGGTGGCCTTCCAGACATCTTGAAAGTAGAAGTTATATGCCTCCCGGCGCACCGCTGCTTCGTCGAACCGGTTTCCTATCGGCGTGAAACTCGCGGGCGAGATCACACTGTACGAGTACGGAGTAGCGGTCAGCAACCCGGTCAGCGAGTCGGGTAATGGATCTTTCGGTTGAATGTCATGCGTGCCACTGGCCGATTCAATCAGCACGGGTGAATAGGCCGTTCCTCCACCAAACGCATAGGCTCCATTCGGATCAGTTCCAAAAATGGTCGCATCCCGGTTAAAACGAATTTCAAGTCCCCACTTTAGAGAGTGAGTGGCGTGCACGTAACTCATATCTTCTTTGAGCTGGTAAAGGTTTCCGAATGACCCGAAGATGGATCCGGCCGCGGAGTTGAATCCTTGAAACAGCCCGTCGCCAAAAGCCAGACCGGGCTGGGTGTGGTTGATCGCGGGAAAGAACGGCGTGCTGCGAATATAGCCCAGCGAAGTTTCGGACGTGAAATTCGGAGAGAGTGTCCGAATATATCTCACGCCCGCATTACGCTGATGGTCGAGGAACTGCACCGCAAAGCTGGGATCGATCGCCGTCTGGTCCGGATTGGTCAGCGGCCCTGTGACCTGATTCAGGCTGAACCGCCCCAGCAGGGTGGCCTTTTCCGAGATACGGTGATCGATCCGGATCGAAACCTGGTCGGTGCGAGTGTAGATCTTCGAAGAGGTCGCATATGTGCGGTCGCCGTAGGCGCCCGCCGGATCGTTCGGCAACGGATATCGATCAAGCAGCGGAACGATGGCGGGGTTCACGGGAACCGTCAGGGTATCGCCGGGAAAGGTCTGCGTGTCGATGCCTTGCCGTTCCGCGGCGGTGGGCACCGGGAAGACTTGCGTGGTCCCCAGCACCTGGCGGAATCCCTGGTATTCGCCGAAGTAGAAGGTGCGGTCACTTCCGTCATAGATCTTCGGCAGGATTACCGGACCGCCATTGGTAAATCCGAATTCATTGCGCACAAACGGAGGAATGCGCCGGTTGTTGTCGGCCAGGCTGGGGTGATCGAAATAGTTGCGGGCGTCGAAGGATGCGTTACGGGCAAACTCGAAGAAGCTGCCGTGAACCTGGCCGGTGCCCGACTTGGTGACGACGTTGGTGAAACTCGCCGCCCCGTGTCCAATCTCGGCCGGCATCACTCCCGAGTTGGCCTGCACTTCCTGAATGGCGTCGACGTTGAAATTGGAAAACGTTGCTCCACCCAGCTCGGGATCGGTGGTGTCGAATCCATCCATGGCGAACACGGTATTCGCGCCGCGCTGCCCATTCACCGCAAACTGCTGGGTGAAATTGGCGGCACCGTTCGCGTCGGTCATGGTGCCCGCCGCCAGCAGCAGTAGCTTGCTGAAGTCCCGCGCGTTCAGCGGGAGACTTGAAACCTCCGTGCTTGAAAGATGTTCGCCACCACTCGCCTGCGCCGAAGCTTCTCCGGGTGCGACGATGCGAAGTTCCTGCCCTTGCGCAGAGAGCTGTAGCCCGGTCAGCATCACGCCCTGTATGGCCACGGCTGCCGCCGCCTTCCATGTCTTGCCAGCGGTTGTGACGGACACCGCGTATGTACCCGGGTCGATTTCGGCAAAGGTAAACCTGCCGTTGGCGGTCCTGGCTTCATAATTGCGGCCTGAAACTGATTGCAGCTTGACGACCGCCTCCTCGACCGGCTTACCTGTTCCATCGGTCAGAACACCTTTCCACGACGCTCCGGAAAGGGCAGGCGCGGACGGCGCCACCAATAACGCGGCGAGGAGAACAAGAATAAGAATCAGGCCTTCCGAGCGGATGGGCATTGCTTTGGATTATAGCGGCACGTTCCGAGCGGAGTGGTTTCGCATTGGATTCCCCGCGCACGCCGAGAAACCATCGTGTTAGCATTCCATGGAAGCAGTCCATCTCCCCTGGGGCATACATGCTCGGCCGGCCCATCCCGCTTCGCCTTGTTTCCGCTTTTCTGGTGGCGCTCTGCCTTTCCGCCTCAGCGGCCGAGCAGTCTTCCTGGCTTGAAATTCACTCCACTCACTTCACCGTCATCACCGATGCGGGCGAAAAAAAAGGCAGAGAGGTCGCGTTGCGCTTCGAGCAGATGCGCGCCGTCTTCGGCAGTCTGCTCATGAAGGATCGCCTTAACGACTCCCTGCCGCTAACGATTCTCGCTTTCAGGAACGACAAGACTTATTACCAGAGCGCGCCGCTGCGCCAGGGCCAGCCCATTGATACTCCCGGATTCTTTGTCCCAGGCGAAGATCAGAATTTTTTCGTGCTGAATTTATTCGAAGAGGAATCCTGGCGCGCCGTCGCCCACGACTACGCCCATCTGATGCTGAACTATAACTATCCTCCGGTTCAGGGATGGTTTGACGAAGGCATCGCCGAATACTTCAGTTCGATCCGCCTCGATGACAAGAAGTACGAGATTGGCGGCGACCCCGAACTGAAGCGGATATTTACTCAAGACTTGCTGGAGAACCAAAAAGAAGTCCGCAACTCGCCTAAGTCGCTCACGGAACTTTTGAGTGGCCAGGTCTGGCTCGCGCTGCCCGATCTGCTGACCTTGAAGCATGACACCTCCACCTTCGTCGAAGGCACGCATCACACTCTTTTCTATGCCCAGTCCTGGATGACGGTTCATTACCTTCTCCACGACAAGCTGCTGCCCCAGACAGGAACTTATTTCGACCTGGTCGAGAATCAGCACGTGCCCGTGGAAGAAGCGATCCAGAAAGCTTTCGGCGTGACGTCCGCTCAATTCGATCAGGCAGTGAAAAATTATTTTCACTCGCTCACCGCGCTGAACGTGGCTCTGGACGCCTCGAAGCAGCCGAATGCTCCAGCAAATCCACCGCAGGTTTACGAATTTCCTGAGATCGTAGGGCCGAGCGACAGCGCGTTCACCAATCACTCGCTTTCTGATGCCGATGCTCGCGCCGTAATCGCGGAACTGAGAACACGAGTTCCCGATCGCCGTGAAGCTGGACTCTCCGAATTGCACGCGCTCTCTGGTGACGACAAACGCGACGCAAAAAAAGATTCGAACAATAAAGATTCCAACGACAAGAACGACAAAAACGATAAAGAGGATAAGAAAAGCGCACTCGCTGCTGCGGGCAATGAAGTTGCGCATCGCGTGCTCGCTTGGGACGATTTACAGCACAACGACTTCGACGCTGCTGCTGAAGAGCTGAGCGAGGCGGCTGCGCTCAATCCTCACGATATGTGGATTCGCTATTACTTGTGTGTCCTGAAGTATCGCATCGCGAGTTCGAAGCACAATGACATTTTGGGATTGCCGAATATGCTGCAGGACTTGCGCGCTGTGCTGGAATGGTATCCCGAATTCGCCGAAGCTTACGATCTGATGGCAACAGCGCGCAAACAAGGTGGAAGTTCGGTGTCGGCGATGCAGGCGGAACGAGCGGCGATGCAGCTCAGTCCGCGCAATCAGCATTATGTTTACAATCTCGCGGAAATTTATATTGCGGATAAGAAGTGGGAAGCTGCTGTTGTGTTGTTGCGACGGCTGAAGGCGAACAGCAATCCGCAGATTGCGACTGCGGCTCGCGAGCGGCTGGAGCAGATTCCGAACGAGCAAAAATACGGCGCGGCTGCTGCTGCAGCTTCGGCGCAAAAATTTTCGCCGCAGAGTTCGCCGTTTGATGTGCTGGAACAGGACGCGGCCAAGCGCGCTATCGCGGCACAAGCTTCACAGACCGCGGCGAACGTCGACAAGCGGGCGGCAAAATTTTTGCAGGGGCGGCTGGTGGCGGTGGACTGCTCCCAGTCTCCGGCGGCGGTGCTTACGGTGAGCGCCGCGGGCGCGGTGCTGAAGCTGCGCACGTCCGACTACAAGTCG
>Ga0210384_10008874_pt1 | contig 10438 bp, 6 predicted proteins | sample IncBWH2MmetaG_FD_160574 | JGI IMG/M metagenome (GOLD analysis project Ga0210384, IMG submission 160574) | Forest soil microbial communities from Barre Woods Harvard Forest LTER site, Petersham, Massachusetts, United States - Inc-BW-H-2-M | ecosystem: Environmental > Terrestrial > Soil >...
ACCTTGCTGGCCAGCGTGATCACCCTCGCGCTGGTCGCCCTGGCGGCCACCTGGTTGCCCGCCCGCCGCGCCGCCCGCGTGGACCCGCTGGTCGTGCTGCGCGAGGAGTAGGCGACCCCGGGTAGTGGGTCAGTTCGCGAGGGTCCATCCCCTCCCGCTCCCTTTGGGCGAGGGGTCCGAAGGGAACCGCTCTCGGACTTCGGGTGCCTCGCCCAAAGGGAGCGGGAGGGGATGGACCCTCGCGAGGAAAATGACCCACTACCCGACCCGGTGACCGATCTGTGACTTATCTCAACTCCCAACATGGAGGGGCTGCGGCGATCATGCACAACTTCAGGGGCGCTCACATCTTGTCGGTGGACCAGTTCGACCGGCAGGACATCCGGACCTTGTTCGGGCTGGCGGCGGCGATGGAACCGTTCGCGCAGCGCAGGAAGCTGACGAGGGTGCTCGAGGGCGCCGTGCTGGGGAACTTCTTCTTCGAGCCCAGCACGCGCTCCCGCGTCAGCTTCGGCGCGGCGTTCAATCGGCTCGGCGGTGCGGTGCGCGACACGACCGGGTTCCAGTTCTCGTCGATGGCGAAGGGCGAGTCCATCTACGACACCAGCCGCGTGGTGAGCGGCTACGTGGACGTGCTGGTCGTGCGGCATCCGGTCGAGGGATCGGTGGCGGAGTTCGCGGCCGCCACGCACGTCCCGGTGATCAGCGGCGGCGACGGGCCCGGCGAGCATCCGACCCAGGCGATGCTGGATCTCTACACGATCCAGAAGGAGCTGGGGCGCTCGCTGGGCGAGCTCGACGGCTTCGAGATCGCGATGATCGGCGACCTGAAGTTCGGGCGCACGGTGCATTCCCTGGCGAGGCTGTTGTCGCTGTTCGAGGACATCCGCTTCGTCTTCGTCGCGCCGGACGCGCTGCAGATGCCGGAGGCGATCGTCGAGCGGGTGAGGAGCCGCGGGCATGCCGTCCGCCAGACCAGCAACCTGGCCGAGGGCGTCGCGCGCGCCGACGTCATCTACTCGACGCGGGTGCAGCAGGAGCGTTTCACCGACGCCGAGGAAGTGGAGAAGTACCGGGGCTACTTCTCGATCGACCAGCACTTCTACGAGCGGCACTGCAAGCCGGGCGCGGTGCTCATGCACCCCCTGCCGCGCGACAGCCGGCCGGGAGCGAACGAGCTCGACGACGACCTGAACCGGAACCCCGCGCTGGCGATCTTCCGGCAGACCGACAACGGCATCGCGGTCCGCATGGCGCTCTTCGCGCTCGTCCTGGGCGTGGAGGGCGAGGTGCGGAAGAGCGCACGCGAGGTGTCCTGGTTCGTGCCGGCGAAGATCGGCGTCAACGACGTGTAGGAGGGAGCGGGCCTTCTTCCAGCGCCTACATCCCAGCCGCTTCGCTCGCCGCATCGGTCGCCAGCTCACGCCCGGCGCCGTGCCGGGCGGCGGCGACCGCGGCGGACAGGAGGCCGCAGACCAGCGCGACGGTGAGGATGCCGAGCAGGGTCAGCCAGCCGCTCACCCCGCCGGGGCTGGCGAGGGCCCGCAGCGGGGTCATGAGGTCGAAGGGCTGGGGTGGGTGGCCGGGGGCGGCGCGCATGGCTTTGAGGGCTGCGAGGAGGGCGGTGACGAGGGTGGCGAAGAGGCCGCCGGCCAGGGCTCCGGCGGCGGCGCGGGCGGCGAGCTGCCTGGGCTCGAGGGGTTGGTCCCGGGCGGGGGCGATCTCGACCTCGAAGGCGGGCTCGCGGGCTCCCCAGGGGGCGAAGCGGGTCAGCAGGAGGAGGGCGGGCAGGCCGGCGAGGATGGCGAACCAGAAGAAGCGGGTCCAGCCGACGGCGTCGACGAGGAAGCCGCAGATCGGGCCGGCGACCAGGCGCGGCAGGCCGAAGAGGCTGGAGAAGAGGGCGTACTGGGTGGCCGAGAAGCGCTTCTGGGTCATGCGGAGGAGGAGCACGGAGAGGGCTCCCATGCCCAGGCCGGCGGCCAGAGTCTCGAAGCCGATGGCGGCGTACATCACCGGCCGATCGGCGTGGCCGAGGTTGGCCAGCACCACGTAGCCGAGGTTCGAGAAGGCCTGCAGCGCGCCGAAGATCCAGAGGGAGCGCCCGAGCCCGAGCGGCGAGGTGGCGGCGCCGCCCAGGAAGACGCCGGTCAGGGTGCCCGCCAGGCCGATGGTGGAGAGCGCGAAGCCGCGGTCGAAGTCGGTGTAGCCCATCTCGACCAGGAAGGGGCGCTGCAGCGACTGCGCGAGGTTGTCGGTCAACCGGTAGAGGATCACGAAGGCGAGGATCTCGAGCGCCCGCCGTCGGGCCAGGAACCCGACGAACGGGAGCCAGACCGCGTCGCGCAGGGTGCGCGGCGGCGGTGGCAGGCCCGGGGGCTCGGGCGCCTTCCAGGTCACCGCCAGCATCGGCAGGTAGAGGAGGGCGAGCATGCAATTGACCACCGGCCAGGAGAAACGGCCGGCCAGGGTGATGCCGACGCCGCCGGCCACCACCATGCCGACGCGGTAGATGGCGGTGCGGGCGCCGCCGGCCACGGCCTGCTCGTCCGGCCGCAGGACGTCGACGGCGTAGGCGTCGAGGGCGATGTCCTGGCTGGCCGAGGCGAAGGCGATGGCGAGCGCCAGCGCGGCGACCACCCAGGGGGTGTCCGGGTGATTGCCGACGCCGGCGAGCCCCAGGGTGAGGATGCAGAGAGCGATCTGCGTCAAGGCCGCCCAGCCGCGCCGCCGGCCGAAGAAGGGCGGCGTGTAGCGGTCCATCAGCGGCGACCAGAGGAACTTGAAGGTCCAGGGGGCCTGCGCCAGGGTGATCAGGCCCACGACCCGGATGTCCACGCCGATCTTGCGCATCCAGTCGGGGATGGCGATCCACACCAGGCCCAGCGGCAGGCCCGACGAGAACGACAGCAGCACGACCGACGCGGTGCGCCACGAGCGCATCGCCGCCGCCAGGCTGGCCATGGTGCCCGGCGGCCGCGCCGGGGGCGAGGCGCCGGCCGCGTCGCCGCCGTTCCCGCCGGGCGGCGCGAGCTGGCCAGGCTCGACGGGGGGAGATGGGGTGGGCGCGGGGTTCGGCAAGGAGAGGAGCTCTCGGCGCGATGGGGCAGGCGGAGCTTACCGCGAGTCGAGAGTTGGCGGATGCGTGGCCTTCGCCTGCCTGGGCGGCGCGGCTGATAGCATGACTCGCGATGCGATCGCCTTCGGCAGTGCCCACCTTCGACCTGTCCGACTACACCTCCTGCGACACCTCGCTGCGGTCGCGGGGGATCGCGACGCTCGGCGGCGCGCTCGTGGACATCGGCTTCGTGGTGGTCGAGGGCCACCAGGTCGACGCGGGGCTGATCCGCGACGTCTACGCGCTCTGGCAGCGCTTCTTCGCGCTCGACGAGGCGGCGAAGCGGCGGTACGCGGGGGTCGAGGGCGGCGCCCGCGGCTACACGCCGCTCGGGGTCGAGCACGCCAGGGACAACCCGACGCCGGACCTCAAGGAGTTCTGGCACGTCGGCCAGGAGCTGCCGCCCGACCATCCGCTGGCGCACGCGTATCCGCCGAACGTCTGGCCGCGCGAGCTGCCCGAGCTCCGCCAGCCGACTCTCGCCCTGTACCACGAGCTCGAACGGGTGGCCGAGCTGCTGTTGATGGCACTCGCCGAGCACTTCGCGCTGCCCGAGGAGACCTTCGCCGCGATGATGCGCGGCGGCAACAGCGTGCTGCGCATCCTGCACTATCCGCCATTGCCGCAGGCGGCGCCGGCGATTCAGGCGATTCCGGAGAAGGCCGGGCAGGACGGGTCGCCCCCTGCGGCGGCGCCGGCGTTGCGGGCGGCGCCGCACGAGGACATCAATCTGGTGACCCTGCTCTGCGAGGCGACCGACTCGGGCCTCGAGCTGCTGCGCCGCGACGGCGCCTGGCTGCCGGTCGAGGCGCAGCCCGGCCGGATCGTGGTCGACGCCGGGGACATGCTCTCTCGCGTCACCAACCAGGTGGTGCCGGCGACCACCCATCGCGTCGTCAACCCGCCGCCGAGCGCCAACCGCGACCGCTACTCGATGCCATTCTTCGTGCATCCCTATGCGGCCTGCGATCTCGCCGTCCTCGAACGCTTCGTCTCGGCCGAGCGGCCCCGCCGCTTCCCGCCGGTCACCGCCGGCGAGCTGCTGTCGAGGCGGCTGACCGAGATCGGCCTCAAGCGGTAAGATCGCGGCCACCTCTAAGGTGCCGTTTTCCCCGATCTCCCCCGATCTCACCCGATCTCCGATGGAGGGATGACCATGCGCACGATCCGCCGCCGGCAGGACGCTCTCTCGCCCGCCCCATGCCGACCGTGTGGCGCCTGGCGCGCGTTGTTGGCGCCGCTCGTGCTGCTGGCTGCCGTGGTGGTGCCGGCGGCCGTCGCCGGGGCGGCGGGCAGGGCGGCCGAGCCGGCGCGCCGGCCCATCGCCGAGACCGATCTCTTCCGCTTCGTCTGGGTGGCCGACCCGCAGATTTCGCGCGACGGCAGGCACATCGCCTTCGTGCGGGTGACCGTGGACGCCAAGCACGACGGCTATGAGACGGCGCTGTGGATCGTCGATGCCGATGCCGCGACGGCCGCCGGCAGCGGCACCGGCGCTGCCGCGGGACCGCGGCCGCTCACCGCCGGGCCGCGTGACTCGGCCCCGCGCTGGTCGCCGGACGGCCGCCGGCTGGCGTTCCTCCGCCATGCCGGCAAGGAGGACCAGCTGTTCGTGCTGCCGCTCGACGGAGGTGAGGCACGCCAGCTCACCGATCTTCCGCGGGGCGCCAAGTCGCCGGCCTGGTCGCCGGACGGCAGGACGCTGGCATTCCTCAGCGACACCACTGCCGCGGACCTCGCCAAGCCCGGCGCCCGGGGAAAGGAGGCCGCGGAAGCGCAGCCTGGCCCGCCCGCGAGCGGCGCCGGAGCGGCCGGTCTCGGAGCGGCGGCTGCCGCCGCGGCTGGCGCCGGGGCGGCGCCAGCCGGCGCGACCGCGGCGGAGCAGGAGGACCCCCTTCCCGAGCACCAGAGCGACGTGCGGGTCATCGGCCGCGCGGTCTACCGGTTCAATGGCGGCGGCTACCTCGATCCCTCCCACCCGGACCACCTCTGGACGGTCGAGGTGCCGGAGGGGGGCGCCGCCGCGCCGCCGCCGCGCCAGCTCACCCGCGGCGAGTTCGACGAGCAGGCGCCGGCCTGGGCGCCGGACGGCTCGCGTCTCTATGTCGTCTCCGACCGCGTGAAGGAGCCCTATTACCAGGATGCGGGAGAGGTCATCTATGCGGTCCCGGCCGCCGGCGGCGAGCTGGTGAAGGTGGCGAGCTTCACCGGCGGCATCTCGAGCCTGGCGGTGAGCCCGGATGGCCGCCAGATTGCCTTCATCGGCGCCAGCGTCGCCAAGCCGACGCGTTCCTACGACCAGCCGGATCTGTGGGTGGTGGCGTCGGCGCCCGGCGGCGAGCCGCGCAACCTCACCGCCGCCTTCGATTTCGACATCGGCGCTCATCTGCTCGGCGACCAGCATCCGCCGCGCGGCGCCGGCCGCGACGTGCCGGCCTGGAGCGCCGACGGCAGCTCGCTCGTCGTGCCCACCGAGGAGCGCGGGCGGGTCGGGCTGCGCCGCTTCGAGATCCAGGACGGCAGGTCGCGGCAAATCACCGCCGGCGATCACGAGGTCATGTCGTACTCGGCGGCGCCGGACGGCTCGCGCCTGGCGCTGGTGATCTCGACGCCCACCGCGCTCGGCGACCTGTTCGCGCTCGATGTGCCGGCGGCGGCGGCGGCGGCCGGCGCGGCGGCAGTCGGGGCGGGAACCGGGGGCGCCAGCGCCGCCGGCGCCACGGCCGCCATGGCCGCCGCAGTGCCGCTCCGCCAGCTGACGCACTTCAACGACGCTCTCTTCGCGCGGCTCACCCTGACGCCGCCGCAGGCGATCACCTATCGCAGCTTCGACGGCAGGGAGATCGAAGCGTGGGTGCAGAGACCGCCCGGCTACCCGGCCGGCAAGCCGTATCCGATGATCCTCGACATTCACGGCGGGCCGCACGGCGCCTATGGCTACACGTTCTTCCATGAGACGCAGTGGATGGCGGCCAAGGGTTATGTCGTGATCTATCCCAACCCGCGCGGCAGCACCGCCTACGGCCAGGACTTCGGCAACGTCATCCAGTACCGCTACCCGGGAGACGATTTCAAGGACCTGATGGCGGGCGTCGACGAGCTGGTGCGCCGCGGCGATGCCGATCCCAAGCGCCTGGGCGTCACCGGCGGCAGCGGCGGCGGGCTGCTCACCAATTGGACGATCACTCAGACGGACCGGTTCGCCGCCGCGGTGTCGCAGCGCTCGATCGCCGATTGGGCGGGCTGGTGGTACACGGCCGACTTCACCCTGTTCACGCCGCGCTGGTTCCGCGGCGCGCCGTTCGAGGAGCCGCAGGACTTCACGGCGCGCTCGCCGATCACTTTCATCAAGAACGTCAAGACGCCGCTGATGCTGATCGAAGGCGAGGCCGACTACCGCACCCCGCCGGCCGCCGGCGGCGAGACGATGTTCCGCGCCCTCAAGTACCTGCACCGGCCGGTGGTCATGGTGCGTTTCCCGGGCGAGAGCCACGAGCTCTCCCGCTCGGGACGTCCCTGGCACCGGGTCGAGCGCCTGCAGCACATCGTGCGCTGGTTCGACAAGTACCTGAAAGGGGAGAAGATCGATCTCTACGACGTGCCCTGACGGCAGCCGCGCGCATCGCAGCGCCGTTTGCGCGCCTCGGGGTCACCGGCAGGCGGTGGGGGGACTGGCATGACGAGCGCGGAGCCGTTGCAGACCCTGGAGGTCACGTCGGGCCGGGAGTGGCGCGCGTGGCTCGCCGAGCACCACGGCAGCGAGACCGGGATCTGGCTGGTGTTCTGGAAGAAGCACACCGGCAAGACTTCCGTCTCCTACCAGGACGCGGTGGACGAAGCCCTCTGCTTCGGCTGGATCGACACCCTCGTGCGGCGCCTGGACGACGAGCGGTACGCGCAGAAGTTCACGCCGCGCAAGCCGAAGAGCAATTGGACCGAGGCGAACCGGCGGATCTTCGCGCGCCTGGTCGAGGAAGGCAGGATGACTCCCGCCGGCCTGGCGAAAGGGCCGCCGGCGTAGCAAGCGGCGGGCTGCCGCTCTTCCTTCAGCTCGCGGCGCGCTGGCGGAGAGGCCGGAAGAAGGTTCGGATGTCTTCGGCCAGCAGCTCGGGCTCTTCCCATGCGGCGAAGTGCCCCCCGCGCGGGAAGTCCGTCCAATGCCGGACGTCGTAGCCGCGCTCGATCCATTCCCGGGGAGGGAACGGCGCCTCGCGCGCGAAATGCGCGATGCCGCAGGGCACGCCGACGTAGTCCCCCTGGTGGAAGTGGAGCGGCGAGAGTCTCACCTCGTAGTAGAGCCGGCAGGACGAGTGGATCGTCTCGGTCATCCAGTAGAGGGTGACGTGGGCGAGCAGCTCGTCCCTGGTGAAGCGGCGCGACAGGTCGCCGCCGCAGTCGGCCCAGTCGCGGAACTTCGTCAGCAGCCATGCGGCGAGGGCCGCGGGAGAGTCGTTCAGGCCGTAGGCCAGGGTCTGCGGCTCGATGCGCTGGACGTGATCGTAGGCGCCGTACTCGTCGAGCCAGCGCGCGTCGTCGTCGAGGAATTGGCGCTCCGCCGGAGAGAGCTCCTCGGGCGAACGGACATGGGGCCGGTAGGAGCCCGGGATGTAGTTGAGGTGGATGCCGAGGACGTTCTCGGGATGGCGGAGGCCCAGGATGGTGCTGACGCTGGCGCCGAAGTCGCCTCCTTGTGCCGCGAAGCGCTCGTATCCCAGCGCCCTCATCAGCCGCACCCAGATCTCGGCGACGCGGAAGAGATTCATCCCGGGCCGGCGCGGACGATCGGAGAAGCCGTAGCCGGGCAGCGAGGGAACGATCACGTCGAAGGAGTCCGCGGGGTCCTGGCCGCAGCCCGCCGGATCGGCGAGCAGCGGGATGATGTCGAGCATCTCCAGGAACGAGCCAGGCCAGCCGTGCGTGATGACCAGCGGCATGGGCGCCGGGCCCTTGCCGCGCGCATGGATGAAGTGGATGCCGGTCTCGCCGTCCTGGAAACGGAAGTGATCGAAAGCGGCAATTCGCGCGACCTGGGCCCGCCAGTCGAAGCCGTCGGCCCAGTAGCGGCAGAGCTCCCGCAGGTACTCGAGATCGGCGCCGTAACGCCAGCCCGCATCCGCGATCGCATCCGGCCACCGCGTGCGTCGGAGCCGCGCGCGCAGATCCGCCACTGCCGCCTCGGAGTAAGGGATGACGAACCGTTCGATGGTGGCCGGAGCCGTCTCAGAAGCGATCGTCCCGCTCCTCGACCAGCGCCCGCGAGACGGACGACGCTGTCGCGATCGGGCGGAAACGCGAGAGTGGAGCCGATTCGCATATCCCGCAGCTCACCAGTCTCCGGGCAGCCAGCTGGTAGAGCCGCACTGCCAGGCCGGCACCCGCCGCGACCGGGCGCAACTCGGCGATGGGCCGTCCTCGCTCGGTCACAATGAGCGTCGTACCTGCCTTGACCTGCCGCAAATGGGCTCCCAGCCGGGTCCGCAGCTCCCTACAGCCAACGGCGAGCGGACGGGAGAGTGATGACCTCATGTGGTCATCGTGACCCTTTGCCGGGGAAGGGTCAAGTCGGCCTCAGGGCGGCGGCTCGATCGTGCCGAGGCCGCGGGCGGCGAGGCGCCGGTTCAGGGCGGGCAGGTCGGTCGCGCGCAGGGTCGCGCCGGAGGCGAGGACGCGGTCGAGCTGCGCGCGGTAGGCGGCGAAGGCGGCGGTCGCCTGCGCGGTGGGGGCGGCGTCGCCGGTGCCGATGCTGACGGCGAGGGCGGTGAGGCCGCCGTGGACGACCGTGAGGCTCGGCTCCGTCTCGGGCGCTTCCGCGAAGTCGCGCTCGCGGCCGGTCAGGCCTTCCAGCTTCCGGAGCACGGCGGCCACCGCGGTGGCGAGATCCTGGTCGCCGGCGGGCAGCCGTGCCGCGAGCTGCGCGAGCCGGCCCGCGATGTCGCGCTGCTGCTGGATGGCCGTGTGGCTCTCGGCCAGCGCCGTGTCGATGCGGCGCGCCATGGCCAGCTGGCTGGCGAGAGCCGCCGCCGAAACGTCGACGCGCGGATCCTTCTCGACGCGGAGAGAGGCGGTCGCGGTCCGGCCGCCCGCGGTCAGCAGCAGGCGGTAGGTGCCGGGCAGCACCAGGGGACCCTCGGGCTCGAGCGGCGTGTCCTCGCCATAGACGGCGTCCATGCTCGCCTGGGGGCGAAGGGTGGGCGGCGGCGGATAGCGCAGGTCCCAGACGAAGCGATGGAGGCCCGCGCGCCGAGCGAGCGGGGGGGGCGGCCGGAGCCAGTACGTGGGGTAGGGCGCCGCCTCGTCCGGCCGCCGCACCGGGTCGGCGGCGGTGAAGCGGCGCACCCTCTCGCCGTGCTCGTCGAAGATCTCCAGCGTGACCTCGCCGGCCGGCTCGGCGCCGAGCCAGTAGTCGATCGGCGCGCCCGCGGGTGGATTGGAGCCGGCCGGGGTCTCGGGCGGCAGGGGGGTCTCGCGGTTCTCGCCGCGGCGCCTGCGGACGGCCGGAGCGGGGGTGAAGAGGTGGACCGGCGACGCGACGACCGCGGCGTCGAGCTGGCGCAGGGGCGCCAGGCCGTCCAGCACCCAGAAGGACCGGCCGTGGGTGGCGGCGATCAGGTCGTCGCCGTGGACGGCGAGGTCGCGCACCGAGGCGGCCGGCAGGTTGAGCTGCAACGTCTGCCAGTGATCGCCGTCGTCGAAGGAGACGTAGACGCCGCTCTCGGTGCCGGCATACAGCAGCCCGCGGCGCCGCGGGTCCTCGCGCACCGCGTGCACGTAGGCCGTGGCCGCGATGCCGGCGGCGATCGGCGTCCAGCTCTTGCCGTAATCGCGGGTGCGCAGCGCGTAGGGGCGGAGGTCGTCCACCTGGTGCCGGTCGATGGCGACGTAGGCGGTCCCGGCGTCGTGGCGTGACGCCTCGACGAGGCTGACCATGCTCCACTCGGGCAATCCGGGGGGCGTCACGTCCTGCCAGCTCTTGCCGTCGTCGAGGGTGAGGCGGACGAGGCCGTTGTCGGTGCCGGCCCAGATCTCGCCGTCGCGGAGCGGCGACGGCGCGATGCTGTAGACCACGGCCTTGCCGCCCTCGGCGCCCTCGGCGCTGCCGGCGGTACCGGGGCGAGCCGTGCGATCAGCGCGAGTGGGGCGATCAGCGCGAGCTGGGCGCGGGGCCGGCGCCTCGCGGCCATGGGCGGCGGGCCCCGGCCGCTGGTTCCCCACGGTCAGGTCAGGGCTGATCACCGTCCAGCTCATGCCGCGGTCGGTGGAGCGGTGCACGAACTGCGATCCCTGGTAGATCGCGTGCGGCGGAAGGGGCGAGATCGCCAG
>Ga0210384_10008875_pt1 | contig 10436 bp, 8 predicted proteins | sample IncBWH2MmetaG_FD_160574 | JGI IMG/M metagenome (GOLD analysis project Ga0210384, IMG submission 160574) | Forest soil microbial communities from Barre Woods Harvard Forest LTER site, Petersham, Massachusetts, United States - Inc-BW-H-2-M | ecosystem: Environmental > Terrestrial > Soil >...
CCGAGGCCGGAGCGCGCTGGAGCTGTTGCTCGCGGCGATGACGGAACGGAGGCCGCATACGTATTCGTCGCACCCGTCACGGTCCCCTGGGGCCACGAGCTGACACTCCAGCCCCCGCACCCGCGGTTCGAGCGGGCGGCGGCGACGAAGAGCAAGAGCGAGTTCGGCATCTTCCCCAACTTGCTCCCGGCCGGCTGGGCGGTGCAGCCGCCCCAACCCCCGCACCCGCGGCCGGAGCGCGCTGGCGCTGTTGCTCGCGGCGACGACGGAACGGAGGCTGCATACGTATTCGTTGCGCCTCCCTCGGTCTCCTGGGGCTACGAGCAGCAGTCTGCGCAACCCCCGCACCCGCGGCGGGAGCGGTCGGGGGCCGTCCACGTCGGGGAGACGGGCATCGAGGCTCAGGGCATCTTCGTCCCGCAGGTGGGGTGGGATTACGTCACTCCCTTCATGGCGCACCCCCGGCCGGAGCGAGCAGGAGCGACAGCTCGCGGGGACGACGGAACTCAGTCTCCGTTCGCGGCGTTCTATCCTGCCGGCTGGTCTATCCAGCCGCCCCAACCCCCGCACCCGCGGCCGGAGCGCGCTGGAGCTGTTGCTCGCGGCGACGACGGAACGGAGGCCGCATACGTATTCGTCGCACCCGTCACGATCCCCTGGGGCCACGAGCTGACACTTCAACCGCCGCACCCGCGGTTCGAGCGGGCGGCGGCGACGAAGAGCAAGAGCGAGTTCGGCATCTTCCCCAACTTGCTCCCGGCCGGCTGGGCGGTGCAGCCTCCGCAGCCTCCCCACCCGCGGCCGGAGCGCGCAGGTGCTGTGCAAGTAGGTGACACCGGTACGCAAGCTGTGTTTGGCCCGCCAGTCGTCACTGTTACGTGGAGCTACGACTTTCAACAGCACCTAGTTTACAGGTTGCAGCGTGGAGCTGCGATTGAGGGTCGTAGTGAGTTCTCTATTCCACCGCCGTGGTTCAACGCGGGTTGGGAAGTGCCTGCGCCCAACCCGCCGCATCCGCGCCCAGAGCGTAGCGCAGCGCTGATGATTGGAGACGATGGAACTCAGGGGACATTGACGCAATTCTTCCAGTTTGGGTGGCCGGTCCAGTCGCCCCAGCCGTCGCACCCGCGTCCGGAGAGGGCTAGTGTCGTTATGATCGGGGACCCCGGCACACAGGCCATCTTCTCGTTCACTGCCATTCCTCTTAACTATGGGTTTGAGTTCGTTCTTCCTACGACGCTGCATCCCAGGCCAGAGCGTGCTGCGGCGACGATGCGTGGCGACGATGGTATCGTTTCAACCTATCAGGTTTGGCGCAATGGCGGTTGGGAAGTGCAACCAATCCAGCCTCCACATCCACGGCCAGAAAGGGTCGGGGCGATCCTGGCAGGAGAGCCGGGTATTGAAGCACAGTTCGTATTCACAGTTCCTCCGGTCTGGGGTTGGGAAGTGCAACCAGTTCAACCTTCACATCGAGCGCCGGAGTGGCGTGGGTCAGCGTTTTTCCGTGGTGATGACGGCACAGCATTGTCATTCTCTGCATGGATTAACGATGGTTGGCCAATTCAGTCGTGGCAACCGCCGCATTTTGGCAGGGAACGTCAGGCGGCTTCATGGTTGCGCGGTGACGATGGTACACAGGCTCAGTTCATTGTGTTCAAGCCAACAGACTGGCCGTCACCTTTTGTTTATCCGCGTCCTCAGTGGACTCATACTGGATCGTCGTCTTTTATGCGCGGCGAAGACGGTACGGAAAGTCAGCTTATTCGTTTCGTGCCGCTCTGGGATAATCCGGTCAACATACCAATTACGATCCATCCTCGCCCGGAGCGTTCAGGGTTGTTGCCGCCGACGACCGAGCAATGGCTTAAGGTCATAGTCAGCATCGCCGTTACGTTTGCTGGCGCTGGTGGACTAACGATAGCGTTAGCGGTGATCCATCATGTTTGTGAGGTCTTGGGTTCTGGCGTGGCCAGCAATCCAACGGAACCGCCGGGGTCAGGAACCAATAAAGTCGTTACCGGTCCTGGTGTAGCCACCAATCCGTCCGGTGTTGGTCCCGGCGCAAAGGTGTGCTAACTATGGGTTTATGAGTCGTCGCCAATCTCTCCATGTCACGGTAGACCCGAGCAATCCTGAAGCTGCGGGACAGTGTGACCGTTGCGGTGTGTGGTATCAATTGCGAGAATTAACATGGCAATTCGACTGGGCCGGAACGCAACTTATTAATCGAAGAATTTTAGTATGTCAGACATGCCTCGATAAGCCCCAAGAGCAATTCCGCACGATCATCCTTCCGCCTGATCCTCCGCCGATTCTCAATGCGAGGCCGCCAAACTTTGCCGTTGAGGAATAGCGATGAGCTACAACTACGCACAATTCGTTTCGGCTCTTGCCGGCATGATCGCTGTGCCTGCCAGCGATACGAACTATCTCGCCGCGCTTCCGAATATCATCGATGATGCCGAACAAAGGTGCTATCGGGAACTGGATTTGCTGAGCACCATTGTCAGAGACCAGAGCGCCACGCTTTCTGCCAACAACCGCAGCTTCACTCTGCCGCAGAGCCTTGGCCGGTTCATTCTCACCGAATCGATGAATGTGTTCACGCCGGTCGGATTTACGACGAACCGTAAGCAATTGGTGCCAACATCGCGCGAGTTTATTGATGCCGTGTGGCCTAATGAGGCAGCGTCTGGAACGCCATCTGTGCCAGTGTATTACGCGCCGCTCACAGATCAGACGTTTATTGTTGGGCCATCACCAGATGCGAGCTACACGATGGAGGTTGTTGGCACGATTAGGCCGACACCATTGAGTGCGACGAACACGACGACAGTGCTATCGCTTTACCTTCCCGATCTATTCCTTGCCACTGCCCTCATTTTCGCGGCCGGCTATCAGCAGAACTTCAGCGCTATGGGGGACAACCCAGCACAGGCGATGACGTGGGAGGCTCACTATTCGAAGCTTCTAGCTTCTGCCAATCTTGAAGAGGCCAGGAAGCGCTACGCAGCGCAAGCATGGACTCCGAAACAGCCGTTTGCGGTGACGACGCCGCCGAGGAATTAACGCATGGGACAGACGCCAAATATTGGGCTCTATCAAACTCCAAGAGGCGGGGACAGCGGAACATGGGACGTTCCCCTCAACAACAATGACGGCGCCACTGATTACATTCTTGCCAATGTGGCGTCGGTAGCGCTTACGAACGCCAATGTCACGCTATCGACGCCCCCGGCCACGGATTCGCTGTGGGCTGGCCCCTATCAGGCGCAGAGCGCGTTGCTTCGGTTCACCGGATCGCTTACTGGTCCCTGTGTCATCACCATCCCGCGCTCTGGCTTCTTCATGATGGAGAACCTGTGCACGGTCGGCAGCTTCTATGTTCAGTTACAGTCTAGCGCTCCAGGCAAGAAGATATGCGCGCCTCCCGGTGAGGTCGTGCATATGTTCTGCGATGGCACAGATTGCAAATATCTCGACATGGGGCGCGTTGGGCAATACATCGATCTTGCTGTGACGGCGCTGCCGGCCTGGATCACCAATTGCACGGTGCAGCCTTATCTCAATTGCGACGGCACGACGTTCAATGCGGGCACCTATCCAGCGCTTAACGCTTTGTTGGGAGGGAATACGCTTCCTGATTTCCGCGGACGGTTCAGGGCAACGCTCAATCAGGGTACTGGCCGTCTTACCTCCGGTGGAGGTGGTGTGGATGGAAATACGTTGTTTGCAAGCGGCGGCACTGAAACGCAGACTATCGCCAAAGCTAATATTCCGAACTACAATCTAACAGTAACAGACACTGGACACTTTCACAGCCTAACTCAGGCTACACCGAATGCTGGTACTCCAAGCGGGACCACCATTGGCACTGGTATATCCACCGGCTCTGGCGTGAACACGACAACAAACGTGACAGGAATTACCGTTGGTTCTGGTGGATCGGGAACGGCGCTTCCTGCCACGCCTCCGGCCGCTATTTGTGGATTGACCCTCATAAGGGCTGCGTGATGGCCTTCGGTAGTGTCACACTCTTGCCGGGCGTCAACACAGAACGGACGCCAACATTGCTGCGCGCTGGCATTTCTCAGTCGAGCCTTGTGCGGTTCAAAGATTCTTTGGTTCAGAAGTTTGGCGGCTGGCTAAGGTACTTTTCTCAATCAGCGTCAGGCATACCTCGGGTGCTTCATGCGTGGCAAGACCTCAACAATGTTCTACATCTTGGTGTTGGCTCTACGATGCAGCTTGGTGTCATAACATCAGGAATCTTAAAGGACGTAACGCCGCAATCGTTCAAATCTGATTTTGCTCCAAACATATCCACCACGGCTAGCAGTGCCGTCGTTAGCATAACCGATCCCAACATTTCAAACGTCACGACGTTCGATGCCGTTTTCTTCAACACGCCAGTGTCAATTGGCGGTCTTATCCTCGACGGTCTTTATCAGATCACCCTAATAACTGGCGTGCACAGCTATCAGATCACGGCAGGCTCCAACGCGACAACTACGGCGACAAATCCAACAGCGACAAACGCTATTACGGCGGCCGGCAGCAACACTCTGCACTTTGCGGCCACGCCATCGTGGGTCGTGGCGAACATGGCCGCTGCCGATATCACGACGGCCGGCGTAATTCCTCCCGGAGCCTACGTGGTGAGCACGACTGGCACTACGGTTGTGCTTAGCTGCAACGTGGTTGGTGCCGGTGTTGGGAGCGGTGACAATATTGTTTTCGCCAGCATTCCGGTCTTTGCCACGACAAACGGTACACAGCTTGTGTCTGTGAATTTCATTGGACACGGGCTATCTGTGGGCTCGACGGTCAATTTCCCTGTGTCCACGACAGGGAATGGTGTCGCGATTGCTGGCACTTATACTGTTGTCGCCGTTGCCGACGTGAGCAATTTCACGATCAGCGCTGCATCGCAGCCAACCCAGCCTGTCACTAACGCTACGACGGCGGCAGGCAACAATACGCTGCATTTTGCTTCTGGCACGGTTCCGTCGTGGCTGGCGGCTGGCATGTTGATTGCCGATGTTACGACGCCGGGAGCTATTCCATCTGGAACGACCGTTGTCAGTTTTACAGCTACTACCGTCGTAATGAGCGCGAACGCGGCTGGCGGTGGCGTTGGGAGCGGTGATAGCATTTCGTTTGGTGCCACCATCGTTATGAACAGTGGCAATGCCGAGCTTATCTATTGGATAGCGCTTGGGCCTCCGACAGCAGGCTCTGGATTTGGGCTTGGGCCATTTGGTGGCGGCGGTTTTGGAACGGGCGTTGTCGGTCCATCACAAACGGGAACGCCTATCACGGCAACGGATTGGTCGTTGGACAATTGGGGCGAGTTGCTGATCGCTTGTCCGAAGAATGGCGGTATCTTCTTTTGGGACCCGACAGGTGGGTTCCAGGACGCACAAATTGTGTCAACGGCGCCGCCGTTCAACACTGGCATGTTCGTGTCGATGTCCCAGCAAATTCTAGTTGCCTTTGGGTCTTCGATCCGCAAGAGCACCGGATGGATAGGCTGGGAACAGGACCCGCTCTTGGTGAAATGGAGCACTGTTGGCGACTTCACGAACTTTGTAGTGAGCGCTGCGACACAGGCCGGCAGCTACCGTATCGGTATTGGTTCGGTGATCGTTGGCGGGATGGCGGTCAATAATCAGAACTTGCTGTGGACTGACATTGACCTCTGGGCGATGAATTACATCGGTCCTCCCGATGTGTTTGGGTTCAACAAGATCGGAGCTGGTGCTGGTTTGGTGTCGCAGGCGGCGGCACAGCAATTGCGTGGCTCGGTCTACTGGATGGGACGGACAAACTTCTATGCCTACAACAGCGGTGGCGTTAGCGTTATGCCGTGCCCAGTCTGGGATAGCGTCTTTCAAAATCTAAATACTAGCTTCTTGCAAAACATCCGTGCCATGCCGAATACGCCGTTCAATGAGGTGGGATGGCTTTACCCAAGCGCGGCGAGCACGGGAGAGTGCGACAGTTACGTCAAGGTAAACATCACAGAACCGGGAATGCCGTGGGATTACGGCTCATTACCGCGGTCGGCGTGGATTGATCAGTCCATTTTAGGCATGCCTGTGGGCGCCTCGCCGTCAGGTGTTGTGTACCAGCATGAGACTACGCCTGATGCGGACGGCCAGCCATTGGTGGCAAGCTTCACGACGGGATATTTCTTTATAGCAGAGGGAGAGGACTTTGCTTTTGTCGATCAGATATATCCTGATTTCAAATTTGAGACGTTTATCGGAACAGTGTCGGCTCACATCACGATAAGTTTTCTTGTTGTCAACTTTCCTGGGGATACGCCAACAGTCTATGGACCGTTCACGGTGACGCAATCGACACAATTCATATCGACCAGGATACGCGGCCGGCAAATGGCGATCCTTGTTCAGTCGTCCGATCTTGGTTCTTGGTGGCGCATCGGCTACGTTCGATACAGATATTCAGTCGTAGGCCGCAGATGATCATCGTCAACGAACGACCGCCGAAAAGGAAGGGGCAAAATCATGAGCAACGGCGATCATCCTGGCCAGGGCACAGCCGGTGCCACCGATGCTGTCAGTGCTCTCAAAGGGATCACACAACAACTCTCGGCCTTGGTAAAGGCTACGCGTAGCTATTTTGGCGGTGGGCAGGTTACGGCATCAAATTCTGTTAGCACCGCTTTCGCGCAAATCATTGCCGCCAATGCACAGAGGTACACGATTACGTTTCACAATCCTGGTACTGTTACTCTTTATGTTGGTCCAATGACTTTAGCAAATGGATCGCCGAATACACCGACTCTCGGCGCATTGGGTGGCACTTATCAACTTGTTTCTGGAGGTTTACTTGTGCTTGATGGTCAGTGCCAGTTAGCTTATGGTGCTATGGCGGCTAGCGGGGCGACTAATCCAGTCACGGTAACAGAATCATAAACGAACGGAGTCATTAAAATGGGGTTTTGGCCGACCAATCCAAATTTTGTGGTGCCAACGCCTCCTCTTGGTGATTCCTCAAATAGGGCTGCATCAACAGCTTTCGTGAAAGGTCTCACTACCGGCATCAACGTAAAACAATACGGAGCCGCTGGAGACGGCACTACTGACGACACGGCGGCAATTCAGGCGGCGATCAACGCTGTAGGGTCCGCTGGAGGTGGGATCGTAGTCATTCCTGCTGGTACATTTGTTTGCGATGGACTTACGGTCTCAAACAGCAATGTCCATATTATAGGGAGCGGCCGTGGTGCCACGGTTTTGGCGAAAAAGAATGCGACGGGCGATTTATTCCAAATCGGTAATGTGAGACAGGTCAGCATTAGCGCTTTGAGCATCGCCCCAAACTCAGGGGTGACTATTACGGCTGGAGCGTGTATCAATTTCAACACCAGTGGCGCAATTTACTGCGATATCTTTGATATATATACGCTGAATATGTGGGATTTTCTCATATGTTCGATGACCGGCGTCAGCAATCAAATTCACAACATCACGGCCAAGCAGATCAGATGCGATGGGCATCAGCGGTTCGGAGCATGGTTTCAGGGTACAATTGATCCGTTCATTGATGACTTTCAGGTGTTTGGTTCAAGCCACTCGCAGGGCGCGTGCATTGTCTATGACAGCTATTGCGATGGTCTTCTTGTTAGCAAAGCGTTATCGACTGCCTGTCAATATGGATTTCGCGCGCAGGATACCCAGGCAGGAAATGCACCGCGCGGCCTGGAAGCGGTTGACTGCATTTTTGACAACGCAGGAACGGCCTGCTGGTCGCTTGGCAATCTGCATTACGCCAAGCTGAAGACACCTTACGCGGCGACCCAGCAGGTGGCTGCTATGGGAATGGTTCTCGGCTCGGATGTTTATGATTTGGATATGACTAATCCGCGAATTGTGTTCTGCGCCCGAAGCGGCATTCAGAATAATGGGGCGACGGATGTCAGCGTGATGGGCGGCTCCATCATCGCGTGCTCCGAGGAAACAACGAACACTTATGACGCGGTGGTGCTCGGTGGGACGGTTTCCGGGTTCCGTATTATTGGAACGAAGATCGGTCCAGACCCGACAGCGGCATTAAGTGGAACGCCCAAGAATGGATTGACTGTAAATACAGGAGCAACGCGAGTGATTGCTGTCGGCTGTGATTTCAAAGGATGTAACGCCGCCGCGATCAATGACGGGACTGGTGGGGCGGGGATAAAATATACGAACTGTTGGGGCATTTCAGGATCGCTTCTTGCCGGCGGGACTGCGTAAAGTTGGATAAGGGGCCAAGACGGTTGTCTTTTTGGTATGGATCAAGTATCACAAAGCTCAGATTGAGCATCTTGCAGGCGGAGTACGGCTGGCTCGGATGGTTCTTGAGGAACGGCGGATGGCTAGAGATTACACGAACTTGCCGGCGATGCTCGACGCTCTTGAGGATGAGCTTGATCAGGAGGCGGCAAGCATTGCCGAGATGGCGCGCGGCGCCCATGATCGCGGGGTGTCTGCGATGGGACGGGCACGCGAGGCGCTCAAAGCAAAGCACGCCGTCCTTGACCGCCTACTGTTGGCAATGGCTTGTCGCCGAACTCGTCTGTTGATGAGCGGCCTCTAGTCCCTTTCGATGTCAAACCAGGAGAAGCACCATGACCAATGTTCATACCGACACGCCGAAGCGCTCTCACGCAGACGCTGTTCAGGCTGTGGCCGAGGCAATCCATCGCGTCAAGGACCCAGACAAGGATGATCATGATGGCCATCCGTGGACGGGTGATGCGACGTGGTTTGTAGCTGCGCTCGATGCTTATAACGGCAAAATCAATCCGCGCGATGCCGTTCCCGCATGGCAACCGAAGCGCGATTATTTGTCCATGAGCAACGACGGCAGAGGGGACTACGTGAGGCAGCGAGCGGTGCCGGCTGTCGGCAACGAGCGTGTGTTCAGGTGCACTACGTCGGGGAGATCGGGCGATTCCGAGCCGGCGTGGCAGTTGGCGCAAAATGCGACGACGGTCGATGGTGGCGGTACGCTCATATGGACAGAGTGCACAGCGGAAGCCGACGCCTACGGCAAGGCTGTGCAGAAGAAGGATGAGGTTGCGAAGACGGCTGAAGCTGCGAAGGTCGCGGTTGCGAAGGCTGAAGCTGCAAAGGCTGAGGCTGTAAAGACCGAGGCTGAGGCCGAAGCAGCGAAGGCTGCGGCTGCAAAGGTTGCGCCACATCCGTCAGAAGCGCTGCACCACGACGTTGCCTTAACGCCACATCCGTCAGAAGTGCCGCATCACGACGCTGACGCTGTTCTGCCACATCCGCCTCCGCCTCGCCGTTCACCGAGCCGGTAGCCGCAGCGTCTGGCGTAATGTCCTGGGTGCACATCATCGAGGTGTGGCTGATCATTAACGGCATCTACTTGATTTTGGTGCTGCCATGACATCAGCCACGCTAAGAGAATTTGTCTGCAAACAATGCGGTCACACCGTCGTTGTCAAACCAAATCTGCCGGCAGACTACATGCCCAACATATGCACGCCATGTTTGGAGATGGGAGAATCGGGGCGACAACGAAAGATGGCAGAGATGATGTTGGCGCTTGATGAGTTTATCGATTGGCTAAAGCGTGGCGGCGAAGGGAAGCCCGGCCCACATCTCGAAGCTCTTCGCAACAGGATAGATAGGCAGCGCGCCAACAGAGCGGAGATCGGCGATGCCTCTTGAGCACAGTAGCAGTGCCACAGCTTTGCGCGACAATATGCGGACGCTGCATTCGGAAATTGGGCGATCTCCGCACGTTCAAAGCCGCGCCCAGGCCATTGCGATCGGATTAGAGACGCAACGGCGCGCTCGTGCCGCTGGACGTGCTGATGGCGGCGGCTGTGGGCCAGTCAATCAAGCAATGCTTCCGCAGCAAATGGGCGGCTTGTCTTCTCCTGACGTGCCCCCAATGGGCCTCCCAATGACGCTACCGCAGCATCTTGGGTCAGGCTTTGCCACGTCCGGCAATGTACCGCCGATGGGGCTTCCGATGATGATGCCGCATCAGATGGGCGGCATGGCTCCGCCCGGCAATGTGATGCCAAATGGTGTCGCTGGCCCTGCAAACATGCCATTCATGCGCCCTCCCTGTCGTGCTGGTGGCGGGTTCAACATTGCCAAGGGGCCAAATCTCAATCCGCCGAACTACTTTGAACGCGGCGAAGCGCGGGATATGATGCATGGTCCGATCATGTCATCGATGCCAGGGAGGGCTGACACCCATTACACAAAGGTGCCCAGTGGGTCATATGTGCTCCCGGCGGCCCACATAGCATCGATGGGACAGGGCAACTCTGTTTCTGGGCTCAAGTTGGCACAGTCACAATTCGGGCTCAACGGCCCATTTGGGATTGGTGCCATGAAGATGCCGCGTGGTCCCGGCGCTCCGAAGCCTCCGCGATTTGGTGG
>Ga0210384_10008877_pt1 | contig 10434 bp, 7 predicted proteins | sample IncBWH2MmetaG_FD_160574 | JGI IMG/M metagenome (GOLD analysis project Ga0210384, IMG submission 160574) | Forest soil microbial communities from Barre Woods Harvard Forest LTER site, Petersham, Massachusetts, United States - Inc-BW-H-2-M | ecosystem: Environmental > Terrestrial > Soil >...
GCACCCTCTTGAATCTGGCCGTCAAACTGCATACAGTTTGAGCTATCAGCCACCGCGGCGAGGAGGCAGCGATGGACCGAGTGGGCGTGATCGGCCTGGGCAAGATGGGCCTGCCCATCGCCAGGAACCTGATGGTGCGCGGCTTCCGCGTCACCGGCTACCGGCGCAGCGGCTCACCCGAACTCCTCAAGGAGGGCGGTGCCGTAGCGGCCAGCGCCGCCGAGGTCGCCGCGGAAGCAGACGTCATCATCTCGATCGTCCCCACCGCCGACGACGTCGAGGAGATCATCGCGGGCCCGGCCGGCACCCTCAAGGACCTGAAGCCGGGCACCATCCACATCGAGATGAGCACCATCGACGTGGACCGCAAGGCCCGCCTGCGCGACCAGGTACAGGCCAGGGGCGGCGACCTGCTCGACTGCCCGATCTCCGGCAGCCCCGGCATGGTCGCCCCGCGCAAAGCCACCACGTTCGCCTCGGGCGACAAGCAGAGCGTCGACACTGTGACACCGGTCCTCGACGCCATCTCGGGGCCGTGGATCTACACCGGCGCGTTCGGCACCGGCGCCCGGATGAAGTACGTCGCCAACCTGCTGCTCGCCGTGCACACGGTCGCCGCGGCCGAGGCGATGGCCCTGGCCCGGCGCAGCGGCCTGGACCTGCAACTCGTCCAGAAGACCCTGGACGACTCCATCGCCAGCTCGGCCATCTGGCGCCAGCGCGGCCCGCTGATGGCCGAACGCGCCTGGACTCCCGCCCCGGGCCCGGTCCGCACGCTGCACCCGATCCTGGAGCAGATCGAGGAGCACGCCGCCAGCACGGGCCTGTCCGCCTCGGTGTTCGCCGCGGCCAAGGAGGTCTTCGACAAGGCCCTGGCCGACGGCTGGGGCGACCTGGACATCGCCTGCGTGCACGATCAGGTGAACCAGTGACCTGGTCGCTGGCCAGCTACACCGCCGACGGCACCCCCGGGTTCGGGGTGCTGCGCACCGATGGCGCGCTCGTCAGGCCGGCCGACCTGAAGCGCTGGCCGGGCCCCATGGACCTGCTCGAGGACTGGCCCGCGGCGCAAGCCGTCCTGCGGGACCTGGACGTAGCCAGCGCGCCGGTGATCGAGTACGACGCGCTGCTCCCGCCGCTGCGGTGGCCGCGCAAGGTGATCTGCGCCGGCGTGAACTACCGCAAGCACATGCGGGAGATGGGGGCCCAGATCCCGGAGGCCGGCTGGCGGCCGTTCTTCTTCCTCAAGGCCCCCACCACCTCGGTCATCGGCCCCAGGGACCCGATCGTGATCAGCGACCCGGCCCGTGCCAGGTACGACTGGGAGGCCGAACTGGCGGTGATCATCGGGGTCAGGGGGAAGAACATTGATCCCGAACGGGCCTGGTTTCACGCCGCGGCCTACTGCGTCTGCAACGACATCACGGCGCGCGGCTACCACAAGCGCGACGCCGCGCCCGCGGACGCGTTCAGCTACGACTGGTTCGCGGCCAAGTCGGTCGAGGGCTCGCTGCCGCTCGGCCCGGGCCTGACCCCGGCCTTCCTCGTGCCGGATCCGCAGGACCTGCGGATCCGGCTGTGGGTGAACGGCGAGCTGCAGCAGGACGAGTCCACCGCCGACATGGTCTGCCCGGTGGCCGAACTCATCGCCGCCGCCAGCGAGGTCGTCACGCTCGAGCCCGGCGACGTGATCGCCACCGGCACGCCGTCGGGTGTCGGCGCGGCCCGGGGCCTGTACCTGCGCGGCGGCGACGTCGTCCGGGTCGCCATCGACGGGCTCGGCACCCTGGAGAACACCGTGAAGGAGAACTAATGATCTTCGTGACCCACTCGCTGCCGGTCAACGTGGCGGGCGAGCCGCACCTCGGGCGATCCGCCGTCTGGGACGGGCTGGTGCTCAAGGCGAACAATGCGCTGCCGTTCGTGCCCAGCATGACCTACTGCGAGGTCACCGAGCGGTACAGCGATACCACCTTCGACCGGGACATCGACTTCCGCGGCGAGCGCTTCACCGAGCGGATCACGCTGGAGCAGCCGCACCGGGTCACGTTCACCCGCATCGCCGGCCCGGTGCTCGGCACGATTGCCAACGAGATCGAGGGCCCGGACGATGACCTCAGGCTCCGCTTCAGCTTCGCCCTGGTCGTGGAGGGGGTCGAGGGCGGCTCGGCCCAGGAGCAGGAATACGCCGACTCGATGACCGGCGACTACCTCAAGGCCGTCGCCGCCACCCTGAACGCCATGCGCCGCATCGCCGACGGCGCCAGCGCGGTCTCCGCGTAGGAAAGGAACTCCCCGATGTCATCAGCGACCCTGTCTTCGTCCCCCTTTGCCTCGTCGACAATTGACGAGCAACTACGACTACGCATCACCGAGGAGCTCGCCGGCTCGTTCAAGGGCGAGGTCATAGGGCCGCATCACCCCGGCTATGAGCAGGCCAGGCTGGTCTGGAACGCCATGGTCGACCGGCGCCCCGGCCTGATCCTGCGCTGCACCAGCACCCAGGACGTGGTGGCCGCGGTCAACGTGGCCCGCGAGCACGGCCTGCCGCCCTCGGTCCGCTGCGGCGGCCACAACGTGGCGGGCAAGGCCATGTCGGACGGCGGCCTGACCATTGACTTGTCCGGGCTGCGCGAGGTCACCGTCGACCCGGAGCGCAAGCTGGTGCACGCGGGCGGCGGCTGCCGGCTCGGCGACGTCGACGCCGCGACCGCGCCGCACCGGCTGATCGTCCCGGCCGGGATCATGTCCGAGACCGGGGTGGCCGGCCTGGCGCTGGGCGGCGGGATCGGCTGGTTCTCCCGCAAGCACGGCCTCACCTGCGACAACTTCGTCTCGCTCGAGCTCGTGCTGGCCAGCGGCGAGGTGATAGAGGTCAGCGCCGGCGAGCACCCCGAGCTCTTCTGGGCGCTGCGCGGCGGCGGCGGCAACTTCGGCATCGTCACCCGCTTCACCTTCCGCGCGCACGACTTCGGCCCGATGATGCGCATCGGGGTCTCGGTCTACGAGCCGGACCAGGCGGCCGCCGCGCTGCGCGAGTACGCCCGCGTGGTACCCACCCTGCCCAGGACCGTCGGCTGGCACGCCGCGCTCAAGCACGACATGCCGGCCCTGCCGTTCGTCCCGCCCGAGTACGTCGGAAAGCGCCTGCTCATGCTCGTCTCGATGTGGCTGGACGACGCCGAGGACCCGGCGGGGGCCGAGCTGATCGGCCGCCTGACCGAGGTCGGCGAGCCGTGCATCAAGGCCACCACCGTGCTGCCGTTCGCGGCCGGCGTGCAGCGGCTCATCGACGTCGAGTTCGAGGACGGCCACCGCTACTACACCAAGGAGGCGCACGTCGCCGACCTGGCCGACGAGGCCGTCGGCACGCTGGTCGCCTTCTGGCAGGACATGCCGATGGAGGGCGAGGTGGAGATCATCGGCCTCGGCGGCGCCATCGGCGACGTGGCCGAGGCCGACACCGCGTTCTCCAACCGCGGCTACCTGCTCTGGCTGAACTTCGCCATGCGCTGGGACAACTCCGCCGACGACGAGGACTACATCGACTGCACGCGCAAGACCGTCGCCGGCCTGGCCCCGTGGACCGGCCGCGGCGTCTACGTCAACATGCTCAACTTCGACGAGCAGGACCGCGTGGTCGAGGCCATGGGCGGCCCGGAGAAGTACGCCGAGCTGGCGCGGCTCAAGGCCCGGTACGACCCGGCGAACCTGTTCCGGATGAACGCCAACATCCTGCCCGCGGGACGAAGGGTCTAGGCCGGGCCGGGTGCGTGACGGCGCAGCTCGTGGAAGAAGTCGTCGATGACGTGCAGTTCGCCGGAACTCCTCACCTCGTCGTAGACGTACTTGCCCACCGCCAGGTCCAGCACCCCGAGGCCGAACGGGGAGAACACCACCGGCCGGCCGGCCGGCACCGTCACCCGCCCGGACATCACGTCGTCCAGCGTGCCGGCCAGGAAGTCCCGGCCGCCGGTCAGCTGCTCGGCCAGGTGCGGCGACGTGCTGGCCTTCAGGCAGTGCTCCACGTCGTCGACCAGGTTCGTCGAGGCGAGCAGGATCTCCGGCGCGAGGTCGCGCAGCGACACGTGCAGCACCACCGGGTTGTGCTCGAACCACGACAGGTCGCTGACGTGCGGCTCCCCGGCGATGGTGGCGAAGACGACCAGGTCGCTGGAGCGGATCAGCTGCTCCGCGTCCTCGTACCCGGTGATCCGGCCGGCCGTGCCCGTCTCCTCGAGGTAGCCGCGGAAGCCGGCCCCGCTGTCGGCGGACAGGTCGTGCACGCCGATCTCGTCGAACGACCAGCCGGTCCCGGCCAGGAACGTGTGGATGTACCGGGCGATCAGGCCGGTCCCGAAGAACCCGACCCGGGCCGGCCGGGTACGGCCGCGGGTTAGCCAGTCCGCCGCCAGCGCCGCCGACGCGGCGGTCCTGGTGGCGCTGATGATCGAGCTCTCCAGGCAGGCGAACGGGTAGCCGGTGTCGTGGTCGTTGAGGATCAGCACGGCCGAGGCGCGCGGGATGCCTGCCGCCACGTTCTCCGGGAAGCTGGAGATCCACTTCAGGCCGTCCACCCGGACCTTCCCGCCGATCGAGGCGGGCAGTGCGATGATCCTGGCCGACGGGCGGTCGGGGAAGCGCAGGAAGTAGGACGGCGGGTTCACCGAGTCGCCGGCACCGTGCAGCCGGTAGGTGTCCTCGACCAGCTCGGTGATCTGCCGTTCCCGGCCGCGCAGCGCCTGCTGGACCTGGGCGCCGGAGATGACCGCGAACGGCGGCGCGCCGGTGCCGGTCATCTCGCCGTCACCTCGACGCTCGGCGAGCAGTCGGCCAGCCGCACCGGGTCGGCCAGCCCGGCCAGGACTTCCCGGGCTCCCTCGTAGGGTTCCCGGCTGTGCGCGGTCCGGACGTTGTCCACCAGCAGGAGGTCGCCAGACTGCCAGGGCTCGCGCCTGGTGTGGGCTTCGTAGGTCTCGTTGAGCAGCTCCACGATGTCCTCGCCGACCGGGTCGCCGTTGCCGAACCTGGTGGTGAACGGCAGCCCGTCCTCGCCGTAGAGATCCACCATGTACTCGCGCACCTCGGGGTCGATCGTCCGCTCGTTGAGGAACGCGATCTGGTTGAACCAGCAGCGCTGACGGGTGACCGGGTGGCGCACCACCGCGCTGCGGCGCTGCCAGGTGCGCAGGGTGCCGTCGGGCTGCCACTCGAATTCGGTTGCGTTGGCCCGGCAGTACCGCTCGACCTCGCCGCGGTCAGCGGTGCCGAACGCCTGCTCAACCGATGCCCCGAAGTCCTCGTTGTAGTTGCGGACGAGCATCCAGCCCTCCCGCTCGAACCGCTGGACCAGGTCGGCGGGCAGCGCGCCGAGCACGGTCGGCGAGTCGGACACCGTCGTCGCCCCGCCGATAGCCGGGGCGGTCAGGCAGGCGAACATCATCAGGCCGGGAAACTCGAGCTTGTAGCTCAGCTCGTGGTGCATGCACATCTGCTGGTTCGGCGGCCACGGCGTAGCGGAGTACAGGCCGCCGGGATAGGACTGCCGGGGCGCGAAGGCCTCCTGTTCCGGCATCAGGCTGGCCGCGAGCCGCTGGAAGACGGCGCCGGTCTGCGCGGCGTCGTGCAGCCCGAGCCCGTGGACCAGGACGGAGCCGTGCACGGCGACCATGGTCCGCAGCGCGTTTCGGTGCCCGGCGGCCCAGCTGGCCGCGTCACCTCCGGTCTCGGCCCGCACCACCGGGGGCTTGCCCGGCCGGAGCTCTACGTCCATCGAGGACGTCAGGGAAGAGTGCGACATGTCAATGTCCCTTCGATCAATGGGTGTGGACAAGCACCGCTTCGGCCGCCTCGGCCGGACGGGTGCGCAGGAAGTAGTGGCCGCCGTCGACGAGCTCATGCAGGTCGACCTGATCGGCCAGGAAGCGCCAGTCGCGGTAGCGATCAGCGAAATCCGCGGTGGACGGGTCGTCCGCCGCCACCACCACGGTGACCGGCGCGGGCAGCTTCACCGCGGGCGCGCCGTCCAGGGCGTCGGCGAGATAGTGGTGGGCGGACACGCAGTCGTGCCGGTAGGCGGCGCCGATCTGTCCGGCGCGCTGCGCATCGAGCTCGGCAAGCTCGGTGTAGCCGCCGTCCGTGCTGAGTGCCGCGGCGATCTCGGCGTTGCTCCGCGCGGTCAGCTCGGTGACGCTGGCGCGTCGTCCGGCCGCATCACGGGGCAGTTGCGCGCCGAGGAATACCCGCTGCACCTTTACCCCGTGCTCCGCCAGCTTCCCCGCCCCAGCCAGCGCGAACGCGGCGCCTGAGGAGTGACCCCAGAGCAGGACCCGGCTCAGGCCGTGCCCGGTGATCTCGGCGGTGACCTGCGCCACTACCTGTGCCATCGAGGCGAACGGCTCATCCTCGACGGCCAGGTCGTGACCGGGTAGCTCGACGGCGTAGACGGCCAGCCCGCTGCCGCGCAGGGCGCTGGCCATCGATTGATAGTTCACCGCGTTGCCGCCCGCGTACGGGAAGCACACCAGGGCCGCCTTCGGTCCTGACGGCTCCAGCAGCGGCTGGAGCAGCCCGGACCGCGACTCGGACTTCCCGTCGACCAGCGCGGCCATGTCGGCGAGGACCGGGTGACGGGTCAGCTCCTTGAGTGACACCGCGCGGTCCAGCGCGATCGCCAGCTTCACGGCCAGCAGCGACGAGCCGCCCCGGTCGAAGAAGTTGTCGTGCCGGCCGATCTGATCCTGCGGGATGCCGAGCACCTTCGCCCACGCTTCCGCCAGCCGCCGCTCGGTGGGCGTGCCCGGCGCGTCGTAGTCCGTTCCGGCCGCGGCGTCGCCCAGTTCGCTCGCCAGCGCGGCCAGCGACTTGGAGTCAATCTTGCTGTTGGCCGTCAACGGCAGGCTTTCCCGCCAGTGAAAGGCCGCCGGGACCATGTACCAGGGCAGCGACGAGCCCAGCCGGTCCCGCAGGGCACCGGCCTCGATCGGCCCCGGCCCCGAGTAGAAGGCCACCAGCCGCTGGCCCTGGCCGGGTCCCGCGGCGACCACCACCGCACCGTCGCGGACGCCGGGCACCCGCAGCAGGGTGTTCTCGATCTCGCCGATCTCGATGCGGAAGCCGCTGATCTTGACCTGGCTGTCCCGGCGGCCGAGGAACTCCAGCTTGCCGTCCGGCCGCCAGCGGCCGTAGTCGCCGCCCAGGTAGAGCCGCTGGCCCTCGCGGTGCGGGTCGGACAGGTAGCACTGCCCGGTGCGCTCGGGGTCGTTGATGTACCCGCGGCCGACGCAGACCCCGGAGAAGGCGATCAGGCCGGGGGTGCCGAGCGGCACCGGCCGCAGGTCCTCGTCCACCAGGTAGACGTGCACGTTGCTGACCGGCGGGCCGAGCGGGACCCGTTCGCCGTCCGGCGCCCGGTCCATGACCTCGTGGTTGGTGTCGTCCGAGGTCTCGGTCAGCCCGTACGCGTTGACCAGCTTGATCCCGGGCTTGGCCGCGAACCAGCGCTGGGCGAGCTCCCGCTTCAGCGCCTCGCCGGTCACCGACACGTACCGCAGGTCCGGCAGCTCCCGGGGATTCTGGTCAAGGTAGGACAGCACCACCTCGAGGTAGGACGGCACCACCTGCAGGACGTTGACCCGGCCGTCGGCGATCGTGTCGACGAACCGCGCGACGTCCAGGATCACGTCCTGCTCGACGATCAGCGTCCGGCCGCCGACCAGGAGCGCGGACACCAGCTGCCACATCGAGATGTCGAAGCACTGCGGCGCGGTCTGCGTGACCACCTGCCCCGCGCCGATCTCCAGGTCCTCGATCTTGGCGTACAGGTGGTTGAGCATGCCGGCGTGCTCGCACATCGCGCCCTTGGGCTCGCCGGTGGACCCGCTGGTGAAGTAGATGTAGGCGAGCTGATCGGGCCCGACCTCGATATCGAGGTCATCGTCGGCGTGGTTCTCGGCGTAGGCGGCTTCGGCGAAGAGGGTCTGCACCGCGGGCATGCCGTCCAGGGCCGGATCGAGTGTGGTCGTGCTGCCCGGTTCGGTCAGCACGAGCTCGCACCCGGCCCGGGACAGCGTCCGGGCGATGCGATCGGCCGGGAAGTGCGGCTCGATGGGCAGGTACACCCCGCCGGCCTTGAAGATCGCCAGGACGGCGGCCATCCAGTCCAGGTTGCGCTCCGTCACCACGGCCACGACGCCTTCGCGGCGAAGACCCCGCGCCAGCAAGGCCCGGGCCAGCCGGTTCGCACGGGCGTTGAGCTCGGCGTAGGTCCACTGCCGGTCGCCGCGGATGGCCGCGATGGCGTCCGGGTGAGCCCGCACCCGCTGCTCGAACAGCTCGTGCGTCCGCCGGTCCGGGCGCTCCCGGTCCGGTCCTGCCAGCCCGTCGAGCTGGAAGCCGAGCTCGGCCTGGCTCAGCAGGGTCTGCCGCCCGTGCTCAGCCTCCGGGTCGGCGGCGATCAGGGTCAGGGCGGTGAGGTAATAGCCGGCGATCCTCGCCGCTGCGTCCGCGTCGAGTGCGTCCGTCCGGTACCGCAGCCGCAGCGCGAGCCGGTCCCGCTGCGGCCAGATGGCCACCCACAGCACGGTGCCCGGCGCCAGCACACCCTCGCCGCCCAGCGCGTCAAACACGGTCTCGAAGGCCGGCCTGGTCAGGCCGAGCTCGCCCGCCAGATCGCCGACCGGGAAGTCCTGGTGAGCCAGCAGCTCCCACTCGGTCCGGTGCGCCTTGAGCAGGGCCGCCCGCCACGAACCAGGCGCAGTCGCCAGCCGGCACGGCAGCGGCACGCCGCGGATCCCGGCCAGGTAGCCGGTCACCACCTCGGGCTCGCCGGAAAGAGCCGCAATCACCGTGGCGTGCGCGGCCAGCAGCACCGAGCTGAGCGGCACGCCGACCTCGGCGGCCCGCTTCCGCAGCGCGGGTAGCAAGTCGCGGGGAACCGCCGCCTCGCAGACGGCCACCCCGGGCACCGGATCCAGGGTCCACCGCGGGATCGGAGTGAACCCGCCGCCGGTCAGCACACCATGCCAGAACTCGCGGTCAGAATTAGCGAAAGCTTTGGCCAAACTGTTAGTCGTCATGTCACATCTCCCTCGCGGGGTTTCCCCCCCACCTCGCACGCGGCGGGATTTCCTCGCCCTTCATCAGGAATGAATCGGGGGCGAGCACCGAGCGGTCGCCCATCCTCACGCCGTAGTGGACGAAACCGCCGACGCCGATGGTGCAGCCGTTGCCGATCGCGGTCCGGTCGGACTTGAACGCGCCATCCTCCTGGGAGTGGCACTGGATCTCGGATCCGGCGTTGAGCATGACGTCGTCGCCGACGATGGTCAGGCTGCGCTCGGTGAAATGGCAGCCATCGTCGAAGACCCTCTTGCCCACCTTGGCGCCGAGCGCGCGCCAGATCAGGTTCTTGAACGGCGTGCCGTTGAACATTTGCACGTATTTCTCGGCCGGCACCTTCCAGAGGCGCTCGTGCCGCCAGAAATACGGGTCGTAGATGGAGCAGTACTGCGGTTGCAGGGGGCGGAAACCCCTGACCAGGCGCTCCACGAGGACGAAGTAGACGGGCGTGATCATGACGCTCACCGCGAACAGCAACGCCATCTCCAGCTGGGCAAACCCGCCGTACGAGTCGAAGGCGGCCAGCGCGAGGACGGTGACCAGGAACACGTGCAGCCACCGCGCGAACAGGAAGATGCCGATGGTCCGCAGGTTGTGCCAGTTCTTGGCGCGCAGCTGCCGCCGCTGCTCGGCTTCGTCCAGCACGACCGCCTGGTCGCGGTCGACCGTCCGCGGGATCTCGAACGACGGCGAGCCGAGCAGCCCGACCCCTTCGCGGACCTTGCCGTCGAGCGGGATCATCGCCTTGGTCGCGATCAGGCAGTTGTCGCCGACCCGGCCGCCCGCCGGGTAGTAGATGTTGTTCCCGAAGAAGCTGTCCCCCCCGATGTACACCGGCGAGACGCGGAACGACGTGGCCGAGACGTCGGAGTTCACGATCACCAGGCCGTCGGCGACCATCGTCCCGCGGCCGATGATGCACATGTACGGGTTCTCCTGGCCGACGTCGGTGCCGAAGTTCGACCCGGTCTGCACGACCTCGCCCAGGTCGTACCCCAGCCAGCGCAGGTAGTGGACGATGGAGGAACTGTCCCCGAACAGGCGGGTGAAGAACTTCCCGCCGGTTATCCGGGCGATGGCCCGGTGGGCCCGGTCGCGGAACCCGAACAGCGGGTAGACCGCGCTCGGCTTGATGAACACGTTGAGCAGCCGGGGGACGGTGGCCACGAAGACCAGGCCGAGCAGGACCGCGCCGAAGAACAGCACCAACGAGATGAACAGCGCGTCGCGGTAGAGCGCGAGCGTGGTGATCGCGGTATCACTCGGCTTCAGCACCGCGCCCAGCTTGGGAACGGCGGTCAGCAGGACAAACGT
>Ga0210384_10008878_pt1 | contig 10434 bp, 7 predicted proteins | sample IncBWH2MmetaG_FD_160574 | JGI IMG/M metagenome (GOLD analysis project Ga0210384, IMG submission 160574) | Forest soil microbial communities from Barre Woods Harvard Forest LTER site, Petersham, Massachusetts, United States - Inc-BW-H-2-M | ecosystem: Environmental > Terrestrial > Soil >...
CGGAACAGCCCTGATGTGCTTTGCCTGCGGCTCGATGTCGGTTGACCAAGCGGCACCAACGAAGTCAACCGTGGTGTCGGTTGGTGTGAGCGCCGGCGCCGGCATCCGTGTGTCGCCAGTCGATCATCCTGCTGTGCTTCCTCAGAGCGGGAGCCAGGACCTGGTCGGTGGCGAACCGTCGGCGCCCGGGCCAGGACGTCCGCTGCCGTCTGAGATTGTTGCTCCTCAACCCACTCATCTGTGGCCAGGACCGGTCGTGGGCGACCCGTGCAGCGGTACTGGAAGGATGAAGGCGGCGGAGACCATGTGTCCGATGGCGGCGCCCTAAGCGGCCTGAAGGAGGTCCGGCGATGACGGTGAAGCGAGTCGTCATCGTGGGTGGCGGTGGCGTCGGTGATGCCGCGGCGTTCGCCTTGCGCAAGCGTGGCTTCGACGGTGAGATTTCCATCATCAGCGCCGACCACGATCGACCCTACGACCGGCCTTACCTGTCCAAGGAGTTCATGCGGGGCGAGGTCGAGCTCCACTCGGTTTTCCTCCACAGCGAAGAAGACTTCGCGAAGGAGAAGATCGAGCTTCGACTGAACCAACGGGTGCTCGGCGGTTCGCTCGCAGACCGAACCCTTTCTCTTGACGGCGGCGGCGACGTCAAGTTCGACGTTCTCGTGCTCGGTTTGGGCGGGACGCCCCGCCGGCCTCCAGGTGTGCCGCAATCGAACAACGTCTTCACTCTTCGCTCGCTGCGCGACAGCCAGGCGATCCGGAAGGAGCTCATGCAGAGCACGCGAGTGCTTTTGATCGGAGCCGGGTTCATCGGCGCAGAGGTGGCGGCCTCCGCATGGCAGCTCGGACGAGACGTGCTGATGGTGGAGGCGGGGAAGGTGCCGTTGGAGCGCGCCCTGGGGGCCGAGGTCGGTGAGATCTACGCGGCGATCCATCGCTCGAAAGGGGTCGATCTCCGGACCGAGACCACCGTTGAGAAATGGCACACCGAGGGCGACCGCGTCATAGGTGTCACCCTCTCGGGCGGCCGGCGAGAGGAGACCGACCTCGTGTTGCTGGCGGTAGGCATCGAACCCAACCTAGAGCTGCCAAAAGCACTGGGCCTGCCGATCGAAGGCAGCGGAGTGCGGGTGGACGAAGGGCTGAGGGCGGTGACCGATGTGTACTGCGGGGGTGATATCGCCCTGCACATGCATCCGGTTCTCGCGCGCGAGATCCGCGTCGAGCACTGGGAGGTCGCCAAGCACCATGGCCGAGGCATCGCCGCCGCCATCGCAGGCGGAGACGCGCCTTTCGCGAGGCTGCCGTATTTCTGGTCGGATCAGTACGACGTCAGCCTCGAATACAGAGGGCAGGCGTCCGGCGACGACCATGCGGTGTGGCGCGGCGACCGAGAGCGGCTTACCTTCTCGGTCTTCTACTTCCGCAAGGGGCTCATCAACGGCGTGCTGTCGATGAACGACAAGAAAACCAACGAGATCGGCGGCAAGTTGATCGAGGCTCGGCGCCAGGTGGACGAGGCCGCGCTGGCGGACCCGGCAAGGGATATCTCGGAGCTGGTACCCGCCGCTTTGTAGTCGCTAGTCAGACCGAAGCCACGGAAGGGCCTCGGCCAGCGGGCGCGTCAGCGTGGCCGCCTGCTCTTTGGGGATAAGGTTGCCGGCGACCAGGCCCAGCGCTGCGGCGAAGGCGGCTCGCTCGGCTTTGTGACCGATCTCACCATGCTCTGCCTTCCAGGACACCAGGGCGTCGCCAGACTCGGTGAGGCCGAACATGGAGCTCCTCACGAGGTCCCAGGCGGCGCCGCGGTCGGCCTGTTCGACAGCATGCGTGGCGGCCTTCTCCGCATCGTGGAACGCCTTCAGCCCCTTATCGCCTACGTATCTGTCCCAGCCTTCCGCCACTCTGGCGACACCGGCCGGGGACAAGACACGAATGTCTTCCATCAGGCGGGACAGCGTCTTCTGGTGCTCGGGAAATCCGTAACCCTCGGCGTCGACACTCATTTGATCGTCAAGCGTAACGCCTCGCCACCACGATCGAGGACTGCGCCGAGTGAACCAGGCGGCGCCACCTCCCGGCAGCGAAGCTCAGCCGGGAGATCTCGAAGCCCGAGTCGACAAGCGCTGAGCGCAGCTGTTGGGCATCGATGGGGTGATAGTGATCACCGAGCGCTTGATACCCGGTGCGCGTGTAGTAGGCGACCGAGCGCGAAATGGCTCGTGCCTGCGAGTCGGCGTCCTTGTAGATCGGGCTGTCGACGGCGACCAGGAGCCCGCGTGGCCTGAGAGCACGAGCAGCCTCAGAGATGGCGCTGCCAACCGGTGAGTAGTGAAGCGAGGCTGCGTAGAGAACCGCATCCAGGGTTGCATCGCGCACCGGCAGCTTGCGCATATCCGCTCTGATGGTCAGTGCCGCAGAACCCGGACCCACGTCAAGCAGGTCGAACGCGAGCACGTCGGCGAAGGGAATCAATCGGGCAGCCCAACCGCCTCCCGAGCCGATGTCGGCGACAACGGGCCGCGAGCCGGCCGGCCATTCGCTCGCAAGAATCGCCGCCGCGGCCGACACCGATCGGAGGCGGCCCTTCCACAGACGCGGCAGCCCACCGTCGGGATCCTCCCGCCCGCTTGGCAGCATCCATCCTTCCTGCCGGCGCAGCGCCTCGTACTCCGCGGCAAACGCGTCGGCGCCGACCCGTAAATCGTCCGCGAGCAGGTCGAGCCCGCCCCTCGCCGTTCGAATCGATCGACCACACCCCAAACACTGCTCAGAGCCCGGCTCGGGCGATACTCCGCAGGTGGGGCACACCAGCAGCTGCCACGGACGGCTGTTCAGCGAAGGAACGCGGGTACCCAGCCGAAACGCGCCAGGGCATATGGGCCTGCGCCCGAAACGATCACCTGAGCGTTGACCAGAACAGAAAGGTAGTAGAGCCAGCGAAACCCTGGGTCGCTGACCTCGAAGGCGACCACCAACGCGAGGTTCACCGCCAGGAGAAGGCCGCCGACCGCCACCCAGCGTGTGGCGAGGCCGACGATTAGAAGGAGCGCGACCATGGTCTCGGCGATGGTTTGTGCGACTGAGAACACAAACCAGTTGGGCGCCACAACCTGGATGAGGAACTCATGGAGTCCCGGGATCGGATTGACCGACCCAGCCGACTGGATCAAGCTTCGAGTCCAGCCAACGCCTTGCCATTTCGTGCTCGCGAAATAGAGCCAGAACAGGCCGACGACGACCCGAAACAGGCTCGCAAACGCCTCGGTCAAACTGCCGCCAACCTTATCGGAGCACGCGCAGGAGCGGGTCGGTGGCGAGCTCAAACGCTCTTGCCGCAGGCCGCAGGTGCAGCTTGTTCAGCCGGTGCTGGATGGCGCCCTTCATGATGGCGGCGCGGAGCTTGTGCTCTGAGAAGTCGGTGTTGAACAAGAGGCGGTTGTGGCGGACCTTGTGCCACTCGCCCTTCTGACGGCGCTCCCGCACACGCTCGTAGAAGCCGGTGCCTGGTAGCGGATAGGCGATGGTGTAGCTGACGTAATCCAGAGGCAGGCTGCTGGAGAAGTTGATGCTGCGAATCAACGAGTCGGTGGTTTCGCCGAGGTAGCCGACCATGAAGAAGCCAGCTGCCTTGATGCCGGACGCGACGCACGCTTCGACCGCCGCGCGCGCCTGGTCTGGGGTGATGCCCTTTTTCATCTGTTTCAGGACGCCCTCGTCCCCGGACTCGATGCCGAAGAAGATCCGCTTGCAACCCGCTCGATGCATTTGCTCGAAAAGGGCCTGATCCACGTGCGTGACGCGGCTCAAGCATTCCCACGTCAGCGGTATGTGCGCCTCCTCGATGGCTTTGGCCAGCTCGAAGGTGCGCTTGTAGTTGAGGGTGAAGAGGTCGTCGGACATCCAGATGTGGTCGTAGCCAAGCTCGGCGATCTCGCGCATCTCAGCGACCACCGATTCCACCGGCCGCGCGCTGAACAGATCGCCAAACACGGACTTGTGGCAGAAATCGCAGCGGAAGGGGCAGCCGCGGGTGGACATCAGCGGAGTGGTGGCATCCTTCCAATGCCTGCGCCAATACCGGATGTAGTCCTCGTTGGGGACATCGCCTCGGTACGGGAGGGGAAGGGAGGACATGTCCTTGCTGCGCTGGCGAGGCTGCGTGCGCACAACATCGTCCCCGCGCTTGAAGACCAGACCGGGCACCTCCTCGAATAGTCGGTCGCCAAGGTGCTCCATGATCTGGACGATCGTCTCCTCGCCCTCGCCGACCGCCACCAGATCGAACTGGTCGACAAACGTGTCGGGTTCGCCCGACGGATACGGGCCGCCGACCACGGTCAACGCTTGGCCGCGAACCTGCTCCGCCAGCGAGAGCGCCTCGTCCTGCATCGTGATCATGCAGTAGATGCCGATCACCGACGGGCGCAGGCGCTCGATCTCGTCGAGGACATCGCGCCGTTCCATGAAGGTGTGATCGATGTGGCGGACGCTGTAGCCGGCGCGCCGCAATGCGGCGCTCAGGTACATGAGCCCGAGCGAAGGCATGATCCAGTGCCTGCCCTGGGCGGGCGCACGTTGCGGGTAGACGAGAACGACGTCGGCCTTGCTCAACTCATTCACCTCGCTTGCTGCACGTTGATCCTGTAGGTGGCGCCGCTGAATGAGGCGCCGAACATGTAATCGAGACCTGCCCAGTCGAAATCTGGCGCGATGATTTCCCGGCCGCCATGAAGCTCGGCGCCGGCCAGAGCCGGAACCGACCACTGCACGCCCAGGCTCCTGGACTGCAGCCGCGCCCACGGCCCGTCGACGGGAACCCAGCTTCCGAATGCGGGGCCGACAAGTGTGTGTCCCTGATCTGCGAAGTCGTCGAATGCGCTGGATTGCTCGTTGAGGATGCCGACCCCGGTGTAACCGGGAGCGAGCCAAAGAGTGCGCACCGCGACCGCAACTCCGGTGGAATCGACTGTGTAGGTGACCTCGACGCTGCCGCGTGAGACTACGGGCTCGAATGCATAACCGTGAGCTTTATCTCCACCGATCTCATCCAGCTGATACACGCGCTGCCATGACGTGACGGTCGATGTCGATCTGTCGATCGTGGTGGCCGTGCGCGAATACACCCAGCCGTCGGAGTAATGAACGATAGGCACGCCAAACCCCATGCCCTCGGCGGCGGCGTCACGCCCAGCGATATCCAGGACCACGCCTTTTGCAAGTGGCGCAGTCTTGCCCGGGCCGGGCACGCCTCGGATGCTTGCCGTTACCCCCGGGTACATCGACTGCGCTTGCAGGTTGGCACCAAGTCGGTAGGCGAATACCGGCTTACCGCCCGGAACCTGGTACCGCGCCTGCTCTCCCAGTGACTCGAACGGGAGAGCCGCATGGCCGCTTGCGAGGTCGGGGAAAAGCGAGGTCGCCCGGTAATAGCTGATGCCCTCGAGGACGACGGCGCCGACGCCATGACTCCACATCCAGCCGATGGCCTGGGCGCGGTCCCCAGGAAGGGCCTGTGAGCCGGTTATGTCCGATGCGGGCTTGCCGCTGTAGAAAGCGACGACCGGCGAGTCGGTGACAAGCATGCCGGGACCGGCGGCCGCTGCCTTGCCGGCGGCAACCAGGCCGGCGTTCTCGGATGCGAAGCCCGCGAACACCGGGAGGAACGCGATCGCGAGAAGGCCGCTCGCGCCGACTGCCAGCGTTCGCACGAGTGCGGGGCGGCGGTCGAGCGTTGCCGCGGCAAGAAGAGCCAGTGCCGGCAGCGCCGGGTAGAGGTACCGATGGCTTCCGGTGTACGTGCCCGTGGCGACCAACGCGAACACCGCTCCGAGGTAGACCATCGCCGGCACATACAGGAAGCGGATGCGGGCCATGCCCCCAAACGATTCGGGCCGCCGCAGCACGAGGACCAGGCCGAGAAGGCCGAACACGAACAGCGGCAGCGCGGCGAGACCATAGGTTCCGCCGAGCTCCAACAATCGCGTGACGGCTCCGGCCGCCAGGCTTCCTCGCGCTGTCGCCGACACGACCTCGACCGAGCCACGCGCCACTGAATGGCTTGCGGGCGCGAAGCCAAGCTGCAAGAAGATGAGGAGTGCCACGGCCGGAACTGCCCAACCAAACGCCGGTGCCGGCCTTGGCCTGCCGCTGTTGCCGGCAAGGCGGCCGCGGATGATTTCCAGGGCGGTGAACCCGGCCACCGCCCCGATCCAGATCCAGGCCTTCGTGGCGGTCAGGCAGGCGAGCACGGCGAGGAAACCGGCTACCTTCATCCGTCCACGCACTGCGGCGAGGGCCATGGCTGTGATGAGTGCGGTCAGGAGGGGTTCGACCACAGTCGAGCCGGATGTGAAGAGGAAGACCGGGTTGAGCGCCAGCAGAGCAACCGCCAATCGGCCTTGCCGTCCGTTCGGCGCCAGCGCGTAGACGCAGGCAAGCGTTCCCAGGCCGATCAAAGCGCCCAGAACCTTCAAGGCCCACAGCTGCGAGATCCCAAAGACCCACAGCACCGCCGCCGCCAGCAGGTGATAACCCGGCAGCCACGTGTCTTGCATCCCGAAAAGGGGGTCGCGCATCTGCCCGGTCGAAGCCAGGTTTGCGGCAATCAGCCAGTGCCCGTAGCCGTCCTCGAACGGTTCGGCCATCTGGGCTGCCGCCAGCAGCAAGAAGCCGCAGATGGCGAGCAAGCCGAGGGCAGGGGCTGCGACCCGCACGCGCGCGAGGGCGCGCCGGCCAAGGCTGCGAAGCGTCATGACCTCAAGGAAGTCCACCGCGCTCAGGAAGGCAACCGTGAGAAATCCCGTTGCAAACAGGCTCGAGTAGATGGCCACCAGCCCCTGGCCCAGGACGATGGCAAACGGCACGATGAGCAACGCGCCCACTCCGAGCGCGGCCTCGCCCAGCGCCCGCGCATCGCCAACGCGCACGTAGGCCTGGTGTCGCCACTCCTGCCCGCGCTCCACGATCTGGTGCTTGGGTGTTCGCACGAACTCACCACCTCGGCGTGTCGCGCGAAGCAGCGCCAGCAGCACCGTGAACGACATGCCGGCGCCGACCACCTGGCAGAGCAGCGATGGCGCGCCTGACCACCACGGGCGTCCGCGCCGGGTCTGCGCGACGATAAACCCGACCCAGGGCGACATGCCGATAGTCACGAACAGGACGGCGAAGTAGGTGAGCTGCCAGGGGAGCGCACGGCTGACGGGGGTCACGAGCAGGAGCGGGTAGCAGGCCAGCTGCATGAGCATCACCGGTCCCACCCCGTACGCGAGCAGGTGCATGGTGGCCTGGAGCTTGACCGCCGCTCGCTCCGGGCTTCGCATCACGGGAATCAGCAGGTTGAAGGCCGACTGGAAGCTGCCTGTCGCCCAGCGTGAATGCTGCCGGCGGTAGGCGTCGATCGAGACGGGCAACTCCTCCGGCACCACCAGGTCTTCGAGGTATGCGGCGTGCCAACCGCGCAGCTGCGCGCGGTAGCTCAGGTCCAGGTCCTCGGTGAGCGTGGCTGCGCTCCAGCCGCCCGAATCCTCGATCGCGGTGCGGCGCCACACGCCGGCAGTGCCGGTGAAGTTGGTGAAGTAGCCGTGAGAGGATCGGACCGCCTGCTCGACGAGGAAGTGGAAGTCGATTGCGAGCGCCTGCAGTCGCGTGAACCATGAGTAGCCCTCGTCAAGGTGACCCCATCGTGCTTGTGCGAAGCCAACTGTCGGGTCATCGAAGACTCCCAACGTGCGGCGAAGGAAGTCGCGCGGTGGTATGAAGTCCGCGTCGAAGATCGCGATAAAGGGCGACGTCGTCAGCGCCATGCCGTGCGCCAGCGCGCCTGCCTTGAAGCCATCGCGCCGATCTCGTCGTACGTGTGTTACGTCGACTCCGCGCCTGCGCCAATGAGCAGCCCTGCGCGCAACGATGGAGACGGTGTCGTCGTCCGAGTCGTCGAGGACCTGGACTTCGAGGTGATCATGTGGCCAGTCCAGCCCGCACACCGCGTCGAGGACGCGCTCTGCCACGTAGCGCTCGTTGTAGATCGGCACCTGCACGCATACCCGGGGCTCGTTCCCACCGGCGACCGGTGGATGCCTCTGTGGATGGAGCCGAGTAGCGCGCCACGTGAGGTAGAGGAGGTTGGCGCCAAAGCCAAAGAGGGCGAGGCTCGTGGCGATGATGATTCCGATCGCGATCCCTGTGATCGGCATCAGCCAGGACCATCGAACAGCGTGTAGGGCCGCATGGTCGACCGGACAAACGCGACTCGCGCCAGCGCGTCAGGCCGGTTGCGGCGCGTCCACTGCATATATCGCCAGGCTGCCTTCCCGAACAGACGCGCCGCGCTGTCGAGCCGGGTCGGAAAGAGTGCCGCGGGCAGGCTTCGAACGGGGTGGGTGATCGACATCGACGCCGGTTTGGCAGCGAGCTGCGGAAAGTGATCGAGCAGCGCGGGATTGGCGTCGAGGACCCGCTTGATGAAGTCGTGCCCGTATATGGGCTCGGCGACGAGTAGCTCGTAGGCCATGTCCTCGTCCTGCCGCTCGAGGGGAAAGCATTGAGACCGCTCGAGGATGAGGTTTGCCGTCATCAGCCTTGGAGCAAGCGGGCGTCGCGTAAGGTCATCCACCGGCTTCCCTCGATGCGCGAGCGCATGCAAGAGGCCCAGGACGTTGACAGCGACGTACGCGAGGTGGCGGTGCCCATCGTCCACGATGAGGTTCAGGTCCACGTCATCGGATGCCCGGAAGCCGCCACTGGCGAGCGAACCGGCGATCGAGACGCTGCGAATGAAAGGAGCGGCGCCGACCAGGGTGCGAACAAACCGCATCGTCATTTGCAGGTATGGCTCGGCATCCGTGTCGTGCGCGGCCGCTCGAGAGTGGATGCTGCCGGCCTGTCCCTCCGCGGATCGCTCCATGACCAGGTCCTGCGCGAAGGTGAGCTCGGGGCTGGCGGCGACCGCCCACCGCACCTCGGCCTCGGAAACCGGCCCACCGATGCACAGCTCACCCAGCCGATCGGCTGCCAGCGCATAGCCTCGCCGCCGAAGCAAGGCAACCGTCTGGCGGACCCGATCCGAGGTCGAGGCAGATCGGGCTAGCGAGTAGCCAACCACCGCAGGCCCCCCTACTTGTTCTGACGCGGTCAAGGGTGATACGGGTCTGGGTTACCCGCCTGCACGTCTTTCCTGGCTTTCCGGCATCATCGTAATGGCGCCGTCAAGCCGTTCACCTCAGGAGCTCACATGACCGCCGACGGACATTTCAGGGTTCCCACCCCAGTCAACGAGCCCATACGCGCCTACGCCCCCGGCGACCCCAATCGAAAGAGCCTCAAGGCCAGGTTGACCGAGCTCACCGATGCCCGCACCGAAGTGCCGATGCAGATCGGCGGTGAGCGGCGCTGGGGCGCTTCGCGGAGCGAGATCCGTTCGCCCCACCGCAAAGAGCTGGCGATCGCGCAGTACGCCGTGGGGTCGAGCAAGGACTTTGGCGACGCGATCGATGCTGCGCTCGAGGCGCGGCAGATGTGGGCGGCAACTTCTTACCAGGAGCGGGCCGCGGTGCTGTTGCGCGCGGCCGCGTTGCTGGCGGGACCGTGGCGCGACACCATCAACGCCGCCACGATGCTCGGCCAGTCGAAGACCGTCCACCAGGCCGAGATCGATGCCGCGTGCGAGACGGTCGACTTCTGGCGCTACAACGCCTACTTCGGGGATCAGCTCCTGATGCAGCAGCCGTTCAACGATGGGACGGCGTGGAACCGGCTCGAATACCGGCCGCTCGAGGGCTTCGTGTTTGCCGTCAGCCCGTTCAACTTCACGTCCATCGCCGGCAACCTGCCGACGGCCGCAGCCCTCATGGGGAACACCGTCGTCTTCAAGCCGGCGACGCAGACGCTGCTCGTCAGCCATTTCTTGATGGAGCTTCTCACTGAAGCCGGCCTGCCGCCCGGGGTCATCAACATGGTCAGCGGCAGCGCGGCCAAGATCTCGGAGCAGGTCCTCGCCCATGAGCGACTCGTCGGGATCCACTTCACCGGATCGACCGAGGTGTTCCAGGGCATGTGGAAAGAGGTCGGCGCCAATGTCGAGCGCTACCGCACCTACCCGCGGCTGGTCGGCGAGACGGGGGGCAAGGATTTCATCGTTGCGCACGCATCGGCCGACCAGGATGCGCTGCAAACAGCGCTGATCCGCGGTGCATTCGAATACCAGGGCCAGAAATGCTCGGCCGCCTCGCGGGCGTACATCCCGCAGTCGATGTGGAAGAGCTTCCGATCCGAGCTGGTCGAAAAGGTCGACGCGATTCCACAGGGGGACGTGGCCGACTTCCGCAACTTCATGGGCGCGGTGATCGACGGCAACGCGTACGAAAAGCACATGGGCGCCATCGAGTTCGCGCGCAAATCAGACAAAGCCAAGGTAATCGCAGGCGGCAA
>Ga0210384_10008879_pt1 | contig 10434 bp, 7 predicted proteins | sample IncBWH2MmetaG_FD_160574 | JGI IMG/M metagenome (GOLD analysis project Ga0210384, IMG submission 160574) | Forest soil microbial communities from Barre Woods Harvard Forest LTER site, Petersham, Massachusetts, United States - Inc-BW-H-2-M | ecosystem: Environmental > Terrestrial > Soil >...
CCCCCGGGCAGCACCACCACCATCGGCCAGGGGGACAGGTCACGGAGCGGCGAGCGGGCCGTCGCCACCCATCGCCCCCCCAGGGCCTGAATCATGACCTGGCCGAGGTAGCAGCCGAACACGAAGAGGGCCTCGGCCACGTCCTCCCCCGTCAACCCCTGCTCGCGGAGCCCTTCGATCTGCTCGTCCAGGCGCTCCAAGCTGGCCGGCGAGTAGTCGAGGTCGACCTCGTTCTCCTCCCAGGAAGCCTCCACCGCGAGCTGCGCATGGTCGAGCGCATTCTCGGGGCTGGCCGGGAAGCGGAGTTGGAGCTTCATGGGGGGGCGATGGCTCCGGACCGCGTCAGACCGCGACGCCGTTGGGTGCGGGCGCGGGCGACGCCTCCCCCGGCACCTCTCCCTCGGGCTCGTAGTTGAGGTGGGGGGCCAGCCAGCGCTCCACCGCCCTCAGGTCCATGCCCTTTCTCCGGTGGTAGTCGAGGACTTGGTCGCGTTCTATCCGTCCCACCGCGAAGTAACGGGCCTGGGGGTGCGAGAAGTAGAAGCCGCTCACCGAGGCGGCGGGAAGCATGGCATAGCTCTCCGTGAGGCGGATCCCGATCTTCTTCTCCACCTGGAGGAGATCGAAGAGGGGGCCCTTCTCCGTGTGGTCGGGGCAGGCAGGATAGCCAGGCGCGGGGCGGATCCCTCGATAGCGCTCCCGGATCAGGTCTTCCACGTCGAGCGACTCGTCCTTGCCGTAGCCCCACTCGGCGCGGGCCCGTTTGTGCAGCCACTCGGCCAGGGCCTCCGCCAGGCGGTCGGCCAGGGCCTTGACCATGATCGATCCGTAGTCGTCGTGGTCCTTTTCGAGGGCCTCGACCAATGGCCCAATCCCGACCCCCGAGGTCACGGCAAAAGTCCCCAGGTAGTCGAGAAGGCCGGTCTCGCGGGGGGCGATGAAGTCGGCCAGGGCCTGGTCGGGTTCGCCTTCCCCCTTGTCCGATTGTTGGCGCAAGGTGTGGAACGTAGCGAGGATCCCGGAGCGCGCTTCGTCGGTGTAGACCTCGATATCGTCCCCCACGCTGTTCGCGGGAAAAAAGCCGAAGACCGCGCGCGCGGTCAGGGACCTGTCCCTCACGATCTGGCCCAGCCGCCGCTGGGCGTCATCGAAGAGCTCCTGCGCCCGCTCTCCCCAGTCCTCGTTCTCGAAGATCCGCGGGTAAGTCCCCTTGAGCTCCCAGGTGTGGAAGAAGGGGGACCAGTCGATGAAGGGCACGATCTCGGCCAGGGGGACGGGATCGAGCGCATGCACGCCCCGGAAGGACGGGCGCGGCGGCTCATAGGCGCCCCAGTCGATCAGCGTTCGCCGGCGGCGCGCCTCCTCCAGGGAGAGAAGCGGGCGCTCCGTCCGCCGCGCGAGATGCTCCCGGCGGAGACGCTCCTGCTCCCCCCGGTTCGCCGCGGCCAGAGCCCCCCTCTGCCCCGGGCTCTTGAGCTGGCCCACCACCCCCACCGCCCGGGAGGCATCCAGGACATGCACCACCGGCCCGTGGTATGCGGGCGCGATCTTCACCGCGGTATGGGCCTTGCTCGTGGTGGCTCCCCCGATGAGAAGGGGTACCTCGAAGCCCTGGCGCTCCATTTCCCGCGCCACGTGCGCCATCTCCTCGAGGGAGGGCGTGATGAGGCCGGAGAGACCGACCAGGTCCGCCCCCACCTCGCGGGCGGTGGCCAGGATCTTCTCGCAGGGCACCATGACCCCGAGGTCGACGATCTCGTAGTTGTTGCAGGCCAGGACCACGCCCACGATGTTCTTGCCGATGTCGTGGACGTCGCCCTTGACCGTGGCGAGCACGATCCGCGCTTCCGCCGGCCTTGGTTCTCCCACCTTCTTCTCGGCTTCCAGGAATGGCTGCAGGTAGGCCACTGCCTTCTTCATCACCCGCGCGCTCTTCACCACCTGGGGCAGGAACATCTTTCCGGAGCCGAAGAGGTCACCCACCACGTTCATCCCGGCCATTAGGGGACCCTCGATCACGGCCAGGGGCCTTCCGTGCTTCTCCCTCGCCTCCTCGGTGTCGGCGTCAATGAAGTCCACGATTCCCTTCACGAGGGCATGGGTCAGCCTCTCCTCCACCGTTCCCCGCCGCCAGGCATCCTCCTGAATGGGACCCTTGTCCTTCTGCCTCACCGACTCCGCGAAAGCGACCAGCCTCTCGGTGGCGTCCTCCCGGCGGTTCAGGAGCACGTCCTCCACCAGCTCCCGCAGCTCTCGGGGGATCTCCTCGTAGACCTCCAGCTGGCCCGCGTTGACGATGGCCATGTCGAGGCCGGCCTTGATCGCGTGGTAGAGGAAGGCGGAATGCATGGCCTCCCGCACGGCCTTGTTCCCCCGGAAGGAGAAGGAGATGTTGCTGATCCCCCCGCTCACCTTGCAGCCGGGCAGGAGGGCCTTGATCCTTCGCGTGGCCTCGATGAAGGCCACCGCGTAGTCGTTGTGCTCCTCGATGCCGGTGGCCACGGTCAGGATGTTGGGGTCGAAGATGATGTCCGTGGGGGGGAAGCCCACCTCCTCGGTCAGGATCCGGTGGGCGCGCGCGCAGATCCCGACCTTGCGCTCCACGGTCGTGGCCTGGCCCTCCTCATCGAAGGCCATCACCACCACTCCCGCCCCGTAGCGCCGGATGAGGCGGGCCTGCCGCTTGAAGGGCTCCTCTCCTTCCTTGAGGCTGATGGAGTTGACGATGCCCTTCCCCTGGAGGCATTTCAGCCCGGCTTCGATCACGCTCCATTTGGAACTGTCCACCATGATGGGCACGCGCGCGATGTCGGGCTCGGCGGCGATCAGGTTCAGGAAGTTCGTCATCGCGGCCGCGGAGTCCAGCATCCCCTCGTCCATGTTCACATCGAGGATCTGGGCCCCCCCCTCCACCTGCTGGCGGGCAACGGCCAGGGCCTCCTCGAAGCGGCCGCCCAGGATCAGCTGGGCGAAGCGGGGCGAGCCGGTGACGTTGGTCCGCTCACCGATGTTCAGGAAGTTGGCGTCGGGACGGATGGTGAGAGGCTCCAAGCCGCTGAATCGGGAGTAGGGCGCGGGCCGGGCAGGGACGCGCGGGGGCAGGCCCCGCACCGCTTCCGCGATGGCCCGGATGTGGGCGGGGGTGGTGCCGCAGCAGCCCCCGACGATGTTGATCCAGCCTCTCTCCGCGAACTCGCGCAGCACGGGAGCCATGTCCGCGGGCGTCTCGGGGAAACCCGTGGGCAGGAGGGGGTTGGGCAGGCCCGCGTTGGGGTAGCAGCTCACGAACACGGGGGCCACGCCCGCGAGCTCCTCCAGGTATGGCCTCATCTCGCGCGGCCCCAGCGAGCAGTTGATCCCCACGCTCAACAAGTCCACGTGGGAGACGGAGTTCCAGAAGGCCTCCACCGTCTGTCCGGAGAGGCAGCGGCCGCTCTTGTCCGTGATGGTCACGGAAGCCATCACCGGCACCCGTTGTCCCCGCTCTTGGAGGGCGCGCTGGATGGCAAAGAGGGCGGCCTTGCCGTTCAGGGTGTCGAAAATGGTCTCCACCATCAGCGCGTCCACCCCGCCGTCCAAGAGGCCGCGGGCCTGGTCGTGGTAGGCGCCCTCCAGTTCGTCGAAGGTCACCTGGCGGGCGCCCGGGTTGTTGACGTCGCGGGAGAAGGACGCGGTGCGGTTGGTGGGGCCTAGGGCGCCGACCACGAAGACCCCCCGCCCCTGCGCTGCGGCCATGAACGCGTCCGCCGCCCGCCGGGCCACCTGGGCCGCGGCCAGATTGATCTCGTAAGCCGCGTCCTGCAGCGCATAGTCCGCGAGCGAGATGGCGGTGGAGTTGAACGTGTTGGTCTCGATGATGTCCGCCCCAGCCTCCAGGTACTCCCGGTGGATGGCCTCCACCACCCCCGGCTGGGTGAGGGAGAGCAGGTCGTTGCAGCCCTTGAGATCGCGGGGGTGGTCCTTGAAGCGCGCGCCCCGGAAATCCGCCTCTTGGAGGTTGCGGGCTTGAATCATCGTACCCATCGCGCCGTCGATGATGAGTATGCGCTCCCGGAGCAGGGCCTGCAGCTCGGCCGCGCGCGGGGCGGGGATGGGATCGCCAGCCATAAGCTTCTAGTGTACCAGCGGTTGTTGCCGCGAGTGAACCAGGGGAGTACAGTCCTCCCATGAAGCTGGTATGGGGATGGGCGCTGACCTTGGTCCTCCTGTCCCCCGTTCTCGCCGCCGAGGAATGGTATGACGCCTACACCGCCGGCCTCGAGGCCCTAAAGCAGCGGCAGGGGCCAAGAGCGGTAGAGGCGCTGAAGCGAGCCCTCAAGCTGCGGCCAGAGCCCGGAAACAATGTTGTCACCTACGGGACCAACAAGATCGACCGCTACTACCCGTACCTGCGGCTGGCCGAAGCCTACCTTTTGACCGACGACCCCGAGGCCGCGCGGGGGGCCCTCAAGCGCTCCGAGGCCATGGCCAGGGAACCCGGGATAGAACGGGCCAGCATTGGCGTGCTCGTGGAGTCCGCCCCCCGGAAGCCAGGGACCCCGCGGCTTCCCCTCCCTCTCGGCCTGGCCGCGATCAGCATCCCCCTGGACCCCGATGTGGCGGAAGGTGTCCGCCGGGTGGAAAACGGCGAGTTCGAGAGCGGCATAGCGGTCCTGGACGCAGCCGCCCGGCGCCTCCTCGCGGCGGGCGGGACGACCATGTCCCCCCAGCTCGCTCAGACCTACCTCTATCTGGGAATCGCCTACATAGGGCGGAGCCAGCAGGAGAGTCTCAAGTCCGTCCCCGCCCCCCCCACCCCCCGCTGATCAGGAGACCAGGCGGGCGATCACGAAGGCGGCCGCCGCCGCCAGCCCCCCGATGAGCATGGTCTGCAGGGCCCCCCGAAAGGGAGCCGCACCCGTGAAGCGGCCTTTCACATAGCCGAACACCGCGAGCGCGACCAGGGTGACCCCCACCGAGAGGGGCAGGGCGGCCCGCGCGCGGGCGACCAGGAAGTAGGGGGCGAGGGGAACCAAGCCGCCCGCGATATAAGCCCCCGCGATCGTGATCGCGCTCTTGCGGGCGCGCTGCGGGTCGGGACGCTCCAAGCCCAGCTCGAACCGCATCATGAAGTCCACCCAGGCCTCCGGGCGTTGGCGCAGGGCTTCCACCAGGGGAGCGCTCTCCTCCTCGCTGAGGCCGTAGGACCGGAAGATCTCCGCCACCTCTGCCGCCTCGTGCGCGGGCAGTTCCTTCACCTCGCGTTGCTCACGGGCCCGCTCGCTCCGGTAGTGCTCGGCATCGCTCTTGGCGGCCAGGTATCCACCCAGACCCATGGCAATCGAGCCCGCCGCCACCTCGGCCAAGCCAGCCGTGATCACGATGGCGGTCGCGTCCACGGCCCCCGAGAGCCCGGCCGCCAGAGCGAAGGGGACGGTGAGGCCATCGGACATGCCGATGACCACATCCCTCACCACCTCGCCCGAAGTGAAATGGGTCTCGACATGGGGGGTCTGGGGCATGGACGACCTCCTGGTCCGTGGCCGGGACATGGGAACACCACGGCGCTCGTAACTTACTACAGAGACGGGCCGGTGAGCCGCGGGCAGTTGTCTGGCGATACCGTTGTCCTGACCCCGCTCGCGACGGCGCCCGAGGGCCCCTCAGTCAGCCGCGAGGCCCTCTCGTCCGGTGCTAGACCCTCCGGCGCGAAACGGATCGATCCGTCGCCTCGAAGACCTCACGCACGGCGGGGCGCAGCAGGACGATGATCGTGAACATCCCCAGGACCGTCCCAAAAGGCACGCACAGCATGGCTTCGGCGCCGGCCACGACCAGGCAGAATGTCCTGCGCTTGCGGTCGGCGAGGCTTCTGCCCGCGATGACAAGGCACGTGGCCAGGGACCAGGCCAGAAGCATCCACGTGACGGCGATGAGGGTAAAGAAGCCGCCGAAGAGAGCCGCGGGAGCTCCGTTCTTTGACCTTGCTACGTCTGACGTCAACAGCCAGATGCCCATCGCGAGATGGAAGCTGGGCAGGAAGCCGGCCAGGGTCTCGAACCCGGCGATGATGTAGTGCCCGAGGGACAACAGCCTCAGCCCGTCCTCATCCTCTTTCGAGAGGCGGTTTTCCACGGGTCACTTGCCCCTTCTTCGGATTAGCGTCATTGACCAGCGGGTCACGCTTTCTGCGCCGGCCACGAAAGCGAGGGCGGATTTTTCGCCGCCACCCCTGCCGTGCTGCCCATCCTCCTCACCGGAGGGCCCGTCCCCAGAGCCGTCAGCGTGCCACTGTACTACGGACGAACCGTCGCCTTATGCCACCTAGCCCTTGAATGGCTCTGCTGGGCAGGGAACTATCCGGTGGCAGAGCGCCTTTCCCCGCCCGTGTTAGCCTCTCTGGTCGTGGGGGGGGGAGCCTCGTGACTCAGGCATCTCCCTCCCAGACATAGATCGGAAGCCGCGAGGGATCCCCCGTCGTGTCGTTCCCGGCCTAGGCCGTGGGCACGGGGGCCCAGGGGGAGCCAAGCAGAATTGCCTATGAGACGGGGATCCTCGGGCAAGCGGTCGAGGGGGGCACCGCGTTGGAACCGAGACGACTTCCTCTTTGCGGTGCTGGGGTGGGATCCGACCTGGCAACGTCGGCTTCCCACTCGCACCAGAGCGGCCTGGGCAGCCGCGGTGAGCTTGGTCGGGATTTCCTTCGGTGGCTTGGCGATCATCGCCTTCTATTTCATGCCCAGCGAGCAGCGATGGATTCCACTCGCTCTGGCGGTGCTGGGCGTTGTCATGTTTGCGGCGGTTCAGGTCATTCTCCGCCGTGAGTTCCTGCGTCGCCTCGATGGAGAAGAGGACCAGCTCACGGCCGTGGAGATTCAGTCCCGGTTGCTCCCCGACCCGCTTCCACGCATGCCGGCCATCGAACTCGCCGATCACTACTCGCCATTTCGCCTCATTGGCGGTGACTACTACGACGCCGTGCCTCTCGACGACTCCCACCTGTTCATTGCTATGGGCGACGTCTCCGGTAAGGGAACGGGGGCTGCCCTCCTGACCGCAAACCTGCAGGCCATCCTTCACTTTTCATTGTTCGTAACCCGCGACCAATCCCCCGAGGCGGTTGCTCGCGCCATCAACGCGCACCTGGCCTTCCATACGGCACCAAACCTGTTTGTGACCATGGTGCTGGCCGTGATCGACCTCGGTGCCCACCGGCTGCGCTACGTCAACGCCGGGCACCCGCCCCCCCTTGGCATTGACCTGAGCGGCAATACGCTACGACTGGAAGCCACCGGCCTGCCCCTAGGGATGTTCGAGACTTCAACCTACCCGCTGGCCGAGGTAGCGGTTCCTCCGGGAACGGCGCTGCTCTTCTACACCGATGGCCTGAGCGAGCGGGCGGACCCGTCGCAGAGACTATACGGGGAAGAGCGCATCGCAGCCGTTCTACGCGAGACCGCGGGCCAGACTGCGGAGCGGATCGTCGATGCGGTGGTGGGTGACGCCCTAAGGTTCGCGGGCGGCGCACCACCCGAAGACGATACCGCGCTGCTCGTCCTGCGGGTGCTGAAGTAGAGAGTCGTCTGGGCGAGCCGGCCGCGGCTCCCTCGCGAAGTGTACTGAAGGATCGGTCGGGCGTTCGGGCGAACTGCCCTCGCATCGCTGCGGCTGGGGTTAGACTCCACACATCTGGGGAGGAAGCAATGGACAGGTTCCGGCGTCGGATTCTCATTGGCACCCTCGCGGCCTTCGGGGCCGCATTCGGCCAGGCTGCGAGCGGGGACGGGCTCACCCTCACCCCGCCCATGGGCTGGAACAGTTGGAACAAGTTCGGCTGCGATGTCAGCGAGAGGCTCATCAAGGAGACGGCCGACGCCATGGTGGCCACGGGGATGAAGGACGCGGGCTACCAGTACGTGGTCATCGACGACTGCTGGCAGGTGAAGCGGGACGAGAAGGGTCGTATCGTCCCCGACCCCGAGCGGTTCGCGTCCGGGATGAAGGACCTGGCCAACTACGTCCATGGGAAGGGCCTCCGCTTCGGCCTCTACTCGGACGCGGGCACCGGGACCTGCCAGAAACGCCCCGGGAGCAAAGGCTACGAGGAGCTGGACGCAAGGACCTACGCGGAATGGGGTGTTGACTATCTGAAGTACGATTGGTGCAACACGCAGGGCCAGGACACTCGCGACTCCTACGGGCGAATGAGCCGCGCCTTGCGCGGGAGTGGCCGTCCCATCGTCTTCAGCATCTGCGAATGGGGGGGCACTAAGCCCTGGCTCTGGGCGGAGGGGGTGGGCCACCTCTGGCGCAGCACCGGAGACATCCAGGACTGCTGGGACTGCGGGAAGAGCTGGGGCGGGATGGGCGTCGTGCACATCATCGACCTCGTGGCTGACCTCCATCCCTACGCGGGCCCCGGCCATTGGAACGACCCTGACATGCTCGAGGTCGGTAACGGAGGCTTGAACGCCTCCGAGTCCCGCGCCCACTTCAGTTTCTGGTGTCTCTTCGCGGCCCCCCTCATGGCGGGCAACGACCTGCGCACCATGTCCAAGGAGACGATCGAGATTCTCACCAACCGCGAGGCCATCGCCGTCGACCAGGATCCGCTCGGGATGCAGGGCCGCAAGGTTCGCGACAGCGGCCCTCACCAAGTATTCATGAAGCCACTCGCCGATGGCGCGCGGGCCGTGATCCTCTTCAACCGCGGCACCGAGGCCGGGAAGATCGCGGTCCCCTGGGAGGACATCGGCCTCTCTCCGGGCGGGAAGGCCGTGGTGCGCGACCTCTGGAAGAAGCAAGACCTCGGTTCATTCGAGGGACGGTTTGAGGCCAAGGTGGAGCCGCACGACGTGGTGATGGTGAGGATCACACCCGCGTTCTGATGCCCCCTCTCTCCTCAACCCCGGGCGGGCGATGGCCCCCGGTTCTGGCTTTGAGGGCCAGGCTTCCGACGACTCTCCAGGGGGCGTCGCTTCGCTGAGCGGACGACCCCACTGCCGTTTGGGGTTCGCCCTTCCGCCGCCTCAGGCCTGCCAGGCGCAGGCAGGGGCAATTCGAAACGATGCGTAGGGACATCGGGGGCGGGAACGTCGTACGAGGGCGCGAACCCCTGTCACCGGTCCGTCACCGTACGGTCGCGGGTTGGTAAGGGGGAGGGTGAACACTCATCGAGCGGGAGCATCCCCCGGGGCGGGTCGGTCGGTCCCCCGTCGAGGGCCGCTCGTCGCGACGATCGTCCTTCTTAGCGGTGTCGTGAGCCTTACGGGAAAGGAACCCTCGGGCGCTGCTCGGTGGGTTGCCTCGGGAGGGGTCCCGATCTTCCTAGACCTTTGTGATGCAACCCGCCGGTAAGTCGTTCCCGTCAGCCCCCGGGTTGGAGGCTGGCCAGGCCTGACTAGAAACCCAGCTCCCGGTCGAGTCGCAGCGTCACCGCGGCTCTCCGCAAGTGATCTTTGGCGGCGTCGATGTTGCGGTAAGCGAGGTTGCGCCAGCCAACCGCGTAGGGATTGTCTTCCTCACGTCCGATGTCCGCTCGCGCACTGTCAAGCAGGGCCATCACCTTGAGAAAGCGCCCCGGGCGATCCAGGCTTGTGTCGATGCGCGGATGCTCATCGACCTCTTTGCGGTCGAGTACGGCGGCGCGGTCGATCTCGCGGATGGCGTGTTCGATATCGGTCTGGGTCCGGCGCACTTCACGCATGACGTTGGGCTCGTCGTGGACCCTGAGGAGCAGCCAAGCGGTCTGAAGGTCGCTCCGAGCATGCAAGTAGCGCGGATGGTGGCCCGGTGTGTCGCCCCGTCCCACCAGCGGCAGCAGCAAGGCTAGAGCAGACAGGACAACGATCGCTTTACTGTTCGAGCGCATCGCCTTTCTCCTTCCCGCCATCATCAAAGACAGTTGACCCGGCCACGGTCGAACAAGCGGAACGCAGCCCAGACTTGAGCGTAAGTATCTTCTATGGCGATGTTTCTCGCAACGGATGACCGGTCTTTCCGCAGCTTGTCCCGGAAACCTCATCTCTCTCCCCCGGCCCCCTTCGGAAGCCGCGGGCGAGGGCCTTTGCTACCGGCTCAGCCCCACCCCCGGGCGGACCCAGGCTCTTCCCCGCTCGGCCGACGGTGCGCGAACGTCGCCCGCGAGCGGAGAGCGAGGTACCATCGGCATCTGGAAGTCTCTGTTGGATATCGGCCTTTCTTTGCCGAGTAACAGTTGGTGAACGCGCAATGAGACGAGCCAATGCTGTTTTCATGGCCGCGGCGCTGATGGCGGTCGGTCTTCGCACGAGGGTTACGTGGGCACAAACAGCCCGCTGGGAAGAGGGGAGGGCGAACGCCTGGTACGCGCAACAGCCATGGTTGATTGGAAGTAACTATGTTCCCAGGTCGGCGATCAACCAGCTGGAGATGTGGCAGGAGGCGACCTTCGACCCCGCCCAGATTGAGACGGAG
>Ga0210384_10008880_pt1 | contig 10433 bp, 6 predicted proteins | sample IncBWH2MmetaG_FD_160574 | JGI IMG/M metagenome (GOLD analysis project Ga0210384, IMG submission 160574) | Forest soil microbial communities from Barre Woods Harvard Forest LTER site, Petersham, Massachusetts, United States - Inc-BW-H-2-M | ecosystem: Environmental > Terrestrial > Soil >...
GCTGTAAGGACCGAGCTTCGAGCTCTTTGCTGCCCTTCCGGTAGCCGCGCTCTTCGACAAATACGACGCCACTCTCGATCAACACCTTCGTGTACTCGGGATTGGAATCCAAAGCCGCTCTCTCAGCGTTACGAGGCCACATGATTAGCGGCGGACGGCCATCAGGCTCCCAAGATCCAAAGCGTTCCGGCAAGACAGACTTCTGCGCAAACGAATACGGCGCAGCGACCAGCGCCAAACCAGCAATAAAGCAAAATTTACGCATCCCGAGAGCCATCCCTTAGCTCCATTAGACACCACTAGGTTAGTTCTGGTTGCGGGATTGTTCAACCGGCCGGTCGCTTGAGGAGCCGCCAGCCTTGCCCGAAGGCGCCTTCGGCGGCAAATTGACCGTAACACTATTCAAACTCTGGAGATAGCTCGCCACACCCTGATAAATCCCTTCCGCCACCCGCTGCCGGTGCTCCGGCTTTTTCAGCAGCACCTCATCCGCCGGATTGCTCAGAAACGAAATCTCCGTCAGGATCGACGGCATATCCGCCCCAATCAGCACCACAAACGGCGCCTTGCGCACGCCCCGGTTCTTCACCGTTTTCGCCGCCTTCTGCATCCGCTGCGTCAACGACCCCTGCACATCCTGCGCCAGCTCCTTCGACTCATCGATCTTTTCCGTCCGCGCAATCTGCTTCACCAAATCTTCCAGATCATGTATCCCTTGCTGCGAAGACGCATTCTCCCGCGCCGCCACTTCCATCGCGTCCGCCGAGCCTTTCAAATTCAAATAGTACGTCTCCACGCCCCGCGCCCCATGATCCTGGCTCGAATTCGCATGAATCGAAATGAAAAGGTCCGCTCTCGCCTGATTCGCAATCGCCGTCCGCTCTTCCAGCGGAATAAACGTATCGTCCGACCGCGTGTACACCACATCCGCTCCCGGCAGCCGCTGCTGAATAATCCTCCCCAGCCGCAGCGCCACATCCAGGCACAAATCCTTTTCCATCAACCCGGTAGGCCCGATCGTTCCGGTATCGTGCCCGCCATGGCCCGCATCAATCACGATGCGCCCAATCTTCAACCCCAACGTGCGGGTCAAAGTCGAGCCGCCATCCCGCTTCGGTTGCGGCGCAGACACTGGCTGCATCAGGTCCGGCTTGCCGTCGTCGCCCGCTTTCAAGTTCTTCGATCGCGCCGATTTCGCCGTCGGCAGCGTATTCCGAATCGCGGTAGTCGTGGGGGTCACATCCGAAGTCGCTGCCGCCCCCGTCGAACCCGCAATCGCGCTCGTCCTGGGACCGCCACCTCCGCCCCCTCCCGCCGCGGGATGGGTCTCCCGATTGGCGGGGCTATTCGCCCTCGCAGGCTCGTTAACATCATTGTTTGCCGCCGATTCGCTCGGAGAAGGCGGGTTCACATCACCATTCCCATCGTCCTCCGTCCGCGGCGTAGCCCTCTGCGCTTTCGCCGTCTGCACCGGAGCGCGTGCGGTGCCTCCATAAAGATCAATCAGCAATTGCGTAGGATTGTGCGTCAACGACGCCGTGTAGTCCTTCACCCCGTTGATGTCCAGCACCACCCGCACCACGCCCGAGTGATTCTGCGCCACACGAATTCCCGTAAGCAGTTCGCCTTCGGTCTTGATATTGTTCCGCGCCAGCTCCGGCGTCAGCCGCGCCGCATGCAAATCAAAAAAGATCCGGTCCGGATTCGATATCCGCGCCGAACTGTACTGCACACTGTCCTCGAGATCGATGATCACGCGCGTAGCATCGGCGCTCGCGCTCGTCCGAATCCTGCGCAATCGCGGAATCGTTTCCGCATCCGCCCGGCTCATCCCACCGGAAACCGTATGCGCACCTCGCCCCGTTCCCGAAGCCGAGGCCATCTCCGCGTCATCCGTAACAGACTCTTGAGCCCGCCCCTCATATATCTTGGCGGGTGCGCTCTTCGTTGCCGCGTTTTGATTCCCCGTGTCCCTTGCGGATGCGCCTGGGTTAGCCGAGCCTGGACTTCCCGCGTTTTGGTTCACTGTAGAAGTGCCGCTATTTTGCAGCAGCGCCAACTCCGCCATGGATTCCTGCGCTTCGCGCTTCCGCGACGATCTCGGAAACCGCTTCAGAAAATCCGCGTACGTGTTCATCGCCAGCGCCGGCTCGTTCAACTGATCCCGCTGCAGCTTCGCCGTCCGCAGCACCGCGTCCTGCGTATACCGGCTCCGCGGATACTCGCGCGCCAAAAATTGATAAGAGTCCACCGCAAACTGATAGTAGTTCCGCCCAAACCGGTCGCCCATCTCCGTGTACAACTCGCCCAGCGCCACCAGCGCATCCGGCACCTCCGGAGCGCGCGCCGTAATCAACGCCACATGCCGGTACGTCGCCACCACTTGCTTGTAATCCGCCAGCATGCGCTTTTCCGACGCCTTGCTGTTCAGGGCCGCCCGCTGCTCTTCCGCTTTCGCGAATTGCGCGGACGCAGCACTCCGCTTGGTGCCGCCCGGCACATCAGCATTTGAATGGCGCGTAGTTTCCGCGCCCCAGGAAAGAGGCGCAAGGGAAGAAGTGCAAAACAGCGCAAGCGACAGCAATAGGAAAACCGGCGAAACGCGGGCGAACACCTTGTGGAAATTTTCTTGCCCCGCCACCATACTCCTACCGCCCCCAAGCCTGCGTCGCAACCTTACCGCGAAACCGCCACGAATCAGTCGTTCGTGAAAATCAGCCGCCCGCTCGCATCCACATCCCGGTGAATCGCCCGCCGGTTCGTAAACGCATCCGTCAATCGCCCCGACCCCGGCCGGAAATACGCATTCTGTACTTTCTGCACATAATCCTTGGTCTCCCGAAAATGCGGAATCCCGCCCGCCCGGTCCACCGCGCCTTCTCCCGCATTGTAGGCCGCCAGCGCCAGGTCCAGATTGCCATTGTAGCGCTGCAACAAACTCTTTAGATGTCGAACCCCGGCGTCGATGTTTTGTTCCGGGTTAAAAAGGTCGCTCGCACCATACCGGCGCGCCGTCGTGGGAATCAGTTGCATCAGCCCGCCCGCGCCTTTGCGTGAAACCGCTCGCGAATTCCAGTTCGATTCCGTCTCGATCACCGCGCGAATCAGCGCTGGGTCGACGTGATGCCGCTCCGCAGCCTCGCGCACCAGCTTTTCCGCGCCGTCGCGGTCAATGCTCAGCCATGGCCGCGAATTGCCTGTAAACGTAGATTCGCCCGGAAGATAGATCGTTGCGGGCTTCTTCCCCAGCGGCTTTAGCAGAGTAGGAGGATCCTGGTTGACAAACAGCCTGCGGCCGCCCTGGTCGGTAATTGAAGCAATCTGCGCCGCGGCCGGCTGCGGACACAAAGCCAGTGTTGCCAACAGGATGCAGGTTGGCGCGAAGCGGGTCGGGATTGCCATCGTTTTTTTCATCGGTCTTTTGGGGAAGGCACACACATGCCTGGGACGTTCACCCGCTCTGGCCATGCCCTTGAAGAACGGAAATGCCTCCCGCCGGACACGCCTCTGGCACCACGCCCCAATTATAACAGCGGCTCAAGTAAAGACGGTATGCCGGCCAAGGCACTTTTTAGGCCAGTTGTGTCCGTTCCGCCACCCTCGGCCAAATCCGGCCTTCCGCCGCCTTTTCCGCCTAACTTCGTCGCCAGCCCCTGGATCAGCTTGCCGGCATGGACCTTACCGGTCAGGTCCTTGGTCACGCCCGCGATCAGCGCCACTTTGCCGTCCTCCGGCATGCCCAGCGCCACAATCCCCGAGCCCAGCTTCTGCCGCAGCGAATCCACCAGTTGCCGCAGCCCTTCGCGGTCCACATGGGCCACTTCCGCGGCCACCACTTTCACGCCCTTAATCACTTGGGCCTTTGCAGCCAGTTCATCCAGTTGGCTCAGCGCGCCCTTGCGCTTTTGCGTCTCCAGCTCTTTCTCCAGCTGCTTCACGGTTTGCGACATCTTTTCAACTGTCGCCAGCACCGAATCTTCCGCCACATTCAGCTGGTGCGCCACTTGCGTCAGAACTTCCGCCTGTTTTTGAAAATGCTCCAGCGCGCCGATGCCCGTAACCGCTTCGATGCGCCGCACGCCCGCGGCCACCGATCCTTCGCTCACGATTTTGAGCACGCCGATATCGCCGATGCGGTGCACATGTGTCCCGCCGCAAAGCTCCTTCGAGTAAAAGCCGCGCGGCGCACGCTCGTCCGGAATGGTCACCACGCGGACATTGCTCTCCGGATATTTGTCCCCAAAGAACGCCAGCGCCCCGGAAGCCAGCGCCTGATCCAACGAAGTAATCTCCGTCCCTGCTTCTGTGTTATGGCGAATCTGGTCGTTAACCTGCTGCTCGATATCCCGCAACTCTTCCGCGTCCACATGCGCAAAATGTGAAAAATCAAAGCGCAACCGCTCCGGAGCATTCAGCGACCCCGCTTGCTTCACATGCGTCCCCAAAATATTCCGCAACGCCGCATGCACCAGATGCGTCCCCGAATGATTGCGCATAATGCGCGCCCGCCGCTCCGCATCCGCCACCACGGTAACGCGATCCCCGACGCGCAGGGTTTCTTTCGCTGTAACTTTATGCGCGACGAGTCCTGGCACCGGATAGTACGCGCCGGTAACCTCGGCAAGTACTTGCGCTTCCGAATTGTCGTAGACAAAGCCCGTGTCCGCAGCCTGCCCACCCGACTCCGCGTAAATAACGGCGCGGTCCAGAACCACTTCGCCGGACTCACCAGCATACAACTCGTTAACAGGACCGATCTTGCCGACGATCGCTTCAATGCAAGCATCCTTCGCCTTGGTGTCGCGATAAAAATCCTTCTCCGTCTTAAACGTCTCTGCAATCTTCGCAAACGCCGGACTCGCCGCCTCTTTGTGCGCGCCCTTCCACGAAGCGCGCGCCCTCGTCTTCTGCTCTTCCATCGCCTTCTCAAAGCCCTGCCAATCGACCTCGATGCCTGCGTCTCGAGAAGCGTCGGCGATAAAGTCCTGAGGCAGGCCGTAGGTCTCGTATAGATTGAACGCCGTCTCGCCGGATAGTCTGGGGAGATAGTGTTCCTGAAAAAAGCTCCGTACCTTCAAAAGTGATTCATCGACGACAACAACGTCGCCCGCCACGCGTCTAGGGTCCAACAGACGCTCGGGCAAAAATGCCTCGACGTCCCTCTCAACGAGCTCCCGGTCCCAATTGGATCCGGCCTGCGTGAGAAACGAATCGATACACCTTTTTTTTTCTCCGGCCTTTGTGGACCTTATCAGGTCGTCTAGTTTTTCGGAGGCGAGTTGCACTGTGCGCGCAAATTGCTTTTCTTCTGACAGCACGATTTGACAAGTTCTCGCTCGGGATTCACGTAGCTCCGGGTAAGCGTCGGCCATGAGGTCGCAGACCGTGTCAACCATTCGGTGCAAAAAAGCTTGCTGCATCCCAAGAAGGTGTCCGTGGCGAATAGCCCGGCGCATGATTTTGCGAAGAACGTAGCCTCGGCCTTCGTTAGAGGGATGCACGCCATCGGTGATGAGGAACGTAGTTGCACGGGCGTGATCGGCGATGACGCGGAGCGAGGCCGCCCCACCTTTGCCTTCTTCGATGGTTTCTTCGCGGTTGAAATCGACACCGCAGAGTTCTGCGGCGCGCTTTAGGAGCGGGACAAACAGATCGGTTTCATAGTTGGAGATCTTTCCTTGCAGGACGCAGGCCGTCCGCTCGAGGCCCATGCCGGTGTCGACGCAGGGCTTAGGCAGAGGCGTTAGCGTGCCGGAGGCGTCGCGGTTGAATTGCATGAAGACGAGATTCCAGATTTCGACGTAGCGCCCGCAGTCGCAAGGGAACTGGCAGTCGGCGTGGCCTTCCTCGGTTGCAGTACGGCCTAAGTCGTAGAAAATCTCGCTGCACGGCCCGCAAGGGCCGGTGTCTCCCATGGCCCAGAAATTGTCTTTGAGGCCGGGGATAGACACGATGCGCTCGGCAGGGACGTTTTCGGTGAGCCAGATTTTGCGGGCCTCATCATCGACGCCGAGGGTTGTGCCGGCGCCAGAGGATGACGGGGGAGCGGGAATTTCCGCGCCGCCAAAAACCGTGACGTACAGCTTGTCCTTAGGAATGGCGAACCATTCCGGTGACGTCAGCAGCTCCCAGGCATAGGGAATCGCCAGCTCCTTGAAATAATCGCTAAAGGAAAAATTTCCCAGCATCTCGAAAAAAGTGTGATGCCGCTTGGTAAACCCAACATTCTCAAGGTCATTGTGCTTTCCGCCGGCGCGCACGCACTTCTGCGCCGTGGTCGCGCGGTTGTACTCGCGCTTTTCGAGGCCGAGGAAGACGTCTTTGAACTGATTCATCCCGGCGTTGGTGAAGAGCAGCGTGGGGTCGCCGTGCGGGACCAGGGAAGAACTGCGGACGCGGCGGTGGCCCTTGGACTCGAAAAAACGCAGAAAGGTCTCTCGAATCTCGTTGCCCGTCCAAACGTTGCGCGATGTCCCGGTTTCAGTCACAGTTCGCCAGCCTCCCCAACTGCTCATCCTAACACGCCATGGAGAGTGGTCTGACCCAACGTCGACAGGTTGATCGCCTACGGCGGATCCGCGGCGGCGAGGCTTCCGTGGTGGCCCGCCTGAAAGGACTGGTTCTATAACTTCCGGAGTTGCTATTCGGAGGCCTGCTTGCAGCATGGTGAAGGATCGGTTTGTGGGATAGAGACGGGCACGGCAATGCCGTGCCCCTACAACACAATGCCCTGGCAGTTGATGAACGGCGGGCTAAAGACTTTATCTACTTCAACTTGTTGTTTGAAAGGAGCTCCGATTTCTGTTTGAATGATCCACACGGGGAGTGGTCATGAAAATATACAACCTCACGGGCTATTTGATTATTTTTTCCTACATGCTGGCTTGCATGTATTCCGCCCCAGCTCATTTGGGACCTTGGATCGGAATGTTGATCGGCGGGGTTTATTTTATCTTTTGCTGGTTTTTTGGCGGGTTGTATTTGGCCGATGTTCTTCATTTGGGAATCGCCCATCGATCGCTCGACTATAAGGAATGGTTCATGAAAGCTGTCGCTATCGTGAATAACAGTTTCGCGATCTATGTGGATCCGATCGCCTGGGTGAATCGCCATCGATTGCATCACAAACATTCCGACCATCCCGGGGATCCCAATAAACTTTCCGAGGATGGTTTTTGGCGAACTTTATATCTCTGCTTGATACCGTATCAATGCAAAGAAAATTTGGCCGGCGACAAGATTTTGAAGTCCTGGACTTTCCGGGTGGTTGCGAACCCGGCTTTTGCAATACTTGCGCAAGCCTTTAGTTTTTATCTCTTATGGAAGCTGGTTGAAAGTCTGAAGTTTGCGCTGGTGATGTGGTTAGGAATCAGGATTTTTTCACTGTGGGTAAATATGATCCAAAACTATTGGACCCACACACGAACGTTTGGATACCGGCGGTATCACGACGAAGAGGACAACGCCATGAATATCGGCGAGTGGCTACCGGTAACGGCGACCTTTAGCGCTTGCTTGCAAAATAATCATCACCACTATGAGGGACTTTTGCGGCTAAGCCACGACAAATCCGAATACGACTTTGGATTTAGAACGGTCAAAGTGATGAAATATTTGGGCCTGGTGAAGGCGACGAGAACTGGCGCAGAGATACCCAAAGACGTTCCTCTAGGCGCGCTGGATTTTTAAGGGGTTCCTTTTCTTTTTATAAACGGTTCAATGGTTTGCCCAAGAAAGCTAGGCGAAATTTCTTCGCCGGCAAGACCGTAGTTTTCCGGCCATTCCTCAGGAAAGTAATAAGTCCCAAAAAGTTTATCAATCCACGGGAAATGAATGGCGAAATTCTTGTCGATGGACTCTTTTTGAGAGGTATGGTGCCAATGATGATATCTGGGCATAACCAAAAACTTTTCGAGCCATTTGGCGTTGGGACCGAAATTGCAATGAGTCCAGGTGGCGTGAATGGTGACAAAGATCAAATACGCCACGATGATCGCTTGCGAAAAGCCGAGCATGAGAGGAGCCAGGATAAATCCGCGCACCAGGGTGTCGTCTACAAAGTGGGAGCGTGAGCCGGCGATCCAATCAAGGGCCTTCGAAGAATGGTGCACGGCATGGAAACGCCATAGAAAAGGCACTTTGTGCAAAGCCAGATGAATAAAATATTCAGCAATGTCCGCAACCACAACGGCCAAGAAAAATTGCAACAGCCAGGGCATGCGAGCGATGGATTGCTGAAGAGCCGGAACACCCAAGTATTTAGTGGCCTGGGTAGCGGGCAATAAAACCAGAAAAGATAAAATCTGAATCGGCAGATGAGTGGACATGAAATAAACCAGATCCTGGGTCCACCCTTTTCTGAACGTTCCTTGTTGTGGATACTGTGGCCAGATTCTTTCGAGTGGCACGTAGATAAGTGCCATCAACAACAGATCAAGCAAAAACCAGTCCATGCCGATGGTTATGCCATTGAGTTGGCTCCCATTCACTTTTACGCTCGAGCCGCCCCAGGCGGTTGCAGCGATGGCGAACAGCATTCCCGTCAACGCCAGAGTCTTTTTCTTGCGCAGCAGAGAAGAGATCACTGCAAACGCAACTGCCGCCACAATGAGGAATTGGATTAAGAGGCGGATCCCGTGCAGCGAGTAAAGCGGACGGAATTCGGCGGAGCTTAGGAACTGGGGAAAATGCAGGCACAAAACTCCGCCGAAGGAAAGAAATCCAAAAAACACTGACAATATCCCGCTCCACCAGCCCGTGCCAAAGCCAGTAGACTCGGCATCGCCAAAGAATTCATTGATTTTTTGCTCGAGCACGATGTCTGTTAGTTTACGTTGCCCGGCTAATGCAAGCCAGGGTGCCGGCAGGGAGGTTTCTATACCGCGAATCGCAAGGAGTGGCTGGTCTGTTGCCTAATTGGACGCCAATAATCACTGCCATTGGTATTTGGGGCTTGGGAAGGCTGGGAGATGTGCTATACTGTTTGCCAGGCGAGAGTGCGTTAGCACTTCTCGCCTTTTGTGTTTCAACTGACTCCTGCCGCGCTGCCCGAAACTTCGCACCCAGTACCACAAAGGTTTACGAGACTGCCTCGCTTGGAAGGCGGCGCGAGCAGGCTCGTCTGCGGTTCTGCGCCGCTCCGCCTGCCGGCTCGTTTTCGAAATAGCTCAAGAGAAATTTTGTGACCCATAAGGAAATTCGGCCGCGGAGCCGCGTCGAGCGCGGTTCGCGAGACGGGACGGGCACGGCAATGCCGTGCCCCTACAACCCTGTTAGTGCGAGCGCCGACGTCGAGCGGGCGAAGGTTGCCGACAACACCGCCAACAGCAACGCCGGGATGACCTTGAAGCTTGGCGAGGACCGCCTGCAAGACCTGAGTCCCGCTGCGAAGTAGCGTTTAGTGACCGGCGACGATGAGGATGTTGGTGGGTGCGGCACCGGCAGGGAAGGGCGAGCCGGAAACCGGAGTGAGCATCCCGGTGGAGGCGTTCACGGAAAATGCGGAAATGCTGCTGTCGACCCTGTTGGCGACGTACAGAAACGTTCCCGTAGGATCGAGCGCCACGCCGAAGGGATGCTGCCCGACAGGGAATTCGGCGATGGGCGACAAGCCTCCGGCCACGACGCCGAAAGCGGAAACGGTTCCGGCCTGCACATTGCTTGCGTACACCAGCTGGTTGTTCGGATGTACCGCCACGCGCAGCGGATTGTTGTGGCAAGAGACGCCATTGCAACTTACCGGAGGAGTGGGCAAGGTCGAAGCGGGAGTGAGTGTGCCGCTAGCCGGGTCCACTTTGAACGGCACAACCGCTTGCGCCATGTGGTCGGTCACGAACAGAAATTTTCCTTGCGCATCCATGGCCAGCCCGATGGACGACGCGAATCCCGGCGCGTTGGCGGTTGCGGAAGGCGCGCCCGGGAGCGGCGAAAGCGCACCACTTACGGCGATCTGGAAAGTGGAGACGCTGTTGAGGTCGGAAGCCGTGGAATCCGGAAAATTGTTGGTGTACAAGAATTTGCCCGAAGGATGTACTGCCAAGCTGAAAGGATGCGCCGCCGCGAAAGGCGATCCCGCAATCGGAGCCAACGCGCCATTCGCAGCCAGCGCAAAGACGGAAATGCTGTTGGACGCCTGATTGGCTACGAACACGAACTTTCCCAGAGGATCGACAGCCACGCCTTCCGGGCGCGCACCCACCACAAACGGCGATCCCGAAACGGCGGCCAAGGCTCCAGTCTGCGTATTGATTTGAAACACCGAAACGCTGCTGGAACCGGAATTCGCAACGAAGAGCAGACTGCCTGACGGATCGGTAGCCATGAACTCCGGCGCGGTGCCCGCCGCAAACGGGCTGCCCGCCACTCGCGAGAGTGCGCCGGTTTTGGGATCGATCGCGAACGCCGAAACCGTGTTCGCGTTCATATTCGCCACG
>Ga0210384_10008883_pt1 | contig 10432 bp, 9 predicted proteins | sample IncBWH2MmetaG_FD_160574 | JGI IMG/M metagenome (GOLD analysis project Ga0210384, IMG submission 160574) | Forest soil microbial communities from Barre Woods Harvard Forest LTER site, Petersham, Massachusetts, United States - Inc-BW-H-2-M | ecosystem: Environmental > Terrestrial > Soil >...
CAATTTACGCAGCAACCTCCAGCACAGCTTGCTTTGATTTTCTACGTCTCATAGGTCTCATTGTGGTCGGCACAGCAAATCCGGTTCCCGCTGTCTCCGCAACTTGAATCCGAAATTCCACATCTTCGGCCAGCTTGGAGTACGCATCGGTCATGCATTGTTCTGCATGTCCGAGCCAGAATCTGATGAGGTCTTCCGGTGCTCGTTGCTTCCTCAACCACGTCGGCCGAAATCTGCGCATGGCGTGGAAGCCCGTCTTCGCCGCTCCCAACTCTTTCAAGATGGGATGAAGAGACCTACGAAGCACATTTGTTTGAGAAAGCGGCCTGCCATGATGGTTCCTGAAAATAAGACCGGAACGCCGTTCCCCGACAAACGTTTTGAGCATTTCCCCGGGTGTCGTGCAGACATCGACTTGCCTGTAAGCGTTCTAGGTTTTTGGCCGTTGTAATGCCCCTTGCAACAAGACTGACCGACTGTGATCGTTCTGCAATCCGTCGATAGATGCTTGACTTCGAGGCCCATCAGGAGCAGGTCTTGTATGCGCCGCTCGCTGGGACAGTTTTGAGAGTTGGCGAATCGCGGGAGGTGCGGTCGGGAGCACCGCAAATTCCTGTGCCTCGCCTTTCAACGAACAACTGATTTTTTACTGGAAGGTGGATGTTCACACTGCTTGCTGCTGGCTTTCTTCGGCGACGTACCGACCGAGTTGGGATGACGAATTCTGGCCGAGATTCCAGTCAGGCGGTTCAAGTGTCGTATCATCCCGTGCGCGGAGCTAGGGGGCAGGTCAGGACGGTCTTGCCAACACCGCGGCTCTTCGGTCACGTTCGATTTCCATCGAACGCTCGTTTCTTAAGATCTACCAGGTTCCGGGGGCCGCTAGACTTGGCCCTTGTCAATAGCAGGCTGCGTAGTCGGTTTACAATCAGGTGAATGCCGTAAGAACCTGGCCTCGACTCTGCTCACTTCCAGCCAGGGAAACCGAGCTTATCGCGAGGTGCTTGCCGGGGCCGGATAAAGGGGAAGCTTGACGATGACAACGGTGCAGGTGGTGGAGAAGGTTTTGTACAACGTGGCGCTGGCGGGCGCGGCGATTTACTTGTTGACGCAGGTGCGCAAGCCGGATCGCTGGGCCGGGCGGCTGTTTACGTGGATCATGAACATGTCGCATTCGAGCTTGACGGATTGGGGGTTGCAGCATGTGCAGGTGGGGAAAGATTTCACCATTCTGGATGTGGGATGCGGCGGGGGTAGGACCATCCAGAAGCTGGCGGCGATGGCGAGCGAAGGGACGCTGTACGGAGTGGACTATGCGACGGGAAGCGTAGCGGCGTCGCGGTCAAAAAACGCGGAGCTGATTCGAGCGGGAAGAGTGGAAATCAAGCAAGGAACCGTATCCGCGCTGCCGTTTGCCGATGCGAGCTTTGATCTGGTGACGGCGGTGGAAACGCAATACTACTGGCCGGACCTCGAAAAGGGCATGTGGGAAATCCTGCGGGTGCTGAAACCGGGCGGGAGGCTGGTGGTGATCCTGGAGAGCTACCGAAAGGGTGCATACAACGCGGTGCAGTGGCCGGTGATGAAGGCGCTGAAGGCTTCGAATTTGAGCGTGGAAGAGCACCGGGAATTGTTTTTTCGGGCGGGGTATGTGGCGGTGGAGGTCTTTGAGGAGCGGAGTAAGGGGTGGTTTTGCGGAGTGGGGCGGAAGGGATTGGCCGATTAGAGTCAGGCGAATTGGATTGCGCGAATTGTGAAAGAAATTGCATTAATCCCGGACTACGAAATCGAACTGGAGATCTTAGAGCCGGGTTACCGTGATGGAGGGGAGAGGTACTCGACTTCGGCTCAGGGCGACTGGGTTGTATATGCATCCCACGAATCGTCAATCACGGTCTGCGGGGATTGGCTGATCCACGTTCTTCGAGAAGAATGGCCAGGTTGCGACGGGCGCACCTATAGAGGGCCTCTTTCAACCGAAGACCTCCGCGGCACCTGGGACACGAAATAGTAGTCGCCTCAGAGCGTAGCTACGGCGGATGAGGGTTCGAGCTGATGCGAGGCGGTCACAAATTCAGCGAGAAAAGTTCTAAAATCGTCCCCTTGGGCGCGCCAGTCTAACCCACGCAATTTGTTGACCTAAGCAGCGACCTCCACTCGCTCTTCCTCCGATTTTCTAGGTCTCATAGGTCTCAATGACTCCGGCACAACAAAACCTACGCCGACTTTCTCAGCCACATCTAGCCGGAATTCAACATCATCGGCCAACCTGGAATAGCCGTCTGTCACAGAATTTTTGGCGTGTCCAAGCCAGTATTTGATGAGGTCTTCGGAGCACGTTGTTTCCTGAGCCATGTAGTGCGAAAACGCCGCCTGGCGTGGAAGCCCGCTTTCTCAACGTTCAATTCCGCAAGAATCGGATGCAGTGCGCGGCCTAGAACATTTCTTTGTGAGAGAGGCTTGCCAACATTGTTTTGGAACACCAGCCCGGATTTGCGGTCAGAGATGAACGCCTTTAGCAAGTCGGCTAGTTCTCTTGATACGTCAACCCGCCTGTAAGCGTTCTTTGTTTTCGGGGTCTGGATGTCATCCTCCCAACACGATTGCTCAACTGCGATAGTCCGGTACTCGTACCGGGCAAATGTGTCGTACCGTCCGAGCCACATCGACACCCCCGATTGTGATGGGGATACCATTTTGCGGAGACTTGCATTAGATGTGATTCATCGATGGCTACAGTCGCCCGGAAGATTCATGCAGCAAGAGCCTTCACATAGCAAATGGGCCACAGCGAGACTGCATTCTCTACTTAAGCCCGTTTCGACGAAGCGGCCTTAACGCCGCGTCCGTAGTCAATCTCACCTTTTCTTGGTTTTGCTTTTCTAGGTCTTTGGTCAAGAAATTAACCTGACGCGCCCTAAGCACGAATCCCGCCGAACGGCGGTCGCTCCGGAGGGGTACATGCGTTTTTATCACCCGTTTGTGCTGGCTATCCGGTAAGCGCGAAAATCAGAGATGGGATTTCGTTTGCTCCTAGGGGCAAATCGTTTCGGAAGGCGCTAGAATAATGTTCGGACAGTTTTCCCTCTTCCCGGAGGCCCGCAGTGTTGGATGAAGGTGTTTGGGCCGAAGTCAAAGTGGGTGGTGAACACCTGAAATTATTCTCAGAGCGCGGCGCACTCGGATTGCAGGCATCTGTTTACAACGCAAAAACCAAGACTTGGATTGCGCCGTCAGAGCCTGTGGACGATATCGAACAAGGAAAAGACAAGGCAGCGATGCACGCTACGGCTTATCTCAGGAATGCGAACTTAGAACTGCCCTCCTTGCACTGGAAGAAATCTCGGTCGGCCTGATTCTCGAACAGGTATCATCGGTCCATGCAGCAGCGACCTATACCAGTAACTTCATGTACGGTGTGCGGAAACGCCGGATACAACCCGAGCGTAACGAACGGGCGTTGCGGGAAGCAGGTCGCCGGGGAACGCTGCACAGGCACAAACGCAAGTGCTGTTAACGAAGGAGATTGGCAAGAGTGCGAATCATGTCACGGAATAGGCGCCGTGCGGAACGCGCCGTGCTCACAATGTAGAGGAGTGGGCTGGCAGTTTTCGCGATAATTTTCCGTGGGACGTTAGTACGTAACGAGCTATCTGCTCGTGATACACTCCCGGCACTCAAGGATTTCTCACCAAGAACTGAAAAACCCATGGGCACATCCGAAATCCCTATGTCGTTCGAGTGGAGAAGAGCCGCGAACGCGGGGAGCACGTGGGGCACGCCTCTCCAATCTCTATACCCCATCGGCTTGTGCATGCTCTCAGCTTTCATATCGCGAGGACTCTATAACCCGGGCGGCCTCGCGACCATTCCTGTCCTGTTCGCTTATTCCTTAGCCATCTCCCTATTCGTGCTTGCTCTCGGGCACAAAATAAATCAAATGGTGGAGGAGAGAACTGTTACGAATACCGGCGAGGTTCTCGGCTCGCCAAGCGAGAGGAGAATGCCTGTACGCGTTTTCACTTTTGCGGCAATCGGCATCGCAACAGGCTCCGTCTTGTTCAACGAGGGTCTAGAACCCTCCCACGCTCTGGTATCTCAAACGTGCTGGTACATCTCGGGATTCGTTTTGGCAGCTGAATCGCAAATCATCTTGGGGCGCGTCGAGGGGAAGCATGCCCGTTAACGCTGTTCAAACGGCGGTGATGATTCTCGCGCTATGCGTAGCGCTCGGGGTCATCTATTTCGTTCACCGGCTCGTTGCTGTCCATGATGCTGAGAAGCTGATAGCGATGATGGAAGGCGCGACATTCACTTTCATACTCGGCGGGTTGGTCCTCAAAGACGTTTGGCTATTTGCGACTCAGGTTGCTCATCCTAGCTCCCATTTTTCCTTCGACTTCGGTGCCCGGGAAATACTAACTATTTTTGCCGCCCTTCTCGGTTCCCTGACTCTGTATATCGGCGCGAAAAAACTTCTCTAGCGCATGACGGTCGGACTCGCGCTGCTCGGAGGTGTTGAACGAAAAACCTCGCAGTCGTAGGCTATCAGGCTATTCATGAGGCTTGTCCATGCCAGCCTCAGTAATAAACTGGTTCTCCAGAGCCCCGATGGCAGCCTGTAGTCCGCCGACCACTTGCACTTTAACTTGGTCAACGGCAAGTGCTGGTAAGATTGAACGAAGCATTTGCTCGCAGAGGCTATCTTCTCGCCAGTCTGCGAATTTGCCCTGCTTGTAGGAATTTGTAAGGTCTGGAGTTCGAGTCCCCTGGGCGAGCCACTTCCCGCCCATTATTCCCCGCGGTTTCCTCGAACGCGTCTTATCTCACAGAATTTTCGCCCCGCTGTGATTCTCGTGCTCGCGCCAGCAATTTCTTCAATTTCCCTTCAATCGACGCGTCGCCGATGTGCTCCTCCTGGAGCACCCCGTCTGAATCGATCGTGAACGTATGCGGAATCGCGTTCACCGCAAACATCTTCGCGATCGGCCCCACAAAGCCGCCGTCGCGATATTGCGGCCAGGTCATCTCGTTCTTCCCGATGAACTCTTTCCACTTCTGCTCATCGGAATCCAGACTCACGCTCAGGATTACCAGCGGTTCTCCCTGAAACTTCTTGGCCACCTTCTGAATGTGCGGCAGCGCCTCCCGGCATGGTGCACACCACGTCGCCCAAAAATCCAGTAGCACTACCTTCCCCTGCAAATCGTCCATCGAAATCCGCTGTCCATCCATCGCGGTTATAGAAAACGGCGGCACCATCCGGGCCCGCGCCAGTTCCGGACGGCTGATGTACCGCATCGCTCGCTGCCGGTTGGCATCGTCCGTGGTCTTCATCTTCACGTACTGCTCGAATCTGGCTTTTGCCTCGTCGTCCCGCTTCAAATGCGCAAGCACTCTTCCATCCACGTACAGCGCATCCGGAAAGTTCGCATAAGCCGCCAGTGTCTTGGCGACCTCTTCGTGCGCGCCGGCGAAGAATTCATCCTTGTGCCGTTGCAAACCTTCGTTCATCAGCAGCACCGCAAATTGATAGTGCGCAATCGCCGTTTCTTTCGCGCCTTGCGCCTCCGCCACCATCTCTTCCGCCGCGGTCTCCGCGGTCTTCCACTCGCCAAGTTCCTGCCCGTATTTGATCATCTGTTTCTGGCAGCCCAGGCATCGCCCGCCGTCTTGTTTGTCCGCTTTCTTAAAATCCTCCAGCGCCGATTCGGTTCGGCGCTCGTGCAGGGATTTCAGCGCTCTCTCATACGTCTTCTGCGCCTTCTCATCGCTCGGCTCGTCCCTCCTTTCCTGGGCCAGCACCGGCGCCACGACACACAGCACCGCCAGACTGATTCGCACAACTCGCATGAGCGCCCTCCCGCACTTCATCGCCAACCCGCTTTCTCTACGAATGGCTTTGCGTTCGGGCCGTTGTCCCGATCCGCTTACTGCCCATTTAATGCACCGGTTAATGTAGACTAAGTTTCACGCCATCATAATGTCTCGCAGTCTCCTTTCCAAAGGGGAAATCGCTGTCATGCCTCCTGTGATGAGCCCCCTCTCAAGGCGTGCGGCTCTTCTTTTGCCACCTCTCCAAAGGCCAGGCCCAATTTTCCTCTTAACCCTTCGTTGGCGCTAGGGTATAGTACATTGCTAGTAAACACTGTGCTTCTCGCAAATAGCGCCCCGCTCCGTTTTAACCCAATCACCGACGCATCCTAGCCCAAGGCTGCCGCCGAGTACCCCAGAACCTTCGCAAACAACGAAAATGTAACTCCCGGCGAATCAAAACGTTACGCACTCTTGCCGTCACTCTGCAACACCATAACGAAAGCTAGCCATTTTAGAATCTTTAGCTTATGAACTCTTTTGCAAAAACATAGCGTGTACCCTCAATTCTCCCTCGAACGTAAAGTATTATCTGAAGTATCCCGAGCCCTGTTCGGAGTTAAGTCCCCTAGAATCAACACTTACGCATCTGTCTCAAATACTAGTTTGTGCCCGAATCCGACGGCGATTTACGACGCGTATCACGGAATACAGAACACGGCTCACAACACCGCGCCACGACGGCCGCCCCATCCAACTTTTTCCTTTACTTCCCTGGATTCAGCGTCATAGCCTACGCACTCTTTTGGGGACCCCAGGCAGGGAACTCAGGGTGGCCCTGAGCTGACCTAAGAACCTGACCCAAGAATACGAGGCATAACATGTCCAACGACCCGAAATGGAACAATGCGGAAGCGCCAGTCGAGCCCAGCGACCGCCGCACCTTTCTCCATGGCGCCGCCGCAACCGCCGCCGCTCTCGCGCTCCCCAGTTGGTCCCAAGCCAGCCCGGCCGACGATCTGGCCCCCATCCGCGCCGAGATTGCCAAGCGCCACGACGAGTCCGCAAAGCGCCTGCAGGACTGGATTCATGAGCCGGCCATCGCCGCCGAAAACCGCAATATGAACGAAGGCTGCCAACACATGATGGATTTGCTCCGCGAAGCCGGCTTTAGCGGGCTCACCAAGGTGCCCACCGACGGCCATCCTGGCGTCTTCGCCACCCTCGATGCCGGCGCTCCTCGCACCTACGCCCTTTATTTCATGTACGACGTCAAGCAATTTGATCCCGCCGAATGGTCCTCGCCGCCGCTCGATGCCAAGCTGGTTGACAAGCCCGGTCTTGGTAAGTGTGTCGTCGGCCGCGGCGCCGTCAATCAGAAAGGCCCGGAAGCCACTTTGCTCGCCGCGATTAACGCCATTCGCGGCGCCGGACGCAAACTCCCCGTCAATCTTGTATTCGTCGCCGAAGGCGAAGAGGAAATCGGCTCGCCGCATTTCCATCAAGTCGTGCATCGCCCGGAAATTGCCGCGGCACTGGGCAAGTGCAACGGCGTCTTCATGCCATTTGCTTCGCAGGGGCTAGGCGGCGACGTAACGGTCTTTCTCGGCGCCAAAGGCGTAGTCGAATTGGAGCTTATTTCCAGCGGCGAAAAGTGGGGACGCGGTCCGCGCAAGGATCTACACTCCAGCAATAAAGCGCGTGTCGATAGCCCGGCTTGGCATCTTGTCGAAGCGCTAGCTACTCTCGTTTCACCCGACGGCAACGATCCCGTCGTCGAAGGATTTGCCGCCAAAGCGCGGCCACTCTCCGATTCAGACAAAAAGCTCATCGCTGACGCGGCTCGGCGTTTGAACGAAGCGGAAGCGAAGAAACTGATGGGCGTGGAGCACTGGATTCACGATGTGAGCTGGCAGGAAGCGCTCGAAATGCTCAATTCGCGCCCGACCATCAATATCGAAGGCTTGGTCAGCGGTTACACCGGCGTCGGCGGCAAGACCATTCTCCCCGGCCGCGCCGTGGCCAAAATCGATATGCGCCTGGTCCCGGATATGACCGCCGCCGAAGCCCTCGCCGCGCTCAAAGCGCATCTTGTGAAAAAAGGCTTCGGCGATATCGAAGTGCGCATGAGCGGCGGCTACGATCCCACGACCACGCCGGCCGATTCGGCCATCATTCACGCGGAAATTGCCGTCTACAAGCGCAATGGCATCGATCCTGTCGTGATGCCGCGCCTCGCCGGCTCCTGGCCCGGTTATGTCTTCACCGGCGATCCGCTGCATCTCCCCGCTGGCCACTTCGGCCTCGGCCACGGCAACGGCGCCCACGCCCCCGACGAGTACTACCTCATCGAATCCAGCAATCCCAAAGTCCAAGGCATGGACGGCGCCGCCTTCTCCCACGTCGAGTTCCTCCACGAACTAGCCCGCGCCACCTAGCGTCATTCGCATCTACGCTCAAGGCGTAGGGGCACGATACATCGTGCGCTCTTTACAACGACCGTCGCGAACATCGGCATTTTCGTGGTAAGTTGACGGCATCGTTCGTCTTGGTGTTTGGCGCGACGCCATGAATCCTCTCGAGACACTCGCTCTTGCTCTGGGCACCGGATTTTCTTCCGGTTTGAATCTTTACGCCACGGTGGCGACGCTGGGCTTGCTGCAGCGCTTCGGCATCGTGCATTTGCCGCAGCCGATGCAAGTCGTGGCGCATCCCTGGGTGATCGGGATTGCCGTCGCGCTGTATCTCGTCGAGTTCTTCGCGGACAAAATTCCGTACCTCGATACGCTTTGGGACACCATTCACACGTTCATTCGTCCGCCAGCTGCGGCGCTTCTCGCTTATGCCGCCGCCGGAGGCGCGGCATCGGAATGGCGCTGGGGCGCCGCTCTGCTCGCGGGTGGCGTGGCGCTCACGACGCACGGCACCAAAGCCAGCGCGCGTGCCGCTATCAACACCAGTCCAGAGCCGTTCAGCAATTGGGCGTTAAGTTTTGGCGAAGATTTGCTCGCCGTGTGGCTCAGCTGGCTAGCGTCCGCTCATCCCATCGCCACCATCGTGCTCGTCGCCGTGCTCGTCGCACTCTGCGCGTTCCTGCTCTTTCATCTGTTCCGCTTCGCCCGGAAAGCCTTCCGCCGCATGATCTCAGTGTGATGCGGTGCGAGCAGTTGAAGGGTCCGCCGTCTGCTTGCCCCGGCGGGGGATGCCGACCCTTGGCATGATCGACTAGTGCTGACTGGATCTCGCAGGCTACTTCACGTACAGCGCCAGCCAATCGAAAAACGTCTTGTACCAGAACCGGCTGTTCTGTGGCTTGAGCACCCAATGCCCCTCGTCCGGAAAAATTACCAGCTTCGACGGCACACTCTGCCGCTGCAGCGCGCTGAAAAACTCCACCGACTGCGTGTACGGCACGCGATAGTCGCGCTCGCCCGCCACCACCAGCGTCGGCGTCTTGTATTTTCCAAGGTCCGCAGCGTAGGTCGAGGGCGACCATTTCTGATACGCCCCAGGATTCGACCACGGCGTCCCTTGCATGTCGTGCTCTTCAAACCACAATTCTTCAGTGGCCCACATGCCCACTTTGTCGTAAATGCCGGCGTGGCTCACGATGGCTTTGAATCTTCCGGTGTGCGTGGCCATCCAGTTGGCCATGTAACCGCCGTACGAGCCGCCGGCTGCCGCCATTCTCGTTCCGTCGACGAACGGATACGTGCGCAGCGTGTAGTCCACGCCGTTCATCACGTCGATGTACGCTTTGCCGCCCCAATCATTCGTAATGTCGTCCGTGAATTTCTGTCCGTAGCCGGTCGAGCCGCGCCGGTTGATCATCAGCGTTATGTAGCCCGCTCCCGAAAATACCTGCTGGTTCCACCGGTACCCCCAGGCATTCGACGCCATCGTTTGCGGCCCGCCGTGCAGCACAACTAAGAGCGGATATTTCTTCGCGCGGTCGAAATTCGGTGGCCGGATCATCATCGCCTGCACCTTGGTTCCGCCGGCGCCCTCGAACCAGAAAGTTTCCGGCGCATTCATCTCCAGCGCCGCCAAAATCGCATCGTTGTGATGCGTGAGCTGCCGCGCGCCAGTTCCGTCGCTCGCCGCCGCAAACACTTCCGCCGGCATCGTCAAACTGGCACGCTCGAACGCCAGCGTCTTGCCGTCCCCGCTCAGCGAAATCGCGGAGTTGAATCCTTCCGCCACGATTTTCTTCGGCGTTGCTCCGGCTTTCGCTTCCATTGCGTACACCGGCTGCAGCGTCTCGTTCTCCGCCGAAAAATAAATCCATTGGCTGTCCGGCGACCACTGTAAGTTGTCTGCGCTGCGGTCGAATCCCGCCGATAAATCTTCGATCTTTCCCGTAGCGCGTTCGTAGCGCATCACCCGCCAGCGATCCGCTTCGTACACGGGCGTCAACTGCGCGTGATACGCAATATATTTTCCATCCGGCGAATGCACCGGATTCCCGTCAAATCCCGCCTGCGTGGTAATCCGCTTGGACTCTCCCCCTTCGACCGGCACGATGAACAAATCTCCATTCGTGCTGATCGCTTCGATCGTATCAGTCACCGCGGTGTAGCAAATCTCTTTCGAGTCCGGAGAAAAGTTAATGTCTTCC
>Ga0210384_10008884_pt1 | contig 10430 bp, 11 predicted proteins | sample IncBWH2MmetaG_FD_160574 | JGI IMG/M metagenome (GOLD analysis project Ga0210384, IMG submission 160574) | Forest soil microbial communities from Barre Woods Harvard Forest LTER site, Petersham, Massachusetts, United States - Inc-BW-H-2-M | ecosystem: Environmental > Terrestrial > Soil >...
TGCCAAGGTTAGCGTATTCAATAATCTCCTCGGGCGTCCCGACTCCCATAAGGTATCGCGGCGTGTCGCCGGGGAGATGTTGGACCGTGGCTTCGACAATTTCTCTCGTCAGCTTGCGAGGCTCCCCAACGCTGAGTCCGCCTATGGCATAGCCTGGAAAGCCGATCCCAATCGTGCGTTCAGCGGATTCCTTCCTTAGCGCTGGATCCATTCCTCCTTGCACGATGCCAAAGAGTGCCTGGGTCTGACCTTCCGAACGGTTGCCATTCCGAACGGAGCGACGAAGCTGCAGTTCCTGAAGGCTGCGGGCTGAGGGCTGAGGGCTGATTCCCCAGGGCACTTCGTGCTTATGCTCCTCGAAATATTTCTTACTCCGCTCGGCCCAGCGCAGAGTCAATTCCATCGACTTCCGCATCCGTTCATCATCCGCCGGATACTCGGTGCACTCGTCAAAAGCCATGGCGATGTCCGCGCCCAACCCGATCTGCGCCTCCATCGCGCTCTCCGGACTCAAGAAATGCGACGATCCATCCAGATGTGAGCGGAACTTCACACCTTCTTCGGTCACCGTGCGTAGGTCATTCAAGCTGAAGACTTGGAAGCCGCCAGAGTCCGTCAGGATTGCCCGCGGCCACGCCATAAAGGAATGCAACCCGCCAAGTTGGCGGATTTGATCGACCCCAGGCCGTAAATAGAGGTGATAAGTGTTCCCCAGCAGAATCTCGACGCCGAGTTCTTCCAGAATGTCCTGAGAGATGCCTTTCACGGACGCCAGCGTTCCCACCGGCATGAATACAGGCGTTTCGATTACACCGTGAGGAGTGACCAGCTTGCCTGTACGCGCAGGACCAGAAGCCGCCTCAATCTGGAATTGGATGGACACTGCCAGGGATTGTAGCAACCCTATTTTGATACGTGATGAAGAGGGAGAAAGGCACGGGATTAATCCTTTGTTCCCAGTTCGGCGTGCCGCAAAAGATTCGCAACGCCCTTTCGCCCGCAGCGCCGCGTTGCGTACCCGCGATATTGCCATCGCGGTCAATCACCACATAGATAGGATAGGTGTTCGCCTGGTACATTGCGGCCAGGTTGGTGTCTTCCGTGAGAACGACTTTGCAAGACCGCGGATGTTCCTGAAGGTGCATTTTCACTTTCTTCTTGGACTCTGCCACGTCGACTGCCAGGACAAGTAGGCCTTTGTCGGCAAACTCCTGACCGAGGCTGTCTACTATGGCCTCCTCCTGGCTGCAGTACGGGCACGGGCACCAAGTAGTCCAGAAATCCAGTAGGACAACCTTGCCTTTGATGGAGGCATTATTGAACTGTTCCCCATCGAGGGTCTTGGCGTGAAAGCGTGGAGCCGGCTCCGATTCATCCTCCGAGCCAGCAAGGCCCGGCAACGCAGCAAATGCCAGAAGGACAATTAGGGCTAGTGGAAATTGTGGCCGACACGCCGACATGCCGGGGAAATATATCACAATCCAAACCGGTTCAAATTGGTCTCTTGGGCACTAGACAAACCTCTGGTCAGCACGTTGATCTCACCTCGTATGACACCGTTTTCGACCACGAGCCTCCCCAAGCTCACGGGCAGCCGAAACCGCCTCGGCCCGGCGCTTCCCGGATTGAAGTAGAGGACGCCATTTCTCATCTCCTGCTTTGGGACATGGCTGTGCCCGGAGATGACCGCGGCAAATCCGGCCGCTTCGGGCTTCAGATCAAGGTCCTGCAAACTGTGTAGGACGTAGATGGAAGTGCCCCCGACTTCGAGTACATTCGTGGTGGGAATCTTTCGCGCCCAGGAGCTGCGGTCAACGTTGCCCCGCACTGCCGTTACTGGCGCAATCTCGGCCAGCTTGTCCAAGATTTCCGGGGCGCCGATGTCCCCAGCATGGATGATGAAGGCAGATCCGCGCAGGGCAGCCAACGCTTCCGGCCGAAGCAGGCCGTGGGTATCAGAGATAACGCCGATCTGCGTGATTTTCACCGCGTACCGTGTAGGGGAAGTTACAGCCCCGGGCTCTTGTCCGCGATGAGCTTTCTGATCTTCTCTACAAACTCTACGGCCGGCATGTCTTCCGTCTTCTCTTTCCCTCGGGTGCGGACGTTCACTTTCCCAGCCTCCGCTTCTTTGTCACCCACCACCAGCAGAAACGGTACCTTCTGCATGGCATGCTCGCGGATTTTCGAATTCATTTTCTCGTTGCGGGCATCGACCTGCACGCGCACGCCGGCAGCCTTAAGCTGGTCCGCAACTTTGTTCGCATAGTCGGCGTGGCGCTCACTGATAGGAATCATCGCCGCCTGCACGGGCGAGAGCCAGACGGGAAACGCCCCTGCATAGTGCTCGATCAGCACCCCGAAGAAACGCTCGACGGATCCATACAGCGCGCGATGCACCATCAGCGGCTGTTTGCGCGTGCCGTCCTCCGCAACGTACTCCAGAGCAAAGCGCTGCGGCAGGTTGAAGTCGAATTGGACGGTGGAAAGCTGCCAGAGGCGTCCGATGGCGTCGACTAGCTTGATATCGATCTTCGGCCCGTAGAACGCCGCTTCTCCCGGCATGGTCTTGTATTCAATATTCAGGCGCTTCAATACTTTTTCGAGCGAGCTCGTGGCCAGGTTCCACTGCTCTTCGCTTCCTACGAAATTCTTCCGGTCATCGGGATTCCAGGTCGAAAGTTCGGTTTGAAATTGATCGAATCCGAAATCTTTGAGCACATCCTGGGCGAACTCCACGCAACTGGCGATCTCCTGCTCGATCTGATCGGGCGTGCAGAAAATGTGGGCGTCGTCCTGGGTAAAACCGCGTACTCGTAGCAATCCGTGCATCACCCCTGAGCGCTCGTAGCGGTAGACCGTCCCCAGTTCGCCCAACCGCACCGGCAAGTCTCGATACGACTTCAGGGAGTCCTTATAAATCAGGATGTGGAACGGGCAGTTCATGGGCTTCATGCGGTATTCCGCGTCGTCGAGCTCCATGACGTCAAACATGTTTTGCGCGTAGTAGCCTTCGTGGCCCGAGGTCTGCCACAATTGCCGCCGCGCGACGTGCGGCGTGTAAACCAGCGAGTAGCCTCGCTTCAAGTATTCGGAACGCATCCAATCTTCCATCTCTTTGCGGATGATTCCGCCCTTGGGATGCCAGAAAATCAGCCCTGGCCCCGCCAATTCCTGGATGGAAAAGAGATCCAACTGCTGACCCAGCACGCGATGGTCGCGCTTTTTGGCCTCCTCCTGCTTGTGGATGAAGTCGTCGAGCTCCTTCTTTGAAAAAAAAGACGTCCCGTAAATACGCTGTAGTTGCGGATTCTTCTCGTCGCCCAGCCAATAGGCTCCTGCAATATTGAGTAGCTTGAAGGCTTTGATTTTGCCGGTCGATGGGATGTGCGGGCCTCGACAGAAATCGGTGAACCTGCCGGTGCGGTAGACAGAAATTTTTTCATCGGGCTTGGTGAACTGCTCGATGAAATGGCACTTCATGAAGTCGCCTTCTTTTTTGAACTCCTGCAAGCCCTGATCGCGAGGCAGAAACTCACGCGCGTAAGGAATGTTCTGCTGCACCAGTTCCTGCATCTTCTTTTCGATTCTCTCTAAATCCTCGGGAGTAAAGGGAGTCGGGCGATAAAAGTCGTAGAAGAATCCGTTTTCGGTGGCCGGTCCATGGCCAAGTTTGGTTTCCGGGAATAGCTCCAAAACCGCCGCCGCCAGTAGATGAGCGGAGGAATGCCGGTAAACTTCCAACGCCTCGGGATCGCGATCGGTCAGGATGCGCAGGTCGGTGTCTCTATCCAGCGGCCGAGTCAGGTCGATCAGATCGCCATTGGTTTTGGCTGCCAGCGCGGCGTCTGCCAGCCGTGGGCTGATGGACTTAGCGACATCGAGGGCGGTCGCGCCCTTAGGCACTTCCTTCACGCTCCCGTCCGGAAGCTTCACCTGAATGCTGTCTGCCATGGGTTCGTGTTTGTACTCTGCTAAATATTTGAGTTTACATCAACACGCGTAAGGGAAGGTCCGCACCGGCCACAGGCGAAGTTCCTCAGTTTTTCCGATGAGTGCTCAGGCATAGGTCGGCTGTGTCTATGTGGCCAGTGGCAATTCCGGGGCCTCGTAGTACAGCTTCTCCATCGCCGCATGCACTTTGGCTGACAGTGCATCCAGGTCGCGCAACGTATATCCGGCAGTCGAGATGGGCTTGCCGACTCGCATCTCAAGGGGACGGCACTTGATGTGGAATGTGTCCATGGGCAGAAGTTCGTAAGTTCCGATCAGCGCTACGGGAATGACATCAACCTGGGCCTTGATGGCCAGGAAAAATGCTCCCGGAAGAAAAGGCTTGATCTCGCCATCAGATGTCCGGCCGCCTTCGGGAAAAATTACCAGTGGTATGCCGCTCTTTAGACCTTTAAGCGCCGACCGGATGCTCCCAATTGAACGCGATGGGTTCTGCTGATCGATACAAACTTGCCCGGATCGCCTCAGATGCCAGCCAACGATTGGATACACCAGCAATTCTTTCTTGAAGACGATCCGGAACTGAAACGGCAGGTATACATAAAGCACTGGAATGTCGATCGCGGAAGCATGATTGACCGCAATCACAGTCGGCTTCGAGACATCGATATTCTCCAATCCGCTGACCCGCACCGGCGAGGAGATAGTCTTCATAATCAGTTGCGACCAAAATCGGGCGAAGCCGTGCAGGATACGTTCTTTCTCGCCGAACAAAGAAACCGGGATAGAAATGATTCCGAGGATGACGGTGTAGAACCAAATCAGAGGATCGAAGACGAAATAGGATCGCAACCGGCTCCCCCAGCCATACTTCTTTCGGAGAGCGGCCGTGCCGACACTGGCCTCCGCGGCCCTCCGCGAAGCGTCGTCGGTCGCAGGAGTCTGCGCTAGTGTCTCCGTCGCGTTCCGTTCTTCTTGACCGAAGGATGTATCGACTTCCCGCATTGACTCCTAAGCCTTAACTCCGAGCAATCGCATCGCCTCTCCCACAATGTATATCGAGCCGGTTACGACTACCACGCCTTTGGCTCCAGCCAGTTCCGCGGCCCGGCTCAGTGCTGACGCAACATCGGGGGCGTCTTCTATCTCACTCGCCGTGCGAGCGGCGGCTTGGCGAATCTCGTCCGGCGCAGCAGAGCGTGGATTGTCTGCGCGCGTGGCGATCACTCGCTCTGCCAACGGGAACAGAATCTCCGCCATCTCGCTGATGGCTTTGTCGCGCATGGCTCCAAAGATGAATATCAGCGACCGATCTTCGTAACAAGATGACAGCGTCGACCGTAATGCCCACGCTCCTGCAGGATTGTGGGCCACGTCCAACACGTATTCCGGCGAAACGCGAGTGGGGGGAATTACCTGAAAGCGTCCACGCCAGCGTGTTTCTCGGATGCCGCACTCGATCAAGGCGGGCGTAATTGAGAACCCCTGCTTGCTCAGTTCCGCGGCCGTGGCAATTGCCAGCGCCACGTTCCGCAACTGATGTCGCCCTACAAGCGGAGTCTCGACCAGAATTTGCTTTCCCATGACTTGCAGCGGATATCGATAGACAGGGTGATCGCAAACGCCAGTATCTTTCTCCGCGTCCTTTGCGCCTGTTGCTAAGTACCGTGGACTCGCAGGCGAGACCGGTGGCACATACGGCACGGCGCTGACACCCCGTGCTCCGAGATCCAGGATCGTATTGCCGATCACATCATTGGCTTGCGGCTGCTGCGGCAACGTTACCACCACGCCACCTGGCCGAATGATTCCTGCTTTTTCCCCCGCGATCTGGCCGACCGTATTGCCCAGAAATTTTTCGTGGTCGAGCGAAATATCCGTGATCACGCTCACCAGCGGCTCGATGACATTGGTTGCGTCCAGGCGTCCGCCCATGCCGACTTCGAGTACGGCGATCTCAACCTTCCTTCGCGCAAAGTATTCGAACGCGATGGCGGTTAGCATCTCAAAAAAGCTGGGATGCCACGGCAATTCGCGTTCACCCACCAGCCGTTCCGCCGTCCGATCCACCATATCGTGCAGCAGGGCAAATTCGTCGTCGCTGATGTCCTCGCCATTGATCCGGATGCGCTCGTTGATCCGCACCAAATGTGGCGAAGTGTAGAGACCGGTGCGAACACCCGAAGCTTGCAGAATGGAAGCCAGAGTTGCGGCAGTCGAACCCTTACCGTTCGTCCCCGCTATCAGCACACCCGGAAAACGCCGCTCGGGGTGCTCCAAAGCCGCCAGCAGCACACGCATATGCGCCAGATCGAACTTGTGCGACGGCGTCTGCGCCAGTTCGTGACCTAGCGAGTACATCCGCGCTATGGCAGCTTCGTAGGACATGGGTAAGCTATGAGCTCTCGGGCATCAAACCTTAGCTATCAGATTATCAGTTCGCGGTTTCAGACTCAGGCGTTGCCAGATTCGTACAGCTAATGCGAAGCGACGGACCTCGAACGGGGCAGAAAGCGGCTGGCTGAGAGCTGACGGCTGATGACTGAGAGACGCAGCAGCTATGCGGCAATCATGAAATCCAGCGCTCGCGCAATAAAGGGTTTGAGCTGCTTTCGCGGGACCACGGCGTCTAGCATGCCGTGCTCCAGGAGAAATTCACTTCGCTGAAAGCCCTGAGGGAGCTTCTGCCGAATGGTCTGCTCGATCACTCGGGGCCCAGCAAATCCGATGAGCGCACCGGGTTCGGCAACGTTCAGATCGCCCAGCATAGCGAAGGACGCGGTCACTCCACCGGTGGTTGGATCGGTCAATACTGAGACGTAAGGTACCTTAGCTTCGTCCAGCCGGGCCAGTGCGGCCGATATTTTGGCCAATTGCATCAGGCTGATTACGCCTTCCATCATGCGTGCTCCACCCGAAGCCGAAACAATGATGATCGGGGTTTTAGTCTCGGTCGCCTGTTCAATGGCCCGCGTGATCACTTCGCCCACCACGGCACCCATGCTGCCCCCGATGAAGGCATATTCCATGGCACTCACGATCACCGGTCGCCCATTCAGCTTGCCGCGTGCGTTGACGACCGCGTCTTTCAGCCCCGTGTCAGCTTGCGCCTGCCTCAAGCGTGACGAGTACGCCTTCAGATCCACGAATTTCAATGGATCGGTCGAAACCAGGTTGGCGTCAGACACCTCGTACTCATTGTCGTCCAGAAGTTGTGCCAACCTGGTGCGGGCGTCAATGCGAAAGTGCTTGTCGCACTTTGGACAGACATTCAGATTGTCTTCGAGGTCTTTTTTCCAGATGATTTGCCGGCAATTCTCACACTTCACCCACAGCCCTTCGGTCCGAACTTTCTTTTCGCCCGAAGTATCCAGCTCACCGGCTTGTCGCTTGAACCACGCCATACGGTCGTTGGTCGCTAGTCCTTGGTCGTAGGCGAACGACGAACGGCAAAGAACCAACGACGGTTAGTACTCGATTCCCCTCTGCGCCATCACGCCTTTCTCATAGGCATGTTTCACCTGGCGCATTTCGGTTACAGTGTCAGCAAGTTCAATAATTGTCGAATGCGCATTCCGTCCCGTCAAGATAACGTGGACCATTTCCGGCTTTTTCTTCAGGCTCTCCGCGACCTTGGCCGGGTCGAGCATTCCGTAGCTGATCGCATAATTGATCTCATCCAGGATGATCAGGTCCCACTCGCCGGATTGAAGCGCGCGCTCGCCCTCTGCCCAGGCCTCCTCGACCATGCGCACATCTTCTGGATCAGGCTTCTCCGTGCCCACCTTCACGAAGCCGCGTCCCATCTGCTTCATCACAAATTTGTCGCCAAACGCCTTCACCGCGTCCAGCTCTCCGTAGTGCCAGGAACCCTTCAGAAACTGCAACATGAGCACCCGCATCCCCTGGCCCACGGCTCGTAACGCCGTGCCCATGGCAGCAGTGGTCTTACCCTTGCCCGGGCCGGTATTCACGATGATGAGGCCACGGCGTATATCCGGCATACTCGGCGAATTGTTGATTGTACCTGTTCGGGTGGTTGGGCGGGTGGGATGCCCATGCCCTAGAGGCAAGAGTACCCAGTGAGTTATGGGATGGGACAGGGAGGAACCCCCTAATCCTGCGGTGAATAAGGGAGGGCTACTGGGCTTCGCCTAGGAGTCAAAGCAGATTCCCGGCCTAGGGCATCTCGATTACTTGCCGCAGATCCACTTTTTGCTCGTGAATGGCCTTGGGCGGCTCATCACCCAGCAGCCTTACGGTAATTCGCAGCGCATCTACTTCTTTCTTCACCCGCAGCATTTCCTGCTCTTTGATTCGGAGCACTTCCAGCGGATTTCTCATGGCACACGTCCTTGGGCTCAGAGTGAATGCTTGCAATCTTCGCTTAGTCCGCCCACTGTAGTGGGTCGATTGCAGACACGGAACATCACGAAGGTACACGCCTGAATTCTCGCAAAGTGCTCAATGCCCTAGGTGGTAGGGATGGCCCTTCAGGATGGTGAATGCCCGGTAAAGCTGTTCCAACAGCACGATCCTGGCTAACTCGTGGGCCAGCGTCATCTTACCCAGCGACAGCACCAGCGCCGCTGACCTCCGGCTGCTCTCCGTGAATCCGTCTGCCGAGCCTACCGCAAATAACAGCGGCAGAGAATTGCGTTCCCGATATTCGTCCAGAAAGGTCGCCAGCTCCTCGGATGAAAGTTGCCTCCCCCTGGGGTCTAGGAGAACCATTGTATGCCTTGCGGGGCGGGCGTTTCTATCACCAAACTTCATCAGCGTTGCCTCGTTCTTGAGGCTCACGCCCTCGACGTCACAATAACGCGCCAACCGTTTCAAATAGTCGTCCGTCAGGGTCTGAATCGCAGACTCTCTTGTCTTACCAATCCATGCGATCGTGAGCTTCACTGCTGAGATTTGAGCACAGACACACAGTCCACTAACAAGAATCAAGCTTCAGCTTGTCCGACCCTTCGTTGAACAAGCTGGATTAAGCCCGTTTCTTTCTCAGTCCTCGCACGGGCGTGCGCCTTGCCCTGACAGCACCTCCCGCAAGGCCCGTTGGCTCCAGCCGTTTGGCCGACTTCCACAGCCGCTCGAGATCGTAATATCGGCGCGCCCTTTCCGAGAAAATATGGACCACGAAATCGACGTAGTCCAGCAAGACCCACTCCGCCTGCTTGTAGCCCTCGATGTGGGTTGCTCGCAAGCCGTTTCTCTCCAGACGTTCTTCCACTTCATCGGAGATGGCTTGGACCTGTCGCGGATTGGATCCGTTGCACAATACGAAGTAGTCGGTGAACGCCCCAGATCCCTCTTCCAGTTCCAGAACAGTGATTTCTTCTGCCTTCTTCTCCCGGCAGGCGCTGATGGCTTCCGCGACTTGCTGTTTCAATATGTTCTTCTTCATGCAGTGGTCAAAACCTGTTGGCTTTTGTCAGCCCCAATTGTAAACGGAGTTCATTTCCACGGTCCGCTTTGGGATTGCCGACGCGATTCAACTTTTATCAAGTCCCATTTTCTTGATGTACTCCTCCACTTGCGGATCCACAAACTTCTTTAACGACCGCTTTTCCGCTATGGCTTTCCGGATGGCCGTGGCCGAGACCCGTTGATGCACATTGTCGAGCAGATGCACCGTCACTCCGTTCAACGCCAGATCCCCTTTTGCGGGCTGCTTCGCGAACGGCTTGGTCACGGCTTCCGATGGTCGCAGACTTCGCGGCAGCGCGTTGGCCAGATCGGCCAGTGAGTATCCGGGACGGCTAGCCACGATGAATTCGCATGCGTGAAACAGTGCCTCAGCCTCATGCCACTTGGCGATTTCATCGAAGGCATCGACGCCGATCAAGAAAAACAGGCGGTCACTCTTCTTGAGGGAGTGCTTCAACCTCCGGACCGTGTCGATGCTGTAATTCGGCCTTACAAGCGCTGGCTCCTTTTGCTGCCCCTTGCCGCGCTTCTCTTCGATCGGGACTGTATTCGGAGCTTCCAAAAGGGACGGCACGAATGCCTTGTTGCCCATTGTCGCCAAAGCGACCATGGCATAACGATGGAAATATGGCGTGAGCGGTTGCCGCTGCTTGTGAGGAGGGACATCGGCCGGAACAAAGTATATGCGCGCCAAGTGAAATCGCTCTTGGGCCGCCCGAGCCAATGCAATATGCCCCTTGTGGATGGGATCGAAAGTTCCGCCGAAAAGACCGATGTTCATTTTGTTGCAGCGCGCCTATTCCGCGGGATGCTGGCGAAAGGTTGCCTGCTCAGATTCTTCCTGATGGTCATTGGCAACTGGGCACTCATCGCATGAACTCCCGTAACTCGCGGTCTCCCATTTTGGGAATTACATTGGAGTTGTATGCGAGTGAAGCTCCCCCTTCTCCGCACACGTTTCATTCCTCCGGCTCGGGCCCCCATACTCCGATACGGAGTTGCCCTCCTCAGCACGATTCTCGCGTTGATTCCCGCGTTCCTGC
>Ga0210384_10008885_pt1 | contig 10430 bp, 13 predicted proteins | sample IncBWH2MmetaG_FD_160574 | JGI IMG/M metagenome (GOLD analysis project Ga0210384, IMG submission 160574) | Forest soil microbial communities from Barre Woods Harvard Forest LTER site, Petersham, Massachusetts, United States - Inc-BW-H-2-M | ecosystem: Environmental > Terrestrial > Soil >...
GCCGAAAAATCCGGTTCACGCCGCGGAGGAACTTCTTCGCGGGCACTCGCGCCCTGTGGATCTTATCCGCGTGCGCGCTTCCCAGGTAGGGTCCCCGATAGGATCGGGGCAGGCGGGGCAAACCAGTGGCAGGGAGCGTCTGTACGTGGGGGGCGGAGGCATCGGGCTCGATGCGGCGGCCGCGCGCTATGCCAGTGGAATATTTCGCCGCATACCCGGGAGGGTACGGTACGTGCTGTCCGCGTTGTGGGCGTTGCGCAGCTACGCTGCTCCGCGCGTGCGAGCGGAATTTCCCGGCGGCGCGCCCCCGACAATCGAGGCCAGGACGCTTCTGACGGCAGTGCTAAATACGCCGACCTATGGCGCCGGTCTGCGGCTTGCTCCCGGCGCGCTCGTCGACGATGGCATGCTCGACGTGGTTGTTGTCGGGGATCTGAACGTGTTCGAGGTGCTGAAGCTGTTGCCACGGCTCTTGTACAGCGGGGAATTGCGCAGCGCGCGGGTCAGCCGGACGCGCGCGGGTAGCCTGCGTCTCGTCGCCGATCCGCCGTGTGAATTTCATGGCGACGGCGAAATCTTGGGCCAGACACCGGTGGATATTGAAATTGTTCCGGCGGCAGTGCAAGTGCTGGCACCAGTGAACGAGGTGGCGCCGGCCCGGGTGCAAGTGCTCGAACCAGCGGTGGAGTAAGGCTCTCACAGTTTCAGCGGCCGGACAGGCGGGAGGGCAGAATCGTTCGGAAAGTTCCGCCGGCTGACTCAGGGCGTTTTATTGCGAAAAACTTTTCGGCACAGGGAAGGTTTCAGTCGCTGCTGCGCTTGGTCGCGAAATCGCTAGGGGCAGGAATCAAGTTTTCTTTTTGTCGATTTTCAGGTTGACGACGATTTCCTTGCGGCTGTCAAAGCTCGATACAGTGCGCGTTGGCGATTTGGCGCCGTCTTTTTCCGCATGAAGTTCATAGTCGGCGTTGGGATCGAGGCCGCTGAAACGGAAATTTCCCGATTCGTCGGCGATGTAGCTGCGCACCGCGTTGGTGCGGGTGTTTTTCAGAAACACTACCGCGGTAGCCACCGGCGATTCCGCTTTATCGAGCACCACGCCGCGCACCGTGCGCAACTGGGATTCATGCTTGGCATCCTGCGCGAAGGCGCTTGCCCGGCAAAAAGCCAGCGCGAGGATTAGCAACGCAAAAACGAATTTCTTAGCGTTCATTTCTTTCCTTCCGCAGGCTCCATCCGGAACACCATGTTCTCCTCGCGCGCGCCTGTTTTTGTGTCCAGTGGCCGTGTTTGCTCGGCAAAATTTCTGCTTCTCACTACGATCTCATAGTCGGTGCCCTGCGGCACGCGAACGGCAAATTCTCCCCGGGAATTCGTGTAGCTCTCCCAGCGGAATTTCTTTTCGCCGGCGCGGCGGATGCGAAGTTGCGCTCCGGGAAAAGAAAAACCTTTGTCGTTGAAAACCGTTCCGCGAAGCAAGAAATCGTTGGCGTGAGATGATTTTTTCTTGACCAATTCGGAATTGGATTGTGGCTGGCTGGAGCCGGAAGTGACCGCGGGAGCCTGCGTGGCCGGCGCGGGCTGCGGATCTTGCGCGAAAAAACGGAGCGGGGCGGCGATAAGCAGGGCCGCGCACACGACCCGAATCCACGCCAGGCTATGCATTCTTTTGCCTCTGCTTTGATTGGATGATGATGTGAACGACGGGGATGCTAGAACGAAAGGCGAACGCGTTACTCTTCGTCGTCTTCTTCATCTTCCTCGTCATCCTCTTCCAGAAGGTCTCCATTCCCGGCGACTTCTTTTTCGTCTTCCTCGTCCTCTTCTTCCTCATCCAATTCGTCGGAAATGACGTTGAGATGAACGGGATGGATTTGCAAGACTTCGAGCTCGGACTCGCACTCCGGGCAACTCAGAATCTCGCCTTCTTCGACTTCGTCTTCATCGACATCGATTTCGGCGGAACATTCAGGGCAGCGGATCACGGCTCCATCCTCCGTAGAAGTCTTCCCGGCTCTGGCGTCACGAGGTCCGCGTGCGCCACCGTTCGGGTATTATATACCGCGTGCGTCAAAGTCAACTCTTACCGGCCGATTGGCTGTCCCCAGCGTAACCCGCGGCAGGATTCCCGGCAAAATCATGACATCTTCGCGTGAATATCCAGAACGCCCGATGGTGGGAGTGGGGGGCGTAATCATCCACGAGGGCCGCGCCCTCCTGATTCGCCGGGGGAGCGAACCTCTCCGGGGGGAGTGGTCGATTCCCGGCGGGACGTTGGAGCTCGGTGAAACGCTGGCGGAAGGTGTGGCGCGCGAACTGCGAGAAGAGACCGGGGTCGAGGTCCGCGTCCTGGGACAGATTGAAGTGTTCGAACGAATCTTTACGGAAAAAGTCAGCGGAAAAACAAAGAAAAAAAAGCGGCCGCGCTATCATTTCGTGATTGTCGATTATTTGTGCGAGCGCATCAGCGGAGAAGCGCGCGCGGGAAGCGATGTCACCGACGTGGCGTACGCGCGAGAAGAAGAGTTGGAGAAATATCATTTGACGGAAACCGCGCTTAGGGTGATACGGAAAGCATTTGCAATGGATCGAGCGCTGCGAGGAAACAAGTGAGCGGCCTGAGGCTCTTAGTGTTGATTTGTAGGCTCTCAATAGACTCAAGAGGGAGCGAGAATTCTTACACCTATATCGGAGAAATAGTCGTTCCTATAGTGTTGTTTGTTTTCTGCCTCTATGTCTTGATACCTGAGATCCGCCATCAATTGAGAGTTTTTCGGAGTCAAAGCTGGTCCGTTACCTCCGGCACCGTGCAGAAGGGTCAAGTATTGCATTCGGGGCCAGCGAAATATCTACAGCTCCCTTTTCGGAGTCTGCTTGGATATGCCTACAAGGTGAATGGGAAACCCTATTGCGGTCTGTTCGTCTTGCCGACAGAGGATATGGAAGCGGCTGAGAAATTACAGAAGCAGTGCGAAGGAAAACAAGTAAGTGTTAAATATGATCCGGAAAGTCCAGAGATTTCTTTGTTGGCCGATAGACAATTGTTGGGACGGCGCATCATCCAGAAACCGCCGTGGCTCGACTGATTCTGTGGCCGACTGGCGAGCGTGACAGCGCGAAGGTTAGCGGGACTTGACGATTTCGATGTTGCCGTTGGAGTCGGCCAGTTGCAGTGGCATCCGCCGGGGTCGATAGTTCCGGAGAGGGAATCGCCGCCGATGTTGCCGGTAGCGGTGATCGGCAATTCCGAGGTGACGCGGCCGAAAGAAGTGCGGGCGCTGACGTTATAGCCGACGCCTTCGGGTATGGCGACACGGATGGACGGCGAAACGTCAGGGAGCCCGGGGCGGCTGTTCGGGGCCCCAAGATCCGTGCGGTCAGCCAGTTAGTCGATTCTTGCGGGGCTGCCTTTATGCCGCTGGACTATTTCCCGCAAACCTTTTTTGCGGACGTGCTACAGTACGCCTCGGCAACGTGCACTGGAATCGCATTGCGCTCGCGGTTTTGGCCTCCGGCATCGTATCGTCGTTGACGGACTGGCTCTTCATGGGCGACTGGCTATACAAACGCTACGACAGACATCCTGAAATCTGGCGATTCGCCGGAGGACAAGGAGAGAAGAAAGCCATTCTCTGGGCCAGTCTGTTTCCTTTTCTCACTTGCTCCGTTTTTGTCTTCGTCTGTGCCCGCCTGCATCTTTTTTCAGCCACAGCGACGCTCAAATTGGCTTTGGCTATCTGGCTCATCGGACCTTTGCCCCTGCTGGTGGTGCACTCGCTTTTCATGAAGGTGACTCCAGCGATCACTGCATCTTACGCTGTAGGATGGCTGGTCAAGTTCATTGTTGCCGGCCTGGCCGTGGCCCTATTTTTGGCTTGAGCGGTAAGGCGCCGGATTCTTCATCCGGCGATGGCATCGGGCACAGCCCCGCGGGTCCGCTCGCGCCGGTTGAATTCCTCGACGGCAGCTTCCAGATCGGCGGCGGTAAAATCCGGCCAGCGCTTGGGATGGAACACAAACTCAGCGAAAGCGCATTCCCACAAGAGAAAATCGGAGACCCGCTGTTCGCCGCCGGTGCGGATGAGCAAATCCACCTCGGTCGAGCCGCCACGCTGGACTTCGGAGAGGACATTCGAGAAAGATTCCGGGGACAACTCCGTGACCTTGTAGAAACGGCAAGCGGCCTGATAGATCGATTCGCGGGCGGAGTAGTCGACAGCGAGCCGAAGATGCAGACGAGTACCGCGCGAAGTGACCGCTTCGGAATCGACGATGGCCTGCCGGAGGGTACCAGGGAGGCGGTCGCGACGGCCAATGACAGTGAGGCGGACGCCTTCTTCGACGCAGTGCGACGTTTCCGTCAAGAGATATTCGTGGAGCAGGCGAAGAATACCGGCGACTTCTGTGACAGGACGTTTCCAGTTCGCAGAAGAGAGCGCGAAGAGTGTGAGCGTGTGAATGCCGAGCCGCGGGGCGGCGCGAATGACCCGGCGGGCCGCTTCCGCTCCTGCGCGGTGGCCTGCCGAGCGCGGGAGACCCCGCGAGGTGGCCCAACGGCCGTTGCCGTCGGAGATGATGGCGACATGGAGGCGCGGCGCGGGAAGAGTTTCGGGCCGTACCGAGGAGATTTGCTGGACAACGATAGATTGCATGGTGGTGTTCTTTCTCCGCCGCGGAGAAAATACTGCAAACTACTCTACAGTACAAAGCACAGAGCTAAAAAAAATTTCTCCGCTCAGCGCTCCCGCGTGGCGCGGATCAGCGCCTCCATGTGATTGAGGTAGCGCTCGAGGGCCCGCCTCCCCGGAGAGGTCAGGCGATACTCGGTCTTGGGCAAGCGTCCGGAGAAGGATTTCTCGCACAGGATATAGTCGGCTTCTTCCAGCTTGCGGGCGTGAACGCTGAGATTGCCGTCGGTAGTTTTCAGCAGAGCTTTGAGCTCGTTGAAGGTCAGAGAGCGATTGACGGCCAGCGCGCTGACGATCCCAAGGCGAATGCGCTCGTGAATCAGACGGTCTAGATCAGAAGGGACGGCCTGGGGGGCCTGGCCGCGGACTGCACCTAGCGAAGCATCGCGTTCCCGAGTACGTTGCAAGCGTTCCTGTTGCGCGGTAGAAGATTTTCCCATGCGTTCTCTTTCTTGCCCGCCGCTCGCGGGCCTTTCGTTTATCCTCCGTAATATCTGGCAATCCAAGCGCCGAAGAAAATCTGAAGGGCTCCAAATCCGATGGCCATAAAAGCATCGCCCCAGGATGCAGGCGCAAACAGCGCAGCCGCGCCAAGAGCCATCAAGCAAAGGCCCATGACCGGGACGACGCGAACGGAAAAAGCGCCTCCGGTGACGACAGCCGTGCCGTAAAGCAGCAACCAAAGACCGGGCAGAATGGAAACCGCGACGGAGTGGTAGAGGACGAAGGTCAATAATCCGCCGACCGCGATAGGCGGCGCGAAACTGAGAAGAAACTTGCGGCCAGGGCCGGAGAAGAGCCGGGAGTTGGCGCGGTGCGCCTTGGTAGCGGCAGCGGGGGCAGCGATGGAAATGGCCACGACTGCTTCCACGAGCCAAACGTAAAGCCAGGCGCGGGGCGAGGTCTGACGGGAAGCAAAGAGAGCGGCCGCGAGCGCGGTGATGCCCATGGCCATGCCGCCCCATCCGGGAACGGCGGTGAACTCGGCGGCGCGCTCCATGGTTTCGCGGATATAGCGGAGATGGTCTGCGGCGCGCGCGTCAATGGGGATGGGCTGACGCTGAGGAGAGGGTAAGGGGGTGCGCGAAGCCATGATGAGAGTATCGTAGCGCAGCCTGGCGTTGTCAAGTACTTTATATTGCAAAGTTAAGGTACGCGGCTGGGCTAGGCCGCGCGCGGGTATCGTCCGACGAGCGAATTCCAGCGGATAACGAGCACGTCCAGGAACATCTGCACGCTGTCGCGCAGAATGCTGACTTTGGTGGCCGGCGAATGTCCCCAGCGCACAGGAATTTCGATGGAACGCAGTCCATGGTGGCGGGCGAGGTAGAGCAATTCCGGGTCGAAACCGAAACGTTCGATGCGCTGCTGCTCGAAGATAATGCGGCAAGGCTCGCGGCGGAACGCTTTGAAGCCGCACTGGGTATCGACAAAGGGGAGACGCAAGCAGAGGCGCACCACGGTGTTAAAAATAATTCCTGCGAATTCCCGGAAACGCGATTGGCGTTCAAAGATGAGTCGGCGATCAAGCGCGCGGGAACCAATGGCGACGTCGTGCGCTTCGAGCGCGTCGAGGAGCTTGTCCGCTTCTTCGATGGGGGCCGAGAGATCCGCGTCGGTGAAGAGAACTTCGCGGCCGTGCGCTTCGAGCATGCCGTGGCGCACACTGTACCCCTTGCCGCGATTCACGCCGTTCGAAAGCACGCGCAGCGCGGGGAAATTATTCCGGAAGGCTTCCGCGATGTCGGCGGTGCGATCGTTCGAACCATCATCCACGACGAGGATTTCCGTTTCACGTCCGGAGGCGCGCACATAGGTTGCAATGTGTTCGAGAGTGGCGGGAAGGCGAAGCTCTTCGTTGTAAGCGGGGATGATAATCGTGAGCTCAGGCAAACTAGAGCTCATCGCAGCGGCGAATCTTTCCAGCCGTGGCAGCCGATCAACGGGACAAAGCGGCAGCCTTCGAGCGAGCGAGTGTGAAACGCGCCGCCGCGCCGCTCGATGAATTGCAGTTCCTGGAGTTCTTCATCGCCCACCGGAAGAATCAAGCGCCCGCCTTCGTTGAGTTGCGCCTGGAACGGCGGCGGCACGGATGGCGCAGCCGCGGCTACCAGGATCGCATCGAAGGGCGCCAAGTCGGGCAAGCCCAGCGTGCCATCGCCGCAGTGAACATGAACGTTCGCGTAGCCGAGTCGCGCGAGACGATCCGCCGCGGAAGTGGCCAGCGAAGCGCGGCATTCGACGGTAAAAACCTGCTTGGCAAGGAGCGAGAGTATGGCCGCCTGGTAGCCACACCCGGTGCCGATTTCCAATACTTTCTCCGAGCCAGAGAGACGCAGCGCCGCGGTCATCGCAGCAACAATGTAGGGCTGCGAGATTGTCTGGCCCTCGCCGATGGGAAGAGGTGCGTCCTCATAAGCTCGGGGGCGCAGTTCGAATGGAACAAATTCGTGTCGCAGAACGGCGGCCATGGCGTCGAGGACACGTTTGTCGGTGATTCCACGACGGCGAAGCTGCGCTTCGACCATAGCCAGGCGGGCGGAGAGAAATTCGGCAGGGTCATCGTTCGTAGAGTGGCCGGGGGCGCTGGACTTCGTTTTTCCCAGGAGTGAGCGAGAGCGGTCCATTTTTTAGGCCGGCACCGCGGCAGCGGTGTGTTTCTCCCAGGCGTGGGTGCCGAGAATTTCTTCCATCTGGGCAAGGGCGAAATCGCATTCCTCTTCCCGATTGTAAAAATGAGGCGAGAGGCGAACGCCTGCTTTGGGTCGGTAATCGACAAGAACCTCGCGCGCCAGGAGTTCCCGGCAGACTTCGTAGGCGTGCGGACAATCGACGGAAACGGTTCCCGCGCGCTCGGCGGGATTTTCCGGGGTGATCACTCGCCAGCCGCGACCCTTCGCGCCTTCCATAAGGCGCGCGGTCATGCGCATGGATTTTTCGCGAATCGCCGTGATGCCGACCTGATTCAGGATGTCGAGTCCCGGCTGGCAGGCGTAGATTGCGGGAATATGTGGGGTGCCGTTCAAATAGCGAAAAGAATCGGCGCGGGGGTCGATGGCGCCGGGTTCAAAGGCGAACGGGCGGCGGTGGGCGATCCAGCCGGTGAGCGCTGGACTCAGCTTCGCGCGCAAGTCTTCGCGGACGTAGAGATAAGCGACGCCGGGGCCGCCGCAGAGCCATTTGAGGACTCCGCCCACGCAGAAATCGGCGCCAAGCCGTCGAACGTCGATGGGAATGGCGCCGGCCGCTTGGAAGGTGTCGAGGATGACGTGCGCGCCGACGCGATGGGCGCGCTCGATGATGGCCTTTGCATCCACGATGAAGGAGCTGCGAAAAAGGACATGCGAGATGGGGACGAGAAGTGTCGTCTCGTCAATCGCGGAGAGAAATTTTTCGAGGTCGAAGCGCACGGGATCGGGACAAGGAACAACCTCGACGCGCGCGCCCAGCCGGCGCTGCTCGTGGTAAAAATATTGAATCGAGGGAAACTCGAGATCGACCATGACGACTTTGTTGCGCGGACCGCGAAAATCGAAGCAAGAGGTGATGACAGCCTGCGTGATGGTCACATTCTGGTGCAGGGATATCTCTCCGGGGCCGGCTCCCAGGAGGGGAGCGATCTTGTCGCCCACGCCGACGGCCATCCCCCACCAGCCCTCCTCCCACGCGCGCACGCCGCGCTCGGCCCAGGAATCGGCATAACCGCGCAGACTGTCGTAGACGCCGCGAGGCATGGCGCCGAGCGAATTGCTGATCATGTACGTGGTGCGCCCCAGGATGGGAAATTCGCCGCGCCACTTAAGCAACTCATCCATTGACCGAAACTCCGTTCACGGGCGGGTTCGATTTAGCTACCCTCCTGACAAAGTAACACAAGGAAATGAATGCGAGCCAGGGGACACCGGCGGTGAGGGTGATTCGGAGGCCGGGGACCCACCACGTGGAAATCAGCACCGAGGTGAGTGCGCCTAGGCCAAAGAGCGAACTCCATGGGCCGTGTGGTGCAAAACGCATCGGGGGCTGAGGCCAATTTGCCGTGCGGCGACGAAACGCGAGGTGCGTCACGAAGATCATCAGCCAGACAAAAATCCCGCCAAAAAATGCCGCGCCGAGCATGTAGAGGTAGGCAGTCTCATGAAACCAATGGTCCAACGCAAGAGCGGCAACCATTCCTGCACTGGAGACAAGAAGCGCCGCGACCGGAGTGCCGCGTTTGCTCAAGCTACCGAGCAGTGGAGGTGCGTAGCCGCCGCGCGCTAACGAAAACAGCATCCGCGACGTGAGATACAGATTGCAGTTGACGCTGGAAAGAGCCGCCGTGAGCACTACGAAATTCATCACTCCGGCTGCCGCGGGGATGCCTGCAGTTTCGAACACGCGAACGAACGGGCTTTCCCCCAGACCCACTTGCCTCCACGGTACGACACCCACAACCACGGCCAGACCGCCGATGTAGAAAATGCCCAGGCGCGCGAGCGTCCAGCGCATAGCACGCGGCAAAGCCGTCGCGGGATCCTTTGCTTCACCAGAGGTGACAGCGACAATTTCAAGACCCAAGTAACTAAACACCGCCATGGCGATTCCCAAGCCCACTCCAGTCCAGCCGTTCGGCAGAAAGCTGCCCTGCGCCGTGTAATTCACCGCGCCGATGCGCGGAAACCCGATGCCGAGCAACAGCGCCGCACCGAGAATCAGAAAAAGAACGATAGTGATGACCTTGAGCATCGCAAACCAGTATTCGAACGCGCCAAAGCTTCCCACGCTGCGTGCGTTCACGTAAACGAGAGCCGCGGAAAAACCCGCGATCCACATCCACGCGGGAACGCTCGGAAACCAGTGCCGACAGTAGATGGAGGCGGCAATCATCTCACTGCCGATGGCAATCACCTGCGCGAGCCAGTAGGAATACCGCATCGCAAAGCCCGCCCAGGGATGCACGTACAGCTCCGCGTGCACGCCAAACGATCCGGCCACGGGATGCGCGACAGTCATTTCTCCCAACGCCCACATAACGCAGAGAGCGATAGCCGCGGCGCCAGCGTAGCTGAGAATCACCGCGGGTCCTGCCAGCTTCACAGAAATGGCGCTGCCCAAGAAAAGGCCGGTGCCGATTGCTCCCCCAATGGCGATCATGGAGAGCTGCCGCGGGGTCAAGTTCCGGTGGAGTCCGGCCTCGCGGTCGAGAACCACTTGACCTTCGGGGGCACTGGCAGGCGTCCTGCGCGAGAGTTCGATTTCCGTCATGGCCGAGCATCGTACCAGAAAGGCGTCACCCGGTTTTGAAGCCCCTGAACAACGGGACAGTGTCGCACCGGGCACGACTGTACTTCGGCGGCCACGCCGTATCCCGCGGCGTTTTCTACAATCGCAGATGTGGCGGAGAGAGCGGAAATAAGCCGCCGAGAGGGAAGTCATGAAAGCAATTCTCGCGCTGATTGTCATTTACGTGGGCACCTTCCTAGTAGCGATTCAAGGAGCGACCCAGAATTCCGCACAGGCTGCCCAGCATTCGGATGCCCCGGCGCAGGACAGTTCCGCCGCAACTCCCGCAAAACCCATCGACCCGGTGAAGGATGCTGATATTCGTTCCCTTCTCGAACTGGTGGGCGCAAAAGACCAGGTCCAGGATGGTGTGAACAATGCCACCGACCAATTCCGGGAGAGACTCCAGCAAAGCGTGCCCAATACCGACAAGGGCGAAGTGTTCGTGAACGCCTTCCTCGCCGCCTATCAGAAGAATTT
>Ga0210384_10008886_pt1 | contig 10430 bp, 3 predicted proteins | sample IncBWH2MmetaG_FD_160574 | JGI IMG/M metagenome (GOLD analysis project Ga0210384, IMG submission 160574) | Forest soil microbial communities from Barre Woods Harvard Forest LTER site, Petersham, Massachusetts, United States - Inc-BW-H-2-M | ecosystem: Environmental > Terrestrial > Soil >...
CGATCGGCTTTTGCGTCGCGGAAAGACCAATGCGGGTGAGAGCTTTACCAGTCAAGTGGTCGAGACGCTCAAGGGAAAGCGCCAGGTGCGCACCGCGCTTGTCGTCGGCGACGGCGTGAATTTCGTCGACGATCACAGCTTCAACTGTTCTGAGCACCTCGCGGCTCTTCGCGGCGGTCAGGAGGATATAGAGCGATTCCGGAGTCGTGACCAAGATGTGCGGCGGTCGCGACAACATCGCGCGTCGCTCATGGGCGAGCGTGTCGCCCGTGCGTACGGCCGTGCGTATGTCCGGCATGAGGATTCCGCGCTGGCCGGCGAGTGCAAGAATTTCGCCAAGGGGAATCTCCAGATTCTTCTGAATGTCGTTGCTTAGCGCTTTGAGCGGTGAGACGTAAACAACCTCGGTTTGGTCTCTCAATTCCCCGTTGAGGGCTTTGCGCACCAGGCGATCAATGCAGATCAGAAAGGCGGCCAGCGTTTTTCCTGAGCCGGTGGGGGCGGATATGAGAGTGGTTTCTTGAGCCAGAATGCTCGGCCAGCCCAGCAGCTGCGGCTCTGTCGGCGTGCTGAAGCGGCCGATAAACCAATCGCGGACCAGCGGGTGCGCCCAATCCAAGCTGGACGAGTTCGGCTGTGAAGTCTCGAGGTTCATGGCCCAGAGTCAAATTATAACGCAAACGATTCTGCGTGGCCGTGGCAGATGACAAGGTATGTTTGAGGTGCTCTGGCGTTTTGAGCCCGCACAGCTAGACTCATTTGCAACTGGATTGCCGGGTGGGAGACGATTGGGGGGATGTCCTGTGCGGCTGTGGCTGTGAAGGCCGCACTCCCGGAAGGGCTTTTACGCGACCGAGTCAGAAAGCCCCAGAATCTCACGTATGGCCTTTTGATCAGCGCCGGAACCGGCGAAGTCGTCGAACGAACTTTTCGCCGCTTCGATGATATGCCGCTGGATAAAAGGCGCTCCCTCCCTTGCCCCCTGTTCACTGCTCTTGATGCAGCACTCCCATTCGAGAATCGCCCATCCGGGGAAATCGTACTGGGTGAGTTTTGAGAATATCGTCTGGAAATCCACCTGGCCGTCCCCCAACGAACGAAACCGGCCGGCGCGTTCGAACCACGGTTGGTAGCCGCCATAGACACCTTGCTTGCCCGAGGGACGGAACTCCGCGTCCTTTACATGGAACATCTTGATGCGGGAGTGATAGAGATCTATGAATTGGAGATAGTCGAGCTGTTGCAGTAAAAAATGGCTGGGGTCGTAGAGCAGGTTGCTGCGCGGGTGCTGCCGAACGCGATCCAAAAACATGTCGAAGGTCGCCCCATCGTGCAGGTCCTCGCCAGGATGGATTTCAAAACAAAGATCGACTCCGGCTTCGTCAAAGGCGTTGAGGATGGGAAGCCATCGCTTTGCAAGTTCATCGAAGGCGGTTTCGATCAGACCCGCGGGCCGCTGCGGCCAGGGATAGATATAGGGCCACGCCAACGCGCCTGAAAACGTCACGTGGGATTTCAAGCCGAGGTGCGCAGAAGCGCGTGCCGCCAAATGCAACTGCTGGGCGGCCCAGGCCTGACGTGCCTTAGGATTGCCATGGAGGTTTTGCGGCGCGAAGCCGTCAAACATGGCATCGTAAGCAGGGTGACAGGCAACAAGTTGTCCTTGCAGATGCGTGGAAAGCTCGGAAATGACCAGCTTGTGCCGCGCTGCTACGGCAGCAATTTCGTCGCAGTAGGCTTTGCTTTTGGCGGCACGCTGCAAATCGAAAAGGCGTGCGTCCCACGAAGGAATTTGCACCGCCCTGTATCCCAGACTTGCCGCCCAGCCGCAGATGCCGTCTAACGTGTTGAACGGCGGAACATCCGAGGCGAACTGTGCAAGGAATATGCCCGGACCCTGAATTGTTCTCATTTGTGTGCTCCATCGCGGTTGAGCGTGATCCGTTTTTGTGCTGTGTCGGTCGGCGAGTTGTACTCGCTTCCGGGTGGGCATTCTAACGTTTGGAGGGCTTAAATCAGCAAATATTGTTGAACGCGCGGCCGCCCCCTCCCGATACATTTCGAAAGATCGGGTTAGCGCACAGCCGCGGTGGAACAGGCCAGGACGCCGACGATGGAATTGAGGCACTCTTCGAAGTGTGAAGTGATGGCGAGGGTCTTCGGCCGGTTGCCCGGCTTCACATCCCGCTATACCTCGGTGTCTCTATCATGTGTTAACGACACTTGTGACTACATCGCTGGACGACCGGGCCAACCCGGCGATATTATGCGCGTTGCGCCAGTGATCTCGCCACCGGAATGCCCGACCTCGTTCACTGGCATTTCGGGGGCTTAGGATCCGCAACAGAAAACGACTTGCCCAACTAACCCGGGAGGGTGAATCATGCATCGCCGCGCCGTTTCCAGCTATTGTGCCGCAGTTCTTGGTTTACTCTTGTTGATCGTAGCGCCCGCTTTGCTTAAAGCCCAGACGCCCCCTCCTATTCCTGCCAACCACGTTCGCATTCATTACTTCCGTCCCGACAGCAACTATCTCGGCTGGACGGTCTACGCCTTCGGTGACACCACCGAAGACACCTCGAACTTCACTGGCGGCCCTGTACAGGTCACTGGTCGCGACACTTTCGGCGCCTACTTCGACATCGGCGTCACTTCCACTGCCCAGAACGTCGGCATCATCATTCACAACGGCAACATCAAAGATCCCGGGCCCAACGAATTCATCGATCCGGCAACACACGGCCACGAATACTGGCAACTCTCCGGCAGCAACGTCCTCGAAACCACCCCGCCTCCCACCATCCAGCTAACCGATCCGCCTATTCCCGCGGGCAAGGCGCGCATTCATTATCACCGCCCCGACAATAACTACGCGAACTGGAACCTCTTTCCATTTTTCGCGACCACCGATGCCAACAGCGACTTTTGCAATACCAACGACTTCGTCGCCGGTTACGACACGTATGGCGCCTATTTCGATGTGGGAGTCGATCCCACGCGGTTCAATGGCCTGCTCGGTTTTATCATTCACAACTGCAACATCAAGGATCCTGGCCCGGACATGCACCTGCAGCTCACACAGAATCTCGAGGCGTGGGTACTCTCCGGCAGCGCCATTGTCTATCTAGTCCAGCCGCCGACCGAATTCCAGACGGACCCGCCGATTCCCGCAAATAAAGCGCGCATCCACTATTTCCGCCCCGACGCCAACTACGCTTCCTGGACCGTCTACGCTTTCGGCGACACCACGGAAGATACTTCCAACTTCAACGGCGGTCCCGTCTTCGTCACCGGCTACGACACTTATGGCGCGTTTTATGACGTTGGACTCACGCCCGCTGCGCATGACCTCGGCTTCATCGTTCACAACATTTCCACCGGCATCAAGGACCCCGGTCCCGACATGCACCTCAATGTTGCCTTGTTCAACGAAGCTTGGGTCATATCCGGCGGGGCCCAGGTCTTTACAACCCAACCAACCGCCGCGCAATTGCTCGACGCCGTCTTCTTCAAGCAGCAGGCTTTTTGGGTCGATCGCACCACCGTGGCCATCCAGGGTCAATTTCTGCAATCGGGTTTCTCCTATTTTCTGAACTACGACCCCAACGCCAATTTGCAGTTGACCTCCACGGGCGTCACCGGCGGCTCCAGCATCCCGCTCACTCCCTTTGCGTCTGGCTTTACACCGGACGAGCAAGTGCGATTCCCGCAGCTTTCCGGCTACGCCGCGCTGCACTTACCGGACAACACCAGCACGTCACTCCTGGCGGCCGCGCTGAAGGGCCAAGTCGCCGTGTCCTCGGTCGCCAGCGATGGCTCGCTCAAGTACGTCACCAGCGTCCAGACCGCCGGCGTTCTGGATGATCTTTTCTATTTCCCCGGCCGCTTGGGTGTCATCTTCCCCAATCGCCAAGAGGAGGAAGACGGCTCACGCGAGGCCGAGACCTGCGACGGACACGGAATCTTGCTCCGCTTGTGGGCGCCCACCGCGCAGTCCTTGAATCTTCAGCTATTCAACCAGGCTGCCGACACCTCCCCCGCCCAAGTTTCCGCTATGCATGAGAACAACGGCGTGTGGAGCGTCTGCGTCGACGACAGTTGGACCAGCAAGTATTTTTTGTACGACTTGCGCGTCTATGTTCCGAGCCGGCGCGCCATCGTCGAGAACATCGTCACGGACCCCTATTCGTTCGACCTGGCGCTCAACGGCGCAAAAAGCCGCTTCACCAACCTCAGCGATCGCGACACGCAACCCGCAGGTTGGGAAGAATCGCGGTCGCCTTCGCTCGCCAGCGTAAGCGACCTCAGTATCTACGAACTGCACATCCGCGATTTCAGCGCCAATGATATGACCGTGCCGCCTCCCCATCGCGGAACCTACCTGGCCTTTGCCGACCACGGCACCAACGGCATGAAGCACCTCAAAGCGCTCGCGGGTGCGGGCCTAAAGGCCGTGCATCTGCTGCCCAGTTTTCACTTCGCCAGTATTAACGAGGATAAAGCCACTTGGCTGACCACTCCGGACCTTAGCGTCTTCCCACCCGACGGCACGCAGCAACAGGCCGCTGTCGCCGCGATTCAGAACGCCGATGCCTTCAACTGGGGCTACGACCCCGTGCACTTTTTCGCACCGGAAGGCGGTTATGCACTCAACCCGGATGATCGCGTGAGGGAGTACCGCGAAATGGTCCAGGGTCTCCACCATTCCGGACTTCGCGTGATCCAAGATGTGGTCTTCAATCACACCAACGCGGTCGGCGAGAGTGCCAACTCGGTCCTCGACAAAGTCGTTCCCAGCTACTACAACCGCCTCGACGCCGACGGCAACCAGCTCTCCGGCAGCTGCTGCCCGGACACGGCTCCAGAACACAAAATGATGGGCAAGCTCATTACCGACGCCGTCGTACTTAACGCCAAGCAGTACAAGATCGACGGTTTCCGGTTTGATCTGATGAGCTTCCTCTTTGTTTCCAACATGCAGCAAATCCAAAACGCGCTCGCAAAGCTCACTCCCGAAAAGGATGGCGTGGACGGCAGCAAGGTGTATCTGTACGGCGAAGGTTTCGATTTCGGTGAGGTGGCCAACAATTCCCTCGGAGTCAACGCCAGCCAGAAAAATCTCTTCGGCAACGGCATCGGCACGTTCAACGACCGCATTCGCGACGGCATCCGCGGCGGCAGCCCGTTCACTGACGAGCGTGTCCAAGGTTTTGCCACCGGCCTGTTCACCGACTCCAGTAACTTCACCAATCAAAGCACCGCGCCTTCCTCTCAGCTAAGCACACTGCTCGAATACACCGACTGGGTCGAAGTAGGGCTCGCTGGGAATCTCCGTGACTGGACGTTCACCGATCACACTGGCACAACCGTCACGGGCGCTCAGGTCAATTACAACGGCCAGGCCGCCGGCTACACCGCCAGCCCTGTCGAGGACATCAATTACGCCTCCGTGCACGATAACCAAACGCTCTTTGATGCCATCCAACTCAAATCTTCCGCTGCCGACGACGTGCACGCTCGCGAGCGTCGCCAGGTCCTCGCCATGGCCCTGGTCTCGCTAGGTCAGGGTGTGCCGTTTTTCCTTGCGGGCGATGACCTGCTACGTTCCAAGGACATGGACGGCAACAGTTTCGACTCCGGCGACTGGTTCAACAAGCTCGACTTCAGCTATCACTCCGACAACTGGGGCACCGGCTTGGCGATCGCCAGCCAGAACCAGGGCAACTGGCCGATCATGCAGCCGCTGCTCGCCAATCCCGCGCTCACTCCATTGCCCGCGGACATCGCTCACGCCCGTGACGCTTTCCGCGAATTCCTGGAGATCCGTGGTACTTCTGGGCTTTTCCACATGCACACTCTCGCTGAAGTGCAAGCCAACCTGCATTTCTTGAACGGCGGCCCGAGCCAGACTCCCGGCCTGATCGTCCTCAAGCTCGACGCCAATGCCGCCGATTACGGTCGCTATCAACACATCGTGGTGGTCTTCAACGCCACCAACGCACAAGTCTCGTTCCAAAATCCCGCGTTAGCAGGGTTGAAATTGCATCTGCATCCGGTGCAACGGCATTCGTCCGACCCAAACGTTCGCCAATCGTCGGTCAACGCCGAGACCGGCACCCTCATCGTGCCGGGACTGACCGCAGCCGTTTTCGTGGCGGAGCAGCCGTAGCCAGCTAAATATCGGCCGATGGAGCAGTCCATTTGGGTCCAACAGTGCTGATCGAGGAATTGGAATTGCGGCTGCCGAGCCAGCCGCCGCGCCTGGTGACGCAAAGAGAAAGCTACCTAATCGAGGGAACCCGTGCGGCAGGAGACCGTTTGTGGTGAAGACCTTTCCCTAGTCTCGACTGATTCCAAAGCACGTAACTGGCTCAGATGGGCTCAGCTGCTAAAGTGCGGCTAACTCCAAGCGAGACTCTTCTGCGGCGGGGACAGGCATTCCTTTTCCGCCCCTGCGAGCCACGGCAGCTCCATTTATTCGTAACGTAACGCTTCCAGCGGATCGACCTTCGCGGCCCGGCGCACCGGCGCCCAGCATGCCAGCAGCGCTACTCCCACGAACAACGCTCCTACAACGAGCAAGGTCGCGGGGTCGCTGGGCTGCACCTCAAACAGAAAAGTCCTTAGCACACGCGACAAAAGGACCGCCAGCGCCGCTCCCGCGACTACGCCACTCGCAATCAATCGAAAGCCCTCGCCGAAGATCAGGTTCCGAATGTCCTTTTGTTCAGCACCAACCGCGCTGCGAATCGCCAGCTCCCGTCGCCGCGAGGCCACCGAAAGTGAGATTACGCCATAAATTCCGACCAGCGTCAGCACGCTCCCCACAACCGAAAATCCGATCAACAGCTGCATCGCAAAAGTACGCGACGCCAGCGAATCATCGCGAATCTGTTCCAAAGTCTTTGGGTTTTCAATAGCGGCGGTGGGATCGACGGCGTGCAGCTCGCGCTCCACTGCAACCAGAACCGCGCGCGGGTCCGCCGCCGTGCGCACCACCAGATGTTTCGAAAACGCCTGCGCCTGCCACAGCGGCAGATAGATCTCAGGCGAGGCTTCCTGCGTCAGATCGTCGGTACGCCCATTAGAGACCTCGCCGACGATTTCCGTGCCCGGCTTGTCCCGCCCGTTCATCCAGAACTTCCGTCCAACGGGACTGGCCTTCGGAAAGTAACGATCCACAAACGACTGGTTCACGATTGCTACATTCGGGGCCTTGCGGTCATCCGTCGAACGAAACTCACGACCCTCGAGCATCGCCAGGCCCATCAGCTTGAAGTAATCCGGAGTGACCGCGCGCAGCGGCATCGCGGTCTTGTCGGTCTCCTTGATCGCCGGAGGCTGCCCTTCGACTTCCAGCGTCGCCGGCCAATTGTTGCCCGTAAGTGGCACGCCCCAAGCAAACGCCGCGTATTGCACGCCAGGAAGGACCGAAACCCGTTCCAAGGCCCGCTGGTGAAAGTTCGACCAGTCTCCCTGCACCGCCGTCACGCTCATTGTCAAAATGCGGCCGGTGTTATATCCCGATGGGACCTTCGCAATGTTCACCATCGTTCGAATCAGCAGCCCGGCCCCTACGAGAAGCGCTAGCGTCAGCGCCGTTTGCGCCATGGTGACCCCGCGCAGAAGCCGCCGTTCTCCGAATCCCGCCGTTCCTTTGGGTCCGGCGTTCTTCAGTACCTCCATGGGATCCAACCGGAAAGCCCGCAGCGCCGGAAAAACCCCTGCGAAGAGCGCCGCCAGCACCGCCGCACCGAATCCCCACGCCAGCACCGCCCACCCAGCCGTCACCCCATCCAGCCGCGGGATCGCATGGACCGCAGTCAACTTGAACAGTTTCACGACTCCGAACGCCAGCCCCACTCCGAATGCTCCACCCAGCAGCGCCAGTAACAGACTCTCAGTCGAAACCTGCCGCAATAAAGCAATGCGTCCCATGCCCATCGCGCTCCGCACCGCGTATTCCTGCTGCCGCTGCAACCCGCGCACCAACAGCAGCGCTGCGGCGTTACCGCAACCGATGAACAAAACCAGCGCCGCCGCGCCCAGCAGCGGAAACAGGATCCTTCGCCCGTCGAGATTCATTTCGCTTGTCAACGATTCCACCTGCGGCGTGATTCCCTCAAAGCTGTGTTCTGCTTGCGCCTCTCTCGCGGCGAGCACGGTCAGTTCTCCCCGCGCTTGCGGGAGCGTCGCTCCGTCGCGCAACCGCGCCACGATATTCCAATACGGATCTTTCAGGTATTTCGGATCGGGCGCCACGGGAATCCAGAAGTCCACCAGCGCGTTAACGTTGTAGTTCGGCTCCTTCGCGGCTCCCGGCGATGGAAGAAAGCGCACCCCCGGCTGCATCACGCCGATCACCGTCGGCGGCACCTCCCACCGGCTAATGTGGACGGTTTTGCGTATGATTTGTGGATCGCTGCTGAACGTGCGCTTCCAAAACTCGTACCCCAACAGGATCACTTTCACGGGTCCCGGGCCAATGTCCGATTTCTCAAAGCTGCGACCCAGCACTGGCCGCAATCCCATGACCGAGAGATAGTCTTCGGTCACGGCCATGCCTTCGACCGATTGACTCCCCTCGTTGCGGATCAGAAAATTGAACGTCCAGTCGTAAGCGGCAATTCCTTCAAACGACTTCGCCTCCTTCTGCCATTCCATCCATTGTTGGGCGGGCCACCCGCGCGAGCCTTCCTGCTTTTGCCCACCCGTCCGCGCGGTCGGAACCAGCACCAGCTGTTGCGGCTTTTTGTAGGGTGGCGGCGTCAACAGCACGCCCTGAATCAAGCTGAACACAGCCGAAGTCGCCCCAATTCCCAGCGCCAGGGTCAGCACCGCAGTCAGGCTAAAGCCCGGTTGTTTCAGCAGCATCCGCATCGCAAATCGCATGTCTCGCCGCATCTGTCCCCCTTGCCGATCCTGTGAATCACACCTTCGGAAAACCTAATCAAGGAAACGTTCCTGACGCTCCCCTGGTTCCCACGATCCTACAAACTTTGACGAATAAACAGCATGGGGGTTAGGGTTAGAGCGGCTTTGGAACGACGTTCGGGGAAACCGGGCCCCACGATCCAAGTTTTGCCGCATCAGGAGCTGGTCCCACTGTCCAATCGGGATCTCCGAATCGGCAGCTAAGCATGCAACACACACGAATCCGTGAAAATTGACTTTATTTCAAGGCTGACGCCCTGAACCCGAGTGGACTATGGTTGGTCGACGACCCGGACTCGGGAGAAAGCAGCCCGACATGCTGAACATAGACCTGAGCTTTCAGCAAATCGCTTTTATGGATCAGGAAACCGGTGAGTGCGGAGAACGACGATGGAATTACAGCGATGGAGAAGGCGAGAAGTTCAATCGGGGACGAAGCAAAGAGGCGTCAGCGTGTGTGGGGGGATGAAGGCCACGGGTTGCTCACGCTGGTTCGAGCGGTTACTGGCCGACGAGGTTTCAAGGTGTGGATTGGCGATGCGGCAGTCAGGCACGCGCCTGCTCGGCGCGAGCTGATCACACGATGGCGACCGGAAGAAAGGTGCAAAACAAAAACCACTAACGCTGAGGTGCGACGTGCACGGTGTGCGCCGGCACGGGGTCTTCCACGGGAATCAGAGTGTCAAAGAATGAGTTGCCGGGGTGAGTGTTTCCGACTGTGCCGGAGAGTTTCAGAATTCCCACAGGCGCTTCGGTGATGTCGTTGCTCTGAACTCTATTATCGTTGCCTTCGATAAGGATGGCGGCTTGCCCACTGTTGGTGACGTCATTGCGACTGGCCAGATTTCCGTCACCGGCCAAATCAATCCCCACGAGAACCAAAGAATTAGAGATGTTGTTCGACTCGATTTTGGCGTTTTGTCCGTTCGTGAAAATACCGACCTGGTTTGTGGCGACAGAGTTGTGTTCAACACGCACATCATCGGATTGAAAGACCAATATGCCAGTGGCGTTGAATGCGCAGTTTGTAAGAGAAACGCAGGGGGCCCACACGTTGTCTGTGACGGTATTCCGCAAGACGCCGCCCTTTGCGCCGAAGCCGATTTGAATGCCATTTTGTGCGGCACCAGTTGTGGGGCCAAGGCCCGTGACAACGTTGTTGGTGATGGCGACTTCGGTGCCCAATTCATTGCCGGTGATTCCGTTCTTCTGATAGTCGTGGACGCTGTTGTCGTCGATGCTGACCTTGGACGTTCCGCCGCCGAGGCTTTGTACGACGATGGCATCACCGCTCTGACAGCCATTGAGCGAAACTGAGAGTTTGGTGTTACGCACGGCGTTGTGTTCGATACTGCCAGATGAATTCTGGTACAGGATGCCGATGAGGTCCGGAGAGCACGCCGATACGCCACTGTTCGCGGTGTCCACGATGAGACCTTCGATTTCCACATTCGCAGCATCCTTGACAAGGATGGCGGCGGCTATTGCAGCACCGG
>Ga0210384_10008889_pt1 | contig 10429 bp, 8 predicted proteins | sample IncBWH2MmetaG_FD_160574 | JGI IMG/M metagenome (GOLD analysis project Ga0210384, IMG submission 160574) | Forest soil microbial communities from Barre Woods Harvard Forest LTER site, Petersham, Massachusetts, United States - Inc-BW-H-2-M | ecosystem: Environmental > Terrestrial > Soil >...
TGGCGGATCTCCTCGGGAATGACGCGCGCCGTGGCCAGCTGGCGCGCGCCGCCCGGGGCGCAGCGGCACGCTGGCCGCTGGCGGCCATGGCCGATGGGTACGAACGCGCGGCCGCCACGGCGCGCGACCGCTCTCGGTGGCGCGTGTAGTTTTCTTCCGTGGCCGCCACTCTCGCGCACCGTCTCGAGTACGCCGCGCTCCGCGGCTTCACGGACGCGCTCGCCCCGCTCGGGCCGCGTGCGGCTGGACGCGTGGCCGGCGCCATCGCGCGCCTCGCCTACTCGCCGTTGGGAATCCGCCGAGGTGTCGTTCAGCGGCAGATCGCAGCCGCGTTTCCGGAACTGGGCCCGGACGAAATCGGGCGCATTGCGCGCGAATCGTACACAAACCTTGGTCGCGTGGCAGTCGAAGCGATCCTGCTGTCTCGAGGTGGTGCCAGCGCCGTACTTGGCGCATTCGGCCCATCGCCCGGATGGGAACTCGTCGAGCGCGGGCTCTCGTTCGGACGTGGACTGATCATCGTCTCGGGGCATCTCGGGAACTGGGAGCTCTCGGGCGCGTATGTTGCGGCCCGTGGCGTGCCCCTTCACGCAATCGCGCGGGGGATGGCGAATCCGCTCTCGGATGCCTTCTTCCGGCGCACACGCGAGCATCTCGGAATGCACATCATGCACGACCGGGAGGCAGTGCGGCGCGTGCCCCGGGTGCTGCGTGAGGGTCATGCAGTGGGGATACTGTCGGACCAGGCTACCGTCGGGCTCGCCTCGACGTTCGTTCCGTTCTTCGGGCGGCCGGCCAAGACGCCGCGCGGGGCCGCGGTGTTCGCACTGCGCTTTGATGTGCCGATCATATATGCGCAGGCCGTGCGACACGGCGACGGCCGCTACGAATGGGTTGCAGAGGAAATTGCTTTGACGCATTCAGGCGACCGCGAGCACGGGACCGACGAGATCACCGCGCGTTTCTCGGAGGCGCTGGAGCGCATGGTGCGGCGCTACCCCGGACAGTACTTCTGGCAGCATCGCCGCTGGAAACACCAGCCGGCCGACACTCCCGCGGCGCTGCGCGAACCATGAGCTACGACGTTCGCGCGCTCAGGGCACGCGAATTCCCGTGGGCGGAGCGCGGCGAGTCCATCTATCTCGATCATGCCTCCACCGGCCCCATCCCGGCGCGCACGCGCGACGCGATGGCCACCCTGGGTGCAAAGCGGGCGGAGCCATTCCGCCTGCGGCGCGAGGATTTCTTCCCCGTGCTGGCCTGCGCCCGCAAGCGCGCCGCGCAACTTATCGGCGCCAGCGAGAGGACCATCGCGCTCATGACGAACACCACTCACGGAGTGAACCTGGCCGCGCGAGCCCTTCCGTTCGGCGCGGGTGACGTGATTCTCTCGACGCACGGCGAGTTTCCCGCGAACGTCTATCCGTGGATGGCGGCCGCACGAGCGCGCGGCGCCGAGTTCCGGCTCCTGCCGCTCACCGGCGCCCTCCCCGACGAAGGGGCGCTCATGCGCGCGATCGAACGCGACGCGCGCGTGAAGGTGGTCGCGCTGTCGTGGGTGAGTTACTGGAGCGGACACACGTTCGATCTCGCGGCCATCGGTGCCGCCTGCCGTACCCGCGGCATCTGGTTCTTCGTCGACGCCATCCAGGGTGTCGGACCGCTCGCGCTCGACGTCATTGCAGCCAATGTGGACGTCCTCTCGTGCGGCGCACAGAAATGGCTCTGCTCACCGTGGGGCACGGGGTTCGCGTATGTCCGCGATGAGCTGGTTGGGCAACTCGAACCCGCCGAAGTGGGATGGATGGCACAGCCGGCAAGCGACGATTTCGGGCGATTCCTCCAATACGATCCGACGCTGCACGACGATGCACGACGGTTCGAGGTCGTCACGCTGGATTTCGTGAACTTCCGCGGTCTTGCGGAATCGCTCGGACTGTTCCTGGAGCTCGGCCCCGGCGCCGTCGCAGCCCACGTCCGCACACTGGGCGATCGAGCCGTGGCGTTCGCGGATGCGACGCCGGCGGTGACGCTGGTGACGCCGAGAGAGCCGGGCCGCCGGGCGGGAGTGTTTGCATTTCGAACACCCGATGTAGCGGCCACCAGTGACCGGCTCAGGGCGGCGCGCGTGTCACACTCGGTTCGCGAAGGGTGCATCCGGCTGGCGCCGCACTTCTACAATACGGTGGAAGAGTTTGACGCAGCGCTGGGGCTTCTGCAGGCGTAGGTTCACCCGCTCGCGTTGCCGCTTCATCAATAATCCCGGGTCCACGCTGCAGTCACATTGATATTCTCACCGGCTTCAACGACCTGCGTTCGTCCGCATGGACCCGTGGCTGACTGATTCCACTCTTGTCGTGGGCATCGACCCGATCGCGGAGCGCTCGTTGCACGGTCATTTCTTGCCTCGCCCGATCTCGGCGAGCGCAATATCCCGGCCACCCTTGCGGACGAGAAACCACCGCCCGTGCACCGCGTTCTCGAGCGGCACAGTCAGTTCATCGCCGGCGAGCTTTCGGCCATTGACCGTGATGCCACCCTGCTGCACGAGCTTGCGTCCCGCGCTCCGCGACAGCGAGAACGCCTCTTCCAGCAAGTCGAGTACGCTCAATTCGGCGGCATCCGCATAGCACGCGCCAGGGATCTCCGCGGCGAGCGTCTCGTAGACCTCATCGCCGATCGCGCGAAGGTCGGTCTTCTTGTCGAAGATCACGCGCGAAACCTCCTCTGCGACGCGAGCCGCATCGATGCCGTGAAGCATGCTCGTCACGTCCCGCGCAAGTTCCTTCTGCGCTCTGCGTTCGTGCGGCGCCGCCGCGTGCGCCGCCTCGATGCCGGTGATCTCGGCCTGCGAACGGAACGTGAACATCCGCAGGTATCGCCCCACGTCGGCGTCCTCGGTGTTCACCCAGAACTGATAGAACCGGTACGGCGAGGTCAGCTCCGCGTCGAGCCAGACGGCGTTCGATTCGGACTTGCCGAACTTCTTGCCAGTCGACGTGGTGACGAGCGGGGCAGTCAGCACGTGCGCTTCACCGCCGGCCGAACGCCGCACCAGCTCCATCCCCGCAGTGATGTTCCCCCACTGGTCGGTGCCGCCCACCTGCAGCGTGACGCCTTCGGTCCTGTACAGCTGCAGAAAGTCGAACGCCTGCAGCAGCATGTACGAGAACTCCGTGTACGAGATTCCCGTCTCGAGCCGCGACTGCACGGACTCCTTCGCCAGCATGTAGTTGATGGGAAAATGCTTGCCGACGTCGCGCATGAAGTCGACCATGCGCACGTCACGAAGCCACGTCGCGTTGTTGCGCAACGCCACTCCTTTCGTTCCTGCCGCCTTGAAGAGGCGCTCGAGCTGCGCGTGGATGCGCGCTGCGTTCGCGTCGATCTCCTCGGTGCTCGACAGGGGCCGCTCCTCGGACTTTCCCGATGGATCGCCGATCATGGCGGTGCCGCCGCCCACGAGAGCGATGGCGCGGTGCCCCGCACGCGCCAGGTGCACCAGCAGCATCGCGGGCACGAGGTTCCCGATGTGCAGGCTGGGCGCGGTCGGATCGAACCCGCAATACGCCGTAACCGGCGCCTTGGCGAGGTGCGCCGCCAATCCGTCGGTCTGCTGATAGAGCAGTCCACGCCAGCTCAATTCGTCGGGCAACGGTGTATTCACGGAGGGCATTCGGCAAAGCTACCGGATGGCAGGCGTGCTGTCAGCCGCGCGTTGCCTGCCTCCTGGCACGGACCTAGTTTCCGCTCGTGAAGTTGAGTCAACTCAAGATTTCGCTCTCGTCACTGAATCAACGCAAGCTCGCACTGGCTCTCGCGGCCTGTGCGGGCCTTGCCGTCCTGGGCATCATCGTCGTGGGCCTCGTCTGGGCTTTCGCCTGCAGCGGGAACACTTGCCCGTCGCTCGCGGGCCTCGAGCGTTTCCAGCCGCGCCAGACCTCGCGCCTCTATGCCGCCGACGGCCGCTTCATTGCCGAGCTCGGCCTCGAGCGCCGAACCCTGGTGAAGCTCGACAAGATTCCGAAGCAGGTGCGAGACGCCTTCATCGTTGTCGAAGACAAGCGCTTCTACAGCCACGGCGGCATCGATTTCCGGCGCATCGTCGGCTCGGGTCTCGCCAACCTGCGCGCGAGAGGCATCGCGCAGGGTTTCTCCACCATCACGATGCAGCTCGCCCGCAACCTGTTTCCGGAGCGGCTGAATGCGCGCGAGAAAACCGTGAGCCGCAAGGTGCGCGAAGCTAAGGTGGCGCGCGCCATCGAGGCGAAGTACACGAAGGATCGCATTCTCGAGCTGTACCTGAACCAGATCTATCTCGGCAACGGCGCGTACGGCGTCGAGACGGCGAGCCAGCGCTACTTCGGCAAGTCGGTGCGCGAGTTGAACCTCGCCGAGGCAGCGACGCTCGCGGCGTTGCCCAAAGGACCCGAGCGCTACAATCCGCGGCGTTACCCCGACCGCGCTGTCCAGCGGCGGAACACCGTCCTCGAACTGCTCCACCGTGCTGGTGTCATCAGCGAGGCCGATGCGTCGCTGGCCCGCGCGTACCCACTGCGACTCGCCAAGCGCCGCGGCGGCACCGGCGAGACGGCGCCGTACTTTGTGGAGTACGTGCGCCGCCTGCTCGACGAGAAGCTCGGCAAGCAGCTCTACGAACAGGGATTCAAGGTCTACACCACGCTCGACCTCGACCTGCAGGGGTCAGCGGAGCGCGCGCTCGACAGGCAGCTGCGGGCGGTCGAGAACGGCCACGCAGGCCCGTTTCCACACCGCACATATGAGCAGTACCTGGCGCGCGCGTCTTCTGTGCTCCAGGAGGACAACGTCGTATCGCCTTACATGCAGGGCGCATTCGTCGCGCTCGATCCGCGCACGGGTGCGGTGCGCGCCCTCGTCGGAGGACGCGATTTTGAAGACTCCAAGTTCGACCGGGCCACGCAGGCGCTTCGGCAGCCGGGCTCGACGTTCAAGCCCATCGTCTATGCGACGGCCATCCAGAGCGGACGGCCGCCGAGCTATATCGTGGATGACTCGCCGATCGAGTTCCCGCAGCTTGACGCGAACAAGCCATGGATTCCGCAGAACTTCGACCTGAAGTTCCTCGGGCCCATGACGATGCGGCACGGGTTCTACGATTCCCGGAACATCATTGCGATTCGCGTCGGCATGGAGGTCGGCGAGCACAGCGTGGTGGAAATGGCGAAACGGTTCGGCATCACGACGCCGGTGCCGCCGTATCCTTCGATTCACATCGGCTCGGCCGACGTCTATCCGCTGGAGATGATCGCCGCCTACTCGGTCTTCGCGAACCTCGGGTGGCGCGTGTCGCCGATGCCGATCATCAAGGTCGAGAACGAGAAGGGCGAGGTCGTGTGGAAGCCCGAGCCCTCCATCGACCAGGTGCTTTCGCGCGAAGAGGCGTGGCTCATGGTGGACATGATGAAGGACGTCATCCGCAAGGGCACGGCCGCCGCAAGCGTTGGGCAGTACTTCCATCTGCCAGCGGGCGGCAAGACCGGCACGACGAACGACGGCGGCGACGTGTGGTTCATCGGGTACACCGCCGATCTCGTGGCTGGCGTCTGGATGGGCTTCGACAAGCCGCAGAAAATCATGGCCAATGCACAGGGCGGCAGGCTCGCCGCACCCGCGTGGACGTCGTTCATGCGCGAGGTGTACGAGAGAAAGCCCCCGCCGCCCGACTGGCCCCGTCCCGGCGGAATCATTTCGCGTGTGATTGACGCGCCAACAGGCCTGCTCCACGGACCGCAGTGTCCCGTTGAGGACGCCTATACGGAGTACTTCATTCCGGGCACCGAGCCGACAAGGGAATGTCCCAGTCGATCGCTTGTGCCGGCCGGAAGGAGTCCGTGAGGAACGGCAGCGCCGTGAGCGACCGGCCGTGAGCGACCGGCCGTGAGCTGAGCGCGGTGACCGAACGGCCCGAGCGACAGTATCGAGCACGGTATCACGCGCGATGGGTGCTGCCAGTTTCGGCGCCGCCGGTCGAAGATGGCACCGTCGTGGTGGAGCGGGATCGCATCACGTACGTGGGACCGCGGTCGCGCGCGCCCATCGCACGTGATGTCGAGCTCGGCGATGCCGCCATCACACCAGGTCTCGTCAACGCGCACACGCATCTCGACCTCACGGTCATGCGGGGGCTGCCGCCGGGACTGCCGTTCTTCGACTGGATCCGCAGACTCGTCGCAGCGCGGGAACGACTCACGCACGAGGAACTACGCGAGAGCGCGCGGCTCGGCGTCGGCGAGGGGCTTCAGGCGGGCATCACGACGTTCGCCGATACGGCTCCGTCCGATGTGTCGTTCGATGCCATGCTCGAGATGGGCGTGCGCGGGATCGCCTACCGCGAACTGTTCGGCCCGGACCCCGCCCAGTGTGAGGCCGCGCTCGGTGAGTTCAAGGGCGCCGTGGCGGCCATGCGGGCGCGCGAAACACGGCTGGTGGGCGTCGGTGTGTCACCCCATGCGCCCTATTCCGTAAGCGACGTACTCTACCGCGAAGCCGCGGGCTTCGCGCGCGAGCAGCAGCTCAGGATTGCCACCCACATCGCCGAGAGCGAGGACGAATCGATGCTCGTGGCGCGCGGTGGCGGACCGTTCGCCGAGTTCCTGCGCGGTCGTGGCATTGCCGTGTCGGCGCGGGCCCGAACGCCGGTGTCGCTCCTGGCCAAGTGTGACGTGCTCGGCCGGAACGCGCTCCTGATTCACTGCGTGCGGGTGGACACGAACGACATCACGACGATTGCCCAGATGGGCTGCGGCGTCGCGACGTGTCCGGTCTCCAATCGTTACTTCGCGCATGGCAGTGCGCCGGTTCGCGACCTGCGCACAGCCGGCGTCCATTTGGGTATCGGTACCGATTCCATGGCGAGCAATGAACGCATGGATGTCTGGCACGAATCGCTTCTTGCCGCCGGCGTCTCTTTTTCGGACAGCGCGGTGCCGAGTCACGCCGAGCACCGGGGCGCATTGGAACTTGCCACGCTCGGCGGCGCTCGCGCATTGGGCCTCGACGATCAGATCGGCTCACTCGAGGCCGGCAAGCAGGCCGACATCGCCGTGTTTCCATTGCGTCGAAACGACACTCCGCGCGGGGCGGGAGCGCCGATCGCGCCCGCGTCCCTGGTCCTGGTCGCGGGCCGTGAACTCGTTCGAGAGGGCCGTCTGGTCACGGCGCCCAGGTGAGCCGGAACGATGCGCCTGGGGTCACGCCAAACCGAACTGGCTGGCGAGTTTAGGCAATGAACTTCGCCACCGCCGAACCACGCTCAACTGGCGCCCTCCGGCGCCCATCCATTAGGATTCAAGACTCTCTTCCCGAGCCGCACCAACAATGCAGGGAAACGGACCGAGTGCAAAGACCTGGCGCAACGTGACGGAGCCGGCGGCGAGCAATCGATGATCGTCGGCTGTCTCGCACTCAACTCGTCGTTCGAACCCCTCACGATGGTGCCGCTGCGCCGTGCACTGCGCCTTGTCATAGACGGGAAGGCCGAAATCGTCGAAGCCGACCACCTGGCGCTCGTGCGTTCGGAGCGACTGGCCTACCCGCGGCCGATCGTCATCCGGCTCACGAAGTTCATTCATGTGCCGCGACGGTTCCGCCGCCAGGTCACGAACACGTTTCTCTTCGCGCGCGACCGGTACACGTGCCAGTATTGCGGCCGGCCGGCGGCCCAGTTGCGCCCGCGTGAGTCGCTTACGCGAGACCACCTGGTGCCGCTCTCGCGCGGCGGGCTCAACACCTGGACCAACGTCGTCACCGCGTGCAGTGCGTGCAACACGAGGAAGGCGAATCATCTTCTGGAGGAATGCGGAATGCACTTGCTCCACCATCCGGTGGAACCGCACTTCGTCCATCTCTCGTGGGCTGTCCGCCGGCTGACGCCGACGCAGGCGAAGTACATCAGGATGTTCTACGGCGCCGAGGTGCTGCACCAGATCGAGGCACTCGAGCATCGCGGGCTCGCGCATCCCAGTCGAGTGCGGAACGCATGAGGAAGCGTTGACGAGCCGATAGGCACGCGAATTGGAAAAGGGGGGAACGACAGCCGGTGCCGACTGTCGTTCCCCCCGCTCATTTCGCCTTGTTGCCGCCGCTGCCGTGTGTGCCGATGGTCCGCGGTGAGATCGTCAGCCGCTGATCCGTCTCACCCCGCAAAGCAGTACGTGCATCCGTGCTCCTGGCTCCGCCCCACCGCGAGAACGCCGCTCGGCACGACCATCGCACCGGGGATCAGGCCGGCCTTCCATTCGGCGTAGGCATCCTCGGGCTTGGCGCCGCCGTTCGCTGCGGCCATGCCGGACAGCACCGTGAGTGCCACGTTGCAGACGCCGATGACAACGCCCTTCTGGAGCAGCTTGTCGGCGGACGCGTCTGTCATCAGCATATCACCCGCCTTCGGATTGAAGAAGATATTCCGTAGCGAAGGCTGCTTGGTGGCCGGATCCTTGACGTTGAAGAACTTGCCGAGCTTGTACTTGGCCCAGACCGCGTCGGTCAGCGCCATGGGAATCCCCATGTGCCGCATCACGATGATTGCGCCGGCCTCGCCCGGCTTGAGCTTGTAGGTGTCGTTCATGGTGTTCAGGTACGCAAGTGCGAACATCAGCGGGAAGCCCTCGTTCACCGCTGGTGCATCGAACACCTGCTTGTGCTTTCCGGCGAGCGGCTTCAGCCAGGGCTCATCGTCCGCCGGCGCGGCGGCCGCCGGCGTCGAGGGTGCGGCAGGGGCGCACCTCGTGAGAAGCGGTACCGCAGCGAGCGCGACTGCGCCGGTGGCAGCGCGTTCGAGAAAGGCGCGCCGATGGGTGGGTGGACTATTCTCGGGCGACGACACGTGCGGACCTCCGAAGGATGAGAGTCGCACCGAACATAAGCGGTTCCGGCGCGGGCGCCAGCTAGGGCACCCGAAAATTCGGACTCGTCGTCTTGTACTCGATCGTGCTGCCGCCGAGCAACTTGGTGACGATCGACTTCAGCCCGCGCGTCAGTGCGGTTCCGGGATTCCGGTCGCTCATTCCGCGCAACCAGCGGTTCAGGTCGTCCAGATCGGAGATCTCTATGTTCGTGGCCTGCAGTGTTACCTGATAGTACATGGGCCGTTTGCTGGCCGGCGCGTTGATCCGCACGGGAATCGGTCGCGCCACGGCTCGCTCGGCATCCTCCACTCTGGCGAACTTCCCGAGCGAGAACGGCGGCCGTTCCTTCTCTACGAGCACCACCGCGTAGGCCTTCTCCAGCGCGATAAAGTGCACCAGCACGTCATACTCGACGCTCCGCTCCAGGTCATTGGTGAGGCCGAAGAGTCCACCGATACTCCAGAGTTCCACCCGGAAGTGGAAGCGCGCGGGAAACCCGGCAGCAAGGTTCGTGCGCGTTCGTGATGCCGCGAGCATGTCGTACGCGGTCACCACGGGCCCTTCCTCGGTGACGCGGGAGATCGGATTCGGGAGTCTGAGCTCGACCCTGGCGCTCGGCTGAGCCTCCAGTGGAGCGCCAGGCACAACCCACAGCGCAAGAATCAGCGCCGCAATTCTCAGAACCTGTGCTCCAGCCGCACAATGAAGCGTACGGGTTCCGAGGCGTCGCGCACGGCCTTGGCCCAGTACAATCCGAAATCACCGAAATCCACTCCGGCGCCCAGGTCGACCTTGAACGAACCCAGCGGCGGCAACTCGTTCCTCGCGAACGTCGTCTGCCCGTCCGCCGTTCCAACCTGCCACCCGCGTCCCGCATCGGCGAAGAGCACCCAGTGCATGCGGTGGTTGAAGCCGGGACGCCACCAGTCATCGGGGCCGTCATCCCGCAGCCAGCCGGACAGGAACGTCGAGCGCAGTTCCACCTGCGCGAGCGCCACGCGAGCGCACTGGGCAGGCGCTCCCGCCTGCACGAAGCCGTTCGAGCATTGCATGACGTCGGGCGTCAGGCCGGTCTCGCGAAATGCGTAACCTGGAAGTGTTCCCGGGCCGCCAACCGCGAGGCGCCGCTGCGTGGGGAGCGGATCGCCGCTGAGCCAGCCGCCAATGGCAACGCGCAGATTCAGCGCAGCGTCAGGCGAAATCCGGTTGTAGCGGCGAACGTCAAAGAAAGCGCGCGCATAGTTGACCGGTTCTGGTCCCAGCGGCGCAAACGCTGCGATCGAGATGATCGGCGAACCGAGCCGCACCAGGCGGCCCGCGCCCTGCTCGACCTCGCCGACGAGGTACCAGCCGGACCAGAGAGACCCTTCGCCATCGCGCGTGTCCACGCGAAGACGGGTGGTGAGCAGGTGCATGCTGCCCACATCCATCTGCGGGTTCGGCCTCCATGCCTCGTCGCCGCGAGTGAGTGTCCAGGGATCCCGGTCGCGCCTGTCGCCCCACTGTTCGTCGCTTAGAGACACCGTCAGGTCCGCGTCGCT
>Ga0210384_10008890_pt1 | contig 10428 bp, 11 predicted proteins | sample IncBWH2MmetaG_FD_160574 | JGI IMG/M metagenome (GOLD analysis project Ga0210384, IMG submission 160574) | Forest soil microbial communities from Barre Woods Harvard Forest LTER site, Petersham, Massachusetts, United States - Inc-BW-H-2-M | ecosystem: Environmental > Terrestrial > Soil >...
CTAAATCAGGGCTTCGAAATCATTCGAGAAACGGTCCGCCTCCCCACATCGACCTCGAAGTTCTGCCCACGCTTGAGTGACCTCGAAGGCTCGGCTTCTGTATACTGCCGTGATTTTCCTTCCTCCAGATATCAAGCGTCCACTCTTGGGCTTAGCCTGCAGCCGCAAATGCGGAGTTGCGTAGCACTCTACGGTTCCTGAAGTCACGACGGAGTCATTCGGATACAGAGCGGTGAGCACCCAAGTCTCAGTGCACCTTGTGGGGGTGCACCAAACAAGCGTCTGCGGCAAAGGAAGCCCTCCAACCCAGCGAACCAGGACTAGGCGTAATTGATCAGTTGTGTCTCGTGCAGGAGGGCAGGCTTTAGCGCACGGAAGGTCATTAATAGGATCGACGATGCCCGCCTCAGCATACTGAGCGTCAGCCACGTCTGCATCGAGATGCACTATTAAAATGTCATACGATGAGAAGAGCGGGTCGTTATGTAGTGATCCACCTGCCCTCAGGACTGCTTGACGACACCAATGATACACTCCGCCCCATCCGCCGTGCAGTTGACCGAAAGCCAGCGACTCTTCCGGTTGAAGTTGTTTCAAAACGAATGGTTCTGCACCTAGAATGCTGCCAATGGCTGCCCCTATTACGATTCCATCTGTGGGTCCTTCTGCAACGAGTGCGATGCGTATCGGATCAGACATCTGGAACTCCACCGATTAAACCGTTTATCCACAAACGGGAAAGAGTCCAGCCTTCTTTTGCCTTGGAAATTAATTGTGGGGTTAATTCGACGCGCTTGACTGTGGTGTGGCCGCGGCTGTCCCTGTCTACCGTGAAAAGCCGTACACGGTCGTCTTGAAGTGGTAGACCATCCAGAACCGACGCATTATGGGATGTGAGGAGAATTTGCCTCTGTGGATCCGTACTGAGGACCCATTTACAGAACGCCGAGCATAATCGCGTCGCAAGGCGAGGGTTCAAAGCTTGGTCAAAATTGTCTATGGCAAAGAGTCGAGGCGATTTTGGATGAAGTGCCAGAATTCCAGCAAAGATGATGTATAACGCGCCTTCGCTGGCGTCATATCCGCTCAACATATTTTTCTTTTTTTTCATGTAGCGGTCCAGAAACCGCACAACCCTTCGCGTAGTTGCTGCAGACGCAGAAAGTGGCAACTCGTCGGCCCGGCCCCATCCGAAATCAGACGCCCAATCAATCAGTGCTCCGACTTCACTCAGTTGCTCGCTCAATCGTTCATTTCCTCGTCTTGCGCGAAACAATTCAGGGATAGCGTCGGGGAGTCTTCCTCCCGAGAGGCCAATAGGCTCACGAGGTTGTTGGTCCTGGACTAGACCGCGCAAAGTAGGAGTATTCGCACAATAGATAGAATAATTCCTGAGCGATTCAAGAAGAGCGCGGGCTGGGTCTGCTTTACTCATCTCAACAGCCTTAAGTGCTGCGTAGCCTTGTTCAACATCTAGCCATTTCGCAATGTTCTTGTATGGCGCGCGGTCTACAATTTTTGTTCCGTCGTTAGTTTGCAGAATTTCAGTCTTGAACCGCCACGCTGGCTTCGGGTCCTTAATGGGATTCCACAATGAAACCTCATACTCCGCTTGGGAGTTTTTTGCTCCGAAGAAAATATGTGGGCGCTTCTCCTTTTGCGTCGATGGGAAGGCAGACTTGTAGAGTTGAGGGACGCCAGGACGGACGCCACGTCTGAGTAGTGATTCGTCATCCACTCTCCCAGAAGCGGCCGCACCTAGCACCCCAAGTGCCTCTAATAGGTTACTTTTTCCACTTCCGTTCGCTCCGACAAAGACGTTCACTTGCCCGAGATCAATCTCAACGGATTCCAGAGACTTAAAAGACTCGACTGTGATTTTGTTGATCATTGAAGGCTAGACTATACCGCGACACGCAACTTTGCGGCCATTCTAATTCGCACGCACAGCTTACCGTATCCTCACGCTCTCTTTTCTCTGCTGCTGCAGTCTTCGCGTGATAAGTCGTAAGCAGTTTGTCGGGCGGGCGGGTGGCCCGGGCCAGCTTCTATTCCTTCTTAACCACCCCTCCCCGATCGAACGGGTCAAATTGCAACTCGGAGGGTGCGCGGTAGGTGGAGGTGCCGGCGGGCTTGCTGATGATGAATGTTGCCACGGTCCCTCCGCTTCGGCACGACAAAACGCGTCGTGCCTCCGGTCGGAATGACAACGAAGAAGATGCCCGAGCGGCCCCGAGGACAAGAACGGGCAGGGCGAGCCCAGCCCCTACAAAGGAGAGGGAACCACCAGTTACCAATCACCAGTCACGCTTTCTGTTACATTACTCACGCAGCGGCATCGAACTACACTGCACTCCTCCACCACAGGAAGGACCCCATGCAAACAGCCTCCATTCGATGGATCGGCGAACAGAAATTCCTCGCCGTCAGCCCCTCCGGGCACGCGGTGCCGTTCGATTCGGACCGCGAATCGAACAAGGCTCCCGGAGCGATGGAGATGGTGCTGATGGCGCTCGGCGCCTGCACCGCCACGGACATGGTCCTAATCCTCGAAAAAAAGCGCCAGAAACTCGAGTCGCTCGAAGTCCTCTGCTCCGGCGAGCGCGCCGCCGAGCCGCCCACCGTCTGGACGAAACTCGAAGTCCTTTTCCGCCTGCGCGGCACGATCGATGAAGCCGCCGTCCAGCACGCCATGTCCCTGACCGAGGAAAAATACTGCTCCGTCGCCGCCATGCTCAAAAAGACGGCCGCCTTCACCTGGCGCTACGAAATTCTTCCCCCCTCGGCGGCGAAATAAACGAAATGAGCCAACTGAGCGAATTATTCCGCGCGCGCTTGTTTCCAGTAAAGCCCATCATTTACAATCAACCCTTTGTAGACGCTGCAAGTTCCCTGCAAGGAGAGTCATGGCTCGCTGCTTTACCGCAAAAATCACGGGTGTAGCCGGTTACGTTCCCCCGCGCCTCCTGACTAACGCTGATCTGGAAAAAATGGTGGACACCACCAACGAATGGATCATGGAGCGCGTCGGCATCCGCGAACGCCACCTCGCCGACAAGGGCGTCGCCGCCAGCGACCTGGCCGTCGAAGCCGTGAAAAAGCTGCAAGCCAAGCATCCCTTCGATTTGCAGTCGGTGGACCTGATCGTCGTCGGCACGGTCACGCCGGACATGATGTATCCCTCGACCGCCTGCCTGGTGCAGCACAAGCTGGGCATGACCAACACCTGGGGATTTGATGTTTCCGCGGGCTGCTCCGGGTTCCTTTATTCGCTCAATGTCGGCACGAAGTTCATCGAATCCGGGCAATACAAAAAAGTTCTGGTGATCGGCTCGGACGTAAACTCTTCCATGACCGACTTCACCGATCGCGCCGTCTGCATTATCTTCGGCGACGGCGCGGGGGCTGCCCTGCTGGAGCCCGCCTCCGATGGCGAAGCGGGCATCATCGATCACGTGGCGCAGATCGAAGGCATGGGCGGCCAATTCCTTTACATGCCGGGCGGCGGCAGCCTGAACCCCGCCTCGCACGAAACCGTGGACAAGAAAATGCACTTCATCCACCAGGACGGCAAAAACGTTTTCAAATATGCCGTGAAAAAAATGGCGGAGATGACCGAGCGCGTCCTGGCGAAAAATGGCCTGACCGGCAAGGACGTGGACTGCTTCATCGCGCACCAGGCCAACCGGCGCATCATCACCGCCACCGCCGAACGCCTGGGCATGCCGCTCGATAAAGTGATCATCAACATCGAGCAATACGGCAACACCACCGCCGGCACTATCCCGCTCGCGATGCAGACCGCCCTCGACGAAAAGAAACTCAAGAAGGGCGACCTCGTCCTCCTCGCCGCCGTCGGCGCAGGGTTCACCTCCGGCGCAACCCTCGTCCGCTGGGCGTACTGATTCCGCGCGATTTAGAAAGCGGGATGAAAATCTTGGGGGAAGAAAATTAGATGGAACGGATGGACGCGGCTTGAATCAGATTCGCTTCCAGGCGCCGGTCAACGTGAATCGCGGCGATGCGCGCGCAGAGCACACGCTCTTTTTCGGCCCAGCCGGCCAGTATCGGCGAGAAGCTGGCAAACATGGCCTCGGCGCGCTGGACCACCGAGTAATAAGCCTTCACCATACCCAGCCCGCCCTTGGCTTCTTTCAACTCTGGAGTAAGGTTCAGCAGGCTGGCAAATTTCTCAAAGTCGTTCCCGCACAGGGACTCTTCCTGAACCTGGGCCGCTTCCAGCACCCTGCTGGAAATCGGCAGGCTGGCCATACCCGTGAACACGGCGCGCCAGTAGTACACGGCGAACTGACCCATGGCCACGACGGCGATCGAAAGTAGAGCTGCGGAGAACATCATTTCCCTCAGCCACGATTATTCCTTCCCCGCCCTGTTACCCCAATAGCTCCCAAGTACTACGGGAATAGCACTTCCGGAATGCCCCGCGGCCGGGGCTAGGGAGTTGCCCCCAGAGGTCCCTCTATCCTATTCTTATGCAAGCAGTTAGAGGAGCTCCGATGACCAAGAAAGCAGTGATTTCCAGCCTCATTTTGGCCTCCCTTCTAGGAGCATTCTTCGTCGCGGCTTGCGGGAAGCCAGCCGCCGAAAAGTTGAAGGGCATAGATCGCGCCGCCATCATGGAGGTGCTGACCGCCCAGCAAAATGCCTGGAACAAGGGCGATATTCGCGGATTCATGGATGGCTACTGGAACTCATCCGAACTGACCTTCGCCGGAACGCGCGGATTCACGCGCGGCTGGCAACCGGTGCTGGCGCGTTACGAAAAGAACTACGCCGACAAAGCGGCGATGGGGACGCTGGATTTTTCGGAACTCGAAATCCGCCAACTCGGGCCAGACGCTGCGCTTGTCCTGGGAAAATGGCACTTGCAGCGGCAAGCCGGCGACGTCGGCGGGATCTTTACGCTAGTTTTCCAGAAATTCCCCGAGGGCTGGCGAATCATTCACGACCACACGACACAGAGCCCCCCCGAAACAAAATAATAGCCTAACAATTTATCGTATTTTCTTGCTGACGGGCCTAACCGGAGATGTCTGTGGCAATTAAAGTGCTCTCGTTTCTATTGGACATCGCTGCGGTCAACATCGCGAAATCGTTGTACGTTTCGTTGCTACCCCTTGCGTCGGTGCCAGAAGAGCCCTTCGGAGTACTGGTTCTGAGAAAAGTCACATGAAGGAGAGTTTTCTACAACGGCGGGTAATAAAACCTTTGGTCAAGTTACTGAGGCAAGGCATAACGCCAGAGAAGCTTGCGCTGAGCCTCGCCTTGAGCGCGGCGCTGGCGGTGATCCCTGCATTCGGCTGGAGCGTGTGGCTGTGCGGACTGGCGGGCCTTGCGTTCGGGCTGAATCTTCCGGCGATGCAGGCAGTGAACTACTTTTTGTATCCCGCGCAGGTTGCGCTGTTGCTGCCTTTTTTCCGCCTGGGTGAAAAACTTTTCCGCGCACCGCACTTGCCGCTATCGGTTTCACAGATTGTTTCGATGGCGCATGCGAATTTCTGGGGAGCGATCAAGCTACTTTGGAACACCACGTGGCACGCGGTTGTGGTCTGGGCGTTGCTTGCCCCTTTTGCTGTTGGATTGATTTACCTGGTGCTCTTGCCCATCTTCCGCCGCGCGGCTAGTCGGCGAACGGCTGTTCCACCGGCGTCCGAAGCTAGTGCCGCCTGATACCCACGGAAGTAGCTTTAGTTCGAACCTACAAAATTTCCAGAATTTCCTCGTAACGCTTGAACGGCGGAATCAGGTACGCCCCCGCGAGTTCCGTGCGTGCCCAGGCCAGCATTTCGCGCGCGACTTCGAAGCCGCGATCGCGCGCGGAGGCGCCCGCCGCTTCCATGGATTTCAGTAGCGGCTCCGGAATCACAATGCCGGGAACTTCGTTGTTGAGACGCAGAGCCTGCTTGTAACTGTTCAGCGGCCAGACGCCAATGAGCACTGGAATCGGCACCTTGCCGCCCAGTTTTTTCAGGAATGAGTACCAGTGCTCGGGATCGAAGAGCGGCTGGGTCATGGCGAAGTGCGCACCTGCTTCGACCTTGGCGTGAAAGCGGGCGATTTCGACGTCCAGATCATCCGCGACGGGATTCACCGCGACGCCGATGGTGAAATTGGTTTGTCCGCCGAGCGTTTTTCCCGCCCAGTCCGTGCCCTGATTGAGGCGATGCAGAATTTTCACGAGGCCGACGGAATCCACTTCATAGACGCCGCTGGTTTCCGGATAATCACCGACGGACGGTGGATCACCCGTGATGCCAAGAATATTGCGCACGCCGCCGACGGTCCATGCACCGAGAAGCATCGCCTGCAGGCCGATGATGTTCTGGTCTCGCGTGGTGAGGTGGGGAACGGTTTCCACGCCGCGCGCTTCGAGTGCGCCTGCGACGACCAGAGCGTCCATGCCGACGCGCGCCATCGCGCCGCTGTTGATATCGATGGCGTCGACTTTCTTGGATGCCATCACGCGGTCCACCTGCTCGTAAATGCGGTCGAGCGCGATTCCTTTTGGCGGATCGATTTCCACGCACACGGTGAATTCTTTTTTCTGCAGCCTCTTCCAGAACTTGCTTTCGGGGTCGCGCTCTTGCGCAGGAGGCGCAGGCTGCGCGGCCGCCACAACCGTGGCGGCGGAATGGTGTTTTGCAGGCCGAAGCGATTTCACCGCGTCGGCCATGGCGCGGATGTGCGCCGGCGTGGTGCCGCAGCAACCGCCAAGAATGCGCACGCCGAGGCCGGCAGCTTCCCGCGCAAACTCGGCGAAATATTGCGGCGAAGATTTCGGATAAACGATGCGGTCGCCCTCGCGCTTGGGGAAACCGGCGTTGGGCATGCCACTGGTGCAGCAGCTCTGCGAGTTCGAAAGCTCCTGCAGGATGGGCAACAGGGATTGGGGACCAAGCGTGCAATTTGCGCCGATCACCTGGACGTTCTTGTCTTTCAGGAGCGAGGCGGCCAGAAACGGCCGGACATCGCCGAACGTGGTGCCTTCCTCGGAATAAGTGAGTTGCGCCACGATGGGCAAATTGGAAAACGAGCGGATAGCCTCGATGGCCAGCAGGATTTCTTCAATGTACGAAAACGTTTCGAGGATGAAGAAATCCACGCCGCGTTCTTCAAGCGCCATCGCCTGCTCGTGAAAAATCGCGCGAATCTGATCCGGTTCGGGGTGACGCGCCTGAACGCCGATGCCGAGGGGTCCAATCGATCCGGCAATCAAAATTTCGCGCGAGGCCGCTTCGCGGGCCTCACGGGCAACTTTCACGCCGCGGCTGTTTAGACGCTGCACTTCATCGCCAAGGCCCAAGGGAGCAAGTTTGAATCGATTCGCGCCGAACGTATTTGTTTCGATGATCTGCGCGCCGGCTTCAATGTAAGCCTGGTGAACGCGAAACACCGCTTCCGGCTCGGTGGCGTTCAATTCATCGAAGCAGCGCACCGATCCGACCGCTTCATAGAGCATGGAGCCCATGGCCCCGTCCGCGATAAGAATGGAGTCCTTCAGCCGATCGTTGAAGTCCTGAATTTTCACTTTTTGTTTTTCCTGTGCTCTGCGCCGCGCGAGGATTGCGGCTAGCGTTTTTGTTCCATTAAACCGGCTACCGTGCTCATCAGGTCGTACTTGGTGAGTATTTCGAACTTCGCTTCGTCCATTTCCACGAACACGGCGGGATTTTCGTGGCTAAGCATGTAAGTGACGCGCTCGACGGGCGAAGAGCCCGGAATTCTGGGGAGCGGTTTGCTCATCACTTCGCGCACGACCAGCTTGCGCAGGTCCTTGCCCTGCAGGGCGAGAGTGAGAATCTGATCCTCGTAAATGGTGCCGATGGGCAGCGTTTCTTCGAAGACCGGAATTTGCGAAATGTCCTGCTCCTGCATAGTTTTCAGCGCATGGAAAACGGTCTGATAGGGCCGCGCGATCACCAGTTCGCGGACCTTACCGGACTGCCGCTTGGCGTTGACAACTTCCGCCGCCGTGATGGGCACGCTCGATTCCACGTAGCCGCGCTCGCGCATCCATTCGTCGTTGTAGACCTTGCTGAGGTAGCGCATGCCCGTATCGGGAAGCAGCACGACGACGAAATCGCGCGGCCCAAGATCTTTCGCCAGGCGCAGGGCAGCGCTCAAGCAGCCTCCGCCGGAGCCGCCGGTGAAAATGCCTTCCTGCTTGGCCAGGCGGCGTGCGACGACGAAACATTCTTCGTCGTTCACTTGAATCACGTCGTCGAGAATGTCCATGTGCATCGTGCTGGGAAAGAAATCTTCGCCGATGCCTTCGACGACGTAGGTTCGCGCCTTGGTGATCTTTCCCGTTTTATGGAAATCGAAATAGAGCGAGCCTTCCGGATCGACGCCGATGATTTTTACGTTGGGATTTTTTTCCTTCAGAAATTTGCCTACGCCGCTGATGGTGCCGCCGGTGCCCATGCCGCAAACGAAATGCGTGATCTTGCTTTCGGTGTCTTCCCAAATTTCGGGGCCGGTGGTGGTGTAGTGAGCCGCGGGATTACACGGATTGTCGTACTGATTCGGGTAAAAGGAGTTGGGAATTTCGCGCGCAAGCTTTTTCGCCACGCTGTAATAGCTGCGCGGGTCTTCCGGCTCGACCGCGGTGGGGCAAACGATCACTTCAGCACCCAGCGCTTTCAGCAAATCCACTTTTTCCTTGGACTGCTTGTCGGTGGTGGTGAAGACGCACTTGTAGCCGCGCACGGCCGCGACAAGAGCCAGTCCCATGCCCGTGTTGCCGGAGGTGCCTTCGATGATCGTGCCGCCGGGCTTGAGCAGACCTTTTTTCTCGGCTTCGTCAATCATGGTGATGCCGATGCGGTCTTTCACGGAGCCGCCAGGATTCAGCATCTCCGCTTTGATCCACATTTGCGGCTTCAGGCCCTGATTGATCCGGTTCAGCCGGACAAGAGGAACACGTCCCACCGCTTCGAGAATGTTATTGCAGCGCATAGATTGGTCTTCCGGCACCCGGCCAAAGCTCGCCCAGGCTGTGCCATACTTCCTTTAAGTTTAGCATGCGGGCCGGCGGCGATTCGCGTTCCCGCGTGCCGGAGAGGACCAAAATGCCACGCCAGAACATAGCAACAGGGACAAAATGGGAGCCGATTGTGGGGTATTCGCGCGCCGTGCGAATTGGCAACCACATCAGCGTTTCCGGGACGACAGCGACGGGACCGGATGGAAAAATCATCGGGGTCGGCGACGTATACGCGCAGACCGTGCAAATCATTAAGAATCTAGAGGCCGCGTTGGGACGCGCGGGGGCAAGTTTGAAGGACGTGGTGCGCACACGGATATTTGTGACCAACATTGCGGAGTGGGAAAAGGTCGGGAAGGCGCACGGGGAGTTTTTTGGAGAGATTCGGCCGGCGACTTCCATGGTGGAAGTGAGCCGCTTGATTTCGCCGGAGATTTTGCTGGAGATCGAGGCGGACGCGATTCTGGAAGATTAAGAGGGACAGGCGCGTTTTTTTTGAGTGCGGGAGCTCTGCTCCCGCTTTTACACTGAAAGCATGTAGACAACATTAACTTTGGAGATGGGTTTTTACTCCGTAAAAGCGGCAGCTTTGCTGCCGCACTCAAAAGCTACCAGTGAGCGCGGATGCGGTATTTCAGGACGGATTCTCCGTTGGCCTTCACGGGGACATCGAACTGGGCCGCGAATGCCCCGGTTTTCGTGGCCTTGTAGGTTGAGGAAAGCATTTCCCAATCGCCGCCGATGGGTTCATTTACCTGGACGGTGACGGGCGCGTCCTTGTGATTGCGGAGGGTGATTTCAAATTCCATTTCCCATAGATTGCTGCCGAGGCTCTTGTAGTCCGTCTGCTTGCGTTCGCAGACGACGTCGAAAGCGTTGCCAATCTTCACGTTGATGAATTCATCTTTGGGGGTGTGGTCGATGTGATCCTCGCCGATGAAGAGCAGCCCACCTTTTGAGTCCTTCTGGTACACACGCACGTTCCCCGCCGGTAAAGGAATGCCCAGGCCGGCTTTTTCTTCATTCTTGAATTTGTAGAACACCATGACCGGATCCTTGAGAGGTGAACCGGGATTCTGGCGATTGTGGTAATAGAAATTCTGCCCGTTCACGACGAAGAGCTTCTCCACCGGAACGCCCGTGCCTTCGAGCAGGCTGATCTGCTTGGTCTCCTTGTCCTCGACGGACGTGCGGCGGGCGAGCGAATAAAGATGATACTCGCTGAAATTTTCCTGCTGGAACTGTTGAGCTGCCTTGGCCATCGGAACGGCTCTAACTGTCTCTGCAGCGCTGTAACGTGCGGCCTCGGGAAGGCGATTCAAATCGCCGGCGACAAGCTGCAGCCGGGCGTTGCGGAAGGCAGTACCGCTGTTGTTGATAACCGTGACCCAGCCGTCGAGGTCGGCGGCCTTGTCGTCGCG
>Ga0210384_10008891_pt1 | contig 10427 bp, 9 predicted proteins | sample IncBWH2MmetaG_FD_160574 | JGI IMG/M metagenome (GOLD analysis project Ga0210384, IMG submission 160574) | Forest soil microbial communities from Barre Woods Harvard Forest LTER site, Petersham, Massachusetts, United States - Inc-BW-H-2-M | ecosystem: Environmental > Terrestrial > Soil >...
CAGCTCCCCGTACCCGAGCTCGTGCCCTCCTCCAAGCCCCTCCTCGAACACTCCTTTGCGGCCGCCTCTGACTAACCACCGCCTGCGCATCACCACCTCGTTCAGGAAATCCCCGTGGACTTTTGTCCTTATGCATAGCGATGCATAGCGCCGTAGGCGCGTCAGAAGTTAGCCCAGTCCGCATGGGCTGGGAAACGAGGCACCCAACCCAACGCCCGCGCTTGTCCACTTTCAACGCTCCTGCTTCGCCCACGCCTTCATTTCCTTTTCCCTTCCACACGTGTTATCTTCACGGCCTCAGGGAGCAATCGCATGTCCGTCAACAAAGTCATCCTCGTCGGCCGCCTCGGCCGTGATCCCGAAACCCGCTACACTGGCGGCGGCCAAGCCGTTGCCAACTTCTCCGTCGCCACCGACGAATCCTACAAAGACAAAAACGGCGAGCGCCAAAAGCGCACCGAGTGGCACAAAATTGTCGTCTGGGGCAAACAAGCCGAAATCGCTCAGCAATATCTCAAGAAGGGCTCTCTGATTTTCATCGAGGGCCGCATCCAGTCTCGCGAATGGCAAGACAAAGAGGGCCAGAAGCGCACCAGCTTTGAAATCGTCGCCAGCAATTTTCGCATGCTTGGCGGACGCTCAGACGGCGCCGCCGCAGGGGCAAGTGCCAGCGGAGGCGGCGGAGCCACCCGCGGTGGCGGCGACGATTTCGAGTCCCACGCCGGCGGCGACGAACACCCCGGCGGAGGCGCCAGCTCCGGCCCGGAAATCTCCGACGAAGATATTCCCTTCTAGCCCACGCAGAAGACGTCGCGGTCATGAATCCAGTGCGCCGCAATCTCCCACGCGCCTTCTTTTTCAGATCGCGCCGGTCGCGCCCGCTCTCCCGGCATTCCCGCCACGCCAGCCGATACTATTGACTTCGGCAATAATCTTTTCTAACCTCCTCCGCATTCTCCCTAGGCACGGCCGTTGCGGTAGCCTTTTTCCCGACCTCTCTCCCAACCGCAGCCCCGCGCCATATGTTCGCGATTTCAGCGTTCCTAATTTCGCCTACTGAAGGAGGCTCCCATGACCACAAGTTCATCGACAGGCGCAGCCGCTGCCGCAACTGCAGCCTCGGCCGCTCCGCTTCGCGCCGCCCCGGGCCGCCACGGGCAGCTCCGAGGACTCGAATCCGCCGGCCGCTCTGATCAACTCGACGGCCGCTTTGGCAGGATGTTCCGCTCGCTCCCGGCCGCCGAGTTCGACGAAGCCATTCTCGCCGCACTTGCCAAACTCATGATCGCCGACTTCGAAAGTACCCCGACGCCGGAGACGGAAGTGGACGACGAAGAAAACACCGGCATCAGCGCCGGCTATACCTACCTCGGACAATTCATCGACCACGATTTAACGTTCGATCCCTCCAGCAGTTTACAAAAGGCCGATGATCCCGACAGCTTGACCGATTTCCGCACTCCACAGTTCGATCTCGACAACATGTATGGACGCGGCCCCGACGATCAGCCTTATCTCTATCAAAACGACGGCCGCCACATGCTTCTCGGGCCTCCGCTCACCGGCAGCACCACTGACAACAACGCCAAATCGCTCGCGCGCAATACTCCCAGCGCCGGCGACCCGGCCCGCGCGCTCATCGGCGATCCGCGCAACGACGAAAACGTTATCGTCAGCCAACTGCAGAGCTCCATGCTCCGCTTCCACAACCGCACGGTCGACACTCTCGGCCCCAACGCCGCCTTTGCGCACATTCAACAGCAAGTGCGCTTTCACTACCAATGGACCGTGCTCCACGATTTCCTGCCCACTATCGTCGGCCAGGACACTATGAAAGCCATCTTCGGCGCCACTAAAGACGGCAAGATCGACTTCAAAGGCAAGCCCGACCTGAAGTTTTACAAGCCCAAGAAGTCCCCCTACATGCCTGTGGAGTTTTCCGTAGCCGCCTACCGCTTCGGCCACTCCATGGTCCGCCCCATTTACCGCCTCAGCCAGACCATCCCGCGCTTTCCCATCTTTAACGCTCCCGGCGCCGGCGAAAGCCTCGTCGGTTTCCGTGATTTCCCGCACAACTGGGCCATCGAGTGGGAACTCTTCTTCAACGCCGGCAACAATCCGCCGACCACCGGTACTACCCGCTTGCAACCCGCCTACAAGATCGACACTTCTCTCGTGAACCCCCTGGGTTCCCTGCCCGCTTCCATTGCCGCGCCGCCGATCCAGTCTCTGGCCGAGCGTAACCTCATCCGCGGATGGCGCATGGGCTTGCCCTCTGGACAAGCCGTCGCTCGTCACATGGGCATGAAGCCCATCGATGATGCGAGCCTCAAAGTCGGCAAAGCCAACGAAGATGGTGCCAAGACCAACCAGAGCATCACCACCATTTCCCCCAAATTCGCCAACAACGCTCCGCTGTGGTTCTACATCCTCGCGGAAGCCCAGCAGCAATTCGTCAACAACGCTACCCCCATCCACCTTGGCCCCGTAGGCGGCCGCATCGTTGCCGAGGTCTTGGTTGGCCTGATGGTCGGCGACGGCCACTCCTACCTCAACCAGGACCCCAACTTCGTCCCCATCGCCGCCTTCCAAGGCCCCGGAGGCCAATTCAACATGATCGACCTGCTCAAAGCCGCCCGCGCCGCCTAACCCGGTCGCCCGCGGCCGCACCGAGCCGCCACTTCGCAACGGCGACTCACATCGCCATGACCGTAGGGGCGCAGCACTGCTGCGCCCCATCCAAAATCCTTCCGAGGTAGCCGCTTTTCGTCCCGCACCAGCCGGAGTTTCTGGCCTCGTTTCTCTCTCGGCGTCTCTTTGGAGTGGCGATGCTCGTTTACCCTGAGCCTTAAAGGGCAGCGTCAGTGCCAAGGGGCCATCGCCCCGGCGTCTAAAGCGCTCCCAAATGGTCTGGATATTTCGCCTGCAAAGAGCTGACGAGCACTTCAAACTCCGGCAACTCGCGGAGACTTTGCAGACAAGGGTCTTTCAAAAAGAAGGGCCAACACGCAAATCCCGTGCTCACGCTTCGTTCCAGCCACTCAAACGCGACTTCGCGCCGCCCGAGCGCCGCGAGAATGCACGCAATCTGATAGTACGTATGGTGGGTATGGCCAAACGACTTCGGGCTGGCGCAAGCCTGCGCCATGCATTTCATCGCCGCTGCCTCTTGGCCCGTCAGCGCGTGAAACACTCCCCGCAAGCTCACGATCATCGGCTCTTCCGGCAGCACTCTCGCCGCTTCATCCAGCAGCGTCTTCGCCTCTTTCCACTCTCCCGTCACCATTGCCAGCTGCGGAGCAAAATAAACGGGGTATTTGTTTCCCGGGTTCTCGCTGCGCCACGCCGCAATCTCTTCGCGCGCCCGCTCGTATTCCCGATTCCAGATGTACACCTGCACGATACTGTGACTCACCGCCTTCTGCGGATGAAACGCTCGCCCTCTTTCATACATTTCGCGAGCACGATCCAGCAAGCCCACGTGCGCCAGGATCGTTCCCAGCCGGTTGTACGCATGTGGCAGGTTCTTCTGCAGCGTCAACGCGCGCTTCAGCTCCGCGATCGCTTCCAAATGCTGAAAATTCTTCGACGGCCCCCACAGTAGAAACGCATTAGCGACATGCCCTTCCGCCAAATCTGGATTCACTTCCAGCGCACGCCGGCAATGGAACTCCGCCTTCTCCAGCCACGCGCTCGCAGGGTCAAACTCGAAGTGACGCGTCGCGCATACAAACGACAGCGTGGCATGGGCCAAGGAAAAAGACGGATCTCGGGTGACCGCATTCGCCAGGTGTTGCGTCGCCTGCTCCAGGGACACCGCATCCCCCGAGGAGCTAAGCCGGTACCCGCGCATGAATTCCGCATAAGCCAGCGGATCCTTGCTGTGCCGGGGATGCCGCTGCGCCACTACCGCGCCTAGCGGTCGGTTCAATGCGCTGGCCACGGACTTCACAATCTCGCCTTCGACTTCACCCAGGCGGCTCTCGTCCACATCGCACTTCTTGGTAAAGCACACTCTCCGCGATTGCGCATCCAACATTTCCACCGAAAGACGCCACACACCCTTCCACTTCTGTATCGCCCCGTGCACCACGAATCGCACACCCAGATGCACAGCAATTTTGGCAGCCGCCGCATCGGCTAGTACATTCCATACCGCCGCCGCGGGCAACACATCCACTCCCGGTAACGTCCCGAGCCGCGCCGCCACCGCATCCGCAAATCCCAGGCTCAGTCCCTGCTCATCCACCGCGTTCCCCACCACCCGCAATGGCAGCACCGCCAGGGATGGCCGCCCGCCGAGGCCCGCGCTCGATTCGCGCTCGGGTTTGGCATACCGCGCGTCAATCACGCGCACCGGTCCGACGAACCGGTAGCCCTTGCCAACCACTGTCTCCAGGAAGCGCGGCTGTTCCGCATCGTCCCCTAGCGCGGTTCGAATCTTCCTCACGATGTTGTTGATGTTTCGCTCGGTGTCAACGAACAGATCCGAACTCCACAGCTTTGCTACGATCTCTTCGCGAGGCACCAGCTGGTCACGCCGGCTGACCAGGAAAACCAGCAGCTCCATCGGCTTCTTTTCCAGCTTTACGCGCCGCCCGCGACGCCGCAGCTCGTAGCGTCCCAGGTCCAGCTCGATCTCATCTTCCGTTGCGCGCTTCCGTGCCATTTCGCTCCATGCTGCGCACCATTTTCGATGATTCGATAATTTAGCGCGATATTCCAAAGATACAAAAAATATATCTCCCCTCCATTGGCTTTCTCCCCTGCTCAACGCATGATCCCGCTGTGCCTGCTTACTAGTTCACGCTAAATCAACGGAGGATAGACACAGAATGAAACGCATTTTGCTTTTGGGACTCGTCTTTGCTGGTTTGTTTTATAGCGTGATGCAAATCACGTCTCGTTCCGCCCGTGCCGCTGCCGATCAGACCAACTCTCCCCGGCACACCTTCACTCCTGACCAAATCCCCTTCGGCCCGGCCCCGCCATTTCTAAACCCCGGCGCGCAACTCGCCGTCATCGAGGGCGATCCCACCGCCTCAACCGGGGACTACACCGTGCGGCTGAAAATGCCGGATGGCTACCGCATCGCTCCCCATTTCCATCCCCTCCGCGAGAACGTCACCGTCATCTCCGGCACCTTCAAAGTCGGCATGGGCGACGAGTTCGAAGTCCACAAAATGGGAGCCTTCATCGCCGGCTCTTTCGCCTTTCTCGATCCCAACATGCACCACTACGCCATGGCCTGCGGCGAAACCATCGTACAGGTCCACGGCTCCGCCCCGCTCCAGTTCAACTACATTAATCCCAACGACGACCCCAGCACCCATCGTCGCTAGCCATCGTGAAGCTGCGCCCAGCCGGGCTTCGCGCCAGCAGTTGTAGGGTCAATCGGAGGACCCGTCTTCTGCTTGCCCCGCTGGGAAGCGGGCCCCTCTTCGCCTTTATGGTGGCGCCCGCCGCGGGCGCCAGATGTAAAGGCCGTCCTTTTAGGACGACCGCACAGTTTCTACCAAGGATATCGGTCAGGAATCGACGTGCAATCAAAAGAGTGCGCAACAGCAGCGATAGTGAACTAAGATTTACCCGCAGGTGGGACACCACCATCTTCGCTGCCAGGTTTCATTTCTTTCTCGGTTTTTGTCTCGACGAATCTCTTGCAACTGCAGTCCTCCACGTTACACGACGTTCGGTCGTCTCGAAGGCTCCACCGATGCAGCCCACTCGCGTGGCCGCAGCGGCACCGCTTCGGTTTACGGGAAAAGTAACGCATTTAAGTCCGCTCCTCCGCCGACCACTGCAGAGGCCGTCCTTTTAGGGCGGCCGACCCAGTGATCGTCCCCAAACCTCAGCAGTGTCCCCAAACCTCAGCAGGTAGTCTGCCCGCTTACAACCGCATTCCGGCCACCCAATTCATTGCCGCGCTTGCTATTCCGCTTGCCGCAAGGATCGCCATAAGCCATAAGCATAAGGATGATGCGCACCCGTGCCGCAGCCGCCCCCCGCAGGTTTTTCTTGTATCGCAATGTTCTGAATCACCGAGGCAGAATACCAAGTTTCTTCTCTTTGTAGGGGCGCCTTTGCGTCGCCATCCTAGCTCAGACAATTCCCAACTCCTTCATCAGCCGTCAAATTGGTCCTCGGGCTCGCCACTAGGTGCATTGGAATCAACTTACGCAAGACCTGGGGAGGGTCCCGCTAAAACCACCTACCCAACCGCCTCCCACGCCGCCCACGAAACGCCGCCCCATTCGCCCTCGGTTGGGTTATCCTCCCGTCGGCTTTCTGGAGAAACCCATGAGCACCCTGAATCGGCAACTGGTTTTGCGGCGGCGTCCCAAAGATTTGATTGCCCCCGGAGATTTGGACCTGGTACAAACCCCGCTACCCGAGTTGAAAGACGGGCAAGCGCTCGGCCGCGTGAAATATCTCTCCGTCGATCCCACCATGCGCGTCTGGATGGCGGTAGACACCTACTTACCCGCCGTGGCGTTCGGCGAAGTTATGCGCGCCATCGGCTTGGCGGAGATCGTCGAATCGCGCGCGAAGGAGTTCAAGAAGGGCGACAAGGTTGTGGGCCTAACCGGGCTGCAGGAATACGTCGTGATCGACCCTCACGAAAAGCAGCGCGGATTCCAGACCGTGCCCGCCATTCCCTTTCTTTCCGATACTGCCTTTCTTGGCGTACTCGGCTTCACCGGCCTGACCGCCTATTTCGGAATGGAAATCGGTGCTCCCAAAAAAGGCGAAACCCTGGTGGTTTCCGCTGCCGCCGGCGCCACCGGCAGCATTGCCGGACAGATCGGCAAGATCAACGGCTGCCGTGTGGTCGGCATCGTCGGCAGCGACGCTAAGTGCAAATGGATCACCGAGGAACTCGGCTTCGACGCCGCCGTGAATTACAAACACGCGGACTGGAAAGAAAAACTGGCCGCCGCAACTCCCCAAGGCATCGACATCGATTACGAGAACGTAGGCGGCGAAGTGATGCAGGAAGTCCTGAGCCGCATGAACCTGTTCGGCCGCGTGGTCCTCTGCGGCCTGATCTCCGGCTACACCAAGGGAGATCCCGGAATGGCCAGCTTCGGCAACGTGCTGGTCAAGCGCCTGCGCGTGCAAGGCTTCATCATTATTGATTTTGCTTCGCGCTTTATGGAAGCCGCCACCAAGCTCGGCCAATGGAAGATGTTCGGCAAGATCAAGGACCGCGAGACTATCGTCGAAGGCCTCGAGAAGGCCCCCGACGCCATCAACATGCTCTTCGCCGGCGCCAACACCGGCAAGTTGATCGTCAAAGTTTGAGGCTTGCGCTTCAGGGTTTACGCAGATCTGGGTGATGCGAGTATTGCGCCGGGCGGTTACCTTGCGTTTTTCTTGCGTTCCTCGTCGAGCCGCTTGAGGAACTCCTCGAACTTGGGTTTCTGGTCGGGCGTGAGGATGGCGCGAATCTGGTTGCGGCCGCGCTGCCGAGCGTCCTCGAGCTGCGGGTCGACTTGCTTGCGGATGGACTTGAACTCGACCTGCATGCCGCTGAGGATGGAATCGAGATGCTGCTGCTGGTCGGCGGTGAGGCTGAGGTCCTGGGTCAGTTCGGCGACACGCTGCTGACGCTTGGCCTGATCGGTGAGTTGGATGGCAGCGTAGCTGCGATGAGCGAAAACGTAGCCCAGCATGCCGCCGAGGGCCGCGCCGAGAAGGAAAACCAAGCCGACCCACAGCGCGGCTTTGCGTTTGGCGGAGCCGTTATTCATGGTTTTTCTCCGCCAGGCTGGTCAGAACCTCGTCATTGCTGGAAGGAGGCGGCGGCTGAGTATCAAAGAGGCCTTCGGCGGGGCTTATGGAGGGCGCAGCGGAGGGCTGAGCCGCGGGATTCTGGTACAGCCAGGTGCTGGCGACGAGAAGCAGCGCGGCGGACGCCCAAGCCAGCCGCGAGGCGAATCTGGGCACGATGCTCCAGGCAGCGGCGGGACGCAGCGATTCTTCCTGGAGCCCGGCAATGGCGGCCATGACGCGGGTGGCGAACCAAGGCGGCGCAGGGGTGGAGGAATTCGTAAGCGTCTGCAGTGATTGCCGAGCCACCAGCCAGGCATCCATGGCGATGCGGCAATCCTGGCATTCCTGAAGATGCAGTTTGTCTTGCGGGGAGAGAGAGGCGCTCAAAACTTGCAGGTTTTGCGGCGGAGCGTCGCCAGGGGCGCCGGCGTCCAGCCAGTCCTGCCAGCGATCACAAGCTGCGCGATTCTTGCCGAACAAGTTGTTCATATTCTTACCGAACAAGTTTCCCATCAAGACCTCCCTGCATGTCTTGCCCAAGCTGCCAAAGCTTTCGATAGGGCGCTATTCGCTGCTGGTGGTTTCCGCTACGAATGGCGCTTCCCTACTTTGCCAACGATCTTTTTTCGCGCTCGAAACAACCGCACCTTTACGGTGTTGGCGTTGAGCTCGAGCACTGCGGCGATTTCCTCAATCGCCAAACCTTCCACCTCTTTCAGGATCAGCATCAAGCGGTCGCGCTCATCCAAATCTCCCAACAAGATCTCGACTTGCTGCCGCGCCGCGAGAGTCTCGCTGATGTCCGGGCGCTCGGCAGCGCCCTGGTCGGAAGCGAGCATTTGTTTGGCCTGCTCCTCGCTGAGGTCGGCCTCGTAAACCAGGGGCCTGACCTTGCGCTTCCTCAGCAGATCCCAGCACTCGTTGACAGTGATCTTGTACAGCCAAGTGCTGAAAGCGGCGCGCTGATCGAAGCGCTTGAGCGAGAAGTACGCTTTTACGAAGACTTGCTGCGAAATGTCTTCGACATCTTCGCGCCGGTGGATAATGCCGCTGGCCACTGCGAATACGCGATGCTGATGGCGGCGGATGAGTTCTTCGAAAGCCTCCTTGTCTTCGGCTTGGGCGCGCCGAACGAGTTCGCGGTCGTCCGCCGAACCCGGCTTGGCGGTTTGCGGGCTGGCCGCTACGGCCGCCGCGGCGCTGGCAAGCCCTACTTTTGGGACGCGTGGCATGGTGGTTTGGTTACGCCTATCTCTCCGGGGGCATCCAGGAGCGCACCAGGTGTTTCATCGGGGGCCGCCAAGTTTCTACTTGCATAACATCTTATCGACATGGAATAATACCTGCATGATTATTGGTGACCGTCTTCGCGCTCTGCGCGAGGAAAAGAAACTCTCCCAGGGTGATATCGAGAAACGTACAGGCTTGCTGCGTTGTTATATTTCCCGCGTTGAGAATGGCCACACGGTACCCGCCATCGAGACGCTGGAAAAGCTTGCACGGGCGCTCGAGTGCCCACTCTATCAACTCTTTTATGACGGTGAGGAACCGCCCGTATTGCCGAACTTGCCCAAGCGGAAGTCGTCGGATGACATCGCGTGGGGCTCGGCCGGCAAAGAAGCACGCTTTCTCAACAAGCTCCGCCGCTTGCTGAGCAAGGTCGAAGAAGGGGATCGCAAGCTGATCCTGTATATGGCGCAAAAGATGGCCAATCGCTAGTTTGGCGATTTGCCTTCTCACGCGCTTATAACCATACCCTGGACTCATGAAGAGGGCCGCGCGCCCCCGCTGCGCGGCCTGTATTCCGTTTGGGGGAGAAATCGCCACTCGGCAGGTTCCTTTCGTTGGAAATCTCGCCGGAGACGCTCCCCCGGGGCCTGCGGGTGTTCCCTACTCCCACTCAATCGTGCCTGGCGGCTTGGAACTGATATCGTAAACGACGCGGGTTACGCCGCGTACCTCATTTACGATGCGGGTGGAGATGCGTTCGAGCACATCGCCCGGGAGGCGGACCCAGTCCGCGGTCATGGCATCGTCGCTTTCGACCACGCGGACAGCCACGGTCAGCCCGTAAGTCCTAAAATCACCCATTACCCCGACACTACGCACCGGCAGGAGGACCGCAAAAGCCTGCCAGACTTTATCGTATAGGCCGGCTTGGCGGATTTCGGCGATGACGATGGCGTCGGCATCCCGGAGGGTTACCAGGTCTTCACGGGTAACCGGGCCGAGTAGCCGGACCGCCATACCAGGACCCGGAAACGGGTGTTTCAGAAGTACCTCGTCAGGGAGGCCGAGTTCCCTTCCAATGCGTCTAACTTCGTCCTTAAACAGGTCGCGGAGGGGTTCGATGAGGGCAAAAGGCATTTTCTCGGGCAGACCGCCGACGTTGTGATGGGTTTTGATGGTGGCGGAGGGGCCCTTCACGGAGACGGATTCGATGACGTCCGGGTACAAAGTACCCTGGACGAGGTAGGCTATTTCCCCGTGGGCTTCGGTGGTTTGGAGCTTCTGGGCTTCCTCGGCGAAGACGGCAATGAACTCGCGGCCGATACGCTTGCGCTTTTCTTCAGGGTCGGCGATGCCGGAGAGTTGGGCCAAGAAGCGGTCGGTGGCGTCGACGCCGATGACGCGCAAACCTAGCTTTTCCT
>Ga0210384_10008893_pt1 | contig 10427 bp, 5 predicted proteins | sample IncBWH2MmetaG_FD_160574 | JGI IMG/M metagenome (GOLD analysis project Ga0210384, IMG submission 160574) | Forest soil microbial communities from Barre Woods Harvard Forest LTER site, Petersham, Massachusetts, United States - Inc-BW-H-2-M | ecosystem: Environmental > Terrestrial > Soil >...
GAACACGGGGTCGTAGCCGCGCTGGGCCAGAAGGTCGCGGGCCTCGGGGGAGAGCGCGATCGAGATCTTCCGCTCGCGCAGCCGCTTCCGCAGGTCCTCGAGCTGGATGTCCACGATCTTGTGGATCTCCTCCGATCCCAGCGCCCGGAAGATCACGATCTCGTCGATGCGGTTCAGGAACTCCGGCCGGAACGTCCGCCGGAGAGCGTCCATGAGCCGGGCCTTCAAGGACTCGGCGTCCCCCCCGCGCGAGGCCATCTCCTGCACGAGGTCCGAGGCCACGTTGCTGGTCATGATGAGGACGGTGTTGCGGAAGTCGACCGTCCGCCCCTTCCCGTCCGTGAGGCGCCCATCGTCCAGGACCTGGAGGAGCACGTTGAAGACATCGGGGTGCGCCTTCTCGATCTCGTCGAAGAGCACCACCGCGTAGGGCCGGCGACGGACGGCCTCCGTGAGCTGGCCCCCCTCGTCGTAGCCCACGTAGCCGGGGGGAGCGCCGATCAGGCGGGCCACGGTGTGCTTCTCCATGTACTCCGACATGTCCAGGCGGATGAGCGCCCGCTCGTCGTCGAACAGGAACTCGGCCAGGGCGCGGGCCAGCTCCGTCTTGCCGACCCCGGTGGGGCCCATGAAGAGGAAGGAGCCCATCGGCCGCCGCGGATCCCCCAGGCCCGCCCGCGATCGCCGGACCGCGTTGGCGACCAGGAGCAGGGCCTCGTCCTGGCCGACCACCCGCTTGCGCAGGCGGTCCTCGACGTGGAGGAGCTTCTCCACCTCCCCCTCCAGCATGCGGGTCACGGGGATGCCCGTCCACTTGGCGACCACCTCCGCCACGTCCTCGGCGTCGACCTCCTCCTTCAGCATCCGCTGCTTGGACTGCAGAGCGTTGAGCTTCTCGTTCTGGAGGGCGAGGTCCTTCTCCAGGGCGGGCAGCGTCCCGTAGCGCAGCTCCGCGGCCCTGCCCAGGTCGCCCGCGCGGGTGGCCTCCTCCGCCTCGAAGCGCGTCTTCTCGATCTTCTCCTTGAGGGACCGGATCTTCCCGATCAACTCCTTCTCCTGCTGCCAGTGGGCCTTCATGGCCGCGGAGCGCTCCTTGAGGTCGGACAGCTCCCGCTCGATCTTCTCCAGGCGCTCGCGCGAGGCCTTGTCCCTCTCCTTCTTCAAGGCCTGGCGCTCGATCTCCAGCTGCACGATCCGGCGCTCCACCTCGTCGATCTCGGTGGGCAGGCTGTCGATCTCGATCCGCAGGCGGCTGGCCGCCTCGTCCATGAGGTCGATGGCCTTGTCGGGCAGGAACCGGTCGGCGATGTAGCGGTGGGAGAGGGTGGCCGCCGCCACGAGGGCCGAGTCCTGGATGCGCACCCCATGGTGGACCTCGTAGCGCTCCTTGAGCCCCCGCAGGATGGCGATGGTCTCCGCGACGTCCGGCTCGCCCACGTACACGGGCTGGAAGCGCCGCTCGAGGGCGGCGTCCTTCTCGATGTACTTCTGGTACTCGCTCAGGGTGGTGGCCCCCACGCAGCGCAGCTCGCCCCGGGCCAGCGCCGGCTTCAGCATGTTGGAGGCGTCCATGGCCCCCTCCGCGGCGCCCGCGCCCACCACCGTGTGCAGCTCGTCGATGAAGAGGATGACCTCGCCCTGCGACTCCTGGACTTCTTTGAGGACGGCCTTCAAGCGGTCCTCGAACTCCCCCCGGTACTTGGCCCCTGCGATGAGGGCCCCCAGATCGAGGGCCACCACCCGCTTGTTCTTGAGCGACTCCGGCACGTCGCCGGAGACGATCCGCTGGGCCAGGCCCTCGACGATGGCCGTCTTGCCCACCCCCGGCTCGCCGATGAGCACGGGGTTGTTCTTGGTGCGCCGGGAGAGCACCTGGATCACGCGACGCACCTCGTCGTCGCGCCCGATGACGGGATCCAGCTTGCCCTTGCGGGCGAGCGCGGTGAGGTCGCGGGCGTAGCGCTCGAGGGCCTGGTAGCGGTCCTCCGCGTTGGCGTCGGTCACGCGCTGGTTGCCTCGGATCTCGCGCAGGACGGCGAGCAGCTTCTCCCGCGTGACGCCATGGCGCTTCAGCGCCTCCGCGGAGGGGGTCTTGCCCTCCAGGAGAGCGAGGAGCAGGTGCTCGGTGGACACGAACTGGTCCTTGAGCGCCTCCGCCTCGCGCAGCGCGGCCTTCAAGACCCCATCCAGCTTGGGAGAGACCGTGGTGGCCGCGCCCTGGGTGCGGGGCAGGGCCCCGAGCTTGGCCTCGACCTCGCTCTGGACGGCGCCGGTCGGGACCCCCATCTTGCTCAGGGCGGAGGGGACGACCCCCCCCTCCTGGACAAGCAGCGCCCGCAGCAGGTGCTCGGGGGTGACCTCGGGGTGATCTGCCTTCTCGGCGTCCGTCTGGGCGGAGGTGAGGGCCTCCTGGGCCTTGACCGTAAATTGATCGAGTCTCATGAACCGGAACCCCCGCCCAAGAATATAGGATCTTAGCCCATTAATGTCAACTAATATGAGTAATATTTAATATACTCTAACCATCCCAGATTAAACTATTTAGCTCAATCGACGTAGGACAAAGCACTTCAGGTAGTAGGTTTCCGGCACGCCGAGAAGAACCGGATGATCCCTGGCCTGCCGCCTCTTTTCGACCACCGCCACGACCGCCCCAACGTCCGCCGCTGCCTCCGCCAGGATCCCCTCCAGATCGGCCTCGCTCACGTGGTAGGAGCAGGAGCACGTGATGAGGCAGCCCCCGGGCTCCAGGACCTTCAGGGCCCGCAGGTTGATCTCCTTGTAGCCCCGCCGCGCCTTGGCGATCGCGTCCTTGCTCTTGGCAAAAGCGGGGGGGTCCAGGATCACGGTCGAGAAGCGCTCGCCCCGATCCTCGAGCTCGCGCAGGAGGTCGAAGAGGTTGGCGTCCTGCCCGGTCACGTTCTTGAGCCCGTTCCGCTCGGCGTTGCGGCGCAGCCGCGCCAGGGCCTCGGCGGAGACGTCCACGGCCAGCACCTCCGCCGCCCCCGGAGCCACCTGGAGGGAGAAGCCTCCCTGGTAGGCAAAGCCATCGAGGACGCGGCCGCGGGCGTAGGTGCGGGCCATGAGGTGGTTCTCGCGCTGGTCGAGGAAGAGGCCGGTCTTCTGCCCCTTCCAGAGGTCGGCCTCGAACGCAACGTCCCCCTCTCGGACCTCGACCGTCTCCGGCACCTCCCCGTGCAGAAGCCCGACCCGCTGCTCGAGCCCCTCCAGGAGGCGCACCCGCGGGTCGTTGCGCTCCAGGATCCCCTTGGGGGCGAGGAGATCCACCAGGTCCCGGACCAGGTCCTCCTTCCGGCGCTCCGTCCCCTGCGAGAGGGTTTGCACCACGAGGTGGTCGCCGTAGCGGTCGACGATCAGCGAGGGCAGGCCATCCCCCTCCCCGTGGACGAGGCGGCAGGCCCCGGCTCCCGCGGCCACGGTCTCGCGCCAGCGGATCGCAGCCTGCAGGCGGTCGCGGAGGAACGTCTCCGCCAGGGTCTCTTCGCGGCTGATCATCCGCAGGCGGATCTCGGAGCGGGAGGAGAAGAAGGCGAAGCCGAGGGGCCGGCCCCGCGCCCCCTCGACCCTCACCAGCGCCCCCGGGCTGATCCCCTCCGCGCGGACGACGTCCGAGCGGAAAACCCAGGGATGGCCCCGCTGGATGCGAGCCTCTCCCTTCTTGGCCACCACGACGGGACCTTCGATCACATGACTCCTGGGCGGGCGCCGGGGCCGGACTGGGTCCCCGCGCGCCCAGGATATACTCTCCGGCGCCGCCGCGGAGGCGGGGGCGGCCGGATGATAAGATTCGGGTGTCCCGGTCGCCTCCTCACGGCCGGCCAGAATCCCGAGGCCCTCCATGGAAAACCTCGCCCGCACCGATCCCGAGGTCGCCGACGCCATTCGCCAGGAGACGATCCGCCAAGGCGAGCAGCTGGAGCTGATCGCCTCCGAGAACTTCGTCTCCGAGGCCGTGCTGGAGGCCCTGGGCACGGTCTTCACGAACAAGTACGCGGAAGGCTATCCCGGCCGCCGGTACTACGGCGGCTGCGAGTACGCGGACGTCGTGGAGACCCTGGCCATCACCCGTGCGAAGGAGCTCTTCCGAGCCGAACACGCCAACGTGCAGCCCCACTCGGGGGCCCAAGCCAACACCGCCGTCTACATGGCCGTTCTCAAGCCGGGGGACACCCTCCTGGGCATGAACCTCTCCCACGGCGGGCACCTGACCCACGGGCATCCCCTGAACTTCTCCGGGCGCATGTACAAGGTGGTGGCCTACGGCGTGCGCAAGGAGGACGAGCAGATAGACTATGACGCCCTGGCCGCCCTGGCCCGGGAGCACAGCCCCAAGATCATCGTGGTCGGGGCGAGCGCGTACCCCCGCACCCTGGACTTCCCGGCGGTACGGAGAGCCGCCGACGCCTGCGGGGCGGTGGTGATGGCGGACATCGCCCACATCGCGGGTCTGGTGGCCACTGGGCTGCACCCGAGCCCCGTCCCGCACTGCGAGTTCGTGACGACCACCACCCACAAGACGCTCCGCGGCCCCCGGGGAGGGATGATCCTCTGCCAGGCAAAATGGGCGAAGGAGCTCGACAAGCTGGTCTTCCCCGGCGTGCAGGGGGGCCCGCTCGTCCACGTGATCGCGGCCAAGGCCGTGGCCTTGAAGGAGGCCCTTCGGCCCGAGTTCAAGGCCTACCAGACCCAGATCCTGGCCAACGCCCAGGCCCTGGCCGCCTCCCTCCAGGGCGAGGGCTGGCGGCTCGTTTCCGGGGGCACCGACAACCACCTGCTGCTGATCAACGTCTTCGCGCGGGGGATCACGGGCAAGGTCGCGGAGGCCGCCCTCGACCGCGCGGGGATCACGGTCAACAAGAACACCATCCCCTACGACACGAACTCCCCCATGGTGGCCTCCGGGATCCGGGTGGGCACCCCCGCCCTCACCACCCGGGGGATGAAGGAGCCGGAGATGGAGCAGGTGGGCCGGCTCATCTCCCGCGCCCTCCAAAACGTGGAGAACGACTCCGGTCTGGCCGAGGTCAAGCGCGAGGTGGGCCGCCTCTGCGCGCGCTTCCCGCTCTATGCGTCCCGGCTCAAGGCCTACGATCGGGCGCTGGCCCGGGCGTGACCGTCGGGGGAAGGGTCTGGCCGAGATGGGCGTGACGGCCACCTCGTCGATTGAAGGGTCGTGCTTCTGATCGACCGCACCTGGGTCGTGGCGTGACTCCGGGATGAGTCGCGAGAAAGGACTCCTATCCATGCTTCCGGTGGGCCGTGCCGCACTCCTGCTCCTCACCGCCGCCACCCTCCTGCCCGCCCAAGCGCCCCCGGCGGCCCCCGCGACCCCGAAAGTGCGGGTATTGATCCTGACCGGGGTCCACGGCCACAAATGGCGCGAGACCACGCCCGTCCTGCGCGAGTTCCTGGAGCGGAGCGGGCGGTTCGATGTCCACGTCAACGAGGAAGTCCGCGGCAACGGGCCCGAGACTTTCGCGGGGTACGACGTGCTCGTGCTCAACTGGAGCGACCAGAGGAAACCCGAGCTCTGGTTCGACGAGCGCCCGCGCCAGGCCATGCTCGATTTTGTCCGCAGCGGCAAGGGACTGGTCTGCTACCACGCCTCGAACGGGGCCTTCAACGGCTGGCCGGAATTCGACAAGCTCGTGGGCGGCACCTGGCGGGCGACGGGTGGCCATGCGCCCTACCATGCCTTCACGGTCAAGATCGTTGACTCCCAAGACCCCATCACGAAGGGGCTCCCCCCGTCGTTTGACGTGACCGACGAGCTCTACCACGGCCTCTCGATGCAGCCGACCATTCACGTGCTGGCCACGGCGTTCGACGATCCCAAGCACTGTGCCCAGGACGGGAAGAACTGCGGCACGGGCAAGGACGAGCCCTTGATCTGGACGCTCCCCTACGGGGCGGGACGCGTCTTCTCGACCGCGCTCGGCCACGACGTCAAGGCCATGCAGAACGACGGCTTTCTGATGACCCTCCAGCGCGGCACGGAGTGGGCGGCGACGGGCCAGGTCACGATTCCGCCCTCCCCCGGCTCACGATAGCCGGCGGGCAGGGTTCGGATCGGGCCCTCCCCCGCGACCGATGTTGAGGCTCGAGCACCGGCCAGGAGACGGCATGAGAGAAAACGGAAGCCGACCCTATCGCGTGCTGGACCTGGCCTGCGGGGCTGGTTTGCTGCGCCTCGCCGTGGCCCGGCGCGTGCCCAGACGCGAGATCCACTACACCGGCATCGACACCTCCCTCTTCGGGCTGCAGAGCATCGAGTCCCTCACGCGCCCCCGCCCCCAGACCGTCCCCCCCGAGCACGCCGACGGCAAGCCCTTCGAGGTCGGCCCGCATTGCGACGACCACGCGCTCCAGACCCGGCTCCGAGAGCGATTCATGCTGACCGAGCTGGACCTCCACGACCCCAAGACGCTCGGCGCCCAGCTGGAGGCGGTCCTCGCCAGCGAGCGGTTCGACGAGATCCACATGCACCTGCTCCACCCCCACACGCACGGCCGACAGTCCGCCGGCCCGCAAGTCCTGCGCGTCATCGCAAGATACCTTCGGCCCGGCGGCCGGCTCTACCATCTCTTCCAGAACTCGAGCCCTCTCTACGACTTCACCCCCGAGCGCATCCGCTTCGCGCCCCAGAAGCCGCGTCCGCCTGCGCGGATGCGCGACGACACGCTCGAGGTAAATGAGCAGCGCTTCCGGGAGGGGGCCTCGAGGGGCGGCCTGGTGCTCGACAAGTGCGGCTGTCGGTGGGAAAGGGGCAGGACCCGGGGGGAAGGCGGGGTCATGATCGCAGCCTCCCGGAAATGGATCACCCGCCGGTTCGCGGGGGCGGAGCCCGACCCCCGCACCGCCGACACCTACGAGCGCCTCGCCGAGCAATACTCCAACTACTCTAGGTACGCCAACCACTTCGTCATCCTGAGAAAGCGGCGCCGGGGCGCGGGAGTGCGCCTTAAGGCGAAGCCTCGGGCGAAGGCCGGGGCCGCGCCCCTGCCCAAGCGTCCGCACGAGCTGATGGTGGCGGCGGGGGAGCTTCTCTGGGGACCGGCGCCGCCAAACCTGCCCGCCCACGCTCAGCTGGCCGTCGTCGCCGGCGATCTCGAATCGACCGGGCCCTACGCCGTGCGCCTGAAGATGCCAAACGGCTACAAGATCATGCCCCACTGGCGTCCCACCCTCGAGAACGTCACCGTGCTCTCGGGCGTGTTCCACTTGGGCTCGGGAAGCACGTTCGACGAGAGCAGGGGGAGGGCGCTGCCCATCGGCGGATTCAGCTACGTCGGCCCCCAGAGGCACCATTTCGCCTGGGCGGAGGGCGAGACCGAGATCCAGATTCACGGCCTGGGGCCATTCGAGATGACGTACGTGAACCCGAACGACGATCCGAGCATGAAGGCCCCTTCCTGAGCTCCTGCGGGCGCTCGTCCCTCAAGAGGCAGCGCCCGCGCCGCGTTAAGATGGGGGCGTGAGCGCCTCCACCTCCTCCACGTTTTCCACTTTTTTCGGGCCGCGCGGCCTCCTCGCCAACGCCCTGCCCGGCTACGAGGAGCGGCCGGCGCAGGGCCGGCTCTCGGAGGCGGTGGGGCGAGTCCTAGGGGACGGAGGCCTGCTCCTGGCCGAGGCGGGCACGGGGACCGGCAAGACCCTGGCTTACCTGCTGCCCGCGGTGGAGCTGGGCCGGAGGGTGGTGGTCTCCACCGGCACCAAGAACCTCCAGGAGCAGCTGCTCAGCAAGGACCTCCCTCTCCTGGCCCGGGCCCTGGGTCGGGACCTTTCGGTGGCGGTCATGAAGGGCCGGGGGAACTACTTGTGTCTGCTCCGCTTCCGGTCCTTCACTCAGGCGGGGAGCTTTCGGCGCCCGGACGAGATCCCGCTCTTCCGGGCGGTGGAGGCCTGGGCGCCGGCCACGGTCACCGGCGACCGGGGGGAGGTCGCGGACCTGCCCGACTCCGTGGACTTCTGGCGGGAGATCTCGGCCGCGAGCGAGAACTGCATCGGCCAGTCCTGTCCGGAGTTCGACCCCTGCTGGATCACCAGGATGCGCCAGCGCGCCCTGGAGGCCGATCTCGTCGTGGTCAACCACCACCTCCTCTGCGCCGACCTCGCGGTCAAGGATGGAAGCTACGGCCACGTCATCCCTCCTTATGACACCGTGATCCTCGACGAGGCCCACCTCCTGGAGGACGTCGCCACCCAGTACTTCGGGCTGCAGGTCTCCTCCCACCGGGTGGACGACCTCTGCCGCGACGCGGAGCGGGAGCTCAAGGCGGCCAAGCTGGACGCCCGCGAGGTGCGGGCCGAGGTGGAGGCCGTTCGCGACCGCTCCGAGCGCGTCTTCTCCCTGCTGGCCCAGGGCCAGGGCCGCCGCCTCGGCCCCGACTGGATGACGGCCCGGATGGCGGAGGAGTCGGGGGCCCTCTTCAGCCGCCTGGTGGGCCTGCGCACCGCGCTCCTGGCCCTGCCCGACCGGCCCGAACCGCTCACGGGCCTGGCCACCCGGGCCCAAGTCCTGGCCGCGGAGTTGGCCTTCGTGCTGCGGGCCGAAGACGACGACCACGTCTACTTCGTGGAGACGAGGGGCCGCGGCGTGTTCCTGAAGGCCACCCCCATCGACGTTTCCCAGCGGCTGAAGGAGCTGCTCTTCGACCAGGTGCGGGCGGCCGTCCTGACTTCGGCCACCCTGGCCGTGGACGGCGGGTTCGAGTACGTGAAGGCCCGCCTGGGGCTGGAGGCGGCGGAGGAGCTGCTCCTGCCCTCCCCCTTCCGCTTCGAGACCCAGGCCATCTTCTACGTCCCGCGCCGCATGCCCGAACCCCAGTCCCCCCTCTTCGTGGAGCGGGCCGCGGAGGAGGTGGTGAGCCTGGTCCAGCAGAACCGCGGCCGGGCCTTCGTTCTTTTCACCTCTCACGCGAACATGAACCGCGTGGCCGAGCAGATCGCGGGTCGGCTGGACTACCCGCTGCTCATCCAGGGCGAAGCCCCCAAGCCGGTCCTGCTCGAGACCTTCAAGAACACGCCCGGGGCCGTGCTCCTCGCCACCGCCTCCTTCTGGCAGGGGGTGGACGTGGTGGGGGACCAGCTCTCCTGCGTGATCATCGACAAGCTCCCCTTCGCCTCTCCCGGCGATCCGGTGGTGGCGGCGCGCATCGAGCGCCTGCGCAGCCGGGGCGGGAATCCCTTTGCGGACTACCAGGTTCCGGTGGCCATCCTCATGCTCAAGCAGGGCCTGGGGCGCCTGATCCGCTCCGCCGCCGACCGCGGCGTCCTGGCCGTGCTGGACAGCCGCCTGGTGGAGAAGAGCTACGGCCAGCGCTTCCTGGCCAGCCTGCCCCCCGCCCGCCTCGTGCACGACCTCGGCGAGGTGGAGCGGTTCCTGGGCGCGGGGGGTAGGGCCTCCGAAGCCGACCCCGCGCCGGCGCCCCGGCCGGGGGGAAGGGACCGTCCGGCTTGAGCCGAGAAGCCCCCCTCACGAGGACTCGAGCGCGAGCAGCGTCTCCTCGAGGGCCTCGAGCAGGGTGTCGGCCGCGATGCGGTGCGCGATCTCGTTCGGATGTTCGTCGAGGGGCCCGTTCACGACCAGGACCTCCCAGCGCAGGCCCCGGTAGGCAGGCAGGAGGTCCACCACGGTGGCGCCGGCCGCGCTTCCCGCCGCGGCCACTTTGGCGTGGATCTCCGTGAAGGGGTACCGCTCGTCCAGCGGGTTGCCGAAGAGCGGGAAGATCGTCACCACGAACGGGACCCTCCTATCGCGGCACCGGCGCGCCATGTCCCGCAGGGCCTCTTGGCCTGCCACCCAGCCGGGGGCGTCTGCCGCGTAGCCGGCCTTGTAGCCTTCAATCCTTCGTCGGTTCTCGGCCGTGGCGGAGAGCCTTCGGTGGAGGAAGCGGTAGAAGGCGAAGCGGTCGAAAAAGGCGGGCGGGCGCGGCCCTTCCTTCTTCCGGGCCAGCCGCCGCTCCGCCTGCGCCTTGGCCCGGGCCTCCCGCTCCCGCGCGTCCTCGCTGTCGTTGAGGCAGTAGGCCAGGACCACGATGTCGGGGTCGTAGGCCAGCCCTTCGTTCACGAGCTGCGGCGCCTCGTCCACGGTGTTCATGCCGGGTCGGGCGAGGTTCACCACTTCCCAGACCGCTCCCCTACGGGGCTCGTTCAGGCCTCGCTCGAGACGCTGGGGCAAGGCGTCGTCGAAATGGACGCCCGAGCCCCAGGCGAAGGAATCGCCCAGGCAGAGGACCCGCCGCGTCCCCGGGGGCTTGGCGGCTGTGCGCTCGCGGTCCCGGTAGCCACGTGAGTTTATGGGGGTGGCGGTGGTGACGGGCGTGATGACGGGGGCATAACCCGTCGGGGGCGGGTCACCGAGCCCCCGCAGCCGGGCCACGCCCTCGGCGAGGATCAGGAAGCCG
>Ga0210384_10008894_pt1 | contig 10427 bp, 12 predicted proteins | sample IncBWH2MmetaG_FD_160574 | JGI IMG/M metagenome (GOLD analysis project Ga0210384, IMG submission 160574) | Forest soil microbial communities from Barre Woods Harvard Forest LTER site, Petersham, Massachusetts, United States - Inc-BW-H-2-M | ecosystem: Environmental > Terrestrial > Soil >...
AGCCCGAACTTCACACAGATAGCGCCCCAGTTCGACGAATTTCGAATCCCGTTCACGATCGGTGGCCTTCTCCCAGCACAAGATCTCGTCGATCTTCGACAGTACAAACGCGGCACGCCGGCGATTGAGCTTCGGAGCCATCCAAGGCCTTCCATTAGTTGTCAAGCACGTCAAGCCAATCAAGGTCGTTCGCTCCTGGTTGACGAATGAGTTTGGTCCCAACCAGCGGTTCGTTCCCCAAGCAAAGGCCGAGATGGGCACAGCTGACGCACCCATTCTGTGGAAAGCGGATTCCTGGCCGGGGAGGAAACTGGGCAGTTGCGATCTGTCGGGCCGTAGCTTCCACGACTTGGCCAAACTCTTGACGCTGCTCCTCCGTAATCGAAGCCAGCAAATACTGAATCTCCGGGACGCGCTTTCTCACGAAAGCCACAATGGCGACATCGGAGATTCCACTGATCCAGGAGTAGCAAACGAGCTGCAGGTCAAGTGATGTCAACCCCTCGGGCTGCTCTGGATAACGAGCACTGGTCGTTTTCCACTCGAGCAAACGCCGCGTGCCATCTAGTTGGCCAATGGCATCGACATATGCCACGAATTCGTTGCCGTTTGAGAGAGAGCGTATAAGTTTCTTTTGCGTGTTCCGTTTTGGTTGGCGAATGCAGATTCGGTTATCTCGGGCGAACTGCTCCAGCAGACCGATTCCTTGGCGAAGCAGTCGTTCCCAGTCATCTCCGCGGGAGTACTCCAGCGGAACGTCGCGATACGTTCCCCACTCCTTGAACAACACCGCCCCGGAATCCTGGCGTTCGAAGAATGCCGCTAGGGCTTTCTCAAAGCATCGGCCGAAGCACAGCGACGCACGAGATTCCTTCTCCCTCCAGCCGTCCAGATACCGAAAGCGATAACTTCTCGGGCAGCGCAGATATTGCGATACTTGTGTGTAGCTAAACGTCATGGGACACCTCCTGGCTGCTTGCCAAAGAACCGGACAGTTCGTCCCATTCACTGGCCGGGGCAAACCCGCCGAGATTGAGAAAGCAGCGGCCATTCAGAGTGGTGCGGGAAATCCGCACGATTCCTCGCAAGCCGACCAGCGCTTTTTCATCAACTTCATCCTTGCCCATCAGATAGGGGTCATAGCCAAAATCACGCAGGAACCAGCGAAGTTTCCATAACGCTTTGGGAGTGCAGTAGAGACGACCGTTGAATGAACGGCCTTGATGTTCTTGTGGTTCGAGAATGGTGAGCCGCAGAACGTAGAACGGCCGTTGCGGGTGCCAGCGGTAGAAAGTCCGATCGACGCGGACCAGGAAAACGCCCTCCAAGACGCCTTCAGAGGTGCGACTTTCGCAATGCAAGCCTGGGATGTGACGTTTCATGATTCGACCTCCGTGCGCCGGCAAATCGGCGAGGTGTAGTGAATGAAAAAGTCATACGAAAGTAGTGTAGCGACCCACGTCGGCCCCGAGTCATGCGGAGCCGCCTGTAAGGGCGGCCTCGAAGCGTTGACAGGGGAACGTGCGGGCCGGGTACTGAGCCCCGTAAGAATCACCCTCCGGGACGCCGACGCTGTGGAGGTAGGCGAAAGGCAAAATCGGGCGCTCCGATATCGCGAGGTGTGCCAGAGTCCCGCGTGGTCAGAGACCCGGTGGCGTTGCGGCTGTTTCGGTCCCAAGTGGGCTGGCTCTGGCAACGCGCGCTGTCGCGGCGCAGTCAGAACGGTCGCATCCCTTGGGATCACATGCGGCGCCTCATCAACCGCTGGTTGCCACTGCCTTCTGTCTGTCATCCCCATCCCCTGCGTCGCATGGGCGTCATTACCTGAGCCAAGAGCCGGATGCGGTAGTGCCGCTTGTCCGGATCCGTGGAGGGGGTCGTGAGCAATCATGATCCCTACTCCGAGTGTGGCTTGATGTAGGTGTTGAGCTGACAGATAAGCCCGTCACGATCTTTGGCGGCGCGCTCGGCCAGATCGTTAATAAAGGTTTCGACTTGCTCTCGGCTGGCATCTCGCAGGGTGGCGGTGCCACAGTAATCGGCTGCGTAGGCCTTCACGAGGCCAGCATCCAGCTGGTACTGGCGGATCAGCAGGCAAAGGCGATCGCGCAGGCGCGGTTGGCCGTTGTGATGGCCATTATTATCGTTCGCGGTGGTGCTTCGCTGATCTGGTAGTCCGGGAGTGTTGGACCTAGGGGCCCACCCGAGTTCCTCGACGGAACAGAGTCCGATGCCATAGGCCTTGCGCAGGGCGCGATTGACGGCGCGGGTTTCGGCGACGCGCATCTCAGCACCATGGACCACGGACGAGACGTTGGACGGATCAGCATCTCCGTAGCCAACGAAGCCGCGAGAGCGGAGAGACTTATACACGGTGGCCTTAAAGACCCAACGGCCAGCAGCCGGATTGCAGAGTGACTTCTGCAGAACCGTACGGATTCCAAGGCATTGGCGACGGAGCGCTATTTTGAGAAGGCCGGCGTGAGTTATATACCACTTTCCGTCGATCCAAAGGATCTCACATTCTGAAACTGAAAGACGCAGTGTTTGAGTAAGAGAGTACAACCTCTTCAAGTCCCGTGGCAGAAGACCCGGGTAACGCTGCTTGACTAGCCGAGCATTCTGGCGTACTAGGTAAGTTGTTAACTTTGTGGTGCAGTCTCTCATTTAAATCTCCTAAAATAGGAGTGATATCATAATGATATCATTATGCTATATTTTGTCAAGAAGGAAATTGTCACGTGGGACGGGGGCCTAGCCCCATGGCCGAATCACAAGTACGTCTCCTGATACGAATCCCGGGAAGTCTCAAGGCGAAACTAGTTGATCTCGCGCAAAAGGAACATCGATCCCTGAATAGGCAAATTGAATTCCTCCTAGATCTTTCGGTTCGGCATTTGACCCAGACAGCAAGCGAAGGCTCGTCCGCAAAAACGATGGCGCGCAAAAAGAGCCGATCATAGAAACTCTGTCCGTATTTACGACGCTTTGGTCAGCTTAAGCCGAGCAATTTAGATTCGCTGAAGATCAGCCAGGAGTTCGGGAGATCAATAGTGTTGTTAACTATCTGAGAAGACTAGAAGCCATACTCTCAACAGCCATTAGGGCAGTCACGTGGGGAATCAGCGGACGACATTTTGGCGAGGGACAACCTTCCGTTCCAGGAATTGAACTATTCATGCGGGCCTCTATAAGCCGCTCGGGCGAATCCAGGAGCTCTCCTGCCAATTCCCCGGGCGGGGTGATGCTCTAATTGTGTGTTGCCGCTTGAGGGCGTGATTCACTCGTCGGGGACAGGTTGGCGTGCCAGCCGAACAGCCGCTCTTCCGCCGGCTTCTTGTCATAGTTCCGCGTTGCGTCGAGCATCATCTCGACGACGCCTTCCACGTCACGGTCGGCAGGCGCAAGACCGCCGACATCCATGCCCAGGCGACGCGCGATCGAGGAACGGACGGCCGCCGGATCAAGCTCTTGTCCTTCTAGGGCGCTCGATTTGACGACATCCTCAGTCAGCGTCCGCAGCACCCCTCTTCCTGCAGACCGAAACCCAGCGCCTGCGTTTGTCCCAACCGCCGGCCTTGTTGATAGCGCACCTCCGCCAGCAGGCCGGTAAGAGCCTCGCTGTTCCAGTGAAGTTTCGGCCAATCGGCCCGTTCGTGGATGTACATACCCATTCTCCGCATTGGCAAGTTTAATCGACGCGATGCATGCGGCGAATAGGGGGCTAATCTCCGAAGGCACAAGCCGTTATCGCTAATGAAATCTACTTAAGTCCTTCTTTATCAGCAAAGGTGCAGAAATAAAAAACTGTCCGGCTCTCCTAATAGATGCGAATTTCGGCCAGTCAAGCCAACCATCCATTTCAATGGAGAAGACTCAATGACAAAACCCAAATATGACGGAAGTCCCGCGAAGGCGACAAGGTCGGTCACGCCTGAGGCGAGGGCGAAGATGTCGAAGACTAGGAGCGAATGGTGGGCGAAGCAACGGGACGCTGCGCCGGCACAGGCTAATAGTTCGAAAGCGCCTGTCCAAAACCTGACTGCCCCGACTGATAAGCTGGAACCGGCGCTTTGCTCACCGACTGATGAGGCGCAGAGGCCGGGATCCAATGCCCCGGACCTTGAGCCGGGACACGCAGAAGCTTCGGCGATTGGAGGTGATGGAACTGCGTCGATTCAAACAAAAACAAGCCGACCCGCAAAAGCTGATAGCGAGCGACATGACGTCTTGGCCCGCATCGTCTACAAATCAATTGGCCTTCCGTATCCGTACGATGACCTCAAAGTAGACCTGAGCAAAGCTGGGGAAACGAACCCTGCGCGCCAGCCTTCAAAATCAGTGGAAACGGCCGCCCATACAGCCATGGCCAGGACTATTAGCAAAATGCAATCTCGTAGGAACAAGCCGGTCGTCGTAACGGATTTCGTCAGGGGCGATGGCTGGTTCATCGAGCTGGTGCGATCCGTAAAATCCCATCTTTGCTTTATTCTGTACCAATCCAATGGGGGAAAAGTCACTTTCAGCGAGGAGTTCGAGTTGAGCGACCGCGTAATTGTTCCACCAAAAGAAGATGAGCTGATCCGCCATGTGAGATTACCCAGGCAGTTCAACGAGTGCGGCACTGTGGGCAATCTACTGAAAAATATCGACTCATTAATCGATCGTTGCCTGGATATCGACGCCCAGGATCGATTCATGATGTCTTGCCTCGGTCTGAGTACATGGTTCGTGGACCGGCTCCCGTTAGCTCCATATCTTGCCCTCGTCGGGCTCCCGCAGTCAGGCAAAACCACCGCGATGAAGGTTTTGCACCTGCTTTGCTGGAGGGGCTTGCTTACCGCGGACATTTCCTCCGCAGCGTTTTTCCGCGTATGTGATCAACTCATGCCCACGCTCTTCGTTGACGAGACCGCGACCGCGGGGCAACAGCGGGCGCTATTCCACCTGCTGCGGTCGGGCAACACCCCCGATTTCGTCGTCCTCCGTGACGCCCGATCCTACCGCACCTATTCTGCGAAGGTTGTATCGTGGATCGAGCTTCCGAGCGACAGCGCACTAAATAGCCGGTGCCTCATCATTCCTACACGGGAGACCTCCCGAACCGACCTATTGCGAACCACGGATCCGGAAATCGTCGCGGCTGCTGAGGAACTTCAAGGTCAACTCTTAATGTACCGATTTCGGAACTATAGCAGGCTCCGCCACCAGCAAATTCCGGGTTGCGAAAAACTGCGCGCGCGCAATCGTGACCTGTACGAAGCACTTGCGCTGCCGATCGCGGACGACCCAGAAGCTTGTGCGCGTTTGCTAGAATGCATGGAAAAGCAGCACGACTTCCAGCGCCAGCCGTTGCCACCGAACCATACTGCCGTTCTCGAAGCTCTATTCCACCAGATACACGTTCACGCAGACAAAGCGGCGTTCGCGATTCGGGATTTGACTAACGACGTGAACATCAATCTCAAGCGGGCCGGCGAGCGCTTTCGCATGAATCCGAAGGGTGTGGGCGCTGTCTTGACGCCCATGGGATTTACCATTCGCACGCGGACCAATGCAGGGTGGGTGATTTGGATTGATCGGGGCGCACGAAAGCGAATTCACGAGCTGATGTTACTCCATGGTGTGGATGGTCTTGCCGGTTGTCTTCCCTCGGAAAACTCTGGGGCACCGTGTGAGTTTTGTAAGAATCTGGACCGGCAAAGCCCCGATCCCGTCGGGTAATGGATCGACCAGTGAACCGCCGTTCAAAGCGAGAATCGCAGCCCATCTGACGTCGGGCAGTCGTGAACATAGTGAACATAGTGAACGTCAAGACAGACAGCTGCAAAGTAGTGTGCGCGCGGCCGCGGCGGGAAATAGAATCGGGCGCCTATTAGCGTGGTGCGTAGTCCATAGCAATGTCTCAAGACCCACAAGCGACACCGTGATGGCATGGGAATCCTTGGCAAGCTGTATTGGCGGCGAATCACGCCGGCAGTGCAAGGTTTGATTCCCCTCGATGATTGGAAGAAACCGGACGCGATGACTGCGGACCAATTCGGGGCGGCGGTGAGGACTTTAAAGATCGAGTTCACCACGATTGCGGCAATGGCGTCGATGGGCATGAAAGATTATCCTTCCGCGGTAACCTACTACAAGGTCCTCGTAGCGATCGATCCTACCTCGCCAGTTTCGCATTTCAGTATAGGCGTCGCGGAATTGCAAAAGACGCCGCCGAACGCGAATGCAGGTTTCTTTGAACTGGCTCGGGCCATTGCTCTCAAGGTTCCAAACGCTCCGGGTGTCCAGACCTACCTCAAGAACCATCTGATTCGATATCAACAGACTTCTTGCAAAAATCTTGGCGATGATCAAGACAACGCGCTCATTACGCTTGCGACCAGTTCAGGGGATAATATGCCTGCGACATTGAATATCCCCAGCGCCGACGACCTGCAGAAGGCGCGCAACGACACGAAGAACTTTATACCCTGACTCATGGAGGGCGGCAATCACGCCAACACCATGTGGTTGGCAACCTGCGGCTCGCAATATACCGACGTTCCCGTGCGCGTAATGGAAGTGGTCCCAGGGGGAGGCGACCACATCACCCTGAAAGTGTTCTAAGCCGCCACCGACGCTCAGATGCAGGCCGCCATCGCCCCCAACATGGAAATACACTTAGTGGGCCAGCCGGACGCCAAGCGCATTCAAAAAGACGACTACGTGCGCTTTACTGGAACACTCACGGGTTATACCCAGTCGCCTTTTCTGCTCACCTGGGACGCGGCCAAGGTCAAGGCGTTGTTGTTCTCCGCTAATAATTAGGCCACTTCCCGATAACCGTGCCAAGTCCCGCGAAGTCGTGCCGACTCAACCGGTCGATGCAACACTCTTCTAATCTTCTATTGATCCGCTAGTGTTTTTCAAAGAGACTTGATCCTTTGGGCTGTACTCAATTAAACCTGAACAGGGAAGTGTTTTCTTTGAATCAACGCTTGCAAACGAATTTAGCCATTGAAACACCTGCAGACAGGACTTCCGGCGAGTGTTGCGTCGACCCATTGAGACCACCGGTCTTATCGGAATGTATGGTCCGCCGCAGAGTTGCAAGCGAAAAACGAAGAATGGCAGTTGGTCTGCGCCAATGTATTCGGCCTTTAGTGGAGTCACTGACTCCGGGCCATGATGGATATCCGCTCGCCTTCGTCCCTATAAACTGGACGGCCTCGAAGAGACCTTTACCGATATCAGGTTTCGAAAGCGTGGGAGAGACCCATTGCCATCTCTATTCTTCGCCAGCAGACCTGGCAGGAACTCTTTTCCCTAAACAGGGATTTTAATTTGTCATCGCAAGAACCGGGGCGCGATAGCGTTCGTTCTTGCATAAGACCGCCCAGGCCATGCGAACCAGCTTGTTGGCCAACGCCACGACGACCACATTCTGGTGTGTGCGCCCCAGCAGTCGCGCGAGCCAATCCCTCAGGACGGGGGCTTGCTTGAGCCTCTGTTGCAGCACGCTGCGTGCGCCCTGCACGAAGAGTCTTCGTAAGTACTTATTGCCCCGTTTACTGATGCCCAGCAACTTCTGTTTGCCACCGCTGGAGTGCTCTCCCGGAACGATCCCCATCCAGGCCGATAGCGCTCGCCCTTTTCCAAATGCGCTGGCGTTGCCGATCGCACCGATCAGGGCGGTTGCGGTGACCGGCCCAACTCCGGGGATCTCCGTGAGTCGTTGGCAGGCTTCATTTTCCTTCGCAGTCTTCTGAATGACCCGATCCATCTGCTCAATGCGCCCCGCGAGTTGTTCCAGTTCCAATTTGAGCTGAGCCAACAAAACACGGAATGAGTCGGACAGATTCAATTCAGCGTCTTCCAGGATACGTGGCAGTCGCTCATCCAGATGACTTCGACCCTTCGGCAGAGTCAGCCCACGTTCCAGAAGAAGACTGCGAATCTGGTTCACCACCGCCGTGCGTCGCATCACCCAACGCTCCCGCACCCGATGCAACGCTTGCAGGTCGAGCTGTTCCTCCGTCTTGATCGGCACAAAGCGCATCCTTGGACGTTGCACTGCTTCGGCAATCGCTTCTGCATCGATGTAGTCGCTCTTGTTCGTCTGCACGTAGGGCTTCACGTACTGAGCGGGCATCAATCGCACTTCGTGCCCTTGCGCTCGCAGCGCCCGCCCGAGGAAGTGTGCTCCACTACAAGCCTCCATGCCGATTAACTTCACTTCGAGATTTGCAGTGAAGGCCAGCAGTTGCGTGCGGGAACATCGCTTCCGTACTACCACCTGCCCACTTGCATCCAAACCAACCAGATGAAACACCGTCTTACCCAAATCGATACCCAGCGCATAGATTTTCATGAGATGCCTCCTTGCCCCGCACTCTACAACTTCTAGACTCCTGCGGCGGACCATCCCATTAACTGGCTTGTTGTGCCATCCCTAACAAACCTACATCCGGAACAATCAAACTAGCAATTTTTGGGGAGTCCCTGGTCCGTCGCGATTGCAGCGAAACCTTCACCCTAGAATCCACGGATTCAGGTTGGAAAACATACCCCAAGCGAAAGCTTTCGCCCGCAGAACACCCACAATTTTCGGTTTAAGCTGGTAATCTAAAAAGCTATACCGTAGAATTTTAAGGTCTTGGGCGGTTAGCTCAGCGGTTAGAGCATCCGGTTTACACCCGGAAGGTCCAGCGTTCAAATCGCTGACCGCCCACCATTCAGGATTCACCCCCAGCGGGGCCGTAGTTCAGTCGGTTAGAACGCCTGCCTGTCACGCAGGAGGTCGCGAGTTCGAGTCTCGTCGGCCCCGCCATATTTTTGATTCGGAAGAGAATTACAGGAAACTCAAACCCTCCGACCCGTCGCACATGTCGGGGAGCATAATTCAACCTGTGAAGGTACCGACCGGCAGAACGGTGAAAGGCTTAGTCTGCTGCGCGATCCTGACCATCCTTCGCAGCCTGCATCTTTAGCAATCGCAATTGTTTCTCTTCAAGCAAATCGTTAATTTCTCTGATCAACCTTTTCGCCTATCATAAAGGACGCCGCATTCGAGCAACAGGCTGGTGCGTAGGCGCTTTCAGTGGATGGATTACAGGCAGCGTTGGGTCATGGAGGTTAAGTGCGAAAAGTTTATTGACTGTTTCCTTGGCCAGCTCTCGCAACTTTAACTCGGCATTTCCCATTCCGAAAACACGAGCTCTCCAGATAGTCGAACCATCCGGCAATTCTTCGAACACGTCGTAATCGCGATTAGCAGAATCTTCGGGGAACTTTTTATGTGTGGGACAATCAGGCATGGAGGACTCCTTGCGGTGAAGAATCGTTCAGCGTGTGTCATATATAACGCACATGAAGTTAACATTCAAGATATACCCTGTTAGTTAATCACAGGTTTTCCACACGTGGGCGCATGGGCCACAATTTCCGCGTGTCAGCCTCACACGAGGCATGGCGCCCTTGCGGCTCTCTGCGTGCCGGTTGCTTCCTGTAGGGCTCCCAAGCTGGCAGGACGGCACCCAACATCAAAATCTTCGGCAGCCTCTAGGCCACCCGCCTATCCCGGGGAGATCAGCGTCGCCAGGCAGTTTGGAAGACGCCATTCAGGAGAATGGCGTTCCCGGGGCTTGCCGATGCGGAATCGCCGCGATCGTTCACTGCCTTGACCGTTGAATTCAGAAGATTAGTTACGACTGACCTGGAAAGATTGTGAACAATCCATCCAAAGATCGCAGGGACCGTACGGGTCAGCGCGGCGGACTCGACCTGCAAGTAGACGCCGCCGTCTTTTTCCTCAATCCTCCAGTAGCTATTCAGCCGCCACAGGTAGCCGTGATCCTGGCCCACAGGGAGTTCATGCTCGTCCGGCTCACCTGGATTTCGGACTTCGGCGACTCGCGTGGAATCGGACCAGGTTTCGCCGCGCGTTTTGCTGATGAGGCGGGTATCGGCGTCAAAATTTGCGTTTAGCACGACGCTGACCACTGACTTTTTGTAAAGCTGAAAATAGATCTTTGATTTTTTGCCGTCCGATTCCAGCAGCTTCGACTTCCGTATATCGGGCTTGTATATCTCCTGATATTTTGCGTAATCCTGGAGAACCTTCAGAGTTTGGGAAAACGTCGCGTGCGGAATGAAGGCAATCCCTATCCAGTGGTGAATCGCGCCGCCCGGAATATGAATGGGTTGACCGTTTTCAAGCGTGTGCAGCCTCTCGATGAAAAATTCTCCCCGTTGCATCTCCGCCGCGATTTTGGCGCGCCGTTCCTCGGGCAAGCGGTCAATGTAAAGGAAGTGGTTGTCGCGAAGGTCGTCCTTCATTCGCTCTTCCGTCAATCGGATGTAGCGATCGAAGGCAGCAGTCGTCTCCGGCGTTAACTCCGAGGCGCGCGCGGGTGAGGCCACCAGGGCAGTGACTATCCATGCGA
>Ga0210384_10008900_pt1 | contig 10421 bp, 6 predicted proteins | sample IncBWH2MmetaG_FD_160574 | JGI IMG/M metagenome (GOLD analysis project Ga0210384, IMG submission 160574) | Forest soil microbial communities from Barre Woods Harvard Forest LTER site, Petersham, Massachusetts, United States - Inc-BW-H-2-M | ecosystem: Environmental > Terrestrial > Soil >...
CGGTGCTGGTGATCGGGCTGCGCGGCGACAGCAGCATCACCGACCTGTTGACGCTCAGCCAGGTGGTGCTGGCGCTGCAGCTCCCGTTCGCGATGTTCCCGCTGCTCTGGTTCGCCAGCTCGCGGCGCCGGATGGGGACGTGGAAGGCCGGCTGGCTGCTGACCGCCGCCGGCTGGGCGAGCGCGCTGTTGATCACCACCATGGACGTCTTCGGGCTGCCCGAGTCGGTCAGGACTGCCTGGCACGTGATCGCTGGCGGATGACCGGAAGCCCGCCGCCCGCCGCCCCCGCCAACCGCGGAGCCCCAGAGCTCGGAACCTCGGCAGACCACGCCATGTACCAATCCATCCTCGTCACCCTGGACACCACGAAGACGGACCGCGCGATCATCGAGCACGTCAAGCGGCTGGCCAAGCACACCGGCGGCAGCGTCGTGCTCCTCCACGTGGCGACCGGCTGGGCGGCGCGGACCTTCGGCCCCGACGCGATCAGCCCGGAGATCCGCGAGGACTCCGCCTACCTCGAGAGCGTGCGCGCCGAGTTCGCGGCCGCGGGCATCCCCGCCCAGGCCGAGCTCGCCTACGGCGACCCGGTCAACGAGATCGTGCGCTGGGTGCGCGAGAAGGGCTGCGACCTGGTGGCGATGAGCACCCACGGCCACCGCTTCCTCGCCGACCTCTTCCTGGGCGTCACCGCCAACCGCGTCCAGCACAGCGTCGACGTCCCCGTCCTCCTGCTGCGGGCCACCTGATCCACCGGCGCGATCAGGCCGGATCGGCGCCCACGGCGTCGCCGGCGGCGGTCTCTTCCGCTCCACCGGCGGCGATCTCGGCGAGCAGCCAGGGGTGGATGAACTCGTAGCCGGAGCCGACCCGGTGCATCAGGTTGCAATCCACCGCCTGGTCGAGGAAGCGCACCCAGCGCAGCGGGAACCTGCCTTCGGCCCAGAGCAGCACGCGGAGCGTGTAGTGCTGAACGAGGTCCAGGCCGCGCAGCGCGAGAACGATCCAGCCGAGGACCAGGGCCGCATACGCCAGGGTCTGCCACTCTCCGCCCTGAAAGCGGACGCGGGCCAACTTCGCCACCAGCAGCGCCACCCAGAGCACGACTGCAGCACCGACCAGCGCGCGCCAGCCGGCTCGGACCGTGACCACGAGCGCCTGGCGGAGCCCGGGGCGGAGCCGCCGCGGCACGGCCGGCTCCGCCTCGACATCGCCCATCAGGCCTGCAAGAAGACCACCCGCGGCGCTCGCGACGAGCGCCACTAGCAGGCAGAACGCGAGCCCCTCGACGCCGGCGAACTTCGAGTAGCCGCCGGTCGCCGGCCTGAGCAGCTCGAACAACCACCACAGCACGACCAGCGCCGGCGGCCAGACGGCGCCGCGCCAGCTCTTGCTCCAGGACCAGCGAGTGCGCGCCAGCCCGTAAGAGATCTCGGTCTCGCCCCGCTCCCGCCGCCCGCGACGCAGGCCGAAGACGAGGCCGAACAGGGCGCCGCAGGCTGACCCGAACTTCAGCGCGTCGGTCAGGTCCAGGCGCCAGGGCAGGCCGGCGATCAGATCGAAACAGAGCATCGCCGCACCACCGATCGCCAGGACCCGCGCCGACGGCCAGTGGGCCAGCGGCTCGGGCTGGCCCGCCACCCTGGCCGCTGCCGCTCCCGCAGTTGCCGCTACCCCCGTCCTCCTGCCCGCGATGTCTCCCCCGGCCGCCGCACCCGCCCTGCCTGGCTCGACTACCCCGGCCGCCCTCCCCGCTCCCGTCGCGCCGCGGCGCAGGCGCCGGCCGTCGACCACCCCCGCGAAGGCACCGGCCGCCATGCCCACCGGCACGAGGATCGGAGCGCGCCAGAGCACGGCCACGGGCAGGACCAGCAGAGCTCCGCCCAGCGCCCGCGAGACCACCGCGTAGAGCCAGACACGCGCCGCCCCTGCGAGCCAGCTCGGCTGCAGCTCCTCGAGCTGGAAGACGGCCAGCCGGTGAGCGAGCATCTGCCCTGCCAGCCAGGCGAGGCTGCGGCGGGTGCGCGCCAGCGGGAAGCGCAGCGGCTGAGGCGGACGCTCGAGCATCTCTCGAACGTAGAGCGAGAGCACCTGCTTGCGCGCCTCGGCGGCCTCGGCCGGCTCCCCTGCCTCTGCAGGCAGCCTCAATCCCAGGGCCGCGGCACCGGTGCGGCGCAGCACCCGCTCCATCATCACCAGCAGCAGCGGCGTGCGCGCCAGCTCGCGCCAGCCGGGCGCCGCGAGCGCGGACCGCAGCGCTTCCACGCCCGGCCAGCTGCCGGCGAGGACGCGGTCGAGCGCCTCGGAGCTGAGCGGCCGCAGGGCGTACGCGTCGCGCAGCCCGAGGCGCTGCTCGAGCTCCTCGTTGACGTCGGTGCGGCAGGTCACCGCCAGGCCGCACGCCGGGTGGCCGGCGAGGAATTCGTCGATGGCGCGCGCACAGGCTTCGCGGCATCCCGGGTCCACCTCGTCGAGGCCGTCGAGCAGCGGCAGCAGGCGGTCGCGGTCGATCCAGCCGCGCACCACGGCGGCGTCGAGGTTCTTGTAATGGGTCGCGATCTGGCCGCTCATCCAGGCGGCGAGATGCCGCGACCGCCACCCCCACGACGCGAGCTTGAGGACCACCGGGACCGGCTGTTCAGGGTCGTTGGCCAGCGCCAGCAGCCCCGCCGCCAGCTGCAACAGGTCGGTGGTCTTGCCGTGGCCCCCTTCGCCGAGGATCAGCAGGCGCCACGGGCGCTCGGCGAACAGGTCGAGCGGGGGCCGCTGCGGCAGCAGCGCCGGCTCCGCGCGCTCTGTCCATGAGGGAACTTCCCAGGGCTGGGCCACCTCGTCCAGCCGCGCTTCGCGGTCGCGGCCCAGCAGGCCGCTCTCGGGGATCGTGCGCTCCAGCACGCTCCGGATCCAGAACCGCTCGACCTGGTCCATCAGGTTGAGCAGCCGGCGTCGTTCCGGGACCGACTCGACCGCCTGCTCCTGCTCCCAGCGGTGCACTGCGGTGACGACCGCGAGCGCCAGCTGCTCGGGAGTGGTGAAGCTCGCCGCCATGCGTGGCAGGCTGCTCTTGAACGCCTTGAGCGCCTCGCGGCTTGCCGGGCTCTCCTCCGGCACGGCTGGATCCGCGGGCCACGCATAGTGCTCGTCGACCACGAAGCACAGGCAATGCTTGCCCAGCCGGCGGGCCTGTTCGAGCTCCTCGGCCGTGATGGAGCGCTCGGCGCCAGGCGGCACGTAGCCGTAGCGCCAGGCGTAGATGCCGATGAACACCTGCGATTCGCCGACCAGGCGCAGGCAGCCGGTGACCGGGTCGACGTCGCGCGCTCCGAAGTCCTCCATTTCGACCGGGAAGTAATCGTTCTTGAGCAACGCGTCCCTCACCGCCTCGCGGTGCCGCACCAGGTCGATTTTCGTGCTCGAGATGAAGGCCGTCCGGATCATCTTCTTCCCGCCCTCCCAGCGTCCAGGCCGCGTCCACGCCGCTCGCGCCGGCGCGGGCTTGACAGACCATATTTCACGGCAATAAGATAAATCTAACACTAGCACAAGTGAAAGCGATCCATGTCCCCGCAGACTCAGCGGCAGGGCTGGGCACCCGACTCCCGGCGCGCCGGCGATACTTGCGACGAAGCTCGCCAAGCGCGCCAGGCCTGCGCCGCCGGCCGGCTCCCCTCCGCGACGCCGCGTCCGGCGCCTCCGCCACACCCCCGCCGCCATCGCCAGGCAGCCCTGCAGGCGCTTGCGGTCGGCGCCGTGATAGCGGCCAGCGCGGCTGGTGCGGCCGGCGCGGCTGCTCTGAGCGCTCCGCCACCGCCGCCAGCGGCGGCAGCGGCGGCCTCGGCGGCGGAGATGTCGCCGGCGGCCCAGCCCAAGGGGCTTGCCGCCTCCGAGGTAGCGCTGGTCGAGGGCATGCTGGCCATCGAGGAGGGGCGGGATCTCGACGCGGCGGAGCTGTTCGCGGCGGCGGCGGCCGCGGATCCGCAGAACGGCACCGCGCTCCACTGGCTTGGCCTTGCCGAGCTGCGCCTCGGCCGGGCCGCCGCGGCCGCCCGCACGCTGGCAGCGGCGCTGGAGGCCAGGCGTCCGCCCGAGGCCGGGCGCCAACGCGTCACCGCCGACCTCCGCGCGGCGCAGCTGGCGGCAGGCGGCCAGGCCGCCGCATCCGCTGCGGCGCCCGCCGCCCAGGCCCAGCCGTCCTCCGCGCCAGCCCCGGAGCAGCCGCCCGCCCCGGCCGAGCCGCCTGTCGCTCCCGCCCCGATCCAGCGATCCCCGGCACCGCAGGAGCTGCCGGCCTTCGTGCCGCCGTCGTCCGGCTTGCCGCTGAGCTGCACTCGTCAGCCGCCGCGTTGGGAAGGGCGGCTCTCGCTCGAGGCATCCTATGACTCGAACCCGGGGCTGCTGCCCGCCGATGCGACCTTCCTGCCGCTGACCACTACCCGGTCCGCCGGCACCGCCACCAACGGCGGCGGCGATCTCGACCTGCGGCTCGAGGCCCACCCGTTCTACGACCGCCGTGGTTTCAGCCTCGGCATGGGCCTGACGGGCAACCGCTCCGCCTACCGCAACCAGGGCGATCTCGACCTCTCCCTGGCGGGCGCCTTCGCGCAGCTCGCCTGGGGCAAGGATCCCCGCGGCTTCCTGACCGGTCCGCTCGGCTACACCCGCGTGCCGATGGGCGACACTCGGCTCGGCCTGCTGCTGCAGGCGGCTGGTTCATGGCTGGGCCTCGGCAACACCGACTATCTACGCCAGGCGGGCGGCGCGGCGGCGCTGACCGTCAACGGCCCGGGGCCGGCGGCCACCCGCATCGACCTGGGCGCCAGCCGGCTGCGTTTTGCGGGCGACGCCACGGGCGACCTCAGGCGCAGCGGCAGCGAGCTCGCGGTCGCGGTCGGCGAGTCGCTGTTCCTGGGCGGCCGCGGCGGCTATCTCCGGCTGGCCGCGAGCGGCGGCGCGCGGCAGGCCGGCGCCAGCTTTGCCCATCGCTTCGTGGAGATCGCCGCCGAGGCGGGGACGCCGCTCCCCGCCGGCTGGACGCTCTACCTGGACGTCGACAGGCGCCAGGAGCGCTTCGACCACCCGCAGTCGAACCTCACCCAGCTGGCCGGTCCGGCGCGTGACGACGCCAGCTGGCGGGGGTCGGTCGCCGCGGCGCGCATGCTGGGCGAGCGCCTCGCCTGCACCGCGCGCGCCAGCTACGTCCGGCGCGACTCGAACGTCGAGCTGCCCGGGCAGATGCCTCTCTTCGACTACCGCCGGACGATCGCCGGCGTCGGAATCAGCTGGTTCTTCTGATGCGAGCCCACCGGTGGATCGTCTCGCTGCTGCCGCTCGTCACCGCGATGCCGGTCCCTGCCGCCGCCGTGCCCGACGCCACCCCGGTCGGCATGGTCCTCTCGCTCGCCCGCGGGGTGTATGGCACGATGCCGCCGCCAGGCGACCCGCGCCCGCTCGGCCTGAACTCCGCGGTCTGCCTGCACATGGAGGTGGCGACGAACGCGGGACCCGAGACGCGCATCGCACTCGGCCTCGCTCCGACCCTCGTCGGCAGGTCGCCCCGCACCGGCACGCCGGTGACCGGCAGCGAGCCGCCTTCTCCATGCCACTGGCCCCCCGAGGACACCAAGGTCCCCGCCAGTGTCCCGCCTCCCGGCAGCGCCGCCGCCGGCCCTGCCGCTTCATCCTTCCTCGGCTCCCTGATCCTGGGCGCCAACAGCAAGGTGGTCGTCCAAGAATGGCTGGTGGACGCCGCCGGCCCCAAGGTGACGCTGAGCGCCCTGGTGGGCGACTTTCGAGCGTTCTTCACTCCGCAACCCTCGATTGAGGCCGGGGGCCAGGTCCGGATCGAGACGGGGATTGGGAAGGCAAAACAAACCCTCATCCTGCACGGCACAGCCGTCTGTCTGCACGTGGCGCCAGATGGCACTACCCTCCTGGCGGTGCTCGAAGGCTCGGTGACCGTCATCTCGAAGGACGGCCGCCAGGTCCTCGTGCCCCAGGGCAGCTGGACCGAGCTCGCGCCCGACCGGCCGCCGAGCCCGCCCTCGCCGCTCGACGCGGCCATCGGCACCCTGTCGCCGCAGGCTGGCGGCCCCGCCTTCACCATGCCTGGCGAGACGCTGATCCGGGACCCGCCATTCATCGACCTGCGGCGCCTGGCGCTGGCGTCGGATCTGCCCAAGGCGAGGCATCCATGAAACCCGCGACGTCGGGCCGGGGGCATTGGCGCCAGGCGGACCGGCATCGCGGCGGCCCGGCACCGCGCGGCCCCGCGACCCGCGGGTGCAGAGGCAATCTCCGATGTGAGGCAGGGTGCGGCGCGCGCGCGCGCCATTGGCTCGTGCTGCTGGGCTGGCTGGCGATGGCCCTTCCGGTGCTCACCGGCGCCGCGCCGGCGATGGCCGTCGAGATGTGGGTCGCCACGCAGCTGCCGCTGGCCGAGGCGTCGGTGAGCAATCCCCAGCGCGGCTTCGCGGTGGCCCTGAACGGCACCCGGGCGGTGTTCGGCGCGCGGTTCGACGGGCCCGCTGGTGCCGGCCGGGTCTACGTGTTCTTCTGGAACGGAGCCGTCTGGAGCCAGGAGGCGATCCTGGAGGGCGCGGTGCCGGATGGCCAGTTCGGGATCGCGGTCGCGCTCTGCGGCGACACGCTCGCGGTGGGCGCGGTCGGGGAGGAGCGGGACGGGCAGCTGCCGACCGGCGCGGTGCACGTCTTCGTCGGCACCGGCCTGGATGGCAGCAGACAGTGGAGCGAGAAGTCGACCGTGGTCGGCGATCCAGGCGTGCGCCAGGTGGGGCGCGCGGTGACGTGCGACAACGAGTGGCTGGCGGTTGCTGGCGCGAGAGCGATGCCCGACGGCGCGCACGGGATCGTCCGCGTGTACCCGCTCGCGCCCCACCAGGGCATCGAGCCTGGCAGCCAGGGCGAGCTGCTGAGCAGAGTTGACATGCAGGTCGGCGACGGCTTCGGAGAATCGCTGGCGATGGCCGCGGGCATCCTGGTCGTCGGCGCTCCCACGCATGCCGGCGGCGGGCTGCCGGCGGCGGGAGCTGCCTATGTGTACGTTCCCACACCCGCCATCAGCCTACAACCCGTTGCGACGCTGCGGGCGCCTGACGCTGCGGCCGACAGCAACTTCGGATCGGCGGTGACGATGAGCAGCACGGGCGACACCGTGGCGGTCGGCTCCGCCGGGGCGCCTTGGCCATCCACCGGCATCGGACGGCCCGGCGCCGTCTACGTCTTCGCATCAGGCGCCGGCTCCTGGACGCAGCAGGCCAGGCTGGCGCCGAGTCCGGCGTCCGCGGGTGCGGGCGCCCGCTTCGGTCAGGCGGTGGCCGTCGACGGTGAGCTGCTGGTGGTCGGGGCGCCGCAGCACGCGCACGACGACCGTGCGCCGGCCACCGGCGCCGCCTTCCTCTTCCAGCGGGACCTCGCCGGAAACTGGGCCGAGGTGCCGGGAGCCGCAGCGACGACTCCCGCCCCCGTCCACGCCCTCTACGGCTTCGCGGTGGCGCTGTCGCAGAGGATTTTCCTGGTCGGCGCGCCGCTGGCGGATGGACGCGCCGGCGCCGCCTTTGCCTTCGTACCGATCCCGGAGGAGGCCGCCGCCGCACGCGCCGGCACCAGCGTCCGACCCACGACCGTCGCGCCACCCGCCGCCGTCCCCGCCCAACCCACTGCCGCCGCGCCACCCGCCGCCGCGCGTTCCGTCGCGACAGTGAGGTTCGCCGGCTTGGCGGTGCCGCCGTGAGCCGAGGGGCGGCGGCGGGCGGCGGCACCGGCCAAGCCGAGCGGGCCGGAGCCGGTGGCCGGCGGCCGGACGTTCGGGTGGGCGGGCGGAAACCAAGGGCAAGCCGCCGCTTCGGCATCGCCGCGGCACTCCTGCTGGCGGCGCGCTGGGGCGCACCGCCGCTCTTCGCGGCGGCTCTCCAGACCACTTGCCCACCGGTCTCCCAAGACTTCCAGATCGCCTGTCTCAGAAACCTCATCACGGAGGGCGCCGGTGTCGCCATCGGCCGCTTCGGCTCGGCGGTAGCGATGGGCGACGGGATGGTCGCGGTCGGGGCCTATCTCTCCGCCGTGGAGGGGCGGCCGGCGTCCGGCGCGGTCTACCTGTTCAGCTACAAGGCCGGCATCTGGTCACAGGCCGGGCCACCCCTGGTCGGAGGCCCCGGCGACTGGTTCGGCTTCGACGTCGCCATCGACGGCACGCAGCTGCTGGTCGGAGCGCCGCGGGCACACGACGGCTCCGGGGCGCAGACCGGCGCCGCCTACCAGTTCGATCTCTCCAACCTTCCAGCCGGGCCGGTCGTGGCGCGGGGGCCGCTGCCGATCCCGCGCGGACACCAGGGAGACGAGATCGGCTCCGCCGTGGCGCTGAGCGGCTTCGACTGGGCGGTGGGCGCTCGCAGCGACGGCTCGGCCGGCGTCGGTGCCGGCAGCGTCTATGTCTGCTGCATCCAAGGCCAGGTGCAGAAGCTCCTCCCCGATGCGGCGGCAGGCGCCGAGTTCGGGCAGTCGTTGTCCTTCGACGGCGACATCCTGGCGGTCGGCGCGCCGTTCGCCGAGCTCAATGGCACGCCCACCGGCGCGGCCTACGTCTTCCTTCGCAAGACGGCCTGGAAGGGGACACGACTGGTGCCGCCCGCCTCGGTCACGGCCGGTGCCGCCTTCGGTTACGCCGTTGCGCTGAGCGGCGATCAGGTCGTGGTGGGCGCACCGCTCAACGCCGGTGAGGGCGGCGCTGCTTACCTCTACAGCCTTGCCCCGGCCCAGGGGCCCCAGCCGCCGCTACCGCTCGATGTCGGCGTCGGGTCGGGCGCCCAGTTTGGAGTCTCCGTGGCCTTCGATCGTGTGGGCGATTCTTCAGGCCAAAAGAAGATCCTCGTTGGCGCCCGCCTCGCCAACGGGGCCCAAGGGGCCGCGTATCGATTCAGCTCCAATGGCTCGCCCGATCTCACACTCTCCTCTCCGAATCCTCAGGCCGGTGCCAACTTTGGCTTCGAGTCGGCGATTCGCGGCGACACCCTGCTCGTGGGTGCCTTCATGCAGAACGAGGGCGAGGGCGCCGCCTACGTCTTCACACCCAACGTCCAACCCGTCCAGACAGTAACCGTCACGCTGGCGGCCGGAGCGATCACTCTCCCAGAGTCACCGGGCATGGTGATGCTGCCGGTCGAAGTGACCACCACCGGCGGTCAGAAGACCCCTCCGGTGACGGTGCGAGTCGAGGTCGTCGCCGGCGCCGCTCCTGCCGGGAGCCACTTTCGGCTCCTCACCCATCCGTTCACCATCGCGATCCCGCCTGGCCCAGGCCCAGTGGTCACGACGATGGTGCGAATCGACTTTGTAGCGGACCCGCCGTGCATAGGCGACGAGACCTTCACCGTCACGCTGCAGCTCGACCCGCAGGTCCAGCCGGGGGTGAAGCTCGGCATGTGGAGCAAGGAGAAAGTCACGCTGCGCGACGATCTGGCCGGCCTGGCGATCGGTCTCCCCCATCCTCCCCTGCTGATGACGGGTGACGACGGCGCCGCCGACCATTTCACCGTCGCCCTGTGCAGCCAGCCGACCGCCGCCGTCGCGGTCCGATTCACCGGCGCCAGCGCTGGTGGCACCGGCATCCTCACGCCATCCTCCCTGGTCTTCACGCCCGCGGACTGGAGCCGGCCGCAGAGCGTGACCGTCACCGGCGTCGAGGCTCCGGACTGCCTGGGAGACCTCATCTCCACCTACGCGATCCTGCTCAGCACCACCAGCGCCGATGCCCGCTACGCAGCGTTGTCGCCGCCCGCGGCGCCGACCTACTCCGTCGAGGTTGCCAACCAGCATCACGACCGCACCGAGATCGCCGCCGCCTTGACGGTCAGCGCCGCCTGCGACGGCACCGTTCTCTACACCCTCGTGCTGACGAACACAGGGGAGTGCGCCCTTGACGAGGTGTCGACCACGCAACTCGTCGACAGCCTCTCCTGGGAGGACCTCAGCCTGGTGGCGGCAGCCGCCGACCTCGGCACCGCGTCCGTGGACTTCGTGGCCAACCGGGTGTCGTGGAGCGGCGCCATCCCACGCGGCGCGCAGGCGACGATCCTCGTCGACGCGGCCCTCCAGGCAGATGTCGCGGTCAACGAGCAGGTCACGAACGAAGCGGTCCTGCACTACGCCAGCCGGCCCGGTGGCCCAGGCGACACCGCTGTGGCCACCAGCGCCGCCTTTACCGCCCTCGCCGGCATCTTCTGCCCGCGGTAGCAGCCCGGCGGAGTCTCCGGGCGCGCTCTCCGGGCCACCCGCCCTCAGGGCGCTTGCTGGCCGGCGCGGCCGCGGGTGCGGAGCAGGCGGTCGAGGCGGGACAGCTCGACCGGCTTGGTGAAGTGGGCGTCGAAACCGGCGGCGCGCGCCAGCTCCTCCTCGGCCTCGCCG
>Ga0210384_10008901_pt1 | contig 10421 bp, 8 predicted proteins | sample IncBWH2MmetaG_FD_160574 | JGI IMG/M metagenome (GOLD analysis project Ga0210384, IMG submission 160574) | Forest soil microbial communities from Barre Woods Harvard Forest LTER site, Petersham, Massachusetts, United States - Inc-BW-H-2-M | ecosystem: Environmental > Terrestrial > Soil >...
TGTTCGTTGCGTTCGAACACCACCTTCGGCTTCGGACGGTCGGTCGCAACGTGGACGCGGTTGATGATGGCGTCAACTTCCGTGTCGGACAGCGGCGAAGGAGCGGTAGCCGAGCCGACGAAGCCCGTCACACGCGGCGTCGAGCGCACGATATGCCAGGTGTTTTCATCCAAGTCCATCTCCACCAGCACGTAGCCCGGATAAGTCATCCGCGAGGAAACAACCTTTTTGCCGCCCCGCACTTCCACGACGTCTTCCATCGGAATCAGCACGCGGCCGATTTTGTCCTGCAAGCTGAATGCGGACACACGGCTCTCCAAGCTTTCTTTGACCTTCTTTTCAAAGCCCGAGTACGTATGGATGATGTACCACTGCATTGCCGTCAAGCTGTGTTTCCCTTCAGACGCCGAAAATCTTGTAGATGCGCATCACGCCCATCTGAACCAGCCAATCCACAACTGCCAAAAATACTCCGAAGAAGAAAACCGTTGCGATGACGACGCCCGTCGTCGACACCACATCTTCGCGGCTCGGCCACGTCACCTGCTTCATTTCCACGCGAACATCGTGCAGAAACTCGCGCGTGTCGTGCACCGTGCCGGTCACCTTCTGGCCGATGCCGGCCGCTACCCCCGTGATTGCATTGCTTTGCGACCCGTCGTTCTTCACTTTAACCGCCTGCGTGGCCATTCGTCCTCTTTACTAAACAGGCGTCGCCGCCTGTTACTGATCTCTGGCAGGGGAGGAGGGATTCGAACCCCCATACCCGGTTTTGGAGACCGGAGTCCTAACCGTTGGACGACTCCCCTAAAAACCCAAAACCGCTCGCCCGATTACCTGCTCCAAAAACGGAAACCTACTTAACTTCCTTGTGCCCGGTATGCTTGCGGCACGTATTGCAAAACTTCCTGGTCTCCACGCGTTCGGAGTGCTTCTTCTTGTTCTTGGTCGTCGTGTAGTTGCGGTTTTTGCAATCACCGCACTGCAACGTGATGATTTCTCGCATAATCTAGTTTCCTTCTATTACCCCACCCTCGATTGCGAGGGGAAAGTGCTACTCGATGATTTCCGTTACCGCGCCGGCTCCCACGGTGTGGCCGCCTTCGCGAATCGCGAACCGCAATCCCTTTTCCAGTGCTACCGGCGTGATCAGCGTCACTTCGCAGCTCACGTTATCCCCCGGCATCACCATCTCGACTCCCGTGGGCAGCTTCACATCGCCGGTCACGTCCGTGGTACGGAAGTAGAACTGCGGCCGGTAGCCTGTGAAAAACGGAGTGTGCCGCCCGCCTTCTTCTTTCGTCAGTACGTACGCTTCCGCCTTGAACTTCGTGTGCGGCGTGATCGATCCCGGCTTGCATACCACTTGCCCGCGCTCCACATCGTCTTTTTCCGTGCCGCGCAAGAGCAACCCAACGTTGTCGCCCGCAAGCCCTTCATCGAGCAATTTCCGGAACATTTCGACGCCCGTCACAACCTTCTTCTGCGTCGGTCGGAATCCCACGATCTCAATTTCTTCGCCAACCTTCACCTTGCCGCGCTCGACTCGGCCGGTTACCACCGTTCCGCGACCGGAAATCGAAAAAATATCTTCAATCGGCATCGCAAACGGCTTGTCAATCTCGCGCACCGGTTGCGGCACGTTCTTGTCCACCGCTTCCATCAGCTCGTCGATCGACTTCTCCCACTTCGCGTCGCCGTTCAACGCCTGCAGCGCGGAACCCTTGACCACCGCAATGGTGTCGCCCGGAAACTGGTAGGTCTTCAGCAGTTCGCGAACTTCCAGTTCCACCAGTTCGAGCAGTTCGGCGTCTTCCACCATGTCGCACTTGTTCAAAAATACGACAATCGCCGGAACCCCTACTTGCCGAGCCAGCAAAATGTGCTCGCGCGTTTGCGGCATCGGTCCGTCCGTCGCCGCCACCACCAGAATCGCCCCGTCCATCTGCGCCGCGCCGGTGATCATGTTCTTGATGTAGTCCGCGTGCCCCGGGCAGTCCATGTGCGCGTAGTGCCGGTTCGGCGTTTCGTACTCCACGTGCGAAACGGCAATGGTGATCCCGCGCTCGCGCTCTTCCGGCGCGTTGTCAATCGAGTCAAACGCCCGGAATTGCACTTTCGGGTTGTGCTTTGAAAGCACCTTCGTAATCGCCGCCGTCAGGGTCGTCTTGCCATGGTCAATGTGACCAATCGTCCCAATATTGCAATGCGGCTTGCTGCGCTCGAATTTCTCCTTGGCCATCGCCTTCTGCTCCTCAGTCGAATTCGTAAACCGACTAACTTAAAATCGTTTTACTTCTCGCCCTTCTGTTTCTTAATCACTTCCTCGGCAAGTGCCGCGGGAAGTTCCGCGTAATGCGAAAAATGCATGGTGAATGTTGCGCGGCCCTGCGTGCGGCTGCGCAAATCCGTGGCATAACCAAACATCTGTGCCAGGGGAACCTCTACGCGAATCACGTTGCTGCCTGCGCGATTTTCCGTGCCTTGAATCGCCGAACGTCGCGCGTTCAAATCGCCGAACACGGGAGGCATATACTCTTCCGGAACGACGACTTCCACCTTCATGATGGGTTCGAGCAGCACCGGCTTAGCTCTCGCGCAAGCTTCTTTGAAGGCCATCGAGCCTGCGATTTTAAAAGCCATTTCCGAGCTGTCTACGTCGTGGTAGCTGCCATCCACCAAGACCACCGCGACATCCACCATCGTGAAGCCCGCCAGAATCCCATTATCCAAAGCTTCGCGAATGCCCGCCTCGATCGGCGCAATAAACTCGCGTGGAATCGAACCACCCACAACTTTGTCAATGAAGAGGAAGCGGTGTTCCTTGTCGAATTTCCATTTACCGCCGGAACCGCCCGCGAATTCTTTTGCAATGGCGTCCAGTTCGTCCGTGGACATCTCGTGCATGTTTTCATGAGCAGCGCTCGGCATCGGATGGAGAACGATCTCGCAATGACCGTACTGTCCGCGGCCGCCGGTCTGCTTGATGTATTTGCCTTCGGCTTCCGCCTTTTTGCGAATCGTCTCACGGTACGCCACTTGCGGACGGCCTACATTGGCCTGGACGTTGTATTCGCGCAGCATGCGGTCCACGATAATTTCGAGATGAAGCTCGCCCATCCCGGAGATCAGCGTTTGCCCGGTGTCTGGCTCGGTCGAAACGCGGAACGTCGGATCTTCCTGCGCGAGCCTTTGCATGGCCACGCCCAGCTTGTCCTGGTCGGCTTTCGTTTTTGGCTCGATGGCGACGGAAATAACCGGGGCGGGAAAATCGATGGATTCGAGAATGACTTGTTTCTGTTCGTCGCAGAGAGTGTCGCCAGTCGTTACGCTCTTCAAACCCACGCAGGCGCAAATATCGCCCGCATAAACGGCGTCAATCTCTTCGCGCTTGTTGGCATGCATTTGCAGCAAGCGGCTGATGCGTTCGCGCGTGCGCTTTCCGGGATTGTAGACGTAGCTGCCGGATTGCAGCACGCCGGAATAAACGCGAATGTAGGTGACGTGTCCGACGAACGGGTCAGACATAATCTTAAAAGCCAGCGCGGAAAACGGCGCATCGTCCGAAGCGCGGCGCAAAACAACTTCGTCGTTCTCGGGGTTCACACCCTCGAGCGGCGGCACGTCCAACGGGGATGGCAAATAATCCACAACCGCATCGAGCAGTGGCTGAATGCCTTTGTTTTTAAAAGCCGAGCCTGCCAGCACCGGAACGATCTTCAAGAGAAGCGTGGACTTGCGGATCGACTTGCGCATCTCTTCAACAGACAGCGTGCCGTCGGTCAAATACTTGTCGATCACTTCATCGTCGTGCTCGGCGATGTAATCCACCATTTTGCTGCGATGCTCTTCGTAGAATTTCTTGTCAATCGCCGCGCCTTTTAGCGCCGCAGCCACATCGGGCCGCGAATCGACGAACGCCTTATCCCAAAGCTTGGCGACTTCGAAGATCTCGAATTTTGCTCCGAGGGTTTCCTCGAGCCAGACAACCACTTTCTCTTCGATGAAGTCGATGATGCCGATGAAATTCTCTTCACGTCCGAGAGGAAACTGCAAAGGAACGGGGTGGGCACCGAGGCGTTGGCGAATCGTCCGGATGACGTGGTCAAAATCCGCGCCGGTTCGGTCCATCTTATTCACGAAACAAATCCGCGGGACACGGTACTTGTCCGCCTGACGCCAAACGGTTTCCGACTGCGGCTGCACGCCTGCGACGGAGTCGAACACGCACACCGCGCCATCCAAAACGCGCAGCGAGCGTTCCACTTCCACCGTAAAATCCACGTGGCCGGGTGTGTCAATAATGTTGATGCGGTACTTCTTCCCGTAGCGGTCCCAGGAAGCAGTTGTAGCAGCGCTGGTGATGGTAATCCCGCGCTCGCGCTCCTGCTCCATCCAGTCCATGGTCGCAGTGCCTTCATCCACGGAGCCGATCTTGTAGGTCACACCGGTATAGAAAAGAATGCGCTCCGTCGACGTGGTTTTGCCCGCGTCGATATGCGCCATGATCCCGATGTTGCGGGTGTCTTCGAGTTTGAAAGCTCGTCCCATGATCTGCTGCGCCGCCCCTTTGGTTTCTGTCGCCATCACAATTTCTTTTCTTCAGTCCTTACCAGAATTCCTGTTAGCGTCCTACCACCGATAATGCGCGAACGCCTTGTTCGCTTCCGCCATGCGGTGAACATCTTCCTTCTTCTTGATCGCCCCGCCACGAGCATTGGCCGCGTCGATGAGCTCATCCGCAAGCTTGTCGATCATCGTCTTGCCCGCCCGCTCGCGCGAATACTGCAACAGCCAGCGAATCGCCAGCGACTGCCGCCGAAACGGATTCACTTCCACCGGAACCTGATAGTTCGCACCGCCCACGCGTCTCGTCTTCACTTCCAGCGTAGGCTTCACGTTCTCGATGGCCTTCTTGAAAATCTTCAAGGCATCGTCGTTCGTTTTCTTCGCAACCTGGTCCATTGCGCCGTAAAACACGCGCTGCGCCGTTGACTTCTTGCCTTCCCACATCATCGAGCAGATGAACTTCTCCACGATGTCGCTGGCATAGACCGGGTCGGTCGCTTGTGATCGCCGGAAAACAAGTCCTTTGCGTGGCATTGCTGTCTATCGCTCCTGAATCTCGTCGATTCTTCTTCGTTTCTTCCGTTTTTTCTTACTTCTTTATTTCTCTACCCAGTTGTTTTTTTACTTTTTTGTGTCTCTACTTCGCCTGCGCCGCCTTAGGCCGCTTCGCGCCATACTTCGAACGCCCCTGCTTACGATTCTCCACGCCAGCAGCATCCAAAGTTCCGCGCACGATGTGATAGCGCACACCCGGCAAATCCTTCACGCGCCCGCCGCGCACCAGCACGATCGAGTGCTCCTGCAGGTTGTGCCCAATTCCAGGAATGTACGTCGTCACTTCCACGGAATTCGTCAACCGCACGCGCGCCACCTTGCGCAAAGCCGAGTTCGGTTTCTTCGGCGTTTGCGTGTACACGCGAATGCACACGCCGCGCTTCTCCGGGCACCCCGCCAGCGCCGGCGACTTGGTCTTAACCAAAACCTTCTCACGTCCCATTCGTACAAGTTGCGAAAACGTCGGCACAGTGATCCTCTTTATCTATGACCGCACAGCGGTCAACTATGTGTGACCACACCACAGTCACCATGCGCGCGTAAAATTCCTCGCGGCTCTCGCAAGGCGCGCATACAAATCTGCGCGAGAGCACACATTTGTGCTGAAAGGTCTACTGCGAATCCGGAGAAACAACCAGCAAGAAACTCCGTACGCACTCCAGAAGGTAGAACTATTCCCCTGGCTTCAGTTCGGAGAGGCTTACTCGGCTTTGCGGGACAGGCGTCCCATTCCGGCCGCTCTTCTGTCCCATTCCGTCTTACTTTGTTCCGGGACCGAAGATATTTCCCTTCCAACCCACTCGACCGCAGAGCGGTCGCCCTCGTCAGGATAGAAACACTCCCGACAAAACGTAGAGTATAAGGAAAACAACGTGCTCTGTCAAATTTCTTTCACCAGCTCCAAGTGGAAATCTCTGTGGAAATCAAGCACTTGGGAGCTTTTGGCAGGTCAAACCTCTTATACCTCTTATATACCTCTTATGCTACTTGCACCAGGGTCGATTCGCCAGCGCGCACGAGGGCGCCCTGAAAAAATCTCTCTTGGCACGCCTACCGCCTCCGACCGTAAGTGGCTGATACCAGTACTCTTAGTTCGAAGGACCCTCTTTTTTCTCAATGTCCGCAAAGGCCTTGGGCCACAAGCCAAACGCCTTTAGCATGGCATCCTCGTGCTGCCTGACCAGCATCTTCACCGTCTTCTCGGCTGGCCACGGCGCGGCAAACCTCTCCGGTCGGTCCGCAATCCAGTAAGCCGCCAGCGCCATCAACGTCACGTCCTGCGCCAACACGTCCGGTTTTACCGCCTCCAGCGCGTCCGCCGAAGAATGGTGGGTGTACTTGTAGTCTGGCGAATCCTGATCCATATTAATCCCCGGCAACCCCGCCAGCGAAAACGGCAGTGTGTCCGTGCCGTCCTCCACCTTGTCGTCCACTTTCACCTCGCGAATATCCGCGAGCGCCGCGGCGAACGGTTTGAAAGCTTCTACCAGGTCATCGCGCCCGCCCAGCTGAAATGCCCGCACTGGGCCTTGGCCATTATCCAATATCAAGCTGCCGAGGTGATTCGCCATTTCCGCCTGATGCTGCTTCACATATGCGAATGATCCGTCTATCCCTTGTTCTTCTCCCGTGAACAAAACGAACCGAATCGTCCGGCGTGGTTTCATGCCGCTGCGCAAAATCGCTTCGGCCGCTCCCAGCGTGCAGCTTGAGCCCATTCCGTTGTCTGTCGTCCCTTCAGACAGATCCCACGAATCCAGATGTCCTCCGACGACCAGGACTTGCTCCGGGTTTTCGCGCCCGCGAATTTCGCCCACCACATTGGCGCTCTCCACCGGCCCGCTGGAAAAAGTATTCTGCACATTGAAGTGCACCCGCGGCGTCAGCCCGCGCGCAATATATCGCTCCAGCTGTCCTTGATCCTCGGCCGTCATCGAAACTACCGGCACCGCGAAGTCGGCATCGAACCCGAGAATCCCCGTGTGCGTCAAATTCATTCCGGAGGCTTTCCCGCCGCCCTGTCCTCCAATCACTGCAATTGCGCCCGCTTTGCCGGCGGCCTTCAGAAAATCACCGAATTGCGCGAACAGCTGAATGAAACTCTTGTTCGGCTCCCCCCGCGTCACTACCAGCGCTACCTTGCCAGAAAAGCGCGACATGTTTTTCATTTCGCTATCGAGGTCGAACATGTTCACCGTGACCAAGTCGCCGTCCGCGCCTCCCACCGGCGTTGATCCCGTCCAACCCATCGCATCCACGTGCAACGGGTGGCGAATCGGTGTGAGCAGTTCCGCTTGCGCGGTTCCCCTCGTCCAGCCGCGCCACAATTGCCATTTTTCTGCATGCACGTTTTCGAGGCCCATCGCACGCATTTTCGCCATGCCCCACTCGACCGCTTTCTGTGCCTGCGGCGAGCCCGTCACGCGCGAGCCCACGTCGTCGCTCAATTCCGTGAGGTATCGATACGCCTGAGAATCCAGCATGCCTTCGCCCGCAATTTTCACCAGCGCGGCCTTCGTCCCGTCTTCATCCGGCCCTTTCCCCGCCGACCTGACCTCAGCCTGCGAAGCCACCGCAGTGGCCATCGCTAGGATTGCAACTACTCCGAAAATCTTTCGCATTCGCCGTTCTCCTACTGCTTGCGCCGTCTGGCGCAGAAGACTCTAGCATGCCATCAGACGGACAAGCCTCAAAACCGTTTCGCCAATCCCATCTCGTAGAGGCACGCCATATTACCAGGAGCCTCTAACGGTCGTGCCCTCTTTCCTTTTCTTCGTCTTATTCTTCTTTTCCCTTTATTCTCCCTCCTTCCCACGCCTCCTCGCCTACCCCCTGATCTTTCCACTCGTGTATAGCGCGCAACGGCGCGCAAGCCGCCGCTTTACGCGACTTCCCACTCGCCCTACACTGCCTGCGAGGCCATCGTGAAAGTTACCCGGATTTTTCTCCCCGCGCTCTGCGTTGCCGCCGCCACCTGTTCTCTCGCCGCCGGCGTGGTCTGCCTGCACGCCGAACAAAACGCATCGCAAAAACCCATTGAAAAGCCACCTGAGAAAAACCAGGACAAATCTGCAACAAGGCGCGCACCCAAAATTCCAGCCGAAATCGAATTCCTCGAAACCCGCATTCGTTTCAAGCCCGACGGCGACACCCGCAAGGAAGTTCACGCCCTCGTCAAAATCAACGACGAACTCGGCGCCCGCCAATTCGCCCGCCTGAATTTCGACTTCAACCGCGCCTTTGAACAAATCGAAATCCCGCTAGTCCGCATCACCCACCCAAGCGGCGGCACCGCCGACGTCCTGCCTAGCGCCATCACGGACAATCCCGATCCCGCCGTCGTTAAGGCCCCCGCCTATCAAGACGTCCGCGTCAAATCCGTCCGCATCCTCGGCCTGGAACCCGGCGATTCCCTCGAATATCGCGTCATCACAACCGTCTCGCACCATCCCCTCGCCCCCGCTTTCTGCCTCGAGCACAATTTCGACCGCACCGGCGTCGTCTCCAAGGAAACCTTCCAAGTAATCTTGCCGGGTTCGGCTCTGGCGGCCTCCCCCATCATCCTCGTCAAAAACGAAACCGTCAAAAAACAGCTCGAGTTGCGCCTGTATCCTGAACCAGGCTGTGGCCTCTGTAGCCCTCCCGATCCCGTTCTGAGAGTCGATCCCTCGCTCCTCAAGCTTGCCAATCCAAAGCAAGGGACCGCAACACCGCGCAATGCCTCGCGGGCATCAGCTCCCGCGAAACCGGACGAGCTTCCTGCGTTCGAGCCCGGCAAGATTCAACTCCTGCTCCAGCCCTCCGCATCACACGTCTCGATAGAGAAGTCTGGCGAATCCACGAGCACCGAGATTTCTTTCACCTGGCATCTGACTCACGATGCCGCGGAACCGGTCACTATCCAAGAGACTCCCGCATGGGACGACGTTCCCGACATCGAAATCGCAAAAAACTCCCAGTGGCCGGCGCTTTCTTATCAGCTTTTCAAGGCTCTTTCGTTGCCGTCGCAACTGCCCGACCAAGTCGTGAAGCTATCGCAGCAACTGACTGCTTCGGTCGACAAGCCGATCGCCCAGGTCGAGCACATCTACGACTACGTATCTCAAAAAATCAAAACCGTCGATTTGCCGCTCGGAGCCACCGGATTCAAGCCGAGTCCCCTGCTAGAAATCATTTCTTCCGGCTATGCCACCCAGGAAGACAAGTTTTTTCTATTTCAGGCGCTCGCCCAAGCCGCCAATCTCGACGCACAAGCCGCTCTCGTCGGCCCCACAAAAAAGGTCACTGCGCTGGCAGCTACCCCAGCCGCCTTCTCCCACTTGCTGGTCGGCAACAACGCCTGCAATTGCTGGCTCGACCCGGCTCTCGAAGTCGCGCCCTTCGGATCCATTCCTGCTTCTTACCGCGGCGCTTCGGCTCTGATTGTCGGCATCGATGACGGGCCTCTCACGGACGGCCCGCGCTCCTCAATGATCGTGCCCATTCTGAGCGGCCTACCTTTCGCCTCGACACAAAAAGTATCGATTCACGGCACGCTCGATGCCGACGGCAAGCTCACCGCTAAAGCTCACTATTCCATGCGGGGAGACAACGAACTGCTCTTGCGCGTGGCGTTCCATCAAAGTGGCGAGGAAAAGCGAAGCGAAGTCGCACAACTACTCGCGCTGTCGGACGGCTTCCGCGGAAAGATCAGCAACGTCACTACGTCCGACCCTTACGCAACGCACGATCCCTTCACAGTCGAGTACGAAATCACGCAGCTCAAATTTGTCGACTGGTCAAAAAGACCACTCGGCATCCCAGCGCTCCTCCCGCTACTCGGCCTCCCGGATCCGCCGGCAAAACCAGCGGCCGGCGCACCTCCTCCTGCTATCGACTTGGGCGTTCCGCTCGATGTTGAAGTGACCGCTACAGTTCACCTTCCTGCGGGCACAACCGTCCACATCCCAACGGGCACTTCGGTAGCGCGGGATTTCGCCACCTACACTTCGCAATACTCCGCGAAGGATGCGACCGTTACCGCCTCCCGCCATCTCAATTTTATTCTGAAGGAAATCCCCGCCGGCCGCGCCGCCGATTACAACGCCTTCCTACGAACAGTTCAAAACGACGAATCGCAGACCTTTACGCTGGAGCGCGCCGACACAACTCCCGCAGCCCCCAAAAAGCCCTAAGTTTTTCTTAGCTTTGCCGCAAGAACGGAAGGACTGTTGTGAATTCTTCCCGAGGACCTCTGTGTTAAGACCCCGTGATCCAGAACCGCGCCTCGATTGTCTCTACGAGCTGCTTCTTTCAGT
>Ga0210384_10008902_pt1 | contig 10419 bp, 11 predicted proteins | sample IncBWH2MmetaG_FD_160574 | JGI IMG/M metagenome (GOLD analysis project Ga0210384, IMG submission 160574) | Forest soil microbial communities from Barre Woods Harvard Forest LTER site, Petersham, Massachusetts, United States - Inc-BW-H-2-M | ecosystem: Environmental > Terrestrial > Soil >...
GCAGCAGGAGGTATTTGTGGTTGGGGCTGAAGGAGCTGCATAAAGAAGGCAAGTCATCGGCTTTGATACGTCTCTCGGGGCCCATTACGTCAGAAGCTCCGTCATACTGGCGGCGTGGGGGGACAGGATCACGGCGGCGACGAGGTATCTCGTCTTTTGTACGAGGCCTGGGTTGGGGGCCAGAGTGGTGACCTCGCGAGGACGCTCGCCGACCGGGTGCCTGTCCCGGGGACGGTGGGGTTGCGAGGCAGGTTCCATCTCTTGACCGACCCGGAGGTGCCTGCACTTCCCAGTGAGCAGTTCCGGATCTCCTGGGAGACGTGGCAGGAGCAGGTGGAGCTGACCGATACGGCCGACGCGGCTTTGATCGCCAATGACAGAACAACGGCGGAAAACGCGCTCACCACACTTCGGGCGACGTACCAGGACGGACTGCACCCGCTTCCGGAGATTGACGCGCTGATCGGGCTAGGCGATGCGGCGCGGCAGTCTGACAGTTTCGAGGAGGCCGCCGCGCGCTACGAGGCCGCCATGGAGCTCGCCGCGAAGGGACACTACAAGTTCGGCCTGGTCCGGACGCTGGTGTCGGTCGGCTACCTGACCTTGCTGTCCGGATCGGCGCGGCAGGCCGCCGGCACGTTCCGGCGAGCGGCCGACCTGGCCAGAGAACTGGACGAACGCACCTATCTCGCGGCGGGGCTCACCGGGCTCGGTGATGCGCTGGTACGTCTGCATGAGGACGGTGAGGCCGAACGGGTGCTGGCTGAGGCAATTCAGTTGTGCGAGTTTCTCCGGGCGGACGTTGGCATCGTGAACGCGGCACAGCAGCTTGGCGACCTTTACCGGAGCCGTAAACGGCTGGATGAGGCGCAGGCAGTCCTGACTCGCGCACTGGAGGCTGCGGAGCGGTCGGGAACGCTGATCGGGCAGGTCAACGCGTGCGACTGCCTGGGCGAGGTGTCTTTGGGGCTTGGCGACCTCGACGATGCCCGCCGGTTCTACCTGCGGGCTTATGAACTGTCCGTTGAGCACGGTTATCGCCGTGGCGAGGCGTGGGCCCTGTTCGGCCTTGGCCGCTGCGGATACGCGCTGGACCTGCCACACGAGGCGCATCAGCTGTTCGCGGGCGCCTTGGAAGCCCACCAGGAGCTGGGCGACCTGCCGAGCTCTGCCACCGCGCTGGACGGGATGGCGCGGGCGGCGGCTGCCATGGGCGACGCCGTGGCGGAGACGCACGCCCGGGTCGACGCGGTGCTGGCAATCGAGGCGATGCGGTCATCCCAGGACCGGCATCAGTATCAGCAGGAGTACCGGGAGCGGTTCGCCGCCGTGTACTCGGCCGCGATACGCGCGGCCGTCCGGAACGCCGACCCGGCCGCATTCATCACCGTGTTCGAAAACCTCGCCGGCCGGCGTCTGGCAGGCCTGCTGGAGAAGATTCCCGCGGTACCAGCTGTCGAGAACGCGCAGATCGCCTCCCATGTGCTGGCGACAGCCAGCAACCTGCCAATGGACGGCGGCGATCTTGCGGCCACTATGGCCAGCGCCGAGCGCCGCGCCAGGCTCATCGGGCGACTCGCCTTGCGGGGCGGCATGCCCGAGACAGCCGAACGGGCGATCGCCGACATCGCCGCCGCCCTATACCGCTCGTTCTCCCCAGGCGACGCTGGGCCGCTTCTATGCCGAGCCGCCACGCATGCAGACGTGCTCCTGGCGACGCTCGTTCCTGGTGGGGATCATCAGATCGCCTGGTTGCGCGCCGGGCCGGACCGGCAGACGCGGAGCGGTCTACACGAAATCGCCGGGACCGTTCAGCAGCTGGTCACCTCATTGGCGCGGGACGGGCTGCCTCCCCTGACCCGGCCTGATGCGGTGAGTGAGCTCGCGGATCTGCTGCCGACAGATGCGTTCGAGGGACTGGCCGATGACGCGCCGCTGCTCATCGTGCCGCTCGGTCGGCTGTGGGCGCTGCCATGGCCCGCCGTGCCGGTGGGCGGGACATTCCTCGGCGAGCGGTTCACCCTCGCGGTCGCGCCGTCGCTCACACTGGCGGACCATGTACGCGAGTCCGGGGCACGGCCCGAGCCGCGCACGATCGGGCAGTGGCGCAGCCCGCAGATCCGCTACCACGAACTAGTCGCATTCACTGACGACACACGGGTCACGGTGGAAAGTTTCGAGTCTGCTGAGGCAGTGCTGACGGCGGTTACGACGGGGCGCGGGCACGACCTGATCGTCATCGCAGGGCACGGAAGGCCGGTGCCCGGCATCGTGCACTATCTCGAGCTCGCACCGCGAGTGCTGCTCACCCCGGCAGCCCTGCTCGATGCACGCACGCCCGACCAGCTCGTGCTAGCCGCATGTTGGGGAGCGCACGCGCCGGGTGCAGCCGACAGCGACCCGCTGACCCTCGCCACCATAGCCCTCACCCGGGGCAGCCGGTCAGTTCTGGCCACCACCAGCGAGCTAGCTGACGACCCGCTCGCGAGCCGGTTCCTGAACGGCGTCCTGCACCGGCTGCCGACGTCTGCGATGCCGGTGGCGCTGCGTGAGATGACCCGCCGGTTCCTGGCCGACCCCCGGCACCGGGACGGATATCTGTCGCGCTGGGCGCCACTTATCACAGTCGGTGCTGTCTAAGCGCTCCTTGAGCGCCTGAGATCAGAGGAGAATCACGGTGACTGCTACCCCCAGTCCTGGCAGCCCGGCCAGTCCTGCTGGTCCGGCCGGCCCGCATGGCGTCCCGTATGAGACCGACGCGCCCAACGCGTACAAGTGGACGGAGTCCGCCTACGACCTCCTCCAAGACGGCAAGCTGACCGCCGAGATCCGATCCGCTGGCGGGATCAGCACCGCTACCGTGTCGGGGGAATGCCCGCACTGCCGGGACAACGTGAATTTCAGCGAGGTTCTTGACGCGGTGACCGGCGAGTCCCTAGGGACGCTGGGCTGGCGGCGAACACAGCCCGCTCAGCCCGACGACGGCTACGTACCGCTGACCGTCTCCTGCTCCTGCACCGAACAGCACGCCGGCCGCCCCGCTGACATCAACCACGGGTGCGGCATCAACTTCCGCATCGAACTCCGGCGGGATGCCTGAATGGGAATGCCCCCGGTGCCGTCAATGCCTCCAGCAACACCGGCGACACCCCAAGCGCTGTCGGTTCCCCCCAAATACCGCAAGCCTCCGGCAGGTCCCACGACAGACAACCTGCAGGATCAGGCCTTGTGGGAGCAGCTAAGCAGCCAGAGCCTCACGGCGACTCAGGTAGCGGCCGAGAAATGGCGCACCGGGCTGGCCGCATTCGTCACCCTGGCTACGGGAGGGCTGCTCCTGAAAGGGCCCGAGGCAGCCAGCAACGTCACTACCAGCTGGCGGATCGCGCTCACCATACTGGCTCTGGGCGGACTGCTCGCGGCCATCGCCGGACTATGGCTCGCGTTGCAGGCCGCCGCCGGCACACCCGCGAAACTCAACCTGACCGAGGTCGTGGCCAAGTACGGCGGGGTCCGCCAGTTCGAGATCGCTACCGCGCTCGACGCATCCCGCCAGCTCCGCCTAGCCAGACGCGTGATCGCCGGGTCGTTGCTCCTCTTCGTCGCCGCAATCGGAACTTGGTGGTGGGCCCCGCCCAAGCCCGCCCAGCCGCCAGCCCTGATAAGCATCACCACGCCTACAGGAACAGTCTGCGGAACCCTCATCAATGCCCACGACCGCGCTTTCGCAGTGCAGCAGGCGAACACCTCAGGACAGACCCGAATCCCATACACCAGCACGATCAACGTGCAAATAGTCACCTCGTGCTAAATGACGGAACACCCGAGAAAAATTACTACACCAAACTCAGGAGGGTGACGTTCCGGGCGAATGCCGCCCTTGGGACGACCTTCCAGCCAAGCCTCCGGTCAAGGTCGAAAAGGTCGCCATGCTGAGGTCAGCGTGCGGACCCTGCGGCTTCCGGCTCAGCGGATTTTCTCACGTCACTACGCTAGCAGCTACTAAAGCAACAAGAGATCGACGACTTATCCTGCCATGCATAACGAGTGATATAGGGGTGATCATCTCCGCATATCGGATCGAAAATGAGCGATGATCGCCCGTATATCTGGGATTATGTTCCGCGCCACATAATCCCATATCACGATGACCGGGGCGTCCAGGTAGCGGTGCGCGGTGGTGATCAGGGCGGCGTAGTCTGTCTCGGTCATGGCCCGGCGGGTTCCCGGGCGCAACCGGTGGCTGCGCATCCGGTAGTAGAACCGGCCCGGCTGCCCGGGCGACAAGGCTCCGGGCGCACGTTGACCGCTCACGATCAACTTAAGCATCAGCGTGGGCCATGTGGCATGGGGGCTGGATCCTCCGAATACGGAATCTGGCCGCCAAGTTCCCTCGCGCTGCGGAGAATCTGCATTCCGGCGCTATGGGGGTAGATAACTATGTCCATCCCGCTCCTTGACAGTTTGAGGCAATGGGTTTATGTAGAGGGAACCGACTGTCAGACGAAGACTGTGGCCTTGCGGATGGGGTGAGCCTGGCCTCCGTGCAACGGTTAGTTGGGTAGTGTTGCCTGCCCGTATCCGGCGTCATGGCATGGCCGCCGAAGGGAGGAGAAACTAAGTTGAAGCAGTCGAGAGTACGCGTGTGGCTGGAGACGGCGGTCACGCTATGCGCAGGGATTCTAGGGATCCTGACCATATTCTGGCGCGACTGGATAGAAGCGCTGACCGGTATGGATCCAGACCGTCACAACGGCGCCGTTGAATGGATGGTGGTCGTGGGACTGCTGGCGATTGCAGTGGTCATGGGGCTTGTCTCGCGGCGGCACTGGAAGCTGCTGGCCGCTGCCCCGGGCAAATAGTCAGCGACTGATTGGATGGGGCCGCCCCATGGGATGTTGCGGTGAGAAAGGCGCTCGGGGTCGCGCCTCCTCGGCTAAGGGCAAGTGCAGGTGCCGGCTTTGCGATATATGGCATATCATCAAAGGCAAGGATGATCCCGAGGGCGATCCGTGCGTCGTCATACCTGGTCATGTTATCCGCAAGCCTGACCCATGTATCTATGACCAGTTCCTGCTAATGCAGCTCCAGCAACCGGTTACCTGGGACAATCCAGACGTGCGAATATTTCTGAACGGCGTCGAGCAGGACACCTACAACCTGACGGTGGCCACTGAGTATGACGTGGAAGTAACGATCCACAATTCCTCTAGAGAATTGGCTGCGCTCGGTACTTCTGTGGATATTCACTTCATTGAGTTCGGTGCCGGCGGCCAGATCAAGCACCCGATCGCCATATTGACGGCTGACGTCCCGACTTGGCCCGGGACGCAGACCGTCGCAACGAAATGGGTAACGCCTGCGACGCCTGGCCATTACTGCATCGAGATAGAACTAACCCATCCTAATGATGGCAATCCGAGCAACAATCGCGGCTGGAATAATACCCAGGTTTATGCAGCTCATTCTCCGGTTACCCTGGACATCCGGATTTTCAACGTATATCCGGGAGGCTGCCCGCCGGTGCATGAGGGAGGCGGCCCCGTACTCCGGCCTCATCGCGTTTTCCTGGGCTGGGGGCCCCTGGGAGCGATAGCGGCACTTCTACTGCATGATCGATTGCCAAGCAGGATGCCGCTCAGCATGGGGCTCCTCTACCTGCTTGTGGCTGGCTACCTTGTCCTCTCAATCTTCGGTCTCTGTGCCGAGACAGCCACGGTCTGGATGAAACGCCGCAGCAACGAGCAGGCCGGGCAGAATCCGCGTACCGACAGAACAGACTGCCACTTCGTTTACCTGGAAGTGGATTCCTACGAGTTCGCTGACGGGGGCGGAAAGGATTTCGATCCGGATGCGGTGTTCCAGGAAGTGGCCGCCATCTGGGACGCCTCGGTGGAGCCCTCGAGTTTCGCGTTCCTGCCAGGGGAAACCTATCGTGACGTAGAACTCCGTGTCCAGGCGCCTGATGGGGCCGGCCCGCCGGGTAATTTCAATGTCAATGTCTGGCAGGGGGGCGTGCCCAGCGGTGGCGTGACGGTACAGATTACGAGGGGGGAGTAAAGTGTCAGGATGTGACACGCTTCACGATGGCGCCGGTGACAACGACGCTGGCCAAGGCCGCGTTCTCGGCTGGGTCTTCGGCGGCGGGGCATTGACGGCGATTGCCGCGTTCCTGGAGGCCGCCGGCGTTGCGGGACTCGTGGGCGGCGCACTCGCGGTAGCCTTCGCCGCCATAGCAGTGGCATTTTTTGCCGGGGCCGTCCTGGGCTTCTGGATCGGCTGGGCAGTGAATTGGTTTGATCGCCTGTTCGTGCAGAACCCGAGCACCATCACGATGAGCGGATGCGTACTCTGCGCGGGCAAGAACACTGGCTTCCCGCCATGGAATGACAATGACTGGACGTTCAACCTCGGCGGCCCGTCGCTTACCCTGCTGAATCCAACCATAGCAGGTCTTGACGTCCAGGAGATCCGAACACGTGATGCGCCGGGCAATGGGCCCGCCGAGACAACCGTAGACCCGGCTACGCATCAGCCGTGCTTGCACTCTGAAATCAGCTCGCATATTGGCGACTATGCCGCCATCGGCGGAGCCGTCGGATCGGTCGCGGGCGCGATCGGCGGAGCGATTGCCGGCGCCGCGATTTGCGTCGCTGCCGGGCTCGCGACGTTCGGTATAGGCGCTGCGCTATGCTTGTTGGTTATTGCAGCACTCATCGCGGCAGGCGCCATCGCCGGCGGCTTCGCTGGTGACGCGATTGGCGCCTTCGCCGGATGGATAGCCGATGAGCTCAGCGACTTTGATACCAGGGGCGAAGCTATCAGTCGCGGATGCATCATGATCTTCACTGGCAGGTGGGTCACCGACTCCAGCCATCAGCATAACGAGATTCACGACATCGCCAGCGCACAACTGGTCGAGTGCCGGGATTGCCAGGATGACAAGACCAGTAAGACTTCGAATGGTCTTGTCGCCGCCACTGGAATAGGGCGCCACCCCACCGGCCGGGACCCGTAGTTTTCTTCGGCATTGCGGCTCTCAGCCGGCCGGAACCAAGGTCAGCGCAGCCGGCGAAGAAGGGTCCTGCGGCGGGCAGGGCGTCTCCTTGATCCGCGCGTCCACGACGAAGGCCCCGTGCGGCTTGGCGATGACTGGGTTGAGGTCAAGGTCGGTGACCTCGGGCAGGTCGTCGGCCAGCCGGGAGACCCTGGTAGCCCATCATGACATCCGAGGTACCAAACGAACCTGCCAAGGAGCACTCCGCAGACGAGGTTCCCCTGGATAACCCGGCGTGGCGTGTCCGCGCGGCCGGCGCGGGTGCGCTGGCGCTCGGCCTAAGCGGCGCCACCGGCGCTGCGGCGCAGGCGGCCACCCACAAAGCCTCCGGCTCCGTTTCGCAGCCGCCGAACCCCCCGAAAGGGTTCACCAGCCGGTTCATTAACGCGGGCGGACTTCGCCAGCACGTGGTCACCGGCGGTGACGGGCCGCCGCTGCTGCTGGTGCACGGCTGGCCCCAGTTCTGGTATGCCTGGCGCCTGGTGATGCCCGCGCTGGCCCGGCACTTCCGGGTCATCGCGGTCGACCAGCGCGGTCGCGGGCTGACCAGCAAACCTCCGTCAGGGCCCAGCGGGCAGGGGTACGACACCCGCACCCTGGCCAACGACCTGGCCGCGCTGATGGATGCGCCCGGCCACCAGTCGTTCGCCGTGGTCGGCCACGATACCGGACTGGATATCGGTTACGCCCTGGCCGCCGATCACCCCGGCCGGGTCCAGCGGCTGGCCGTCGCCGAGGCTGTCCTGCCGGGGGTGGGTACCCTACCGTTCCTGTTCCTCCCCGGGCCGGTCAACGAGCTCCTGTTCCACCTCATGTTCAACCGGCTGCCCACGATGAACGTACAGCTCGTCCACGGGCGGGAAGACATCTTCTTCGGCTTCGTGTTCGACGTCGAGACCTTCAAGAAGCTGCCCGGCCAGGCCGTCAGGGTCTACATCGACAATCTGGCCGACAGCCTGGCGTCCCTGAGCGGCAGCTTCGGGTTCTACCGCGCGTGGGACACCATCACGGCGCAAAACCAGGAACGCGCGAAGAGGCCGCTGCCCCTGCCCGTCCTGGCGATTGGCGGAGCGGAAGGCGCCGGTACGGGGGTTGCGCAGGTGATGAGGCTCGTCGCGACCAACGTACAGGGCTTGGTCATCCCCGGCTGCGGCCACTTCGTCCCTGAAGAGGCTCCGGAGGAGCTGCTGGCCGCGCTGATTCCGTTCCTGACCGCGTAACGGACGGACCAGCCACGGCACACAACCCTCAGGCCGCCTGCTGCCACGGTCCATCCGTTGTCCGGGGGGTTTGGTCCTGAGAGCCAGGTGGGGAGGGATCAGCGGCCGAGATGGGATCACATGAGCCTGCTCTTCAGCGACCTCGGGAATCTCTCAGGCGGAGGAAAATCACCGATAACGCGACGCCGGCCGTCACAACGGGAGATGGCGCGTCCGCAGAGATGCGGCCCTACTGCTACCTCATCCGGCGGCTTCTGCGGGAGTTTCCTGGCGCTGTTTCGGCTGGAAGATCTGGTCCATGACCTCGGCGCCGGTGGTGATCACCGGGCGCAATTCGCGGCGGTAGACGACTTCGGTGGTGCGCGAGCTGGCGTGCCCGGCCAGGCGGGCGATCTCCTCGACTGGGACGCCCTGGTAGCTCATCATGCTCACGAACGAGGTCCGCAGCTCCTTCGGGACCCAGCGGGCACCCAGCCCGGCCGCCGCCGTGACCTTCCGGAAGTCGCGGCGTAGGTTGTGCGACTCGTACGGCGTGCCCACAGTTGTGGTGAATACCAGGCCGTGCTCTTGCCACAGCTCCCCCGCCTTCGCGCGCTCCCCGGCCTGACGCCGCAGCTGGTCCTGCAGCGCCTCGACGGCGATCTGCGGGATCCGAAGCGTCCGGCGGGACCGGTTCGTCTTGGTGTCCCCATGCGCGCGGACCGAGCGCCACACCGAGATCGTCCTGGCGTCCAGGTCTACGTGGTCCCACGTCAGGGCGCGCGCTTCCTCCGACCGGACTCCAGTCAGCAGGCATACCACAGCGTCGGCGTGGAATGGGTCACGGCCATCGTCGCCAGCGCGGTGCGGACGTCCTGGACCGTGAGGTCCCGCAGCGAGATCCTGCCGACGACCGCGAGCACCGGACGGAGCGCGTCCCGGTAGACCTCGACGGTCTTGGCGGCGCGGCCCGGGAGGCCCTCGGCCAGCCAGTCAGCCACGGCGGCATCGACCGTGTAACCCTGGACGGTACGGACGCCCGCGGCGTGATGCCCCAGCCATACCGGAAGCCTACAATTTGGCTCCCACAATGGCTCCCAGGCTGGACGGCAATCATCAGCGAGGGATTGGATACCGCTTCTGATCTGCAAGAACTTTGTGGAGCTGAGGGGATTCGAACCCCTGACCCCCTCCATGCCATTGGGGTACAGCCGCCCTGCCGGCCAGGCGATTCGGTGAAAGGCCAGGTCAGAGGCTCCAATTCAGCCCGGTTGGGAGTGGTTCGGGACGGTTCGCGCCGGATGCGGCCTCCCAAATTCCTCCCAACCGGCCGTAGAGGAGGAGCCCATGTCCGTATTCGCAGCGGCCGCCGGCGGCTACCGTACGAACGCCACGAGCAGCATCGACCGCGCCATCCGCCTGTCCACGGCGGCGGCCGTGCTCGCCGTGGCGGGCATCGCAGCCTATGTCTCCTACTGGCACGCGTATGCGGTCGTCCGGGCCCACGGCGAGAGCGGGATCACCGCCCGGCTGGAGCCGGCCACGATCGACGGCCTCGTTTACGCCAGTTCGATGGTAGTGCTGTACGCGGCACGGCACCGGGTCCCGATCCCTTCCCTGGCGCGCTGGCTGCTCGGCCTGGGTATCGCGGCGACCCTCACGGCGAACATGGCCCAGGGCTGGTCCCACGGTCTGGTCGGGGCGGTGGTCGCGGCCTGGCCGGCGGTCAGTCTCGTGGGCTCCTATGAGCTCCTGGTCTGGCTCATCCGCACGTCCGGCACAGCAGAACACGGGCCGCCGGCCGGGCACCTCTGCGACGCCGCGGCCTGCTGCGCTGCAGAGCGTTCTGCCAAGACGGCAGACACCGACGCCGAGTTCCCCCGCCGGGGCGAGCCCGACACACCAGATCAGGAACGGCAGCGTGCGGCTCAGGTCGCCGGGCCGTCGGCCGTCCCTGCCAGCGAGCAGCGTGACCAGGCGATACCTGAGGGCGGCGCCGTGGATGAGGCCGCGGTGGCCGCGTACCGGCTGAGCGCCCAGGCGGGCAATCCGCTGTCCGAACGCAAGCTGGCCCAGATGTTCGGACGCACATCCCGCCGCTGGGCGCGCGCCAGAATCGCCGAAGCACGGCGAGCACCGCCTTCAGGGCTCACGGTGGATCCGTCA
>Ga0210384_10008903_pt1 | contig 10418 bp, 7 predicted proteins | sample IncBWH2MmetaG_FD_160574 | JGI IMG/M metagenome (GOLD analysis project Ga0210384, IMG submission 160574) | Forest soil microbial communities from Barre Woods Harvard Forest LTER site, Petersham, Massachusetts, United States - Inc-BW-H-2-M | ecosystem: Environmental > Terrestrial > Soil >...
CGCCCCCGCTCCGGACCGTGGTGCGCGTCGCGCCCCAAGCCGAAGAATCGATGCGCAGCTCGGGAGGGAAGCCGGACGCTCGAGCCAACGAGACGCTGGTGGAGTCGTACGCCGAGGCCTCGTCCCAACTCGGCGCCGCCATCACCGACCTCCGGGAAGAGCGTGACCTCGCCCGGCGCCGGCTCGAGGATCTGCAGAAGGCGCTCTTGGGCTCCCAAGACATCCTGGCCGGCAAGCCCCTCGAGTCGACCCTCAAGGGCGTGCTTTCCCGGATGGCGGACGTCGGCCGGGTGTCGCAGGCGAGTTTCCTGCTCCCCCAGGGCGGGGGGCGGGGCCTCCGCGCCGCCGCCCTCCTGGGCCCCCGTGACGAACCGCTCTTGGCGGCCCCAGGAGCGCTGCGCCACGTCCTCGAGAGTGGGCCCCTGGACGCGCCCCACCTCCACGATGCGGCCGAGAACCTCGACCTCGGTGAGGCTCTGGACCGCGGGGAGCCCTCCTTCACTGCCGTCGTCAGCGTTCCCCTCCGCACACCCCGAGGCCTGCAAGGCCTGGCCGCTCTCTACTACACCCCCGACGCCGTGCGGCCCGCGCCCGACACCCTCGCCCACCTGGGCGAAGTCGCGCGCGCCCTCTCCGCCTCCCTGGAGCTGGCGGCCACCCTGGAGACGGTGCGGGGAGCGGAGCGGGCCCTGGAGCTGGCCCTCACGGGTACGGCGTCCCTGCGCGGCCTCGAAGACGTGGTCCGCTCGCTGGTGGCGCTCCGCGACGGCTTGGGGGAGATGCGACATCGGCCCGACGCCCCCCCCTGGTTCTTGGAGGAGTTCGCGCGCCTCGCCCCCTCGCTGGCGTCAGCCCTCTCCGCGGGGCGCTCCCTCCTCGCCTTCAGCAAAGGCGAGATCGAGCGGGAGCCCATCCTGGTCGAGGAACTCCTCGCCGAACTGCGCTCCGAGCGGATCACGGTCCGCATCGCCCCCGGAGCGGAGTCGGTTTCCGGGGATCCCGCCTTGCTGCGGGTAGCGGTTCTGACCCTCCTCGACCATGTGTCCGGCCTGGGCGGCAACGTCCCCGTCGAGATCCGCGCCGAGGCAGCGGGGGGTCGCGTGCTCCTGAGCGTGGGACTGCCCACACACGCGGCGGGGACGGCCAGCCCCCCCCCGGGTCTGGGGCTCAGCCTGGCCCGGAAGATAGCCGAACTGCACGGGGGCAGCCTCGGGACCGAGAGCGTGCCCGGGGTGGAGGACTGGTTCGTCCTCAGCCTGTTTCCGGGCTGAACCTTATTCCCGCGACTCCGGCTTCCGCACTTCGGGGGGATGCTCTGGCGGCGGCTCTGTCTGGTCCCGCCGGATCCACGAGAAGAGGGAGAACGACGGCCGCTCGGGTTCCGGGAGCGCAGGTGCCGGCGTCGGGGCCGGTCCGGGCGCGGACGACGCCTCCGGATGAGGAGAGGGCGCACTTCCGGCATCCCCGTGGGGACCGTGCTCATGCTCCTCGTGGGCGAGAGCCTCCTCGCCCTCGTCGTGCTCGTCACCCTCCTCCGCGTCGGCATCGTCCGGGTGCGTCGGGTGGGCCGGGTCCATGAACGCGCCTGCGGCGAGGGTCGACGCTCCCCGGGCCCGGCGGCCGCGACCTCGACGCCGCCGCGGGTTCCGGGTGCCGTTGGAGGCGTCCGCGGTCTCCGCGGATGCGGCGGCCGCGACGGGCGCGGCCGGCGCGGCGGGCGCTTCCGCCGGACGGGGCAGGCTCCCCACCGCGGGAGGCTCCATCCGGGCGGCCGCGGTGGAGGTGGAGGCGGCGCCGAGATCCTCCACGATGTAGCTGCCGGACCGCTGGTCCCGCCGGAGAGTGACGATACCGCGGCGCTGCGCGTCCTCCAGCAGATGGCTGAAGGTGCGGAAGCCGTAGTAGGTCTCGTTGAAGGAGGGCTTCTTCCGCTTCATGGTCTCCTTGACCATGGAGCCCCAGAGGATCTCCTTGTTCTCGCGCTGCAGGGCGAGAACAGAGTCCACGAGGAGGGCGAAGCACTCCTGGACCTTTTCCGGCACGTTCGCGATCTGCGGGAGCGGACGCTGCTGTCCGCGGACGAGGTCCTCGTAGAAGATGAACTCGTCGCAGTTCTCGATGAGCAGGTCGGAGGTGGAGTTCTTGACCCCCAGGCCGATCACGTATTTGTTGTTTTCCTTGAGCTTCGAGACGAGAGGGGAGAAGTCGGAATCCCCGGAGGCCACCACGAAGCAGTTAATGTGCTCTTTCTGGAAGGACATGTCCATGGCGTCCACGACCAGACGGATATCGGCGGAGTTCTTGCCGCCCACCGATTTCTGGGGTACCTCGATGAGCTCGATGGCCGCCTCGTGGAAGTTGCGCTTGTAGTCGGAGTAGCGGCTCCAGTCGGCGTAAGCCTTCTTGGACAGAAGCTTGCCCTTGTCGAGCAGCCGCTCCAAGACCAGGTTGATGTCGAACTTGCGGTAGTGGGCGTCACGGACGCCGATGGCGATGTTCTCGAAGTCGATGAATAAAGCTAGTCGTTGCTCGTCCTGGGGATTGACTGCCAAACTTCCTCCTGAGGGGTCAAGGTAAAGACACGCGACCCGGACCCTGGGGTCCCGGGCGGGGGCGCCCGGGTTCAACATGCTCCCGGGGCCACGGGGGTAAGCTGATGTTAGCACAGGTCTTGGGCCGATTCCAATGGTTTTGGCGCGTGCAAGCACACTCCCCGCCGCCGGTTGTGACGCGTGGCGATTGGGCCCGGCGTTTGGGCGGGCTCAACGGCTCTCCCTCTCTCCGTCCCTCGAAGGAGCAGGCAACCGCGGGCCTTACCGTTGGCCCAGGTCGTACACTTAGCGGGACAGCGGGCGGTCGCAGAGGGTGGGACAAAGCCCGAAGACAGGATCACGCGAGGGCAAGGAGCGGAACCTTGCCTGGGAGGCTCTGCTCTCGAAGAGCCGGGGGAGGCGTGGGTATGAAGGCGTTCGAGCTCCGCAAGACTTTCGGCCTGGAGGCGCTCACCCCGACCGAGCGTCCGGACCCTAGCCCCGGTCCCGGCCAAGTCCTCCTCCGCCTCCGGGCCGCTTCCCTCAACTATCGGGACCTCCTCATGGTCCAGGGTCTCTACAATCCCAAGCAGCCGCTGCCCCTCATCCCCCTCTCCGACGGCGTGGGAGAGGTGGTGCGGCTCGGCGATGGGGTGACCCGCGTGAAGGAGGGGGACCGGGTGGCGGGGATCTTCGCGCAGAAGTGGCTCGCCGGCGAGCCCACGAGGCAAAAGCTGCTCGCGACCTTGGGCGGCCCCCTGGACGGCATGCTGGCCGACCACATCGTGCTGCACGAAGAGGGCATGGTACCCGTCCCCGCCCACCTCAGCGACGAGGAGGCGGCCACCCTTCCCTGCGCGGCGGTGACGGCCTGGAGCGCCCTCGTGACCCAGGGGGGCCTCAAGGCCGGCGACACCCTGCTCGTCCTGGGCACGGGCGGGGTCTCCCTCTTCGCCCTTCAGTTCGCCCGCCTCTTTGGCGCGCGCGTGATCGTCACCTCCTCCAGCGACGAGAAGCTGGCCCGGGCGCGGCAGCTGGGGGCGTCGGACCTCATCAACTACAAAGCCACGCCGGACTGGGAGAAGAAGGTGAAGGAGCTGACGGGGGGCGTGGGCGCCGACCACGTGCTCGAGGTGGGCGGCTCCGGCACCCTCCCCCGCTCCCTGCGGGCGGTGCGCGTGGGGGGCCACATCAGCCTGATCGGCAACCTCACTGGTCTCACCGCCGATCTGAACCTGGCCCCCATCCTCATGCAAAACGTGCGCGTTCAGGGAGTGATGGTGGGGAGCCGGGAGACCTTCGAGACCATGAACCGCGCCATCGGCCTCCACAAGCTGCACCCCGTGCTGGACCGTGTCTTCCCATTCGCGGAGGCGCGGGCCGCCTTCGAGCACCTGGCCGGGCAGGGGCACTTCGGCAAGATCGGCATCCGCATCTGAACGCCATGAGAGGGCGGCTTCTCGGCCTGCTCACGCTGGCCGTCTCGAACGGCTGCTCACTTTTCACGGGGCGGGCGGAGGGACCCCTCGTGGCCTTCCTCGGGGATAGCCTGACCTCCGGCTACAGGCTGCCCAAAGAGCAGGCCTACCCCGCGCGCGTGCAGAGGGCGCTCAAGGAGCGGGGGCGGCCCATTCGCGTGCTGAACGCAGGGGTGAGCGGGGACACCGTGGCCCAGGGCGGGGAGCGCCTGGAGGGAGTGCTCGGGCAGCGACCGGATGTCCTGGTGGTTGCACTCGGGATCAACGATGGCCTGCGCGGGCTGCCCCTGGCCGCGGCCGAGACGAACCTGCGCGACATCGTGGACCGCGCCCAGCGAGGAGGGGCGCGCGTCCTCCTGGCTGGGATGCGGATCCCGCCCGGTCGCGACCCCGAGTACGCGCGGCGCTTCGGCGAAATCTACGAGCGGCTGGCCGCCGAGTACCGCCTCCCGCTCGTGCCCTTCCTCTTGGAGGGAGTGGCGGGTCGGGCGGAGATGACCTTTCCCGACGGGCTGCACCCCTCGGCCGTGGGCCAGGAGCGGGTGGCCGAAAACCTCCGGCCTCACCTGGAGTTGTTGCTGGCCGAGGTCCGGGCCGGAAAGCGCCCTTGACGTGCGGGTGAGGCGGGTCCTGGGGCCGGGGGGCCGTCTGCGGATGCTGAAGCACGTGCGGGCTCGCCATAACCAGCGTCGGTTCGTGGCATCGCCGCTTGACAGGGAGGGAGGGACAAGAACAAAATAGCGAAGAAAAAGCGAAAATGGGTTCCCCCCTCAAGATCGCCCTCCAGGACCTCCTCCGGGCACGTCGCCTCCAAGCGGAGGCTCCGCCCCTTCGCGGTGAAGACCGCCGGCTCTCGCCCCTGGCCACCGGCATCCCGGCGATCGATGTCCTCCTCGGCGGGGGCTTCCCTCGGGGCCAGGTATCGGAAGCTTGTGGCCCCGCCTCCTCGGGGCGCACCGGCCTCGCCCTCGGCCTCCTCGCCCGCACCACGCGCCGGGGCGCGCTCGCGGCTTGGGTGGACCCGGAAGACCGCCTGGACCCCACCTCCGCCGCGGCCACCGGCGTTGACCTCACGCGTTTGCTCTGGCTGCGCGGGCAGCCGCGCACCTCCCGTGGGCTGCCAGAGGCCGTCGCCGCCGTGGGCACGCTCCTGGGCTCCGGCCTCTTCGAGGCCGTGGTCCTGGACCTGGCCGGGGTTCCCGTTCCCGAAATCCGCCGCCTGCCCGGCGCCACTTGGATCCGCCTGCAGCGAATGGTCGAGGAGACACCCACGGTCTTCGTGCTCCTGGCCGATGCCCACACCGCCCGGGGCCCCGGCGGCGTCTCCCTGCGCCTCGAGCCCGCCGGTCCGCGCTGGTCCGGTCCCCCCGGCCCGGGACGCCTGCTCCGGGGCCTCGGCGCCCAGGCCCTGGCCGGGGGCCACCCCGTCCGTCGCACCGACCTCGAACTTCAGGCGTTCAGTTGAGAGCGGCGGGAACGCTCCATGTACGGAGGACTTCATTCCCCTCGGCCTCTTCCTTCCGACCACGCGCTCCTCGAACTCGCCCGTGAGTTCACGCCCCGGGTCGAGGCCCGAGGTCCCACCCCGGTGCTGCTCGACCTCCACGGCCTAGGCCGCGTCTGGCCCACGGCCGAGGACCTCGGCCAAGCCCTGCTCCGCGCGGCGAGCGAGAGGCGGCTCACGCCGCACGTCGCCCTGGCCTGGACCCGCGCCGCCGCCCTCATGGCGGCCCGTGGACGCGCGGGCCTGACCATCATCCCCGCTGGCCAGGAGGCCGCGGCCCTCGCTCCCTTGCCCCTCCTCCTCCTCGACCTCGACCCCCAACGCCAGGAACTCTTCCACCGCTGGGGCCTCCGCACGATCGGCGACCTGGCGGGGCTGCCCGCGGCGGGTCTTTCCAGCCGCCTAGGCCCCGACGGCCCCCGCCTCCGCCGCCTGGCCCGGGGGGAAGACGACGTGCCCCTCGTTCCCACCCCGCTTCCGGAGACCTTCGCTCTCACGCTGGACCTGGACTGGCCCGTGGACGGTCTGGAGCCGCTCTCTTTCCTCCTCACCCGCGTCCTGGAGCCGCTCTGCCACGGCCTCGCCGCGCGCGGCCGCCGCGCCGCCGCCCTCGCCCTCGATCTGCGGCTCGTGGACGGCTCGCTCCACTCCCGAACCTTGAAACCCGCTGCCCCTTCGGTGGAGCCGCGGACCTGGCGGACACTGATACTCCTCGACCTGGAGGTCCATCCCCCGTCGGAAGCGGTCCAGAGGATTACCGTGCGCGCGGAACCCACCCCCGCCCGCACCGTCCAGTTCTCGCTCCTGGATCCCGCTCAGCCCTCCCCGGAGCGGTTGGCGGAAACGATGGCGCGTCTTCACGCCTGGACCACGGCCGGCCGCGGCGGGGCGGCCGCTCTGCTCGACACCCACCGGCCGGGGGCATTCGCAGTGGGGACGTTTCTGCCCGGTCCGGCCACGGGCGGGGCAGCGGCTGGAGGTCCCTGGCCGGCGCGGGTTGCCTTGCGCGCCTTCCGCCCTCCCCTCCCCGCGCACGTTGTCCTGCGGGACGGCGCCCCCGCATTCGTCTCCGCTCCCGGCGTCCGGGGGGCGGTCGTGGAGCGGGCTGGCCCCTGGCGTGCCTCCGGGGACTGGTGGGACGTGGCCTGGAGCCGTGAGGAATGGGACGTAGCCCTGGGGACGGGCATCTACCGGATCTTCCGCGATCGTCTACGCGAGGCCTGGTTCGTGGAGGGGGAGCTGGACTAGGGACGGGGAGGCCGGACCACGCTCGCCCCCAGGTTCAGCCCGCGGTCTTTCCCCCCGCGGACCCGCCCACACCCAACCGTCGGGCGAGAAGCGTGTCCAGGCTCCAGGCCCCGGGGCCGTAGAGGGCGAGCCAGAGAAAGAAGAGGAGGAACACGAAGGAGGAGATGTCGGTGGGGCTGATCTCGCTCGCCGAGCTCCAGGAAGCTACGAACCGCTCCCGGTCCGCGGTGAGGAGGGCGACCACCATGGTGGAGGCCAGGCCCGTGGCCATCAGGCGCGTGAGGAGGCCCAGGATCAGGCAAATCCCCCCCACGAACTCCAGGCTCGCCACGAAGGCGGCGTTGGCGACCGGGAAGGGGATGCCCAGCTCGGTGAAGAAGGTGACGGTGTTGTCGAAGTGCTCCCACTTCCCGTGGCCGGTCAGGTAGAAGGCCCACCCCACGACCAGGCGGGTGGCGAGGGGGGCCAGGAAGCCGAGGACGGCGGCGACGCTCAGTCCCAGCTTGGCGGCGCGGCGGATGACGGCAAGGGCGGGCATCTCGACCTCCAATCGACCGAACGGGCGGCGGGACCACACGACCGGGCCGCACACGCCCTGACCATCTCCTCGGCGGCTCAGTACTCCCCGGGACGGGTTCCCAAGATCCTACGCCAACCCGCCGCCGCGTGGAGCGCGGGGGGCAGGCCGCCCCGGACGTGAAAGGGCCGGCACGCAAAGGCCACTCGGTCGGAAAGACCGTGCTTCACTCTGTGCTTCCCCGCTCTCGCGGACTCACCACCTACACGTCCGTGAACTCCGAGAACTTCGCGAGGAGCTGACGCGACGCGAGACAGTGGTGCCGTTGGCGGATGTCGGACGACGCTAGCGCTCTGCGGCTCGGAGAGTCCTGGGCCGCGCGGGCTGAGCCTTACCTCGTCCCCTCGGAGATGGGCCCGAGCGATCGCAAGCCCACGCAGAACACGCGGCCTGTCGTCCCTCGCTGACGCAGGTTAGCGTGTAGGATAGCCTTCTCGGGTTTCGCAACCCAGGAGCCCATGCCCGCCACCCTTGCCACGCGTCTCGCTATGGTTCTGCTCCTGGGGGGAGCCCTGACCGGGTGCGGCCGGTTTAGGCACCCCGCGGAGGAGGAGCCGCTTCCCGTCAAGAAGGCCGAAGAGGAGATCATCCTGGCCGCCTGGGCCGAGCCGCCCCGGCTGCCCCCCGGGGGCGGCTCCGCCCAACTCCTGGTGCGGGTGCAAAAGCAGGGGGGCGCGGCGTATCCGGGGGTGGAGGTGCGCTTCCGCGCGTCCACGGGGACGCTCTACTCGGGCGGCAACATCCTGGTGACCGACCGTCAGGGGCTGAGCCGCGACCGCGTCACGACCCAGCGGACGGTCACCATCACGCTCAACGCGGGGGGGACACGCTACCGGTTCAGGGTGCCGGTGGGCGAGGCGTCTTCCCCATAGGGGAGAACCGCAGGTTGCAGCCCCCGGACCCCGCGCTTCTTAACGACCTCGGCCGCATCCTCGCTCCGGAACGAGTCCTGGCCCGTCCCCTCGATCGCCTGGGACGCTCCGCCGATGCCTCCATGTACCAGCTGATCCCGCAGGCGGTGGTGCGACCACGGGGCCTCGCTGAGCTCCGGGGCCTCTTCGACTACGCCCACACCCGCAGCCGGCGGCTCACGTTCCGGGCCGCGGGCACCTCGCTCTCGGGCCAGGCTCTGAGCGATGACCTGCTGGTGGAGCTCGGGCCCTACTGGCGGGCGGCCCGAGTCCTCGACCGCGGCCGCCGGGTCTGGACCCAGCCGGGGGTGGTGGGCGGACACCTGAACCGCCTCCTTGCCCCGCACCACACACGCATCGGTCCCGATCCGGCCTCCATCGATGCCGCCATGATGGGCGGGATCCTGGCCAACAACTCCTCGGGCATGTGCTGCGGCGTGGCCCAGAACAGCTACCACACCCTGGATTCCCTGGCCCTGTTGCTCCCCGACGGCACTTGGGTGGACACCGCCCGCGGCGACGCCGACGCGGCGCTGCAGCGCGAGCGGCCCGCGCTCCACGCGGCCATCCGGCTCCTGCGCGACGAGGTCAGGGCCGACGCTCCCCTCGCCGCCCGCATCCGGGCCAAGTTTGCGCGGAAGAACACCACCGGCTACAGCTTGAACGCGCTCCTGGACTTCGACGCTCCCGCCGACATCCTGGCCCACCTCATGGTCGGCTCGGAGGGGACCCTGGCCTTCGTGGCCGAGATGACGCTCCGAACCGTGCCCGAGCCCCCGGCCCGGGCCACGGGCCTGCTCTATTTCGCCGAGCTCAAGGAGGCGGGGGCCGCGGTGGCGCCGCTGGCGGCGGCGGGGGCGGACGCCCTCGAGATCATGGACGCGGCCTCCCTGCGCTCCCAGGCCGACGACCGGACCTACCCGTTCCCGATCGGGGATCGAATGGCCGCGCTGCTCACCGAGTTTCGCGCCGCCGACGAAGGAGAGCTGGAGGCAGCGCTGGCCCGGGCCCGATCCGCCCTTGCTCCTTTCAACCTGCTCGCTCCCTTTCGCTTCACCACCGACCCCGTCGAGCGGGCGGAGCATTGGCGCCTGCGCAAGGGCCTGGCCTCGCGGGCGGGGGCCATGAGACCCTCCGGCACTTCTTTCCTGACCGAGGACGTGGCCGTGCCCACCGAGCGCCTGGCCGAGGCCATCGCCGATTGCCAGGCCCTCTTCGCCCGCCATGGGCTTCCCGACACCATCCTCTTCGGCCACGCCAAGGACGGAAACCTGCACTTCGTCATGGCCGAGGACTTGCGCCGTCCGGAAGCGGTGGAGCGCTATGGCCGCTTCCTCGAGGCCCTCGTGGACCTCGTGGTCGCCAAGTACGACGGGGCGATCAAGGCCGAGCACGGCTCCGGCCGGAACATGGCCCCCTTCGTGCGCCGGGAATGGGGAGACCGGGCCTACGGGGTGATGCGGCGCATCAAGACCCTCCTCGACCCGCACGGGATCCTGAACCCGGGAGTGGTCCTGAACGACGACCCCCGTGTCCACCTCCAGAACCTGAAGCCCATGCCCTCCATCTCGCTGCTGGCCGATCGCTGCATCGAGTGCGGCCTCTGCGAGCCCCGCTGCCCCTCCCGGGACCTGACCCTGACCCCCCGCCAACGGATCCGGGTGGCGCGGGAGCTGGCGCGCCTGGACGGGGAGGCCAGCCGGGAAGCGCGGGCGCTCGGCTCCGCGCTTCGCGCCGATTTCGCCTACGAGGGAATCGCCAGCTGCGCGGGCGACTCCATGTGCCAGACCTCGTGCCCGGTCAAGATCGACACCGGCGCCCTCATCAAGGAGCTCAAGGCCGCCGACCACCCCCCCTTTTCGCGTCGAGCCGCCACCTGGGCGGCCGGGCACTTCGGCCTTCTCGCTTCCCTCGCCCGCACCAGCCTCCGCGCGGCCCGCGCCCTGCGCGCGGTCCCGGGGGGCGGGCTCGCGCTCGAGGCCCTGACCGATCTGCTGCACGGCGGGCTGCCCTCGCTCGTGCCCAGGCTGGCCCGGGAGCTGGAGCTGCCCCGCGCGGCGCCGGCGCTGCCCGCCCTCGCGGTCCCCCGCGGCGGTCGGTCGGTCGTGTACTTCCCGAGCTGCCTCACCCGCATCCTGGGCGCCCTTCCCGGAGAGGACGCCCTCCCCC
>Ga0210384_10008904_pt1 | contig 10416 bp, 5 predicted proteins | sample IncBWH2MmetaG_FD_160574 | JGI IMG/M metagenome (GOLD analysis project Ga0210384, IMG submission 160574) | Forest soil microbial communities from Barre Woods Harvard Forest LTER site, Petersham, Massachusetts, United States - Inc-BW-H-2-M | ecosystem: Environmental > Terrestrial > Soil >...
ACAGAGGAAGCGCAGGGAGATCGATCCAACGCGGGAGATGTTGAGGAGAAGTTTGGAGGAGTTGGATCCGAAGGAAGCGGGAGCGGATTTTACGCGGGAGAGACTGGCGGCGATGGCGGGATTTTTTGAAGCGGTGACGGAGTTGCATGATCAGATGAAGAGGCTGCCGACGGGGACGGTTAGGAAGTTGTTGAGGATGGGGGCTAAGGTGCGGAAGAAGTAGGGAGTCGCGAGTCCCGAGTTGCGAGTACCTAGTACCCAGTGCTCAGTGACGGCGATGCTTCGACTGCGTGAGAGCGTCCTACGGACGATCTCACTTCGTTTAGCATGACATAGAATTTCCGCATTGAGAGGTGAGTTGGAGGGATGACGCAAGTGGATCAGCAGAAAAAGATTTGGGTGACGTTGAGCGGGCTGCCGCTGACGATGGAGCTGGAGTGGCCATTTCACCGGTCGACTTCGGGGGCGGACTTTTGGGTGTTGCATGGGGACATCCGGCTGGAGGGATCGGAGGGGTTGCATGCGCCGATGGCGGTGAATTTGTCGGCCACGGTGCGGGAGGTATTGCCATCGCTGGAGCCGAAGGATGCGGAGGCTCCGGTGATTAATGCGCTGCGGAAGGAAGTGGACAAGCGGCAGGTGGAATTTTTGAAATCGGGGAAATTGAAGCCGGTAGCGTTTTCCAGCCGGCACTTTGATTTCAAGTGGGAGAAGTGGGTGTTTGGCAAGGCGGCGGATGATGTGATTGCTACTTTCATCGAGCGGAAGGTGTATTGGGAGACGAAGTTAAAGTACCCACATCTCCTAAAAGATGCGAGAAATGGCGCACCCCAGGTAGATGAGGGATCAGCGAAAGTTTGGATTGGTGATCCTACGGATGCGCAGTATTTGGAATCGACGCCGGGGCATTTGCTGGAGGTTGGGGGGAGGTTGGTGGCGGGAGATGGGCTGGTGCGATTGGAAGGGGAGTTTGCCATTGCCACGGCCGGATTGATTGGACAAGCGGAGCGATTTGAGAGCGCGATGCGGGCGGCGGTGGAGGAGTTGGAGAAGAAGCATGCGTTTGAGCGAGGGTAGTAGCAAGTACCCAGTACCTAGTACCTAGTACCGAGTATCCAGCACTTAATACCGAGAGAGTGCATCCAATGGGGGTTCGTTTTAGCGGTTGCTTAGGACGGAGAGTCAAGAGCTTTGAACCGCAGAGGACGCAGAGAAAGGCCGCGGAGTTCGCGGAGAGTATTTGGGGAATGCGATCGGCGAAGACTTGGGGGTTCGTGTGGATATTTGCGTTGGCGATGTCAGTACGGCCGTTGGCGGCTTGGGCGCAAGACCAACCGGGGCAAACGGCCCCTCCAGGCTCTGGTCAGGAGGCTCACCAAAATTCTGGGCAGGCTCCACAGAAGGAAAACCCGGATGCGCCGTCAACGAGTAAGCAGAAGGAATCCAGTGGCAATCCGGTACAGCAGGTTGGAGGGCTGACGAAGCACGCGGCTACGACTGGATTGATCCGGGCGAGAAATTGGGAGTCGACGTGGATTACGGGAGTCTACGTGGCCCGAGATCAGCCGCTGATCACACCAACGGGCAGGGAGCGCCGGGAGATTTATTTGCGGCAGACGCTGACCACGCCGGGCGCTTATTTGAAAAGGGCGTTTGGGGCGGGCATCGATCAGGCTTCAGGCACGCCGCGGCAATGGGACGATGGCGTCGGCGGATATATGGAGAGGTTTGCGTCGCGCGAAGGGCAGTTCATTACGGCGAACACGTTGGCGGCGCTGGGAAATGCGAAGTTGGGATACGAAGTGAGATATGACAAGTGCAAATGCGACGGGTTGTGGCCGCGGACGCGGCATGCGTTGCTACGGAATTTGATGACTTATGACCGGAGTGAGGAGCATCTGCGTCCGCAGTGGGCGCTGTATGGAGGGGCGTTTGGGGGAGGAGCGGTGTCGGTGGCGTGGAAGGCGGGATCGCCGAATGCGTTTTCCGAAGGAGCGCGGGCGATGGGAGGGCAGTTGGCGTGGGGGACGCTGCTGAATTTTGTGACGGAGTTCTCGAAGGAGATCAATAGAAAGCAGGGAGTGAAGTAGGGGCTGGTAGCGAGTATCGAATACGTAGTACCGAGTGGCGACCTCAGGGGCTGAAGCCCGCATTCTTCTATATATCAGCGGCACGACTGAAGTCGTGCCCTTCCCGAACTCTTCCTAAGGCGGATGTACGGGGTAAGAAAAAAGCGGGCGAGGGCGCCCGCTCTACACAATCATTTCAATCTGCAACTTACTGCAGGAGGCCTCCGTTGGTGGGCGGCTCTTCTTCTGGCGCTAAGACTACGGCGGCGGCGACGCGGTCGCCGGGTTCCATGTGCAGGAGGCGGACGCCCTGAGAGTTGCGGCCGACCTCGCGGATGGTTTTGGAATCCATGCGGATAATTTTGCCGTACTGGCTGATCAGCATGACTTGAGAGCTTTCGTCGACCAGAGCGATGGCGACGACTTTGCCGACACGCTCCGTTGTCTTCACGTTGATCACGCCCTTGCCGCCGCGGTTGATCAGACGGTATTCGTCGGCGGGAGTGCGCTTGCCGTAGCCGTTTTCGGTGACGGAGAGGATCAGATTTCCTTTTTGCGTTAGATCGACGGCTTCGCCGGGAGGAACATCTACATCTTGCGCTGAAGCGCTGACGGCCGAGGCGGCCGTCTCCACATGGTCCGTGCTGGTTGTCGGCGGAGCGCCAACTGGGGCTTCGCCGGGCTTTGGGGTCACGGTCATGCCGACAACGTAGTCGCGCTCTTCGAGATTGATTCCCTTCACGCCATAGGCATTGCGGCCCATGGGGCGGACGTGATCTTCCTCGAAGCGGACGGCCATGCCTTCGTGCGAGGCGATGAAGACGATCTGGTTGCCGTTGGTGATGCGGGCGGCGACGAGTTCGTCCCCTTCTTCGATGTTGATGGCGTTGATGCCGTTGGAGCGCACGTGCATGAACTCGCGGAGCTCGGATTTTTTCACGAGGCCGTTGCGGGTAGCGAAGAAGATATATTTATTTTCTTCCTCGAGGTTGCGCACCGCGAGCATGGTGCGGACGGTTTCTCCGGGTTGCAGTCCGACGAGATTGCCGATGTGCTTGCCGCGACCGGCGGCGCTTACGTCAGGAATTTCATAGACCTTGATCCAGTAGACGCGGCCTTTGTTGGTGAAAATCAGGATGTAGGCGTGGGTGGAGGCGATGAAGAGGTGCTCTACGAAATCTTCTTCGCGGGTCTTCATGCCGGTGCGTCCGACGCCGCCGCGGCGCTGCATGCGGTAGGTGGAAATGGGCGTGCGCTTCATGTAGCCGGAGTGGCTGAAGGTGACGGCGACTTGCTCGTCGGCGATCAAGTCTTCGAGGACGATTTCGGCGGCTTCGTCTTCGATGCGGGTGCGGCGCTCGTCTCCATAGAGTTCTTTTACTTCTTCGAGTTCCTTGATGATGACTTTGCGGAGCTTGCTTTCGGAGGCGAGGATGGCTTCGTAGTCTTCGATGCGCTCGCGAACGTCTTTCAGTTCGTGGGAAATTTCGTCGATGGAAAGTTTGGTGAGGCGATGCAGTTGCAGTTCAAGAATGGCTTCGGCCTGGCGCGTGGTGAAGGGCTTTTCGGGATCGAGTTTGGGCGCGCGACCAGTGGTGTTGATGTCGATTTTCCTGCCGCCGAAGTAGGCGACCAGGTTTTCGCGGGCGTCGGCACGGTTGGAACTGCCGCGAATGATGGCTATCACGTTGTCGAGATGATCGAGCGCGGTAAGGTAGCCTTCGAGAATGTGCTCGCGGTCTTTGGCCTTCTGCAGAAGGAACGCGGTGCGGCGGCGGACGACTTCGACGCGGTGATTGATGAAGTGCTTGATGGCCTGGATCAGGCCCATTTCGCGGGGCTGTCCGTTGACTACCGCCAGCAGGATCATGGAAAAACCTTCCTGCATGGAGGTGTGTTTAAAAAGCTGGTTGAGAACGATTTGCGGTTCGGCGCCGCGCTTGAGTTCGACGACGATGCGCATGCCGTCGCGGTCGCTTTCGTCGCGAACGTCGGAGATATCTTCGATCTCTTTGTCGTTGACGAGCTGCGCGATGCGCTTGATGAGGACGGCTTTGTTTACCTGGTAGGGAATTTCGGTGACGATGATGGCCTGGCGATCTTTGTTGATGTTTTCGATGGCGGCTTTGGCGCGCATCATGAAGCGGCCGCGGCCGGTGCGGTAGGCTTCGAAGACTCCGGCACGTCCGTGGATTACGCCGGCGGTGGGAAAGTCGGGGCCTTGGACGAATTTCAAAATTTCCGCGAGCTGCGCGTTGGGATTGTTGATCAGTGTAATGGTCGCGTCGACGATTTCGGTCAAGTTGTGCGGCGGAATTTTTGTGGCCATGCCGACGGCGATTCCATCGGAGCCGTTGATCAGGAGATTGGGAATGCGTGCGGGCAGAACATCGGGTTCGACTTCGCTGCCGTCGTAATTGGGACGGAAGTCGACGGTGTCTTTGTCTAAGTCTTCCAATAGCGCCGTGGCAACTTGTGCGAGTTTCGCTTCGGTGTAACGGTCGGCTGCGGGAGGATCACCATCGACCGAGCCGAAATTTCCCTGTCCAAAAATTAGCGGGTAGCGCAGGCTCCAGGTTTGGGCGAGGCGGACCAACGCGTCGTACACGGCGAGGTTGCCGTGAGGATGGTATTTGCCCATGACGTCGCCGACGATGCGGGCGCACTTGCGCGTCGCCTTGTTGGGCTGGAGGCCCATCTGCTGCATGGTGTAGAGAATGCGGCGGTGGACGGGCTTGAGTCCGTCGCGGACATCGGGGAGAGCGCGGCCGATGATGACTGACATCGAATAATCGAGATACGACTTGCGCATCTCGTCTTCAATGTTGACGGGCTGAATGTGCAGTGCGCCGGGGCTGCCGTCGCCGCCGGGCGGTGGAGGAGTGAGGGGGAGTTCGGGATTCTGATCGTCAGGCATTTTGGGCTCTTAACTCTTAGCTTTTAGCTCTTGTCGTTCTCGAACCGCCGTTAGCGGGTCTCGTTGACCGGCACTAAAATGGGGCTAACCAGTTGCATTTACAGGCGGTTACTAGGAATTTGGCTGAATATATTGTAGCACGTTTCGAGGCGTGGATTTGGGGGCTAAAGGTTGGCTGAGGACCCAAATTTGTCAACCTTGGCGGAGGCTAATGGCGAAAAATCTTTACTGCAGGGGACACAGAGAGTGGGTGTTGACTGCCACTAGATTTATTGCAGCCTGACGTACTCTGCGTTGGCCTGCTTGAGGATGGGGAGGTCGGCGTCGGCGTCTTTCCAGAGAGCCAGAAAATCTTTGTAGGCGGCGAGAGCGCGGACGCGGGCGGCGTCGGCATCGGCTCCTAGGTACGTCTTCGACTGTAAGGCGTTGGCGCGAGCCACTCCCAGATGCGCTAAGGCTCCGGTCCAGCAGTTCCAGACGATGCCGCTGTGGTCGAGAATCTTCTGGAACTCGGCGGCGGCAGCACTACCTTGTCCGGCTGCCAGGTAGGCTTCTCCCCGCACATAGACGGGATAGAGACAGGAGAGATTCAAGGTATAGACGATTTGTCCGAACTCGAGTTGCCCGCCGGTTTGCAGGGACGAGTTCAGCGATTCGATGGCAGCCACTCGGTCTTTCTTATCCAAGGCTAACTGAGACCGGATGCTGGGCAGCCAGAGCCCTTGCATTTGTGTATCAAGGGGAAAATCCCGGACCAGTTCTAGATACAGCGAGGTAGCAGTTGCAGAATCGCCAGATGCAGCGGAAGCAAGCGCTGCCTCCGCGCGCACACCCGGGCTGGTGGGAGCCAGTTTCAGTCCCTTGGCCAAGGCCTGCCGTGCTTGCGTGGGATAGCCGAAAACTGTTTCACGCAGAGCCGCATTCTCCAGCGCGATGGCCGCGCCTTCTTTGTTGTCAGAATGCACAGCCGAGTCCACCGCTTTTTGAGTTAATACACGAGCCTGCTTGAGGTGGCCGGAGTATGCCGCCGTATCTGCCTCCAGAGCCAGCGCATAGTTTTCGTAGTCTGGCTTGTTGCTGAACCAGGCCAAGCGCTCTGCTCTGCCTTGGGCATCACCCTTAAGGAAGGCCAGAGCGTATGCGGCCATCTCGAGAATGTCATCCTCCACTTTGCGGCTCCGGGCTTCCTGCACCAAATTTTCCGCCTGGTCGAAACGCTGCATGGCGAGCAGAACGTTCGCCAGATTCCCGTAGTCTGCGCCGGTTTCCGGAGACATCTGATGCGACTGACGTAACATTTCCGCAGCCTTGTCGTATTGACCCAGCCCGGCGTAGACGTTTCCCAAGTTGTTGTACGCCCCACTGCGATGGGGATAGTTGGCAATCTCTTCTCGATAGGTTTGGGCGGCCTTGTCGAGTTCTCCCGTGACCCCGCTGTAGTACTCGGCTTGGATTCTAAGCCGCTCGCGCTCACTTGTATTTTGCCGGAGCTCGAAAGCTTTCTTGAAATATTCCGCGGCACGTGCGGTCTCAACCTGGCCGCTATAGTCCACGCCGAGTGCCAAGTAGCCCATGGCGAAATTGGGATCAAGTTCGATGGCACGCTGATCGTAGGGTACGGCAGCGGGGCCGCCTCTCTCGTTGTAAGTCTTCAGGCCAAGGCTATAGGACTTCAAAGCTTCGAGCGAAGAGGTAGTGGCCTCGGCTAGAGGAACATCGAACTTCTGTACCGTAGCCAGTGATTCTCCCAACTCACTACGCAACTTCGAGGCGGCCGCGCCCAATGAGTCCAGGACTTTCTCTTTCGACGCCGCGGTGACCTGCTCTTGTGCCAGGGCATCCCCGTTCTGGCAGTTGACCGCCTTCAATCCCAATACGTATTCGCTGCCCAGAGTGCCGATTGATCCGGCAATGTAGGCCTTGCTGCCGGCTCGCAGGCAAAGTTCGCGGGTGATCTCGGGCGTCAACTTTGTGCCAGCTGGGCGGGTCATGTGCTGCAACGTCTTGGCGACCTGGCTGTCGGATAGCAGATTCAAGAAGGGCGACTGGCGAAGGGAGACGTTGAGCGCGGTCTTGAGGGTGTCATCAAAAACCGCATTACCGGTGCTGTTGGCAAAATCGGCCAGAACAATGGTGTCCTTCTCGGTAAGAGGCTTGCTTGCATGGGACCGATAGTAAAGCGCGCCAGCCACTAGGAGGGCAGCCAGCAGGGTGGGGGCAACAATTTTCCAGAGCTTCGCGCTGGACGCGTGATTATCTGCCGCGGCCACACTGCCTGAACTCCCCACGGAGATGCGTCCGCTCTCCGAATCCCGCTTCAGGCGTTGCAGATCGGCGCGCATCTCGGCGGCACTTTGATAGCGCAGATTGCGGTCTTTCTCCAGCGCCTTGTTAATGATGAGTTCGACCTGAGGAGGCAGGTCGGGATTCAGCCGCGCAGCGGGGGTGGGGGCAGCGTCCAGAATTGCCTTGTAGATGACTCCCGAGCTTTCGCCGCGGAAGGGGAGAGTTCCGGTTGTCGCCTCGTAGAGCACCACGCCAAATGAAAACAAATCGCTGCGTGCGTCGAGTTCGCGGGCCCGAACCTGCTCTGGCGACATGTAGGCGACGGTCCCGAGAGTCGTTCCCGGACTGGTCAAATGGTCTCCGCTGGTTTCAATCGTTTCTTGCGATAGTTCCTTAGGGGTGTGTGAGGCTTTGCCAGTGGTGGGAACAACTTTCGCCAGTCCAAAATCCAGAATCTTCGCGTGACCACGCTGGGTGACGAAAATGTTGGCGGGCTTGATGTCGCGATGCACAATGCCGGCGGCGTGGGCGGCATCGAGCGCGTCCGCAATCTCAATGGCGAAGGGAAGCAAGACTTCCATTTCCAGAGGACGGCCGAGAATGCGGTGCTTCAGGGTCATCCCGTCCAGAAACTCCATGGCGATGAAAGCCTGGCTATCTTGCTCGTCAATGTCGTAGATGGTGCAGATATTGGGATGATTCAACGCGGAGGCGGCTTGCGCCTCGCGCCGAAAACGGGCCAGCGCCTGTGGGTCGCGCGCGACTTCCTCAGGAAGGAATTTCAAGGCGACAAAACGGTGGAGCCGGATGTCTTCGGCCTTGTAAACCACACCCATCCCACCACCGCCCAGCATCTTGAGGACGCGATAGTGCGAGATGGTCTGGCCGATCATTGCAGCGAAATCTTACGGGCGCGGAGTAGGCAAGTCAATCCACGCTGCGTTCGTGGATTAGCCGGCGCGAGTCAGGACCAAGTGGGCGGCGAAGATGTCTTCTACGGCAAGACCTAACGATTTGAATACAGTGATTTCGTGATCATCTCTGCGCTCCGGTAGCTCGCCGAGTTCGGCGGCGATGTGCGACTCGGTCCAGTAGCCTTCAGAGATTCCCATGACCACATCGCCAGCTTCTTTAAGCGCGGCGGCGCGGGAATCGACAACGAGGCGGGCACGCTGCACGAGGGCGGGCTCGAGTTCGCGTTGCGTCGGGATACAGGCTCCGACGGCAATGACGTGAGCACCCTCTGTGACCCATTCGCTTTGAACCACTGGAGTGGGAGATGCCGTGGCTGCGACTACGACATCGGCGCCTCTGACTACGGCTTCGGCGTTGAGCATCGCTTGGGCTCCGGTGTCGGCGGTGAATTGGCGGAGACGGTCTCGATTCGGGCTCCAGGCGCGGACTTCGGTGAATTCCCGCACCTGGCGGAGAGCCTCATAGTGGCTACGGGCTTGAACTCCCGATCCGAGAATACCGAGGACACGCGCGTCTTTCTTCGCCAAGTGGCGTGCGGAGACGGCGGAGACTGCGGCGGTGCGGGCTTCGGTGATGTAGCGGCCGTCGAGAATTGCCGTGGCGATGCCGGTTTCAGGATCGAGCATCACGATGACGGCTTGATGCGTGTCCAGCCCGCGTGCGGCGTTAGTCGGACAGACAGTGACGAGCTTTGCGCCGAGTGCGGGAAGCGCGGGAACGTAGGAGGGCATGGAGCCGAAGAGCGAGCTGTCGCCGAACTTGAGGACGGTGCGCACGGGTTGAATCACGCGTCCGGCGGAAAATTCGACCAGGGCGCGCTCCATGGCGTCGATCAACTCGGTCATGCGGAGGTGGGCGCGGACTTCGTCTTCGTTGATGAATCGGAGTGAGTTCATGAGTTTCGAAGCGGAGATAATCCCGACGGAAAAGTATATGTGAGCGAGATTACACTAGTTCTTTTTTTCGGGGGGAGCGATCTGAACCTTTTTTTCGGACGGCGCGATCTGAACCTGGACGACGCCGTTGTTGTCTGACTTGGCGGTGTCGACCGAGACTGTGGCCAAGGAGCCGTTCGGGTCGAGGGCCTCGATGGTCTGCGTGGTGCGGGATCCGGAGGGGCCGGGGCGCAGCGTGTCCGTGGTTCGTTTGGTCACTCGCAGGCCGGCACCGGGATCGCCAGGATCGGGCTGCTCGACCTGATGCTGGGTAGTTTGCACGCCGGTTAATGACTTGTGTTGGGTGGTGCTGGAGCGCTCTACTAAATGCAAGCTGCTGTCACGGGCGGAACCGGGAACGTCGACGGAATAAGTTTCCGTGGCGCTGCGGTTTTCTCCAGGCGAGGTCTCAGATTCTTTGCTGACGGTGCGCGAGACTTCACTTAGCTTGCCCTCGGGGTCGAGACGAGAAACACGCTCTTCGGTGGTTGTGTCTTTACCGTCTTGTCTGGTCGTCGTGTGGCGGCTTTCGTTCACCTGCCAGTTTCCGGAACCGTCGGGAAACGAGGTGGTCTTCTGCGATTCAACCGTACCATTTGCGCTTTGTTGGCGGCGTTCTTGCGTTTGCATGGCCGGAGCGAGATCGCCGTTGATACCCGGAAGCATCACGGTAGTCTTTGTCTCTTCGACGTCCTTGCTGATTTTTTTGGTTTGAGCGGTTTCACGCTGAACGAACTGGAGCCTGCCGTTAGCATCGGGGTTGGAGACAGCTCGGGTCAGGCTCGAATCGCCGCCGGGAGTTGAGCGCTTCTCTTCCTCCCTCACTTGCACCAAAGTCTTTCGGCCATCGGAGTCTCGACCGAAAGTGCGGATGGTGGTCCGCGTGGTGGTGGAGTTCACTTTCACGGTTTCGGTTTCGATATCCTGATAGGGTTCAAAGTCACCATTCGATCCGCGGCGCTGGAGGGACTTGGTATCGATTGTGCGATTGCCGCTCTGGGTGTGGTTTTCGATGCTGCGCGTGGGATTTGTATTGTTGCTGTTCAGGTCGGAGGTGGCGGTCCAAGACTGATTTTCGGCGGGGGGAGAATCCGAATTTTGCGCTGGCGCCAGAGTCGAAGAACAAAACACTAATACCAGAAATAGCGGCTGCCGCAAACGCGCGGCGGGAGAGATGGTCGTCCTCAGCATGGCTCTTATTTTCTGCTGCCTAACACGCGGTGTCCAGTGCCTC
>Ga0210384_10008905_pt1 | contig 10415 bp, 14 predicted proteins | sample IncBWH2MmetaG_FD_160574 | JGI IMG/M metagenome (GOLD analysis project Ga0210384, IMG submission 160574) | Forest soil microbial communities from Barre Woods Harvard Forest LTER site, Petersham, Massachusetts, United States - Inc-BW-H-2-M | ecosystem: Environmental > Terrestrial > Soil >...
AACCACCAGCGCCTCAAGATCAACTGGACTTTTTCCCGCCTGGATGCCGACAATGTCTTCCATGGCCAACTCAAACTATTTAAGCGGTCACGGCACTAGTAGAGGACATCTACTTCGACTTCGAACTGCACGAGCCTAAATGGCAAGACGACCCGCGGATTGGCGGATGGATGTACTTGTTCAAATCGTGGAAGAAGGTTCCCGCGGTTCAGGAGACTTGGAACTCGCAGTCCCTGACGTTCCGCAGAGATTTTCGGATTTTCTGGGGAAACTTAGGCTGAATCCCAATCGGCCGCAAGGGCCCTGCGAATCTGCAAAGCTTTCGCCGGTTCGTCTGTAATCAGTCCGAGTACTGACGGCTCTTCCAAGCACCGTGTAATTTCCCCAGCGTCATTGACCGTCCACGGCAGAAGGGGAATCCGCGACCGGGCCGCCTGTGCGAATGTCTCCTCATTGAGGATCACATACTCCGGAGCGAGAAGGTCTGCCCCGGTTTGGTGAAACATTTCAAGGGCACGCGAACCGCTGACATCGGATACTAGCAGACCTAGGCGCACCGCGGGACTCAAGGAGCGCATGCGCGAAACCGTCTCTGCGAGAAAGGATGTAATCAAAAAGTCTTCGGAACGCAGGTGATACTGGAGCATCGCGAGAACAGCCGTTTCGTAGTGGGCCTCTTTGATCTCGACGTCCAGCCGGATCCTGCCGGCAAGTAGTTCCAGAGTCTCCTCCAAACGCGGGATGTGATATCCAAGGTCAGCGGTCAAGGCAATCGCACGAGGATAATCGATGGTGGATAAGAGGTGGTCGCCGATGCCTTCGTTGTGATGTATTACCAGTTCGCCATCGATGGTACGCCTTACGTCGAATTCGAGCATCTCGACTCCACACTTAACCGCGCTCTCAAAGGCCTCCAGCGTATTCTCGCGGGCTTTCGTGTGTACTCCCCGGTGGGCGACGATCAGCTTTTCGTCATGCATTCCTGGACCACGATTGTACCGTGGCTGTTCTCCGCGAATATAGGTCCGTCGTAGCCCACCTCTTACTCCAGCCAATACACAATCCAGCGCATCGCGCTGGGTCATCCCTGGGCAACGGTGGGAAGCGTATGCCTATGCGGAACCAACTGCGACCAATCACTTCTTCGCGGAGGCGTCGGTGAAAGCAAACGGACTCCTTCAATTCAATGTCCAGACCGATTTTCCCTTGTGCTAGTTCCAGCAGCTCGTCAAGTCCCATTAGTATCCAAGGGCCGCGCTAAGCTGCGCCGCCTCCGCAAGAGTCAGGTCCGCGATTTCCGTCCGCCAACGCCCTTCATCATGGTGCAGGACGAGTTCACCATCGGCCGTCCGACGGACATCGGTTTCGATCATATCCGCCCCACAATCGATTGCCGCTTGGAACGCATTTACGGTGTTCTCGTGGGCTTGGGCGTGGAAACCGCGATGTGCCACCATCAGCTTTTCCGCGCGCATGTATGAAGTATTGCACTGTATCGATCCGTTAACTGGATTCAAGTAAAACGTTCGATTCCATATCGACTCAGCATGACCGCGAGGAGTAATCCAGTGTCCAGAAACAACACTGCTACGAAGCGCAACCATAGGATCGGCCCGCTGACGCCACCCGCTCCATAAACAAGGAGGATTAGCGTCAGCAGGCACCACTTGACGAGCGACGGTCCCGCAATTCGTGCTGCGTCGCCCGGCTCCGCTTGTTCATGTTGCTCGATATGGTCAAGGGCCTTGGTAATTCCGGCATTTTCCCACCAGTCGCATAGCGCCGCAATCGGAACGGCGACCAAGACTAGCACCAAGACCAGCCTTTCCCAACCCGGAAGGACACGCCTGAGCGCGAGCCCCGCGAAGATGAGAAATCCCGCATATCCGGGAATGAACAGCAACGAGTCCAAGCGGTTCCCGGCTCGCGCATCTGCGACATTTTGCGCCAAATCACCGGCCGTCAGTATTTTTTGCAGGTCGTCTTCGTTACGCGCTAGCTCGACTTGAAGAATCGGGCGCTCGCCGAGGCTAGTCATCGGAAGTGGCGCTTTCCCGCGGCCCTTTAGCTGGTTGTTCGGCGCGATCCGCTTTGCAGCCAATCCGGCGAACAGCAAGAACGCCAGTGCGGCCGCTGCTAAGAGTTTGTCCGAAGTTGAGCCACCCCACATAGAGCATCCCGTCAGAACTGCTGCAACTTCCCGACCAGCTTTCCGATATCGAATTTGGCGCCGATAAAGAACCGCAGATTATCCTTTGCGCCCTGGATCGTCGCGGGCGTCAAAAGTTTCTGCCCGATATTGGCGTTGAATCCGAGCACGAACGGGCTTGCCGGAATCTTCAACACGCCTTCGATTCCGATCCTCCAGCGCCGAACCGGGAAGGTAGAGCACGTTCGGTTGCCATCCTTGTCCAAAATCGGAGCGAGCGTCTTGAGATTGCTAAACCGTCCGGTCACCACGTCGATGTAGCTAAACGATTCCGGCGGCGCATTACTGTTGGCCGACTGTCCGATGCGCGAGCGCATCATTTCTCCATTCCTCGGCACGTTTATGCCGTACCCTTCGACTCGGGCGATTGGTCCAGTATACTGGAAAGCGGCGAATTCGTTCAATAACTATCGTATATATACGCCGTTAACGCAAATGAGCTTAGGCAGGCCAGGCTGGGTTCCGCCGGCACGGTCGCACTTGTAACGAAATTGGGGAGATTTCCAGCCTCGCAAGGATCGGCAAAAGCGAATACACTCTATTGTCATGGCTACCCACGACTATAGCGTCGAAAATGATGATGCTGTCTGTTTTTCAGCTGGGTTGAAAGGAGCCCCGTTCGGCGCGGGCACGATCCACGCCTATCTGGCATCCGACCGGCAGCCGCCCAAGCTAGCAGCCGGCATCTCCCTGGGCGCGCTTACTGCCGCTGTGATGGAGCGTTGCTATCGCGCTCTCGACCAGGACAAATCGCGAACCGAAACCGCCCGATGGGGCTGGTACCGCTGCTATCTTTCTTTCCTTCTGGATCGCCCGTTCGACGTCGTATGGAATGCGATTCCCGACCCCTCGGATTTCGCCGCCGATATGCCTCCTGTCCGCGACCCTAATCTTCCCGTTGACAAGTCCGGCATTTCGGTCAAAGTCGCAGAAGATCGTGAAGTACAGGCTCGCCGAAAGCTCTACCTCGTTACGCGGCTGGGAAGCTGGTTCGTCCACCTGCCTGTAAGAGTCAGCTCTATCGCTTGGCTGGCGGTTCGCTATGTCCGGCACAGGGAGCGATATCCCAAACAAGGTCTGCTTCGAATATGGAACTTCCTCTTTCTGAATGCCAATCAATTGCGAACATTGTGGCATCTTCTTCTGCACGCAGCACGGCCTTTCTGGGTGACGGAGTGGGCGTTCCGCTATCCCATTCACCGGGAAGACGGCTCCATCGTGGATGGCGAGCAGGTCCGCGGACCTCGTTGGCTGCCGATTCGGCCGCTCTTCGGATGGAAACTTTGGTTCCTCGCAGTGGCGCTCGTCGTCGCCGCCATCGCCACTGCGGCAATGAGTTCATTTTTCATAGTCGAGGAGTTAATCGATTCGGGGCGACCAGACGCCTGGCATTTCCCCTTGATCGCCTTGGTGGCCGTCGCTCCGCTCATCGCAGTGGTGGGATTGTTGCTTGTCGGTCGGCAGGGCGCTTCCGAAGGCGGCTGGATGGACAGACTCGGTACAGAGTTACTTGGGAATCTGGATCTTGATAAATCGCTCCTCACCGATTTCCCATTGCTTTTAAAACTTTACCAACTCTTCGCCGAACACGGTCAGCCTCCACGCATGCGTCATTGTAGATTTCCAGTCTTGCTAGTCGCTGCTCCTTTGCAGATCCTTCCCTCTCCAGGTCAATCGTCGAAAGTGGAAGGGCCCAACCAACTGTGGCCCGACCCGGGAAGCGACTATTCCGTGATACGGGCGTTGCGCGCTTGCCTTGCCGCCAGTCCCTGGTTCGAATCGTGGAAGGTGCAGGGGAAGGATATCGAGAACTGGGCAGGTGGGCTAGACAGTAAAGATGTGAAACGGCTGGATCTGGTGGATGGCGCCGTAGTCCGGCACAACCCGCTGCCCGCGTTGATCCGGTTTCTCAAATCCCGGCGCGATCTGGCGACCTCTCTCTGCAGACCCGAGGCGCGTATCCACCTAGTCTACAATGTGCCGATCCGATGGAAACCTGAGCCGCCAGAGGTCCGATTCAGTGACATAGACGATCCCGAGAACAAGGAACCGCTCCTCCCGAATATAGTCGAGACAGCGGTCGACGGTCTGCGGCTGGCGCATCGGCGCGACAGCCGCCTGGAGGTAATTCGCACGAACTACATCAGTCAGCTTGAGCGCACCCTGCAAGAATGTACAGGCATCCCTACGGTTCCCGAAATTCAGACCATCACGGTCGACGAAATTGCTCCAGAGGACGACCTTCGGCTCGACAACCAACTCAAGCCGACAGAGACTGAAATTCTTACCCACATCGCTTCGGGATGCCGTCAAACGTTGTCTGTTCTGTATAAGGACGAGCTTTCGGAGAGCACCAGTTGCTGGGAGTTCTTGCGCCGCCGGGCTACGAAGCGCAAATGGGCACAGGTGCCCTCGCCGGGATTACCGGGTCTGGCAGAGGTGTGCCGACATTGCACCCGCAATCTCAAAGCGCCGGAGAAGCCGCCGGACAACCTGCTTCCCATGGTTTTCCGCGCCGGAAGCGGCGAGTTGCTTGACCGCTTTCCGAGATTATCCGGAAGGCAACCGCGCATCGTTTTCCTCGCTAGCGGCGGTGTATTCCGGGGCTCGTTTCACATCGGCATGTTGGGCGCGATGCTGGCCCTCGATATAAAGCCGGACATGATTGTCGGCGCCTCCGTGGGAACGCTTATGGGAGCGGCGCTAGGGTCGATTTTTAGCGTAAAAGCGAGTTGCAAAGTGTCGGGCGACGATCTCGCCCGAAAGCGTCTTCAGCGACTGGCAAATCTGTTCATCGGTGCGGATGCACGCGTCGCACTCACAAAAACGTTTAAGGCAGCGGCAAAGGATTTGGGCATTCAGGCGCGCAGTTCAAGCCTCCGGCTCTCGCCCAACGAACTCAGGAAAATGGTGAATAGAGGCAGCCGCGCAGATGCCGGACTGGCCGCCACCGGAGCCCCGCCCGCTCTCATCGACGCGATCTCGGCATTGTTCATGATTCCGTATCGCGAAACGGCTAACATTGCCTCCGATTTCATCGCCGGACACTTCTCCCGGGCTGCCAATAATTTTTGGAAGCAGGTGAGCAAGGAGACTATTGACCGGCTCGGCATTCACGACGCCGTTCTGGACGCGACGCTCGTCGAAAAGGAGATCCGCCTGCTGCTCGGGGACGACGTTCCGGATGGAATCACGGATCCGGCCGGCGCTCTCCAGCCTTTTCTCGGTAAGAGCGGAATCGCGTTCTTTGCTACGACCGTAAATCTCGTGACCGAATCGATCACCACCCTCGGAGCCGAATTGGATCGGAAAAGTTATGACTTTACCGAAGCGCTTCTGGCTTCGAGTGCATTTCCCGCAGCGTTTTCTCCTCGGCGCGCCAGCGCGCTGTATCCTGGAACCGGCCGGCGCGACATCTTCTATGGAGACGGAGGCATGTTTGACAATCTGCCGGTACTCTCGGCGTTGGAAGTCTTGGGCGAAGTGCAAAGGGACCGGCTCCACAATTCGCTCGGCCGGGGCGTCTGGCAGGACGAATTGAGGCACCGTTTTGAGCAACCGGACCTGTTTATCGTCGGTTCCCTCAACGTGCATCAGGACCCGGGCCAGAAAGAGAACTTTGATTCCGTATTGAAATCGTGGCAGCGGGCAAAGCATCTTTCCGACAATGAAAAGATCGAGGGTTTGGTTCGAGTTACAGAGAAGATTGACCGCCAACTGAGACGGTTCGCTGCCGACCCTGCGGCTCGCTTAAGTAAGATCGGTTCTGAATCTGAGAAGTTTTTGAACGGAGTCGTCAATGCCGCGGTTCTGCCGGTTTATCCGGTCGATGACCAGCACCTCAACGGCACCTTTGAATTCTGCGCGTCACTCGGACTAAAACGCCCCAAAGTCCGTCGCTCAATCGGCGACGGATGCTTCCAGACTCTACTGCAGATCCAAACCCATCAAGAGGAGAAGGACTCGGTCCTGGGACGGAGCCTCAGAGCCAACAAACTGCAGCGAATAGAACGTCACAAGTCCACCTTGAGGGACGGTCCTTGTCCGCATTTCCGGACCGTTCCAGGGGCCGGCTCCATCCATTGCCCATTCCATGAAGCCGACGACAACAACATATACCTGACCTGTAGCGAGGACCCTAAGCATCAGATCGAGGGGAACTAACCGTCGGCGGAACAAACCTGATTTCCGCCTGCCACGACTGCACCTTGAAAGTTCATCTTCCTACACGGAGCGTCGCGTTGTGACTAAAGGTGGTGCTGCCTTACTTTTCCAAATGGTTAACCAATGTTATCTAGTATCCGGCATCCTCATCTCGATCTACATCAGTGAATCGTAACTGTAGATGATGTGTGGACCCCCTTTGAGTGTGAACGTAAGCATCGTGACCGAGACGCCGAACGTCGCTAGCAATATTTACGCACTCAGGAGAGGTTTGCCATTCGCCGCGCCAATGATCACGCAGGATATGCGCAACAAAAGGCGATTGGTTGGAGTGGCGTCACTGACGATTGCTTCCTCGACGCGATCCCTGCTCGGCGGAGCTCCGCGCCTGGCGAACTTCAAGCTACGGTGTTTGCGAGGTTAATATTCCCAACCGGCCGGCGTACGGACAGTTTAAGGGTCCCTGGAGTTTCGGGCAACATCAGCGCATGAAGCTGACGGATCTGATTACGAAAATCTCGCCGGGATTTGCGGAGATCAAGCCGACAGATTTGCTGGTCTTTATCCACGGCTATCGAGTGTCGTTCGCCGACCCACTGCGTTCCAGCGCACTGCTTGCCGAGGAGTTGGAATTCGGCGGGACTCCGATCTGCTGCAGTTGGCCATCGGCAGGCAAGTACTTGGGGCACGGGACGGATGAAGATAATGTCGCCGATAGTCACTATAGACTTCAGGACTTCCTAACCAAGCTGCACCAGAAGCTAAATCCGATCAAGATTCATTTGGCCGCTCACAGCATGGGGAACCGGGCGCTCATGTCCACTCTGTACGACGTGGTCCCATTATGGATCGCCGCCGCTTTCTGCAATGGGACAGATTTTTCTTGTGGCTGCTGATGTAAGGCATGAAAGCGCCGTCGAGAATTGGAACGCCATACGGGGGGCCGGAGTGGGCGCGAGGGCGACGTGCTATTTTTCGCCCAAGGATATTGCCCTGTGGATCTCGGGCGTCGTGCATCGCGGAAAGCGAGCGGGTGTCGCAGAGTGGGAAGCAGTCCCGATCGATTCCGTGGATGTTTCACAGCTTGAGAGCCGCTGGAGTCTCAACCATTGTCCGCACGTGCACGTCCAGCGTGTGTTCACAGATATGTTGTTGGTGACGGCTACAAACTACGATCCGCCTAAGCGGGGATTGGACAAAATCAGTCAACACTACTATTTCCGGGTCTAAAAAGGTCTAGAGAGTTAGTGGCCACGCTTGGTGAGCCGGCCTCGGTTGACTCGGTCCTGGGTAGTGAAGGAGTCAACAGCTGCGAAAATGACTGAGCTGACTGGTATTTTGTGCCAGTCGGATAGAGAGTATAGCTCGGTGCGAAACGAACGGGTGGAGCGGACCTTCCGAGCCTTCCTTCGCCCGGATCTAAGGGTGGGGCAGGCCGGCGAGGACCGGAGTCCAGGCCGAGCGAAGCGAGTTCATCGACAGAGCCTGGACGCCGTCCGCAGTCCGGCTGCATGGAAGATTTTCCAGGCGAAGGGGAGGCGGGTTGCTAACTGTTAAGCTGCGTTTACCCCAGGTGATGGGCGCTGGCGGCCTGTATCCGAGCGAGCTGTGCGGACGCCTAGTGTTGTAGTGCTTGCGCCACATCTCGGTGACGCTGCCTGCTCTTGATGAGCCTGACTTTGCAGGTCGATGCCCGTGGCCGCATGGTTGCCGCCACGGAAGATCCCTCGGAACAAACTTTATTGACCACCTACGCGTGTGACGCGCTGGATGATCTAATCACGGTGACTCAGGGTGGGCAAACCCGGTCGTTCACGTTATTCACCGAAGCAGATCGCCGAAATCGGCGAGGCACGCAAATGTCACGGAAGATGAGCTCGCTGCCACCATTTCCCTGGCGCTACAGGTGGTGGCTACCTTTTTACGCTAATGTGCGCTATTATCTCTGAATCGATCTCAGTGATAGCGCGGAAAAGGCTATGCAGTTAAATCTCACTTTACGGGGAACACAAGAATGAAATGTATGAGTCCGGGCGTGTTTCTTATGGCTGCCTGCACACTCGTGGCAGCGGATGACACGAGCATTTTGCCATTCGAGGCGAGAGCGGTGGCCGGTTTTCACCAGGCAGGAGCAAGCTCGTCAGAAAATACGCAGAATTTCTTTTTTGATTTTTTCGCGGAAAGGCCGTTCGGCTCAGGTGCAGTCTACGAATCGCGCGTTGGGCTGTGGGGCCAGGTGCGCATCGGGAGCACTCCACAACAGATATCGGCTCCCGTCTCCCAGTTTGTGACAGACTTCGCTACCCAGATCGGGAACGTGCCCGTGAACCAGCTGGCGCAGAGCGGCGAGTTTCTGACGGGCTTTGAGATTCTTCCCTACTTTAGTACGGCCAAGAGGGACTGGTTCCGTTGGGGTTACAAGAGCGACCCAAAGACGTACGACAACAAGGACCGTATACGCACGCTGTCGTTCGTCGCGTTTTTTGGCGCGAACGGAGCGTTCTCCGATCCCGTGGCCTCGGCGCGCGTATTCAAAGCAGTCAGTCCCGCCTCTCCGCAGTTTGGGAATTTTGTCGCGGACTTTCCGGATTTCGCAAATCCGGCGTTCTCGAGTAAGGCGCAATTCCTAGCCCTGGTGCCCCCCGATCGGGAACGATTCTTCCGGCAGTACGGTGGTGGCATACGCTTTGCGAGCTATCACCCGACGTCTCCTGCCGATCCGCCCTCGATGTTTACAGCCACCATCGGCCAGGATCAGAGCATCACAGGCGGCCGCTATCACGGAGCAGTGTTCAAAGCCGACGCATTCTACCCGTTGCCCATACCAACCAGGAAGGACATTCGGTTCCTGTTCCTCTTTGGGACCGTCAACTTGGCCGTTCAGCGACCAACGAACAAGGTTCCGCTCGCCATGCAGCTTGTCTCACAACCGTGTATCACCGGCGATAACACACAGGTCAGCGGAACGAACTGCAATGTGAAGCCCTACGCAGACAACGTCGCGGTTTACGCGATCCCCAGTGCGCGGGATACATACCGCATCGGCTTCGGCATCGATCTGGTGGCGTTGTTGAATACGTGGAGCACCAAAACGCCCGCGCCAGCGCCTTAAGTGGAGCTGGGCCCTATGAACGGCTGGCCGGTTGCCTTCGCCCGCATGCCGCGGGCGGGCGCGTCTCAACCCAAATGGAACGCCGACATGCGAGGGAACGATCTAATCTTTGAGCCCCAGAAGTTCTGGAGCTTCGCGATCAAGAACCGGTTGTTCCGCACCAACATAACCGGACGGTTCGACAATGCGATGGATCCGGCGTGCAGGCTCGGATTTCATCGTCATAACGACTGCAAGTACATTCTCCAGATCAGCCATTCGGGCGACAACGCGATATCCCCGGTGTCGAAAATTTCATGAAGCCCGGGCTTTCATCGAGCGGGCAGCAGGACACCTTTCACGGATTGATGTAAGAGGAGCTGACAGTTGAGGGAGTTCGGAAGTTGGTCAAGATGTTCGGGGAAGGAGGATGGCGTGGAGCTCCATGCATCGCACGGATACCTGTTCACCCAGTTTCTGAGCCCGGCGATCAACCGGCGCCCGGACGAGTACGGCGGGACGCCAGAGAACCGTGCGCGGTTTCTGATGGAGATGGCCGCCGAAATCCGGGCGCGCGCCGGGCGCGATTTCCATCTACCGGTGAAGATCAACGCGGTAGATTTCAATGACGCACTGTGGTGGTGGCAGCCCAAGGGGACGGCGCTCGACCAATTGATCCAGGTGTGCAAGTGGGCGGATGCCGCAGGCGCGCGCTCTGCACATCTCGGTGGGGAGCATCTTTCCACATCCGCTTCTGCCCCCGGGCGGGTTTTCCGGCGGACGAGCTGAACTGGTGGCATGGACACATGGTGTGTACGGTGGAACGCGCGGATATCTGATCTACTCGGCGTTCCACTTCAAGCGGCCACGCGCGGTGTTTCTGTACCTGTGGAACCGGACGAAGAAGGATCATCCGATTGAGGGCGTGAGCCGCGAATTTGCAAAAGCGGC
>Ga0210384_10008906_pt1 | contig 10415 bp, 8 predicted proteins | sample IncBWH2MmetaG_FD_160574 | JGI IMG/M metagenome (GOLD analysis project Ga0210384, IMG submission 160574) | Forest soil microbial communities from Barre Woods Harvard Forest LTER site, Petersham, Massachusetts, United States - Inc-BW-H-2-M | ecosystem: Environmental > Terrestrial > Soil >...
TATCCGAAGCAGATTAGGATGGGAGAGCTTCGCCGCCTCGGCCCAAAGTCTGAGAACCTCGCTGCCCGCGCTTTCGCGTGCTGAATTTTCCAGTGGAATCAGCTTGATAGCCGCCCTTTGCGCGTCCTTGCCGCCGCGCTCCGTTAAGAAAACCGCACTATGATCCGACCCTCCAAGCCACTGCCGCAGCGGAAATCTTTCATCCACAATCCGCCCTTCCCATTTCTTCCATTGTTCTGTCGCGGTGCTCATAGGATTGGCGAACTCGCTATTCTATTCCAGTGCCAGCCTCGGCGCTCTACGAAATTCTTTCCATGAGGCCGCACAATCCGCCTGCCGTCTTGCCCGCCAACCCCTTGAAGGCTCGTCAATATGTTAGATTTAAAACACGGCGGGCGCGTAGCTCAGTTGGTAGAGCAATGCCCTTTTAAGGCATGGGTCGAAGGTTCGAGTCCTTCCGCGCTCACCACGCAGCAAAGCAAAAAAATGCCCTGCTTTCCTCTGTATTCATGCCTGAATTGCCAGACGTTGCTGCTTACATCGGCGCACTCGAGCCGCAAATCGTGGGTCAACCCCTGAAGCAGGTACGCCTTGCCAGCGCTTTCTTGCTGCGAACCGCGGAACCTCCGCTGGCCGACGTGGAGGGGGAGGTGGTCCGCGAGTTGCGGCGTTTGGGGAAGCGAATTCTGATTGGACTGCAGAATGACTTGTGGCTGGCGCTTCATCTCATGATTGCCGGGCGATTGCATTGGCGGCCGCCCGAAGCAAAATTGGCTGGCCGGCAGACATTGGCGGCTTTCGATTTCCCGAATGGATCGCTGGTTCTGACCGAAGCCGGCTCCAAACGCCGGGCTTCGTTGTACGTTCTTCGCGGCGAGGAAAGCCTGCAGGCTTTGGATGCGGGCGGGATCGACATTTTCTCCAGTGATGTGAATGCCTTTCGCGAAAGGCTGACTGCCGAAAATCATACGCTGAAGCGCGCCCTCACCGATCCTCGATTGATCAGTGGAATCGGCAATGCGTATTCCGACGAAATCCTGCACGCCGCGCAACTCTCGCCCCTCGCGCTTACCCAAAAGCTGGAGCCCGCCGAGTGGGAGAGGTTGTTCGATGCTACTTGTCAGACGGTACGTCTCTGGGTCGATCGACTTCAGGCTGAAACAAAAGCCGGATTTCCGGAGAAGGTCACAGCTTTTCGCCCGGGAATGGCGGTTCATGGACGCTATGGCCAGCCTTGTCCGCGGTGCGGAGACGACGTATTACGAATTCGTTACGCTGATAAAGAAACGAACTACTGTGCACGTTGCCAGACCGGCGGCAAAGTACTGGCTGATCGAGGGCTGTCGCGTCTGCTGGGGAAAGACTGGCCGCGAACTTTGGAGGAGTTAGAAGCCTTAAAGCGCCGCTAACTCAGAGAATCAAACAGCCGCATCTTCCACTCAGAAAATCGCATCAATTGGCGTTAAAGGCTTCAGTCAGCGACGTGGTTTTCATCGCCGCTCGAAGTTGTTCCGGCGTCGCCGGAGATTTCACACGGACCGTCACCACCTCGCCCGGAAGCAGATCGAGATAGTTGTCTGAGGTCTGAGCATCGAGATCGCCGAAGGAGAGGAGCACGTTGCGCGCGAGTTTCGACGATTGCAAAGTTACCGTGTAATCCTCGGCATTTTTTCTGAGAGTGGTTTCGATTTTCGGCGCTGCCGGCAGTTCCAGGTTGTGTGTCACATCGAAGAACACGAGGTTGCGGGAGACTTTTTTGCCCGCGACATCGAGGTCGAATACCAGGAAACTTCGGTGTAGGTCGCCTTTGGCGGCGAGCGCCGCCTTGTCCACGGTGAAAGAGATCGCGCTCGACTGGGCTGCGATTTGAACGTCCTTGGTCTGCTCCAGCAAAACGTTCCCAGAGAAATCGAGTAGCCGCACGTGGACCGTCCCGGAAACCGGCTGAAGCTTGTCTGACACCACGTACACGTCGACTCTATCGTCGTGCAGGAAAGGCGAGACGAGCACGTCGTCGTAGAAGCGGCGTGCATAGTAGTGCAACGCTTTCCAGTGTCCGTAATAATCGATGCTGGCCCAGGATGCCACCGGCCAGCAGTCATTCAACTGCCAGTAGAGCGATCCCATGGTGCGCGGCCGCTGCCGCCGCAAATGCTCCGCGCCGATCTTGATGATCTCCGCTTGCTGCACCTGGCTCAGATAGACAAACGAGGCGAAGTCTTTCGGCTCGCGATACTCCCGGAGCATGTAGGTGAGCATTCGGTCATTGCCACCTTTGTTTTTCTGGTGCGCCTGCATCACGGTCGAATGAATGTCGAAATCCTCAGGCTTATTGGCGAAGGCGTGGATGGTGCGCATCTCAGGGAACGCTTGAAATCCAAACTCCGACATGAAGCGTGGAAACTGTTTCGTATAGTCTTCCGGCGGCGCCTGCTGATGCCACACAGCCCAGTAATGCATGTCGCCGTTGTGCGGATTGTCGGGAGCTTCCTCAAAGTTGGCGCTTGGAGAACTTGGCACGTAAGGCACGGGATCGGCATATTGCGCGACCGCACTCTTGAGAACATCGGCAAACAGGATTACATAATCCTGCCACACGCGGTCGCGGGTACCGGGAGAGATGGACGCCTGGAAATCCCTGCGGTCGCCCCAGTGGTGCCACGCCGTTTCGACCTCATTGTTGCCGCACCAGAGCACAATGCTGGGGTGATCGCGTAGGCGCTTGATCTGATCGATGGCTTCCTGACGGACGTTTTCCTGAAAAGCGGTATCGCCGGGAACCATGTCGCCTCCGAACATGAATTCCTGCCAGACCATAATGCCGAGTTCGTCGCAGATATCGTAGAAATCATCGGACTCGTAGTATCCGCCGCCCCATTCCCGAACCATATTCATATGCGCGTCACGAGCAGACTGCAGAATGTTGCGATGATTTTCGGGAGTCACGCGGTTGGCGAAGCTGTCGAAGGGGATGACGTCGGCGCCTTTGGCGAACACTGAAATACCATTCACTACAAACTCGAAACTCTTTCCCCACTGGTCGGGGACGCGGCGCAGTTCGACCGAGCGCAATCCAGTCTTGCTTTCTGCATGGGCTGCGGTTTCACGGCCAATGCGAATCGCGGCAGAAAACCGGTAGCGATTCTGAGCGCCATATCCAACTGGATACCAGAGTCTGGGAGAAACGATCCGTAGGGGAAACGACAGATGATTGATGCCGCCGTTGAGCTGCAACGTCTGGTTTCCGTCAGAAGACTGCGGTCCAGACATTTCATTGTGAGCGAGTGAAATCGTAGCTGTTGTCGGCCGGGTGGCCTCAATCTCCAGTTCGGCGGTAACGTTGGCCAGATCGGCGCTGAGGCTCTGTTGGTGGATGTGAAAATTCCCAATGCGCAGCGCGTCCCAGGTTTCAAGTCGAATCGGCTGCCAAATACCGGCGGTGATGAAACGCGGCCCCCAATCCCAACCGTAGTGGTACGGAGCTTTGCGAGTGTAAGGAGCGGTCGCGATGTTCTCTTCATTGCCGAAATTATTAGTCGAGATGGAAGGCAAAGCATAAGGCAACGACTTCACATAGGGAATCATTTTCTCGACTGCCGAGTGAAAGACGATCCTGAGTGTGTTCGCGCCGGGCTTTAGCAGAGCTTTCGCGGGGATGAGCCAGCGGCGAAACATATTGTCCGCGTTGAGAATATTCTGCTCGTTGAGATAGACGTCGGCAAATGTGTCGAGGCCCTCAAAAACTAAATCCATATGCTCATGTGCCAGTGCGGCAGCGTCAACTTGAAACGTCGTTTGATATTCCCAATCAGCCAGACCGATCCATTGCAGGCGAAACTCGTTATCGCGGTCGAACGGATCGGGAATGAGGCCGCTGCGCAGTAAGTCGGTTTGAACCACGCCAGGAACCTGCGCGGGATGCCAGTCTTTGACGTCAGATCGGTCGGCGTTGGCTACCGCCCGAAATTGCCAGCCTGAGTCCAGGTTTCGCGAGGAAGGTTCGGAGGCCGCGAGCGGTAATGCCACGAGAGAGCAAAAGAGCAGCATTCCTACAGCTCCCAAGGCAGCAAACAGACCACGAAGAACTCCAAATTGAAGCATGCGCATGTAGGGGCAACTCCGCTCTCAATTAGATTGCGTCGTGATGAGTTTCAACACAGCGGGCGAAAGCGTCAAGCACTTTCAGCGGGATGAAGGCGCGGTCTTCAGGAGAGTCCTGCAGATTCCCGATTGCAATTCAAGCTTGCAAGGAAGAAAGGCCAGAGCGTAAGTTTTCAGTCAACTGTTTCATCAAGCGCCGGCGGACCGATGCTTGCCTGCATTGGTCTTTGCTGTTCTTGAAGAGAGTTCCTCGATCGTGGGCACCGACTCGGGAGTTGTCAGTTTACGTTCCGGTGGTTGGGCTCCGCCGCGAAGGGCATCGGTCAACATCTCCAAAGCCAGATCGGTGTTAGGACGAATATAGATGGTCGCTGCGAGCAAACCGCTGCGAACCCAGGACTGGCCGGTTTTAGGCAGGCCATCGCAACCCGTAATCGGTATCTGCAGCCAGCGCTCGCGCTCGCCCGCGGGAATTTCCGCGAAGGCTTTTCTCGCGCCGGCTGCCATGCTGTCGTCCTGAGCCCCGACTAGGTCGACGTGCATTTCCTGTGAGGTGCGCAGCCGCAACCAGGAACTCACAGCGCGGTAAGCGCTCTCCTCCGTCCAGTTGGCGCGCAGCGTCTTCACTAAAATGTTTGCGGGACGCGTCACGTGCATTCCCTTGGTCCGCTCTTTCGCGGCAGAGCTATTCGCCGGGCCCTCAATGTACAGCATCGATCCGCCCCGCGGCAGCAGCGCGGCAAACTGCTTTCCCTGAATCTTGCCAACCTCCACATGATCGGAGCTGATGGAAAAAACCGGCACCTTGCAGCCTTGCCGCATTTGCGGGATATACTCGGCGTCGTGGTTCAGCACCACCCAGCCTATACCCGCAGCCAGCGCCGCGTGTGCGACTTGGGGAAACGCCGTTCCTCCCGCGGGCTCGAAGATTATGGCATCTGGGCGCGAAGCTGCCGCAACCTGAATAAACTGGAGCAACTGCTGGCTTTGTGAAACAGCATCATTGTTGGCGTGGACAATCGTAATCTCCACTCCCAGCCGACGCCCAGCTTTTTCCGCTGCTGCGGCTTGTTCCTGCTGGTAGTCGTTATCGTCGTTCGTCAGCGAAACTACAAAGCTCAGCTTTTTCATCGCTCACCCTGCTTCGATCATAGTGCAAGAGTGAAAGTAGACCATGGTAACGGTAGTAACGTTCATTCTCACAGCCCCTGAGAGATTCCTTATTCAGAGCCGTGTTCTCGGTAGAACTGCTGCCGATACCTCGAGTTCCTAAAGGCTTCGGTTCCTCCCGGCTTTGTAGTTGAGAACGCTCCCGCCAAATTGCCGGCAGCGAGGCATACGTGCAAGTTAGGGCCCCGCAAATACTGGTGGAGAAATCCCGCGTCAAAGCTGTCTCCCGCTCCCACTGCGTCCACTGTGGTGACCGTTAAAGCCGGGCTGGTGAAGCGCTCTGTTCCGCGTTGCGCCAGCGCGCCCGCGTTGCCGAGTTTTACCACCACCAGCGGCACCATGGTCGCTAGCTTCTTCACAGCCGTTTCCAGATCGCCGGTTCCCGCCGCCTTTTGAGCTTCCCGCTCGTTGGGCAGAAAGACATCAACGTAGCGTAGCGTGTCCTGCAGGCCGCCCTGCCAGCCGTCCTCGGGGTCGTCGTTGGTGTCCAGCGAAGTGCTTAGTCCGGCTTCTTTCATCTTGCGCAACAACTCCGGCACGCGCGGACGCAGACCGCGCTGGAGATAGAAAGAAGACAGGTGAAGGTGGCGGGAATCGGCGAGGTAGTTGAGGTCCAGGTCGTCCCAGATTAGTTCTGCAATGGTGCCGGAGTAGGTCACCATGTTGCGCCAGGCAGCGCGGTTCAAAACCACAGTGAGCCCAGTCTTCACGTTGCCTGGCACGCGACGGACCTGCGAAACGTCCACACCGCTTTGTTGCAGTTGATGCAACGCAGATTTCCCCAAGTCGTCATCACCGACACGCGACTGAAACCCCACTCGGCTTCCAAGAGCTGCAAGATTATGCGCCACGATGGCGGAGGATCCTCCCAACGTCAGCATCATGCGATCAGCCAGCAGTTCGCGTTCGCGCGGCAGTTCGTCCGGGAGTCCGTACAAGATAAGGTCGAGATTCACTTCGCCCGCAATGGTGACGTCAAAACGTGGCATCAAGCTCCTTCGGGTTGGTTACTGAATCGCGCTCCTTGAAGATAGTCGGGCGTTGACCGAGTTCGCAATGCCCGAGGAAATCGAGGGGTACCGTCGCAAGTCAATCCTATAAACCCTGCTTTTATCAATAGTTAGGAACCATTGCCGATGATAACCAACCCAATACCTGCCACCGATTGACGATTGTTTACACGAGAAGTTCTGCCATAGTCTCAATTTGAACACTAAGGCGGTTTGTGCGTAGCCGCCGCTTGTTACGAAAAACGAACATACGAAAACGAACAACGGAGGTTGCGAGATGCTGACCGGGTCACAGGATCAAGTCTTCACTCGTTCGCGGAGCGTGGTTTCCCGCGTCGTGGGCGGCGAAACTCTCATCGTGCCGGTGCGCGGCAAGGTTGGCGACCTCGCGTCGATCTACAGCTTCAACGGTACTGGTTCGCTGATCTGGCAGTTGTTGGACACTCCCCACACGCTGGCCGAGTTGATTGACGCAGTGGAGCACGAGTACGCAGTCGCGCCCGAGAAGGCGCAGAACGATGTCAAGCAATTCCTGAACGACATGCTTTCGGTGGAATTGGTGGCGGTCCGGCCAGTTGCCGCTGCCGAATCCGAAATGGCCGGAATCGATATGAACGCAGCGGATTCGAACCGGCAATCGGTACTCGAAACATCAGCCACGAACTGAACATCTGGCCAGATCAGAGGGAAATTGGAACAGCTAACCTACGGAGCCTTCAGTGCGGATATGCACCAGCGGCATACCGGGCGCCGGGTGCCACAGCAGGTTTCCATCGAAGTGACGCGCCGTTGTCCGCTGGAGTGTCAGCACTGCTACAACAACCTGCCCATGGGCGATCAGGACGCCCGCAGCCGCGAATTGACCACAGAAGAACATTTCCGCATGCTCGACGAACTTGTCGAGATGGGCTGCTTCTGGCTGCTCTACACCGGAGGCGAAATTTTCGCCCGCAAGGATTTTCTCGAGATCTACACCTACGCCAAGCAGAAGGGTTTTCTGATCACCCTCTTCACTAACGGCACGCTCATCAACGCAAAAATTGCCGACTACCTGGTAGAGTGGCCGCCCTTCGCCATCGAGATCACTTTGTACGGCCGAACTAAGGAAACCTACGAGGCGCTGACGCAGATCCCCGGCTCCTACGAAAGATGCTTGCGCGGAATCGAACTGCTGCGCGAGAGAGGCCTGCCACTCAAGCTGAAGAGTGTCGCGACCAGCATTAACAAGCATGAAATCTCCGCCATGCGCCAGTTTGCGGAAGAAATGTTAGGTGTTGAATTCAAGTGCGATGGCCAGCTCAATCCGCGAATTGACTGTTCGCAAAGTCCGCTGGCAGTGAGGCTGACGCCGGAAGAAGTGGTGGCGCTCGATCTCCACGCCCCCAAGGGCGCCAGCGAGTACCGCCGGCTGGTCAAACATGACTTGGAGAAACCGCCCAGCCTCGCCCAAATCGACACCCAGTATTTCTGTGGTGGGGGGATGAACTCCTTCGCCATCAACGCCCACGGCGAGATGGGCATTTGCGTGATCTCGCAGCAGGAAACATTCGATATAAGGGGCGGTCTCAAGCAGGCGTGGGAGCATTCCTTGCACGAGGTCCGAATGCGTAAGCGTTCGCGGATGACGAAGTGCATCGACTGCCGCATTCAGTCGATCTGCGGCATGTGCCCCGCCAATGGAGAACTGGAGAACGGCGACCGTGAGAGTCCGGTGTCGTTCCTGTGCAATGTCGCACACCTGCGGGCAGCGGCGATCGGAATCGAAGTTCCGGCGCATGGAGATTGCGAATTCTGTGCCGGTGGAACTGGGCATGAGGCGCTGCTGGAATCAGCGCGCCGCATCGCCAGCCACGAGGTCGACGTGGAAAGTTGGACGGGGCCTCAGCAAGTCTTTCAAATTCTGAACAATTCCAGCGTGGCTGCCGGGGGTTGCGGCAGCTGTGGCGGCCACTGATGGCAAGATTGGGGGGCTGAATGAATCCGGAATTAAACCAAGCGGACAGCAAGAAGCCGTATGAGCCACCACAATTGACGACGATAAATCTCCGCCCCGAGGAGGCGGTTCTCGGGCATTGCAAGACATCCACCGGCGGAGGAATCAACATCGGCTGCCAGTTCTTCACCTGCAGTTCCGTCGGGTCATAAAGATGCCAGGTCTCCAACAAAAGCTTGAGGCACCGAGAGTCGAGTACCGCACCAGTTTCTGCATAGGCGGCGTGTCGGTGATGATCGCTGGTGCATGCACCGAAGACGTCGCCCTGTTTCCTTCTTTGGATCCCTTTCGCGTCGAGACTGGCCCATCCGACATTCGTATCCAGGTTGAATGGGCCCCTAGTCTTGCGCCTACCCAGCGGCGAAAGATTTTCGACTCCGGCACCACCTGGCGGTTGCACCAAAGCGACGACGGATTCCAATTCGACTTCAGGGCTCCAGCGTTCGGCGAGGGGCCATACAAGAGACTTTTGGCGGATACCTGCTTCTCTCAGGCGACCTTGCAGATTAGCGAGGAGTCCTTCGCGGGCTGCCCGTTCAAGGTCGAGCCCCTTGGCTATCCTCTCGACGAACTCCTGATCATGCACCGTCTGACGCAAGAGAAAGCCATCGAGCTGCACGGAGTCGGCATGGTTGGTCCGGACGGCGCCAGCAATTTGTTCGTGGGCCACTCCGGGGCGGGGAAGAGCACGACTGCCCGGCTGTGGACTTCACTCCACGAAGTAGAAATCCTGAGCGACGACCGCATTATTGTCCGCGAGGAGAAGAACGAGACTTCCGACTCTTCAGAAGCCGCTCAGATCTTCATGTACGGAACTCCGTGGCATGGCGAGGCCCACTTCGCTCTGCCGCAGCGCGCCCCGCTGCAACGTATTTTCGTCCTCGAACACGGCCACGGCAACGTAATCACGCGCCTCACCCGCAGCCAGATGGTCGCGGAACTCTTTGCGCGCAGCTTCGTGCCCTTTCATCGCCACGAGTATGTCGATCATGCGTTGAGTTTTCTAGAGCGCGTGGCCGATACCGTGCCTTGCTATCGCTATTCGTTCGAGCCTGATGAACGCGCCGTAGAAAAAATTATCCACTTCCATGACTGAGCCCATCTCCGATTCGAACAGCTTCGAGGCTCTCGTCTACGAGCTGTTGAATCAAGGCTCAGGCTTCCGCTTTCAGGCGCGCGGGTCTAGCATGTTTCCGTGCATACGTGACGGACAGGTTGTCCATGTTACTCCCGTAACCGTGAGCAAATTACGAAAGGGCGATATTGTCTTAATAAAGGCTAATAAAAGATTCCTGCTTCATCGGTTGGTGGTCGCCGATCACGATAAGAATTTTTTCATGACGCGCGGTGATGACGGAAGCCAGAACGACGCTCCGGTTCGCGCCGATCAAATTCTTGGCCTGGTCGCCGCCAAAGAATTCAGCTTCAGGAAGAAAATAGTGCGGATCAAATTAAACGGATTCAGCGACGCCTTACTGCGCTGCGCCTCACGCGGCCGGTCAATAGCTGGCAAGTTCGTGCGCGCCAGTACGTCGCGCACGTCGCGCTTCCGCAAAGCGAAGCTCGCGCTCGGTTTGCTTCTCGTCCTATTCCTCGCCTCGCATTCCCGCGCTCAGGTGGCTGTCGACGCCGCTACCAGTGGGTCGGTATCGTTGAACGCTCACGGAATACAAACTCTCACCGTCGCCCACACCACCGCCGCGACCACCACGGGACTACTCCTCGTCGGCGTCGCCATGGACATCGTCAATGCTCCCACCGCGACTGTAAGCACGGTCACCTACAACGGAACCGCCCTCAATTTTCTTGGAGCGCATAACGATGTGGGCGCCAGTCGCCGTGTTGAAATGTGGTCCCTGCTAAGTCCCGCAGCGGGAGCCTTCAACGTCATCGTTTCGGTCAACATCCCTGGAGCCGTAAATGTAAGGGTGGGCGTGGTCGCGGGTGCAGTCACCTTCACCGGCGTGAATCAAGCAGTTCCAACTGGCGCTTTTCTCGGTGCCGATGGCGCAGCTGGAACAGCTTCGTCGCTCACCGTCTCCAGTGTCCTGAATGGCATGGTGTTCGATACGCTCGCGGTTGGCAGTGGCGACACGGTTACGGTCCCCGGTTCTCAAATCTCGCTCTGGAATCGACGGTCA